>ERZ1643246.1970-NODE-1970-length-20877-cov-8.269667_pt1 | contig 20877 bp, 17 predicted proteins | sample MGYA00579265_ERZ1643246 | MGnify/ENA primary metagenome ERZ1643246 (study PRJEB29033, sample SAMEA4952261) | chicken gut metagenome | biome: Broiler Chicken; feature: Gastrointestinal Tract; material: Caecum | place: Ireland | collected 2018 | study: Broiler...
ATTTCTACTTTTTCCAAGCCTCATTCCGAAGTCACCTCAACCACCCATATCCCCGTCCGCCGCGAAAACGTCCTGCATCAAACCGACGGTTTTCGGACGTTTAGCCAATCATCTGGCACCCCCACAAATACAGATTTCAGGCTCAGAATAAGTATGGCTTGGACGGTGTCTCCGGCCAACTCCCCATTGCCACGAGCAGCTGCAGCCCGACTTCTCTTGCTGTGAGCACAGAGTTCTTTACCGCGGATGCATCCCCGGTCACTGCGACGATGACTTCGTTTGAGTGGCTTGTTCCGTTGTCCGGGGTCATGTATTTGATGACTTCCACCGGGGAAGACTTGACTGCCAGGTCTGCCATGACAAGCCCGATGGCGGCGGGGGATCCGCAGAAGAAGCCGAACGGCCTTCCGACGGGCGCGCCGAACGCCATATTAAGGGCTGTGTCCGCATTAGCGGAGTAGGTGAATTCCAGGTGCCCTGCCTGGCTGATGTACAGTTCTCCGGCATATTTTTCAATATATTCCAGTGTGATCTCCACTGCTCTGCGTACGTCAGAGACATTGTCCCCGCCGATGATGATGAAGCATCCGTGTCCGCCCCATCCCTTTGTATCGCGGGGAAGCTCGATGGATACGACTTCCGTATTGGTAGACTTGACTGCCTCGTCCGCCGCGTTGATCTGCCCGGCGGCTCCGGTGCGGGAGCTGATCAGGCCCAGGCTTTTATAGGATTTTTTCAGATCCATCCGTTCCAGCAGGGAGGCATCGATGCCCGGGATGACGAGCCCGATCGTGTCCAGGACGGTCGTTCCGACGAACTCCGTGAGGGAGCAGTCTTTTGAAATCTTTGTCAGGTCATTTACATCTATCATAAGTATTCTCCTAAATAAATTTGATCAATAGAATGAGAGTGCTGATCGTAAAGTGCATCAGATCAGGCCGCCGTCCATGCGGATGATCTGTCCGGTGAGATATCCGGGGGCTTCGGCGAGCATGAGGGCGAGTTCTGCCACCTCTTCGGGCGTGCCGAAACGGCCGGCTGGGATTTCTTCTCTCAGGGTGTTCCGCTCTTCTTCATCCAGCCGGGCGTTCATCTCTGTGTCGATCACGCCGCAGGCAATGGCGTTCACCTGGACATTGCTCGGGGCAAGCTCCTTTGCCAGCGCCTGGGTCAGGCCGTTGAGCCCGGCCTTTGACGCGGAGTAGGCTGCCTCGCAGGAAGCCCCTGCCACGCCCCACATGGAGGAGATATTGATGATCCGCCCCTGCTTTCTGGATACCATATAGGGAACAGCCTCCCGGCAGCAGTAGAAAGCAGAAGACAGGTTTGTATCCATTACGGTCTGCCATTCTTCGTCTGACATATCGCTCAGGAGCCCGAAATGGGAGATCCCGGCATTGTTGACCAGCACGTCCAGACCACCCGGTACGCCGGGGACGCCCGGGTCATCCGCAGATGATGAAGCGCTGGTTTCTGAGATCACCCGGAAGATCGCGCGGACTTCATCCGGGCTGCCGGCGTCTCCGGGGACTTTTGTGCAGGTCCCGCCAAGAGTGAGGATCTCCTGCTCGAGAGAGTCCAGCCTGTCCAGGGACTTCCGGCAGTTTATAAAAACATGGTATCCGGCCTGCGCAAAAGCGAGGGCGCAGGCGCGCCCAATGCCGCGGGAAGAGCCGGTCACAAGGACTTTTTTTCTGTGCATAGCAATGCCTCCGGGTAAGTTTCTGAGGAGCCCGGGCCTTGTGTTCCCCTGCAGAACGTGCATGGAACGAAGGCTTGAACCGGGCGATACATTATGGGAGTATTATATCACGGAAGCGGGGGCAGTGCCATAAAAAGGCAGAGAAAAAGCAGACCTGGGAGGTGTGAGCTCCCCAGATCTGCTTTTTCGTGCGCATGGCGGCTTATCGGATTAGCTCAGCCATGATCTCTTTGATATCTTTTTCTTCCATTTCTTTTAAATACCCTGCGACTGCGTCCTTGAGCCCCGGCACTTCGGTCAGGTCCTTCCCGCTCCAGAAGTCTTTGTTCGAGAGGACTGCCTCTGCTGTGCCCTCAGCGTCATTTCCGGACCAGGCGTCAGCAAAGAAGCGGATCACGGACTCATCATCCCTGAGCGGGTACTGTGTGTCGTCTTTTCTTGTGCCCGTATACACGCCGTCTTTCCATTCGCCCTGATAGAACTTGATAAATGCTGCGAGGGAGAAAGTCAGGCATTTCGGAAGTTCGCCTTTTCCCTCAACATATCCCAGGAGAGAAGGCAGGCATCTCGCGTTGAACTTGGAGCAGGAGTTCAGCGCGATATCCAGCAGTTTGTGCTTGATATACGGATTCGCGAAGCGGTCGTTGACCGCAGCGGCAAAGGACTCCAGTTCCTCTTTCGGAAGGTCCAGCGTGGGGATGACTTCCTTATAGATCACGTCGTTCATAAAGGTGCGGACTGTGTCATCTTTCATAAAATCCCCCACGATGTCAAACCCGGCCAGGTATGCGGCGAGGACCGTGGAAGTGTGGGCGCCGTTTAAGATACGAACTTTCCGCTTTTTGTACGGCTTGACATCGTCTGTCCAGATGACATTGGCATCAGTCTTATGGACAGGGAGTTTGTCAGCCCACTTTTTGTCCCCTTCAATGACCCAGAGATTGAAGAGTTCGCTTGTGTCGATGATATTGTCTTTATAGCCCAGCTTTTCCTCGAAGTAAGAGACTTCGTCCCTGGGATATCCTGTGACGATGCGGTCTACCAGCGTGCTGGTGAACTCATTGGCTGTATTGACCCAGTCGGTGAACTCCCGGCCCAGCCCCCATTCCTGCGCGTATTGAAGGACTATGCGCTTTAATTCCGCTCCGTTATTGTCGATGAGCTCCACGGGAAGGAAGAGAAGGCCTTTCTCCGGGTCGCCGTTAAATGCTTTGTAACGTTCATACAGGAATGCGGTTACTTTCGCCGGGAAGGATACAGGCGGGCGGTCAGTCAGCTGATCGCCTGCATGATAGGCAATCCCCGCTTCGGTGGTATTGGACACTACGACTTCCAGGTCCGCGCTGCGGGCGATCTCCATGAGGTCTTCATAGTTTTCATACGGGTTGATGCAGCGGGACACGGATGTGATGACCTCGATATTTTCCACGGGCTGTCCGTTCTCGGCGCCGCGCATGGCGAGGGTATATACGCCGTCCTGCGCGTTGATCATGTCTTTGAGTCCCTGCGCGATGGGCTGGCAGAGTACGATGCTGCCCTGGTAGATGCCATCCCGGTTTGCCTTGTCGATCATCCAGTCCACGAATGCGCGGAGAAAATTCCCCTCGCCGAACTGGAGTACTTTTTCCGGATAGTTCCCATATTTTTTCTCGATTACATCATTGATCGTTATCATTCTCAGTATCTCCCTTTCTTATTTTTCCCATTTGCTCCAGGGTTTCTTCATAAGAAATCCTGCCGGTCGCGAACCGGAACATGAGCTCGTACATTGTTTCGTTCTGGCTGTAAGGCCTGCTGTTAATGCAGTGATCAAGCAGTTCGTCCTCATTTTCCAGCGGATGCAGGACATCTGTTTTTGTGGAATAGGCTTTATAGTAGCGCACGCCAAGCTTCCGCTGGGACTCTGCGTTGAAATGCAGCATGTCCGGATTTGAGGCGAGGCCTTCCGCTGTCGCAAAGAAGCAATTGTCCTGCTCTGCGGCGAACCTCTTAAGTTCACGGTTAATCTCCCGGTATTCCCGGCAGTCCGCGCCCAGGCGCGCATGCTCAAGGAAATCTCCCAGGCCGCCGAGGATGAAGGGGATGCCATTCGTCAATGGAACTGCCGCCTTCCGCGCAGGGGATCAGCCCGATCTTCTCCCCGGGGTGCTCCATTGCCCACATCGCGGCAAAGGAGCCGGCAAGGCCCACTCCGGCAACCGGCTTGTCGCAGTTGACAGGCTCTGCCATCATCTGCCATCTGCCGTTTCTGAGCATCTGGATATTTTCGTTATATATGGCGGGGACATCGCTGAGGTATCCTCTTCCCGCCATATTGGACTGCCCGATCATTAAAACAGATTTCATATTCATGTGCTGTTTCCTCCAGTATTAGTTCTTTTTGGACGCCCTTGCCTACAGTGTGACGCCCTGCTTGAAGATCGCCATGTCGTGGAACCCGGCTTTTTCTGATTTTACCAGCTCCCCGGAGGCAACGCTGATGATGTAGTCAAAGAAACGGTCCCTCAATTCTGTCAGCGTGCCGCCCTCCACAAGCGTGCCGCAGTTGAAGTCGATCCAGTTCTGCTTTTTCTCATAGAGACGGTTGTTCGTAGAGATCTTTACGGTCGGTACGGGGGAGGCAAAGGGGGTGCCCCTTCCGGTCGTAAAGAGTACGATATGGGCTCCGGCAGCCGCGAGGGCTGTGGAAGCAACCAGGTCATTGCCGGGAGCGCTCAGGAGGTTCAGCCCTTTTTCTTTCACCCGTTCCCCGTAGGCAAGGACGCCGCGGACCGGTGCGGTGCCGGACTTCTGGGTGCAGCCCATGGACTTGTCCTCCAGGGTGGAGATCCCGCCTTTTTTATTGCCGGGCGAAGGATTTTCGTAAATGGTCTGACCGTGGCTTGTGAAATATTCTTTGAAATCATTGATCAGGTCTACGGTCTGATGGAAGAGCTCCTCGTTTTCACAGCGGTCCATCAGCTGGGTCTCAGCGCCGAACATCTCCGGGACTTCCGTAAGGATGGTAGTACCGCCCTTGGAGATGAGCAGGTCTGAGAATGCCCCGACAGTGGGGTTCGCCGTAATGCCGGAGAGACCGTCGCTGCCTCCGCATTTCATGCCGATGACAAGCTCGGAGCAGGAGATAGGCTCCCGGTAGAACTGTCCGGCGTACGCGGCGAGCTCTTCCAGGAGATCCATGGCGTCGCTGATCTCGTCCTCAGATTCCTGGCAGACGAGGAATTTCACCCGGTTCGGATCATAGTCCCCGATATAATCTTTCAGCACATCGATCCCGCTGTTCTCGCAGCCGAGCCCCAGGACGAGCACGCCGCCTGCGTTCGGATGGTTGATCAGGTCTGCGAGGATCTGGCGGGTATGCTCCTGGTCGTCGCCCATCTGGGAGCATCCGTAAGGATGGGGAAAGGCGGCGACAGCTTCGACTGTGCCTGTGACGAGTGACTGCGCCTTCTTTTCAATGGCTGTGGCAATGTTGTTGACGCAGCCCACGGTAGGGATGATCCAGAGCTCGTTGCGCACGGCAGCGCGTCCGTCGGCCCTGCGGAAGCCCTGGAAGAACCGCTCTTCTGTGGGGGCAGTCTCCGTGACCTTCCGGTCGTAGGTGTAGGTCAGCAGGTCGCCCAGCCCGGTCTTGATATTATGGATATGTACCCACTGTCCGGGCAGGATCTCCTCTTTGGCGATGCCGATGGGACAGCCGTATTTGATGACCTGTCCGCCCTCCGGGATCTGTTTCAGGGCGAACTTGTGTCCCTGGGGGATATCTTCGGCAAGAGTAAGGGAGATTCCGTCCAGTTCGATCGCAGTACCAGCGCTTAAAGGAGCCAGGGCGACTGCTACATTGTCTTTTAGATTGATCTGTAAATATGTTCTCATTTTACTCTCCATTCTGCCGCTCACACGCGGCTGTGTAAGTGCTTACATACAAGGTACTTCATTTTGGGGGAAGAGTCAAGAGGGAGGAGGGATTTTGTAAAAATAATCCGCATTACATCTGAGGAATGCCTGGAAAAAGCCCGTATTTATCTGGGTGGAGTGCGGGAAGCAGGGAAACGCGGCTCAGAGGAGAAGACGGCAGTTGATTCCGGGGAGATATTTCTTTATAATGGACATAAATGTAAGCAGTTACCCAATACAGTGCTTATAACTACGAGGAGATCAGGATATGAATATTTATGATATAGCAAAACTGGCGGGAGTATCCATTGCCACGGTATCGCGGGTGGTAAACGGAAGTCCGCGGGTGAGCGAGCAGACCCGGCAGAAAGTACTCTCTGTCATGGAAGAAAATGATTATACGCCGAATGTGTTCGCCCGGGGGCTGGGGCTTGACTCCATGCAGATCATCGGGATCATCTGTCCGGACGTGGCGGACGCGTATATGGCGCGTGCAGTCTCCTTTCTGGAGCGCAGGCTGAAGGAATACGGATATGACTGTATCCTCTACTGCAGCGGGCACGAACAGCAGAAGAAGGAAGAGGCAGTGGACCTGATCATGAAGAAACGGATTGACGCCCTGATCCTGGTAGGTTCTACCTATACCGGCTATGGGGACGGGGATGCTTCATCCGCGGAATATATCCGCAGGGCAGCAGAGAAGATCCCGGTATTCCTGATCAACGGCAAGATCAGCGGAGAAAATATCTATTCCGTATACAATAAGGACGAAGAGGCGGTTTATGATGCAGTGTCCCGCCTGATCCGGTCCGGGAGGAAGAGGGTGCTCTTTCTGACGGATTCCCGCTCCTACAGCGTATCGCAGAAAATGGAAGGGTATGAGCGTGCTCTCAGGGAAAACGGGCTGCCCGTGACCGGGGAGTTAAAGCTCCTTACAGAGAACCGGATCCATCTGGTCAGGGATATCCTTCTGGCGAGGCGCGCGCTGGAATACGACAGCGTGTTTGCCACGGACGACGCGCTTGCCGTGGGCGCCGTGAAATATGCCAATGCGAAAGGACTGAAGATCCCGGAAGAACTGAGCGTGATCGGGTACAATAACTCCGAGTACTCCGTGTGCTGTGAGCCGGAGCTGACGACGATAGACAATACGGCGGAAAAGCTGTGCAACCTAACGATCGACAATATCATGAAGCTTTTAAAAGGGGAAGATGTCCCGGTGGAAGTGCCGGTGGAATGTATGCTCGTGAAGAGATGCACAACGGATTTTTAACAGGCGCAGAAAGAGGAGATATTATGAGAATAGAGCACATAGCGATGTATGTAAATGACCTGGAGCGGGCAAAGATCTTTTTCAGCAGATATTTCGGCGCTGTTCCGGGCAGGGATTATCACAACAAAAATACAGATTTCCGCTCCTGTTTTCTTTCGTTCAGTGACGGAGCCCGGCTGGAGATCATGAATAGGCCGGATATGGTTGATGGAGAAAAAGATCTGGTCAGGACAGGGGTTGCCCATATTGCTTTTTCTGTCGGGAGCAGGGAAAAGGTCGATGAGATCACCGCGCAGTTAAGAGCAGACGGGTATGTTGTTATGAGCGGTCCGCGCACAACGGGGGACGGATACTATGAAAGCTGTATTGTGGATATAGAAAAGAATCAGATTGAGATCACGGTTTAAAAGGAAATTGATTTAAAAAGAAAGGAGAGCGGCAGATGTGTGGCAGACAGAAAGATATGCTTCCCATTGGGATTGAGAATTTTAAAGAAATCCGGACAGAAGGATACTATTATGTGGATAAGACAGGACTGATCAGAGATCTGCTGACAAGGCGGAGCAAGGTGAATCTTTTTACCCGTCCCCGCAGGTTTGGAAAATCTCTCAATATGAGCATGCTTCAGTCTTTCTTTGAATACGGCGGCGAGAAAACTTTGTTTGATGGACTGGAAATTTCAAAAGAACCAGATCTCTGTGAAAAATATATGGGAAAGTATCCGGTCATATCTGTCAGCCTGAAAAGCGTAAATGGAGCGGACTATGAAACCGCACGGGCTCTGATGTGTTCGGTTATTGGAGAGGAAGCGCTGCGGTTTTATGACAGTCTGGATGGGAGCGAAAGATTAAACGAAGCAGAAAAGGAAAGGTACAGGCAGCTCATAGATATTGACAGAAAAGGAAATGAAGGCTTTGCCATGCCGGATGCAGTCCTGATGGGAAGCCTGAGGCTTTTGTCGGCCCTGCTTGAAAAACATTTCGGGGAAAAAGTGATCATACTGATCGACGAGTATGACGTGCCTTTGGCAAAGGCGGAAGAAAAAGGATATTATAATGAAATGGTCCTTTTGATCCGCAATATATTTGAGCAGGCGCTCAAAACAAATAACAGTCTGTATTTCGCTGTGTTGACCGGATGTATGAGAGTATCCCGGGAAAGTATTTTTACAGGATTAAATAATCTTAAGGTCTTATCTGTTACAAGTGTAAGATTTGACGAGTATTTCGGCTTTACGGATCAGGAAGTCAGGAGAATGCTGGAGTATTACGGGCTGAGCGGGAAATATGACACTGTGAAACAGTGGTATGACGGCTACCGGTTTGGAAATGTAGACGTGTACTGTCCCTGGGATGTGATCAGCTACTGCGATGAACTGACAGATGATCCGTCTGCCGGACCGAAAGATTACTGGTCCAATACCAGCAGCAATGATGTCGTAAGGCGTCTGCTTGAAAAATCGACAGCTGCCATGCGGGATGATATTGAGAGGCTGATCTCAGGTGAATCTGTGACAAAAGAGGTGAATGAAGAACTGACATATAATGATCTGTACAGCAGGGCGGAAAATGTATGGAGCGTACTTTTTACCACTGGATATCTGACACAGAGGGGAAAGGCAGATGGAGAGTTCCGCCGGCTTGCCATCCCGAACCGAGAGATACAGAATATTTTTATGAACCAGATCCGTGAATGGATGCAGGCGAAAGTAAGAGAAGACGGCGCACGGCTCCAGGAGTTTTGCGAAGCGTTAAAAAATGCGGATACTGGATCTGTGCAGTCAATTTTTACTGGATTTCTTGGAGAAACGATCAGCATCCGGGATACTGCGGTGAAAAATGAATTGAAAGAGAATTTTTACCATGGATTTCTGCTCGGACTGCTGCGCAGCCGGGAAAACTGGAAAGTAGTTTCAAATCGAGAGAGTGGCACTGGATTCGCTGACATTACGGTTGAAATTTTTGCGGAAAAAACAGGAATCGTTATTGAATTGAAATATCCTGAAAAAGGGAATCTGGATGCCGGATGCAGGAAAGCAATGGAGCAGATAGAAGCGAAAAACTATGCGGAACAGCTTCGGAACGATGGAATGCAGAAAATCATAAAATGCGGGATCGCATGTTATGGGAAAGAGTGCAAGGTGATGTTTGAAGAAGAGATTCCGCAGAGATAACAGAGATAAGGAACAGCAGAAAAAAATTATCAGCAGATACAGAAAAAGATATTGACTTTTTGTGTGTAAGCTCTTACACTCTGGAGTGTAAGAGCTTACAGCCGATGAAGTATTCATAGCACTGTATGCCCAGACACAGACATCATAACTGTGCAGGCGGCATACATCACCCCGTAAATCCCGCACTCATTAAAAAAGGAGAACGATCATCATGAAACAATTTATGGACAAAGACTTCCTGCTCAGCACGGACACTGCAAAAGAGCTGTTCCACGACTATGCGGAAAAAGCTCCGATCCTTGATTACCACTGCCACATCGACCCGAAAGAGATCGCGCAGGACCGGAAATTTGACAACATTACTCAGGTATGGCTGGGCGGAGACCACTATAAATGGCGCCTTATGCGCTCTAACGGCGTAGAAGAGAAGTATATCACAGGGGACGCCACGGACAGGGAGAAATTCCAGAAATGGGCGGAGACACTGGAGCGGGGGATCGGGAACCCGCTGTACCACTGGAGCCATCTGGAGCTCCAGAGATATTTCGGATACCACGGCGTCCTGAACGGAGAGACCGCGGAGGAAGTGTGGAACCTGTGCAATGCGAAGCTTGCGGAGGATTCCATGAGCGTGCGCAATATCATCCGCCAGTCCGGAGTCACACTTGTGTGTACCACAGATGACCCGGCGGATTCCCTGGAGTGGCATCAGGTTATTAAAGAGGATGACAGCTTTGACGTACAGGTGCTCCCCGCCTGGCGTCCGGACAAGGCGATGAACGTGGAGAAGCCGGATTTCGCGGACTATCTTAAGAAGCTTGGAGATGCAGCGGGGATGGAGATCCGTACATTCGCTGACATCAAAGAGGCGCTGAAAAAGAGAATGGCATTCTTCGCTGAGATGGGATGCCGCGCGTCAGACCATGCGCTGGAGTATGTGATGTATGTGCCGGCTTCTGATGAGGAAGTGGAAGGGATCGTGGCAAAGCGCCTGGCAGGAGAGAGCGTCACAAAGGAAGAGGAACTGAAATACAAGACCGCGTTCATGCTGTTCGCGGGCAGAGAGTACAGCCGCCTTGGATGGGCGATGCAGCTCCATTATGGATGCAAGCGCGACAACAACCGCCCCATGTACGAAAAATTAGGGCCGGACACCGGGTTTGACTGCATCAATAATTACGCGCCGTCCGGGCAGATGGCGGATTTCCTGGACGCGCTGAATAAGACAGACGAGCTTCCGAAGACGATCATTTACAGCCTGAATCCCAATGACGACGAGGCGATCGGTACGATCCTCGGATGCTTCCAGGATTCCTCTGCGGCGGCGAAGATACAGCAGGGGTCTGCGTGGTGGTTCAACGACCATAAGACCGGCATGAGGAAGCAGATGACATCTCTCGCGAACCTGGGATGCCTGGGAAATTTCGTGGGTATGCTGACGGATTCCAGGAGTTTCCTCTCCTATACGCGGCATGAGTATTTCCGCAGGATCCTCTGCGACCTGATCGGCGGATGGGTAGAGAATGGCGAGTACCCGAAAGATATGGAAGTCCTCGGAAAGATCGTGAAAGATATTTCCTATAATAATGCGGTGCGGTATTTCGGGTTTGACCTGGAGACAGTATAAGGTAAAGACAGTATAAGCAAAAAACGGGATCCGGATTTCCGGCGGGAAGTCTGGATCCCGTTTTTTCGGAATGTCGGGTATTTCGGGTGGGAAAACCTGAAAAAAGTCGTTTTTTTTCAGGTCAGTGTTCGGGTAATTCTGTTCCTCGGCAGGACTTTATCTGATATAATGCGGTTAGGAAAAAGGAGGAGAGATCGGATGAATATCAAAGAGTCAGAGCTGAGAAAAAAATTAGATCTTGTAGTGGACAAGCTGTTAAACCTGGGCGGTCCGGACAATGCCAAAGAGCTGGAAGAATCCGGCGGGGAGGCGATCGGCTTTTTTGCCAGGGATTTCGGCATCAGGGAATGGGACTGGCCGCAGGGAGTGGGACTGTACGGACTGCTGAAGATCATGCAGTATGACAAGAACGAGAAGTACAAAGAATTCCTGCATGACTGGTTCGTGGAAAACATGGAGCTGGGGCTTCCGTCAAGGAATATCAATACAACGACGCCGCTGCTTACCCTGGCAGAGCTCAATGAGTATTACCATGATGAGAAATTCGAAAAACTCTGCCTTGACTGGGCAGACTGGCTGATGAACTGCATCCCGAGGACAAAGGAAGGCGGGTTCCAGCATGTGACCAGCGCCAACGGCGACCGTCAGGGCGTGCGCCTCAATGAGAGTGAGATGTGGATCGATACCCTGTTCATGACAGTGCTGTTCCTGAACAAGATGGGACAGAAATACCAGAATGAAGAGTGGATCAATGAAGGCATCCACCAGGTGCTCATGCATATCAAATATCTCTATGAGAAGAAGACCGGGCTGTTCTATCACGGCTGGTCCTTCAACAGGAACGATAATTTCGGCGGGATCTTCTGGTGCCGCGGCAACAGCTGGTTTACCCTGGGTATCCTGGACTATGTGGAGATGTTCAAGGGCACACTGAACCCGGGCGTGAGGACGATCATCATCGATACATACAAAGCGCAGGTCAAAGCACTGAAGAAACTCCAGGCGCCGAGCGGACTGTGGCACACCGTGCTGGACGATGCGGACAGCTATGAGGAAGTATCCGGCTCAGCGGCGATCGCATGCGGTATCATGAAAGGGATCCGTATGGGAATCCTGGATGATTCTTATCTGCCGTGCGCGGAAAAAGCGGTCAAAGGCATCATGAAGAATATCGATAAGGACGGCACCGTGCTCAATGTATCCGGCGGTACGGGCATGGGTATGGATGCGGACCACTACAAAAATATCCTGATCGCGCCCATGGCGTACGGACAGTCGCTGACGATCCTGGCGCTGGCGGAAGCGCTGCTCCATCTGTAAAGAAGGAAAGACAGAAATTTCAGGACATAAAATCTAAAAACAGGCAGCCTCACGGGGGATATTCCGTGAGGCTGTTTTACTCGGTTTTTTACGCCCTTGAAATCAGTTTTTTTTATTGAAAAGTCGGTTTTTTTCAAGTAGAATAGACAAAAATAGCAAAAACAGAGATGTATACGTAGGAGGAAATAAACTATGGGAGGATTATTTTCGGCAGACGGCAAGCTGGCGCAGGTATTGGGAAAGGCTGCGGACCTTGTTATCCTGAATGTGCTGTGGATCGTGTGCAGTATCCCTGTGGTGACTGCGGGAGCGGCTGCCACGGCGTTCTATACGGTGGCGCTGAAAATGATAAAAAATGAAGAATCTTATGTGTTCCGAAGCTTTTTTCAGGCATTTAAGGAGAACTTTAAGCAGGCGACTGTCGTGACGCTGATCCTGCTGGCAGTGGCGGCTGTGCTCGGCTGCGATTTTTACGTCTGTACGAAGATGGGGCTGGAGAAAGCGCGCCCGCTCTTTATCCTGTTCTGCGTGGTCGCGGTCTTTGTATACATGGGAAGCTGCTATATGTTCCCGGTCATGGCGTTTTTTGAGAACAGTACAAAGAAAGTGTTTAAGAATTCGTTTCTCATGGCGCTGGCTCATCTGCCGTTTACGATCCTGATCGCGGTCATCAGCCTGCTCCCGTGGGTGTTTCTGTTCTTCGGGCAGTTTATTGCAGCCGCATTTTTTGACCTGATCGCAGGGTTCAGCATTGCAGGCTATATCAACGCCCATATTTTCAGAAGGATCTTTAAGAGATATATACCGGAGTGATGGATATGGAAAAACAACAGTATGAATCAGACCTGACAAGGAAGGAAAAATGGCAGAAACAGTGGGAGACGATACGGAAGCTGAAAGGCGGCGAAAGGCTGGAATATCTCTGGCAGTATTATAAGTCCGTACTGATCATTTTGGCGGCGGTCATACTCGTCATATACACCGCGGTGGTCATGATCAGCAATGCCATGCGGGACACCCTGCTGACGGTGGTGATCGTGGATTCGGAGCTTTCCAGCGATGAGGCCGCTGAGGAGCTGGAGGAAGGGATCCTCGGTATCATCGGGACCGGCGGGAAGCATGACTATGTGGAAACGGTCCTTACAGCAACGTCCTCTGACACCGGCGAGAGTGTCATGAAGCTGAGAGTTGCTCTCTCGACCGCGGGCGAGGCGGACGTGGCAGTCTGCAGTGAGGAAGTGTATGAAGAATACGCGGCGCAGGGGGCGTTCGCTGATCTGGAGGACGTCCTGGGCAATGCCTATGACAGCTGCGCCGCCTGTATGACGGACGGACAGATCGACCTTACAAAATGTCCGGACAGCTTTCTGGATCAGTATGTGGGATACTCTCCGGCGTATCTCTGTGTGCTGTCGCATTCTGAGAATACAGAGACTGCGGCCAGGCTGATCGAAGGGATCGTCAGCGGACAGCAGTAAGGTCGTCTGCGGGAGGCCGCAGAAAAAGACCATAGAAAAAGACTGCGGAAAAGGAGAACCGGGAGCAGGGGAAAAGCATATGCGTATATCTGAGAAATTTATGACAAAGTATAAAAATATGAACTTGACAAGAAAAATGCTCCTTGTGTATTTTGGATTCGCAGGGGTTTTTCTTGTTGTGGCAGTCATTGCTTTTCAGATCAGCATGGAGGCATTTGAAAAAAGACTGTATGAGAACTCGCTGCATGAGCTGGATTATTACATCCAGGATGTAAGGGATGGGCTGAATGATGTAGAAAACCGGAGCCGGGAGATGGCGATCGACTCGGAGATACAGGAGACGGCGATACAGCTGAGCGAGATGGGACCGGGGACGCTTGTGTACAGCCAGACGATGACGGATCTCAGATGGCAGCTTGTATATCAGAATACGGAAGAATCGGAGATCAACGGAGTGCGCTATATCGACCCGTTCGGCAATTCAGTGGAGTCTGCGGGGTGTCCGTGGAATATCGCAGAGGATGAGATGGAGCGGTTTATGGAGCTGGTGGAGGCGTCAAACGGAGAAGCAGTCATGTACGGGCCGACCAGAGACTGCGGATATCTCCTCTGCGGAAGAAAAGTGCTCAGATGGAATGATATCAGCCTGGATAACCTTGGGACACTCATCTTCTTCTGCGATGTCGGGAAGATCATCGCCAATAACAAGGAGCAGATGGAGGCGGATCATTCTGCGCTTTTTGTATATACAGATGACACTATGATCTATCAGGATATCCAGGAAGACCTGCCGCCGCTCCCGCGGGATCAGGACAGCCAGGGATACAGGGTCATGATCTACGAGGGACAGCGCTATTTCATGTGCTGGATGACCTCGTCCGATATGGGATGGACCTATGCTAATTTTTTCCCGTATTCGGATATTTACGGACAGGTGACGACTGTGCGGAATATGGCGCTGTTTGGCTTTGCCATTGCATTTATCATCCTGCTCCTGCTGATCCGCAAGATCGCCGGGATCATAACAAAGCCTCTGGAGTCGCTGACGCAGTCCATGCAGGTCGTTGAGACAGGAGACTTCCAGAATGCGAAGCTGATCCCGATGGATGCTGACCGCAGAGATGAGGTGGGCGTCCTGACAAGGGAATTTAAGGTAATGCTGGACAAGATCGACGCGCTGATCTATGAGAATTATGAAAAGCAGCTCCTCCTGAAGGATACAAAATACAAGATGCTCCAGGCTCAGATCAACCCGCATTTTCTTTATAATACGCTGAATGCCATCCACTGGATGATCCGGGCGAAGAAAAATGACGCTGCGGGGAAGATGATCGTGGAGCTGGGCATCCTGCTCCGGGCAAGCTTTGACGAGAATCCGTATACGACTGTGGAAAAGGAGATCGATATGGTCAAGAGCTATATTGAGATCCAGCGGTACCGGTATGAGGACCGGGCGGAATTTACCGTAAAGACAGTGGGGCACCCGGGAGAGTATGTGATGCCCCGCATGACGCTCCAGCCCCTTGTGGAAAACGCGATCTTTTATGGCGCGGATGTTATGACAAAGATCTGTTACATTGACATTACCGTGACAGAGGAAGACGAAAGCATTTTATTTGAGGTGAAGGACTCCGGGCCGGGCATCAGGAAAGAGGAGCTGGAAAAAGTCCGGAATTTTACGGTACAGCCAAAGGGACATGGGATCGGGATAAAGAATATCTATGAGAGACTCCGCATTACATATAAGAAGTTTGACTTTACCATTGACAGCGAAGAGGGGAAGGGGACTGCGATCCGCATCCGCGTCCCAAAACAGAAGGCAGGGGAATGAGAGTATGTATAAGCTTTTGATTGTAGACGATGAAAAGATAGAGCGCGAGGGCATGGCGGAATTCATTGACTGGAATACTTATGGCATTGAGATCGCGGGCACTGCCTGGAACGGACAGGACGGGTATGAAAAGGTGCTGGAAACTCACCCGGACATCGTGATGACGGATATCAAGATGCCGGTCATGGACGGCATCGGGCTGATCCGGAAGCTGAAAGAGGAGTTCCCGGATATCCAGGTGATCGTACTGTCCGGGTATGGAGAATACGAATACACGAGCCAGGCAATGGAGATGGGGGTCAAGTACTATATCCTCAAGCCGTGCGATGAGGAGCGGATGCTTCCGGTAATAGAAAAAGTAAAAGACGAGATCGAAAAGACGAAGCTGGAGAAGCGGAAGTATGACACCACTGTGAAAAAGCTCCTGCCCCTGGCGAAAGAGCAGGTCTTCCGGAATATCCTGCTGAACAGAGAGACTTCCAGGAAGGAATATGATATTTTCCTGGGGAAAATGGGAGAGCACAAAGACTGTGTCAGCCTTCTCGGATTCCGCAATCCTGCGGCAAGGTTTGACGCGCTGGAGCAGTTCGTGATAGAAAATGTGCTTTCAGAACTCTATGGCGGGGAAAACATCCTCATGGAGACGGCGATCAATAAGGACGTCCTGTTCCTCATCGGGGAGCGCGATATCGAAAAAGTGGAAAAGAGCGTGGAGCGGATCCGGGAAGAGTTCTCCCGGGTAAATAAGCAGTCGATCCAGGTGGCGCTAAGTGACAGCGGCGCCATTGAGCATGTAAGTGCGCTGTACACACAGATCCGGGAACTTTTTCAGATCGGAAGCCCGGCGGATGACGCGGCGCTGCTCTATCCGGAAAGGCTCTCCGGGTTTGAGGGACACTCCGCCGAATTTTTCAGGCTGGATAAAATGAAAGCCGCAAAAGATTATGCGGATATCCTCTTTGAGGTTTATCTGGGGTTCATGAAGATGAACCTGCGCGGTGTGGAGGCGGAACAGAAGAAAAGGATATGCGGGCTTGTGTATCAGGTGTCATGCGAGGAAAAGGAAGACGACATTGAGAGAGCGTTTGACTGGGACGGCATCAGCTCAGATGACGATACGCTGATGCGCACACTGTCCGTACTGATCGCAGGGCTCGGAGATATTGATCTGGATTCCGGCAAGGAACAGATCCGCATGAAAAATATCCTGCAGGCAGTGTACTCAAACATCAGGAACACAGACCTCTCGATCCGCTATCTCGCGAGAGAAGTCCTGTTTATGAATGAGGAACACTTCGGGCGGGTCTTTGTGCGGAGCTGGGACAAGAAGTTCTCGACCTGGCTCCGGGAGATCAGGATCGGCCTGGCAAAGGAGATCCTTTCCTATGCGCCGGATACAAGGGTGTCCGCCCTGGCGGAGCTTGTCGGATATTCCCCGGACGGGCAGTACTTCAGCAAGGCATTCCGCAAAGAGACAGACATGACGCCCACAGAATACTGTGAGTGGCTCAGAAAAGAAAACAGCGCAGATCAGGGCAGCCCGGAGAACGGATGATCCCTGTACTGTAAAAACCGGCTTTGGAAAAAAGTCGGTTTTTTTCAAAAAGTCGGTTTTTTACAGGGCGATACTCTTTTAATTCCATTCCTATTTTGAAGGACGGACATTAAAATAAGCTTATCAAAGGTCAACAAAAGTTGACACAAATCTAAGAGGAGGATATGAGATGAAAAAGAGAATGAAGAAGCTCGCATCTCTGCTTCTCGCAAGTGCCATGGTATTCAGCCTGGCAGCATGCGGAGGCGGCGGAGACGACGCGGACGGCGGAAATGATTCCGCAGACGGAAAGACAACGATCAAGATCACATGGTGGGGCGGAGATTCCAGACATGAGTACACACAGGAACTCCTGGACGCTTACACAGCGGAGAACCCGAACGTAGAGTTCGAGGCGACACCGGCAGGATGGGAAGGATACTTCGACAAACTTTCCACACAGGCTGCTTCAGGAAGCATGCCGGATATCGTACAGATGGACTACCTGTACATCGCGACATATGCAAAGAACGGTTCCCTGGCTGACCTGTCCGAGTTCATCGAGGACGGAACGATCGATACGACAAACGTTGACGATGCCACACTGAACACCGGCCTCATCGACGGAAAGATGGCTGGTATCGTAGCAGGAACAAACGCTCTTGCAGTTACATACAATCCGGAAGTCCTTGAGGCTGCCGGCGTAGAGGCTCCGACAGACGACTGGACATGGGATGATTATGTAGCGCTGAACACAGCGGTTTCTGAGTCAACAGGTGAGGAAAGCGCCCTGACAGCGACGATCGGACCATTCGGAGATATGAACTTCTTTAACTACTATGTAAGACAGCACGGCGAGACACTGTTCAACGAAGACGGGACAGCACTTGCATTTGACGATGACTCCATCACAGCAGATTACTTCCAGATGTGGGCTGACATGGCTGCTGCAGATGTAACACCGGATCCGGACGAGCAGTCACAGATCGCTACACTCGGTATCGAGTCTCTTCCGGTTGTAACAGGTGAAGCTGGAACAACACTTGAGTGGAACACATATCCGAACAAAGTCGTTGCTTCCAACCCGAACCTGAAACTTGCTCTTATGCCGGGCGCAAATGAGAACAACGCTATGTGGCTGAAACCGGGTATGTTCTGGAGCGTATCTGAGTCTTCAAAAGTAAAAGAAGAGTGCGCGAAGTTCATCAACTGGATGATCAACTCTGAGGAAGCAAACGATATCATTATGGCTGAGAGAGGTGTGCCGATCTCCTCTGAGATCCGTGACTACCTGAAGAGCAAAGAAGATGTAGACCAGACAATGATCGATATGTTCGATTATGTTGACAAGGTAACAGAGATCGCAGGCGAGTGTCCGGCAGCTGATCCGGGCGGAATCGCTGAGATCAACAAAGCGTTCAACGACGCAGGAAACAGCGTAATGTACGGACAGGCTACAGCAGAGGAAGCTGCTGCATCCTTCAGAGAGCAGGCAAACGAGATCCTGGAAAGAAATAACGGATAAGAGAGAGTCAGGCTTTTGCTGAACGGCTGAAAAGAGATCCTATGAATGATAAGCAGAAGGGACTTGGTTTGGGTCCCTTCTCTTACTGTGAAAAAGAATGAGGTAAAGAGAATGAAGAAAAAGATTAAAGCCTACAAGCGCAGGGACAATATAGCCGGGTACGTAATGCTCGCGCCGTGGCTGTTTGGTTTCGTGCTTATGTACTTCCTTCCGATGCTTATCTCCATATACTATTCATTTACCGATTATAACCTCCTGAATGATGCAAAGGTGATCGGTTTTGACAACTATGTACGTATCTTCACGAATGATGATACATTCTGGCAGGCATTGAAGGTTACATTTATTTATACGATCTTCCTCGTACCCTTACGTCTCGCATTCGCCCTGGTCGTGGCAATGCTCCTCAACACTAAGCACAGAGGACTGGGACTGTACAGGACGATCTACTATATTCCGTCCATCATCGGAGGAAGCATCGCCGTATCCATCGTATGGCAGCAGATCTTCGGAAACGACGGTGTTGTAATGTCACTCTTATCTGTATTCGGCATCGAACAGGATGTATCCCTGCTCGGAAATCCGAAGACAGCGCTCGCGGTCATCATCCTCATGGGCGTATGGCAGTTCGGTTCCTCCATGCTGATCTTCCTGGCTGCGTTAAAGCAGATCCCGGGTTCCCTGTACGAATCCGCAATGGTAGACGGGGCGAAGAAGCCGACGATCTTCTTCAAGATCACACTGCCCATGCTGACACCGACCATTTTCTTCAACCTGATCCTTCAGATGGTAAATGGTTTCCGCGTGTTCACCGAGAGTTATGTCATCACAGACGGCGGCCCGCTGGACAGCACCCTTTCCTATGTACTGTATCTGTACCGCCGCGCGTTTACCTATTTTGACATGGGATACAGCTGTGCCCTTGCATGGATCCTCGTAATTATCATCGCGGTATTTACGGTCGTCCTGTTTAAGACACAGAACAACTGGGTTTACTATGAGTCAGGAGGAGAATGATCATGAAGAGTATGCACAAAAAAAGAAAAGTAGACGCCGTCATATTCCATGTCGTTGCGTGCGTGATCGGCTTTTTTATGATCTACCCGATGCTCTGGCTTCTGGCAAGTTCATTTAAGAGCAATGAAACCATGTTTACGAATACCTATTCCCTGATCCCGGAAGTCTTTGACGCGGCGACGAACTATATGAACGCCTGGGAAGGTGTGGCGGGAGTTTCCTTCCTGACATTCCTCGGGAATACAGTATTTGTCACAGTGCTTGCGATGGTCGGCTGTGTATTTATCTCACTGCTTGCCGCATATGCGTTTACAAGGATCAAGTTCCGCGGCGGGAACTTCTGGTTCTCCTGTGTTATGGTCACATTGATGATCCCGTCACAGGTCATGGTCGTACCGCAGTACATTATCCTCAGAAGGCTGAACCTGGTAGATACCAGGATCGCACTGGTGCTCCCGTGGTTCTTTGGTACCGCGTTCTTCATCTTCATGCTTGTACAGTTCTTCCGCGGTGTGCCGAAAGAGCTCGATGAGGCTGCTGAGATCGACGGATGCGGCAAGATCGCGATTCTGTTCAAGATCCTCGTTCCGGTCGTAAAACCGGCGATCATGACAGCATCCATCTTTGCCTTTTACTGGGTATGGCAGGATTTCTTCCAGCCGCTGATCTTTATGAATACACCGAGCAAGTTCACGCTGTCACTGGCACTGAACCTGTTCCTTGACCCGAATACTTACAATAACTATGGCGCGCTGTTCGCAATGTCACTTCTGTCACTGCTCCCGGCGCTGATCATCTTCATTATTTTCCAGAGATATCTGGTAGAAGGTATCGCCATGGATGGTATCAAGGGTTAAGCAGATCAGAGAACGAAATGACCGAGAGGTAAGATAATATGAAATTTGCGCTGAATCAGAATATAGAAATTATATCGCAGGTCCGCTCTGTGGCTGTGGAGCATGCACTGGATGATCTCAGGAGAGATATACAGAATACGTGCGAGCCGACGGCGGACCCGGGGATTCAGCTCCTTCTTGAGCAGGAAGCACTTGGCGATGAGTGTTTCCTGCTCATTGCAGTTAAGGAGAAGAATCAGTTAAAACTGACCGCAGGGAGTGATCTCGGCTTTGTGTACGGGATCTATGAGATCAGCAGGAGTATCCTCGGGGTGACGGACTTCTGGTTCTGGAACGACCAGAATTTTACCAGGAGAGAGGGGTATCCCGTGCCGGAGGGCTGGCGTGTGGAGTCAGAGCCATTTCCGATCAGGCTCCGCGGATGGTTCGTAAACGATGAAGTCCTGTTAAAGGCGTGGGAAGTGGATTACAGCGAGGAGAAGCCGTGGGAAATGGTGTTCGAGGCGCTGCTGCGCTGCGGAGGCAACATGGTCATCCCGGGCACGGACAAGAATTCCAGGAAGTACAGAAAACTCGCCTCTGACATGGGGCTGTATATCACCCACCACCACGCGGAGCCCCTGGGCGCGGAGATGTTCGCCCG
>ERZ1643246.1971-NODE-1971-length-20866-cov-8.974485_pt1 | contig 20866 bp, 19 predicted proteins | sample MGYA00579265_ERZ1643246 | MGnify/ENA primary metagenome ERZ1643246 (study PRJEB29033, sample SAMEA4952261) | chicken gut metagenome | biome: Broiler Chicken; feature: Gastrointestinal Tract; material: Caecum | place: Ireland | collected 2018 | study: Broiler...
TGTTCATCGGAATCTTCCTCGGAGTAGCAGGAAAGAAATTTGCAGTAGAAACAGACGAGCGTGAAGACGCAATTCTGGAAGTTCTGCCGGGCAACAACTGCGGCGGCTGCGGCTACGCCGGCTGTTCCGGTCTTGCCGCGGCTATAGCCGCAGGAGAAGCCGAAGTCAGCGGATGTCCGGTAGGCGGAGCTCCGACAGCTGAAAAAATCGCTGCAATTATGGGAGTAGATGCTTCTGCGCAGGAGCGAAAGACTGCTTTTGTCAAATGCGGCGGAACTTGTGAGAAAACCAAAACAGAATATGAATATTATGGCATCAAAGACTGTGTTATGGCCAGCCAGATGCAGGACGGCGGAGCAAAAGGATGCGCATACGGATGCCTCGGATACGGATCCTGTGTTTCAGCCTGTCCTTTCGATGCGATCCATATAATAGACGGTATCGCAGTGGTGGACAAAGAAGCCTGCAAAGCCTGCGGCAAGTGTGTCGCTGTCTGTCCAAAGCACCTGATCGAACTGATTCCTTACAAGCAGAAAACATTCGTACAATGCAATTCCAACGAAAAAGGGAAAGCCCTGATGGATGTATGTCAGGTTGGCTGTATCGGATGCCGTCTCTGCGAGAAAAACTGTGAAGCAGGCGCAATCACAGTTAATAATTTCCTTGCACACATCGACGCAGAAAAATGTACAAACTGCGGGGTTTGCGCAGAAAAATGCCCGAGGAAAATTATTAAGATATAAATTCCGACTTTTTGCGTTGGGAGAAAAAGAAGCCGGGATACAGGTATTGTGTACGTACCGCTGCGTTACGACCCGAGCGTGAGCGGGTGCGACAGCAATACCTGTATCCCGGCTGATACTTTATCAGTCCGTTAAATCGAAATTTTACTCAGCTGCATCCACTTGAATTACATCGCTGCTTGTATGCATCTCGCCGTCTTTGGTTATAAATACCGCTTCTATATCGTCCATGCTGTGAATCAGCTTCATTCCTTCTTCGAGTCCGAGCGTAAAACATGTTGTACTCAAAGCGTCCCCGTCTACAGATTCATCGGATATAATGGTCACTTGATCGAGGTCGTTCTGCACAGGATAGCCGGTATCCGGATCAAGTATATGATGGTAAATTACCCCGTCTTTCTCGAAATACCGCTCATAATCGCCGGAACTGACCACAGACTTATCGAAAACAGATACTGCTGCCATCACAGTACCGGTTTCCGCGAACGGTTTCTGGATACCGATTCGGTATGCCGAGCCGTCATATCGTCCGCCCAAAGTCAGCATATTTCCCCCCAGATCGATTAAGGCATGTTTGATACCTTTGCTAATCAGGTATTCTTTCAGGCGGTCAGCTATATAACCCTTAGCGATTCCGCCCAGATCTATCTGCGCTTCAGGGTCTGTCAAAGTAACAGTATTCCCGTTTATCTGTATACACTGATAATCGATATGTTTGACAGCCTCAGCCAGTTCTTCCGGATCCGGAAGCTGCTTTGCTTTATTGTCAGTAAAGTTCCAAAGACTGCTGGCCGGTTCAATGGTAATATCAAAGCGTCCGTCTGATATTCTTCCGTATTCAATGCCTTTATTAATAAGTTCCGCTGTTGCCTTAGAGACAGTTACCGGCTTCCCGCCGGCCTGATTAATTCTGGAGACATCACTGGAATCTATTGTCGCACTGAAAAGTCCTTCATAATATTCGCACATTTCCTTGCAGTGTTCCATAATCTCTTCTGTAGCGCCCCATGCCTGAATCTGAACAACAGTATCAAAATACATTCCGTTCATCGTAAGCGCCTCACTTTCCGGCGGTGACGTACACCCTGAAAGAAGGAGGACAGAGCTGACCAGAGCCGCTGTCAGCATAAAAAATTTTCTTTTCACGTAATAATCCTTTCTGTGTTAGTGCAGGAATGCCTGCAAATCATAATTTCGATTTATTATAGCGGATTTTTCTTTTTAAGACAACTGTCCCGTCGTGAATCGAACACGTGGTTGCATTATAAAAGCCGGTGTGCTATTATATCTAAGGTAAAAGCGTTAACTATAGTTAACCGGGAGAAGCTGATTATGAAGAAAAACGATCTGATACTTGCCGCAGCAATTATTGCTGCGGCCGCAGTCATTCTGGCGATCCAGTTTTTTCGGCAGGATAACGGAGAACAGCATGTAGTGGTTACCGTAGACGGAGACGTTTTCGGGACATATGACCTCGCAGAGAATCAGACGATCGAAATCGGAAAAACAAACCGGCTTGTTATAGAAAACGGAAACGCCCGCATGGAATGGGCTGATTGTCCGGATCAGATTTGCGTGAACCACAAGGCTGTCGATAAAAACGGAGAAAGTATAATATGTCTCCCTAATAAGGTCGTCGTCTCTGTTGAGGGCAGTAAAACAAGCAGTCTTGACGGTATTGCACAGTGAACTCTAAGGCCGGATAAGATAAATGAAAGACAGTGAGGTCGGAAGAGTGAAAAACAGAGCAGCGTATTTTGGCATATTTACAGCACTGGCGCTGATTTTCAGTTATGTAGAAACATTGATCCCTATCCGGTTCGGCACACCGGGCATTAAGCTCGGACTTGCAAATCTGGTTACCGTGATTGTCCTTTTCAGAACAGGATGGAAAGATGCTCTTTTGCTTTCAGTAACCAGAATTATTCTTGCCGGATTTATGTTCGGCAGCCTGTTCAGTATCGTGTACAGCCTTGCCGGAGGTATATTAAGTCTCGCTGTCATGGCTCTTCTCGAGCGGACAGGAAAATTCAGTACTGCTGGAGTCAGTATGGCAGGCGGAGTCAGTCATAATATCGGTCAGCTTGTTGTGGCAATGGCAGCTGTCAAAACATATCAGGTAGGATATTACCTTCCGGTACTTCTGGCTGCAGGTCTTATTACAGGCGCGTTGATCGGAGCTGTTGCCGGAGAAGTACTGAAACGGATCAGAAACATCGAAAGGATTTGAAATAATGATTTCATATGTCAGAGGAGAACTCGCAGATATAGATGCACAGAAGGCAGTTGTAGACGTCGGCGGAGTAGGCTATGGTGTATTTATGACGCAGCAGGCACTTTCCCTGCTTCCTCAGCCGGGAAATGTAGTAAAACTGTATACATATCTCAATGTAAAAGAAGACGCACTCCAGTTGTTCGGTTTTCTCACAAAAGACGATCTGGAGATATTTAAGCTAGTGATCGGAGTGAGCGGTATCGGTCCGAAAGGAGGACTCAATATTCTTTCCTGTATGTCGCCGGACGAGCTGCGTTTTGCCATTATGTCCGGAGATGCAAAGGCAATTTCTGCCGCCCCGGGTATCGGCAAAAAGACAGCAGAAAAACTTATTCTGGAACTCAGGGATAAAGTAGATATCGAAGACGTATTGAATAATGCCGCACATGGAGAAGATGCAGGACAATTCCGGGAAGAAAATGCTGTGACCGGTATGCAGTCCGAAGCTGTACAGGCTCTTGCGGCTCTCGGATACGGAAACGCAGAAAGTCTCCGGGCAGTCAGAAAGACTTCCCCGGACTGCAGTACTGTGGAAGATATTCTAAAAGAAGCACTGAAATATCTGTTCTGAAAGGCTGTTTAAATTATTATGGGGAAACGAATCATTACAACAGAGAATCTGGAAGAAGATATTAAAATAGAAGGGGAACTCCGTCCTCAACGGCTCGCAGATTATATTGGTCAGGAAAAAGCCAAGCAGACTTTATCTGTTTATATAGAAGCTGCAAAGGCTAGAGGGGAAGCTCTGGATCATGTACTTTTCTACGGGCCTCCGGGGCTCGGTAAGACAACACTCGCCGGTATTATTGCCAATGAAATGGGCGTACATCTCAAGGTCACTTCGGGGCCGGCAATTGAAAAACCCGGTGAAATGGCCGCAATTCTGAACAGCCTTCAGGAACATGACGTCCTCTTTGTCGATGAGATCCACCGGCTGAACCGTCAGGTGGAAGAAGTTCTTTATCCGGCTATGGAAGATTACGCTATCGATATCATGATAGGAAAGGGCGCCGGCGCACGCTCTATCCGGCTGAATCTGCCGAAATTCACTCTTGTCGGTGCAACAACAAGAGCCGGCATGCTGACTGCACCTTTAAGAGACCGGTTCGGCGTGGTCAACCGTCTGGAATTCTATACAGACGAAGAATTGAAGACGATCATTCTTCGGTCGGCTTCCGTCTTGAACGTAGAGATTGAAGAAGAAGGTGCACTTGAACTGGCGAGACGCTCAAGGGGCACTCCCAGACTTGCGAACAGGCTCTTAAAGCGCGTAAGAGATTTTGCACAGGTAAAATACGATGGAAAGATTACAAAAAAAGTGGCGGATTATGCGCTGGATCTTCTCGACGTGGATAAATACGGCCTTGATCATATAGACCGGAGCATTCTGCTGACAATGATTGAAAAGTTTCAAGGGGGGCCGGTAGGTCTGGACACTCTTGCCGCTTCCATTTCGGAAGATGCCGGTACACTGGAGGATGTATATGAACCGTACCTTCTGAAAAACGGCTTCATCCAACGCACTCCGAGAGGCAGAATTGTAACAGAACTCGCATACCGCCATCTTGGAATTCCTGTACTTAGCAGCGAAAAATAGCTGCAGGGAAAGTCATTTGGCAAAAAACAGTTGGTTTTTACTGGTAAATAGTTTATAATAAACTGTATGAAACGCGAGGAGGATGCTATGAGTTCAGCAAAACATTTTACGGAAGTATTGATCGGGGGAAAGGTATATACTCTCAGCGGCTTTGAAGGCGAAGAATACCTGCAGAAAGTATCTTCCTATCTGAATCACAAGATAACGGAATGTGCGAACAGTGAAGGATACAGGAAACAGAGCGCTGATACCAGAAATGTACTTCTCGCCCTGAATATTGCAGATGACTACTTTAAAGCAAAGAAACAGGGAGACTCCCTTGAGAATGATATCGAACTGAAAGACAAAGAAATGTATGATCTGAAGCACGAGCTGATTTCCGCACAGATCAAGCTGGAGAATGCGGAAAAGGAGCTAGCAAAGATCAAAGATGAAAATAACGACCTGCAGATGCAGATCGTAAAACTGGAAACAGAGATGAAGAACCGCAGAAGGTAAATTGATAAGGCTGTCCTAATCGACAGCCTGTTTCATTAATAAAAGCAAACATATCAGAAACCAAGACAGACTCAGAAGGAATCCGTTTATAATATGACAGACAGAACAATAGAAATCCTATCGCCTGCAGGCTCTGCCGACGCGTTCCGGGCCGCCTTAAGAGCTGGAGCCGATGCAGTATATGCAGGCGGTTCCCGGTTCGGGGCGAGAGCTTATGCAGACAACTTTAATGAAGAAGAACTAAAAGAAGTGATCCGCGAAGCTCACTTCTACGGACGCAGGCTCTATCTTACAGTAAATACACTCCTCAAAGAAACAGAAATCCATGATTTATATGAATATCTCGCGCCTTATTATGAAACAGGCCTTGACGCCGTGATTGTACAGGATATGGGTGTGGCAGAATATATCCGCACCTGTTTTCCCGGTCTTGATATTCATGCAAGCACACAGATGACTATTACAGATGTTAAAGGTGCTGAATTTGTACAAGCGCAGGGAATGACCCGCATTGTGCCCGCTAGAGAATTGTCACTGAAGGAGATACGGCAGATCAGGGAAAAGACAGAGCTTGAAATAGAATGCTTTGTGCACGGAGCTCTCTGTTATTGCTATTCCGGGCAGTGTCTTCTGAGCAGCATGATCGGCGGAAGAAGCGGAAACAGGGGGCAGTGTGCGCAGCCCTGCCGTCTGCCTTACAAATTTAACGGAGAAAAGAGATATTATCTCAGCCCGAAGGATATCTGCACGCTTGAAATGATACCGGATCTGATCGAAGCAGGAATCGACTCCTTTAAGATTGAAGGGCGTATGAAAAAACCGGAATATGTAGCAGGTGTTACATCCCTGTATCGGAAATATACGGATTTATATCTTCGGTCCGGCCGCGAAGGTTTCCATGTTATTCCGGAAGACAGGGAAATGCTTATGGATCTTTATAATCGCGGCGGTTCTTCATCCGGATATTACAAAACACGGAACGGCAGGAAGATGATGTCCCTCGATCGACCCAACCATGCCGGTGTTCCAGCAGTAAAAGTACAGTATCAGAAAGGACGCGAGGTACATGGAATTGCACTCACAGATCTGAATGCTGGAGACGTGCTTGAAATTGCAGGAGGAAAGAGCAATTACACATTGGGCAGTGCAGTTAATAAAGCTGATCAGATATCTTTTCTTGTGCAGAAACAAATCCGCCTGTCAAAAGGTGCCGTACTGAACCGTGTCAGAAATGAATCACTGCTGCAGCATATAGACAGCAGTATTATAGAGAAAAAAATGCAGATACCGGTCAGCGGTGAACTGGATCTCAGAATCGGCAAAGCCACATTCCTTCGTGTGATTTCCGGCGGTGTCTCCTGTCAGGCAGTATCTTCAGATACGGTACAGCCCGCGCAGAACCGTCCCATGGATGAAGAGCGAATCTGTTCACAGATAAAAAAGACAGGAAATTCCGGCTTCTTTTTTGAATCTCTGTCAGTGAACATGGATGATAATATTTTTGTCCCTGTTCAGCAGCTGAATACACTCCGGCGTGCAGCTTTGGAAAAACTGAAAACGGAAATTGAAGGACAGTATATGCGCAATCCCGGAAATATTCCTAAATTATCGGCATCTTCCGTCTCCATGCCGGGACAGGTAAAGCCGGCAGGATGCCGTACGGATGGGCCTCCGCAATTTGCTGTCTCCGTAGAAACAATAGAGCAGCTGAAGGCAGTGCTGCTTCTGATTGGGAAGAATGTTCCTGTTTCCCGGATCTATCTGGACTGCAGCATCCTTGAAACTGCCGCGTCGGAGCAAGCACAGGAGAGGCTGGCCGAACTTGTAAATCAATTCAGAGAAAGACGGATAGAAGTTTTCACTGCGCTGCCGCATATATTGCGCAGCACGGAACATCTTCTTTTTAAGCAGGTGCTGGATACTTCGGACAATCTTTTTGTGGATGGAGTTCTTGTTCGCAATTACGGGGAATTCCGGCTCCTCAAGGAACGCGGATTTGACAAAAGTTTGATTCTGGACCATAATCTATATGTATTTAACAGCTATGCAAGGAAATTCTGGAACAGACTGGGAATCACAGAATTTACGGCTCCCCTCGAACTAACTGGAGAAGAGCTGGAACAGCTTGGAATAAATGACTGTGAGCTGGAAATATACGGAGCAGCACCCGTTATGGTATCGGCGCAGTGCCTTTTTAAGACTTCAGGACACTGCCGTAAAGATTACAGGGTATCCCGGCTGACAGATCGTTACGGAAATCATTTTCCGGTCAAAGCTTTCTGCAGTTCCTGTTATAACGTTATCTATAATGACAGACCTCTGTGCCTTACAAAATACCGGGAAGAGATACTTCGTCTTAACCCTGCCCGTATGAGAATACGGTTCACTGCGGAATCTGCCGATGAGGCAGCAGAAATACTGAAGTACATGACGCAGGCTTTCGGGGATAGTGTGAACAAATCTGCAGATGGCTGTCTGATTCCAGAGAAAATGCCCGGCAGATATACGGAAGGACATTTCAAGAAAGGAATTCTATAACAGAATATCGGTAAAAATAAGTAAATGGTGGTAATATGGTAAACATTATAATACAACTGTCCAAATATGTTATCATTATCCTGATGGCAGTTTATACATTTTCCTGTTTTTCTATATTTACAAGGAATTATGAAGACGAAGAGAAGAGGGTGCTGATCCGTCAGGACGTACTCCTTTTTCTGATGCAGTTTGCTGCATTTGGGACAATGTATCTGGCAACAGAGGATATGCGTATTCTCTTTTTGTATGCAGCACTCGCAGTCATTTCACTGGCAGTTATCCTGCTGTACAGTCTGATCTACCCGAATGTGTCACGGCTGGTCGTCAATAATATGTGTATGCTTATCACAGTCGGCATGATTATGATAACACGCCTGTCTTCTGACAACGAATCACCTTACGGAACCGCAGTCCGCCAGCTCGTATTCGTCATACTTGGCATTATATTCGGACTGATCGTACCGGTTCTTATCCGAAAACTTACTTTTCTGGACAAGTGGACATATATATACGCCGCGGTTGGCGGAGCTGCTCTGCTCGCGGTCGCTCTGTTCGCACAGATGTCCGGCGGGGCAAAGCTCGGTTTTGAAATTATGGGGATCAATATCCAGCCTTCTGAGTTCGTGAAAATACTGTTTGTGTTCTATGTGGCCGCAAGCTTGAACAAATCACGTGAATTTAAAAATATAGTGATAACAACAGCTGTTGCGGCTGCTCATGTGCTGATTCTTGTTATTTCAACAGATCTCGGCGCTGCTCTGATCTTTTTTGTGGTATACCTTGTTATGCTTTATGTCGCGACAAGACAGCCTCTTTATGCTGCAGCCGGGCTTGGCGCCGGAGTACTCGCAGCTGTTGCAGGTTACCATCTCTTCAGCCATATCAAAGTCAGAGTCGAAGCTTGGCAGGATCCCATCGGCACCTACGGCGGAAGCGGTTATCAGGTAGCTCAGTCGCTGTTTGCTATCGGGACCGGAAGCTGGTTCGGCACAGGTCTTTTTCAGGGGCAGCCGGATACTATTCCGGTAGCTGAGACGGACTTTATATTTTCAGCGATCACGGAGGAAATGGGCGTCATTTTTACACTGTGCATTATTCTGATCTGTGTAAGCTGTTATGTTATGTTTCTAAATATAGCAATGGAACTGCGCAATCGTTTTTATAAATATGTTGCACTCGGCCTTGGTACCTGCTATATATTTCAGGTATTCCTGCAGATCGGCGGAGTAACTAAATTCATCCCTTCAACCGGCATGACACTGCCTTTTGTCAGCTACGGAGGAAGCTCAATGCTCAGCACCATGATTATGTTCGGCATTATTCAAGGACTGTATATTCTCCGCGAGGATGAAGAAGAAAAATATGAGAAAGAAAGGAAGGCTTCAGATGGCTTGGGAAGAACAGCGCCCCGAAAGACCAGAAAGACGACACCAAAAAGCGGGCCGAAATTCGAAGAGGTACCCAGACAAAGGACGAAGAAAAAGCAAAGAGCGCGCACGAGATAGAGAGTTTGCATGGATCACCTATTTCTTTGTCATTCTTTTTATTGCGCTGATGGGATATATTGTCTATTTTACCATTGTGCGGGCAAGTACTTTTGTAAACAGCCCGTATAACCAGCGTCAGGAAGCTTTTGCCAAAAATGTGGTGCGCGGAAATATTACGGATCGTTACGGAAATATCCTTGCGCAGACACAGACTGCAGACGACGGAACCGAGACAAGATATTATCCTTACGGATCTCTTTTCTCCCATGTTGTGGGATACAGTAATCCGGATCTTGGAAGAACCGGGCTTGAATCAGTAGAGAACTTTGAACTCCTCACATCGAATGCATTCTTTGTGGAAAAAATTCAGAATGAATTCGACGGTTCTAAAAATCAGGGCGACACGGTCGTAACAACACTTGATGCAGATTTGCAGCAGGCGGCAAGTGATGCACTGGGAGATTACAAAGGTGCTGCCATCGTCATGGAGGCAGACACTGGCAAGATTCTTGCCATGGTCTCTAAACCTGAGTTTGATCCGAATGAAATTGAATCCGACTGGGATACACTGAATACGGATACGGAAAACAGTCCTCTTCTGAACCGTGCCACATCAGGATCCTATGCACCGGGTTCCGTGTTCAAAATCGTTACAGCTCTTGCTTATATCAGACAATACAGTAATTACAGCGATTACCAGTATGACTGCACCGGTTCCATCACCGCAGGCGGCACTACGATCCCCTGCGCGGGCGGGGCAGTGCACGGACATGAGGATCTCAGGAGTTCTTTTGCCAATTCCTGTAACTCTTCTTTTGCCAATATTGGTCTGCAGCTGGACATTCCTAAATACAGAGAGACTGCGGAGGATCTGTTGTTTAACAAGAAGCTTCCCAGTGTACTGGATTATACAAAGAGTTCTTTTGTGCTCGATCAGGACTCACAGACTTCTGAAATTATGATGACTGCCATGGGACAGGGGCGGACCACAATGAGTCCGTATCACATGGCTCTGATCACACAGTCCATAGCAAACGGCGGAGTACTGATGGAGCCATATCTCGTGGATTCGGTTACGAATTATACGGGTACAGAAGTTCGCAGAAATGTTCCGAAAAGCTATGCACGTCTTATGACATCTGATGAAGCGGCACAGCTGACAGATTATATGTCTGCAGTTGTACAGGAAGGAACCGGCTCCGTACTTTCCGGGCGATCCTACACTGTGGCCGGCAAAACAGGTACGGCTGAATACAGTTCTGAAAGCAGCGACAGAACTCATTCATGGTTTACAGGATTTACGAATGTAGACAACCCTGAACTGGTTATTACCGTAATTACAGAAGGCTCGGACGGAAGTGCCGGCGGAAGAGCAGTATCGATTGCCGGTACAATATTAGATTCATATTACAACTAACTAACAAAGTCTGGAAGTAAATAGATTATGCAGATAAAATTTTACTGTGATCTGTATGTCAGTGAATGCTGGCAGAAAAAAAAGGCAAAAATAATCAGAAAGCTGAGAGCAAACCGGGTGCAGCCGCAGGTTTATATTGCCGCACTGGCTCAGGACAGCCAGAATGAACTTGAGTTCTTCTCCAGCATTCTTTTAAAACAGCATGTATTTGATAATGCTGATATATTTGTTGTCGGAGTTGCCGATGGATATGACGAAGCGCTCCTTATGATAAGAGACATTGCAGAAGAAGTCTATCATGCGACCGGTGACGCGGGGCTTCGCGCTTATATCCTGAAGCGGCAGGAAGAATATGAAAAGACAGGACGGTAGGTCAGATGTTACATATTGTTTTGCTCATATTAAAAATAATCGGGGCTCTGCTGCTGGGACTTATCATTCTGCTTCTGATCCTTGCTGCTGCAGTTATTCTGGCCCCTTTATCGTACAGGGGAGAACTGTCCGCAGACAACAGCGCAGAGAGCATAAAAGGCATGCTTCGTTTCCACTGGCTGTTCTATCTCCTTGAAGGATATGTAAGCTATAGCAACGGCAAATTTAAATGGCAGATTCGTGCCGGGTGGAAGAAGTTCGGCAGCGGAGTAAACAGTGCGTCCGTCTCAACGTTTCCTCAAGAACGTTCCGAGACTCGTAAAAGCACTCCAAAGCCGGTTTTACAACCAGATAATCAGACGGACTCCGCCGTACAGCCGGCCGGTCCGGAGCAGAAAATGTCTGAGGAAAACAGCGGTATCGGACATATTCCGGAAAAACCGGCTCAAAATAACAGAACAGAAAAAAGGGAGCTTCCGAAGCCGGAAAGGCAATCCTCTCCTGCTGAAGAGAACTTTTCCTTAAAAATCTCCCGAATACGTGAAAGATTCGAAAAGTTTAAGGAAAAGATAAAATATACTTTCAGGAAATTATGTGATAAGATAAAGGCATTAAAAAAGAAGAAAGAACGTATTGTTTCTTTTCTGGAAAATACAACCCATAAGAACGCTTTTTCACGGCTGATCAAAGAACTCCGAAGGTTCCTTCATTTTTTAAGACCTTCAAAAGCATCTGTAGATCTGGAGTTTGGATTTAGCGATCCGGCATACACCGGATATACTCTTGCTTGGATCAGTTTGATCTATCCGACGATCGGAGAGTTCACGAAGCTGAAACCTGATTTTGAACACCGTGTGTTCCGGGGCAGTATTTTTTTAAAAGGTAAATTCCGGATACTGTATGCGCTTATATTTGCATGGAATATGCTGTGGGACAAAAACGTCAGAATTACGTACAGACATATACGAAAGTTCAGACTATAAAATATGCTGGCTGACATATATGCGGCTGATTCATAAATAATGTCATATGAGGAGGACAAAATAATGGCTGAAGAAAAGAATAACTTCAAGACAACGCTGGAATCACTGTTCAGAGGAATGGATGGTGTCGTATCTTCGAAAACTGTCGTAGGAGATGCAATACACATAGGAGGTACTATTATTCTTCCCCTTGTGGATGTATCTTTCGGAATTGGAGCCGGAGCATTTTCCGGTGAAAAGAAGGAGAAGGGCATGGGCGGAATCGGAGGCAGAATGACCCCCAGTGCAGTTATCGTGATTCAGGATGGTAAAACACGGCTTGTAAATATCAAGAATCAGGACACTATTACCAAAATACTTGATATGGTTCCTGATCTGATAGATCGTTTTACTTCAGATAAAGAGGAAAAGATGACTGAAAAAGATGTAATGGATATTCTTGATTCAGATGAAGAAGAAAAGCAGAATCCCTGAATATTTCCGCCGGTTCCGGCATAAGATAAGTAAAGAGACGGATTCGGAAGTGACAGAATGAAAAAAGTATGCGGTTTCGCATTGTTCTGGATGGCGATTGGAATGTTTATCATGATGCTGCTCCCGAATCTTGTTTGGGGTGTAATACTTATCATTCTCTTTCTTGCAGCGGGATACCGGCTGTTCTGCTGTTGATTTTACAAAAAGGATTCAGTATAAACAGTATTGAAAATGAGCGCAGTAAAAAACCCCGAAGCATTAAAATTTCAGCTTCGGGGTTTATTCCGTGTCTTTCAAATGGATCTTTATCTGATTACGCACGCTCTACACGTCCGGACTTCAGACAGGATGTACAAACATACATTTTCTTGGATCCGCCTTCTGTCTTAACTCTGACAGACTTTACATTTGATTTCCACATTTTCGGTGATCTTCTATGAGAGTGGCTTACATTGTTTCCAAAATGAGCACCCTTTTCACAAATAGCACATTTAGCCATGACTGCACCTCCTAACAATCTGAACTGGTCATTTAGACTCATAACAATGATATTCTAGCAGAAACATATTGGCATTGCAAGTATTTTTTAAAAAAAACGAATCTATATTGTAAAATCAAACAAGTAATAGTATAATAATCATGTTATTTATGGCAAAAACCATTAGAAAACTGGAGGTATACATTGATGAAAGGAAGTATGAGTACTGATCTGGGAATCATCACGGTTAATCCTGAAGTGATCGCCAAATATGCAGGCTCCGTGGCAGTCGAATGCTTCGGGATCGTTGGCATGGCAGCGGTAAATATGAAAGACGGACTGGTCCGCCTTCTGAAAAAAGACAGTCTTACGCATGGAATTCAGGTGGAGATCTCGGACGATAACGCTTTGACACTGAATTTTCATGTCATTGTCGCCTACGGCGTGAATATCCTTTCTGTTTCTGACAATCTTATGAGCAACGTAAAATATAAGGTTGAAGAATTTACCGGCATGACGGTAGAAAAGATCAACATCTTCGTAGAAGGTGTGAGAGTGATAGATTAAGGAGGATATTGTCGTGGCTGTTAAAACGATAAATACGGAGATGCTCCGGAAAATGTTCCTTGCCGGAGCGGCAAATCTGGAGGCAAAGAAAGAATTCATCAATGAATTAAACGTGTTTCCCGTACCGGACGGCGATACCGGTACCAATATGACGCTGACTATTATGTCAGCAGCAAAAGAAGTACAGGCTCTCGAAAATCCGGATATGGTCTCTATGGCAAAAGCAATATCTTCAGGCTCACTGCGCGGCGCCAGAGGTAATTCGGGAGTCATTCTCTCTCAGCTTCTCCGTGGATTCACAAAAGAGATCAGAGAACATAAAGAAATCGATACCGCCATACTGGCGAGAGCGTGTGACCGCGCTGCAGCGACAGCGTATAAAGCTGTCATGAAACCGAAAGAGGGAACGATTCTTACAGTAGCAAAGGGAATTTCCCAGAAAGCAGCAGAATTAGCGGAAACTACGGATGATCTGGAAGTCTTCCTTCCCGAGGTGATCAAACACGCAGAACAGGTGCTTGCTGAAACGCCGGAACTTCTTCCCGTACTAAAGGAAGCAGGTGTTGTCGATTCGGGCGGACAGGGACTTTTGGAAGTAATCCGCGGGGCTTATGACGCTTTCCTCGGCAAGGAGATTGATTATGACGCAATCGAATCCGGATCAGGTGCGAAAATGGTGAAACCGGATAAACAGGCTGAGGCAGATATTAAATTCGGCTACTGTACAGAATTTATTATTATGACTGACAAGCCGTTTACAGACAAGGATGAGGCAGAACTCAAAGCTTATCTTGAATCCATCGGAGATTCAATCGTATGCGTAGCGGATGATGACATTGTAAAGATTCACGTTCATACGAATGATCCGGGGCTCGCTATCCAGAAAGCGCTGACATATGGACAACTCTCGCGCATTAAAATAGACAATATGCGTGAGGAGCATCAGGAAAAACTGATACGTGATGCAGAAAAAACCGCAGCGCAGCAGACTAAAGCAGCTGAGATTAAAAAGAAAAACGAACCGAGAAAATCTGTAGGTTTTATCGCTGTATCCATCGGGGACGGAATGAATGAAATATTCCGTGAACTGGGTGTTGATTATATCATTGAAGGCGGTCAGACAATGAACCCGAGCACAGATGACATGCTTACGGCAATTGACGAGGTCAATGCAGATCACATTTTCATCCTGCCGAATAACAAAAATATTATTCTGGCAGCAAATCAGGCGCAGACCCTGACTAAGGACAAGGACATTATCGTAATTCCGACAAAAACGGTTCCTCAGGGAATTACTGCTGTGATCAGCTATATGCCGGAAGCTGATGTAGATGCTAATCTCGAAGCGATGCAGGAAGCAGTGAAAAATGTAAAAACCGGGCAGGTAACTTATGCAGTCCGGGATACAAAAATTGACGACAAAGTGATCCATGAAGGAGATATCATGGGAATCGGTGATCAGGGCATCTTATCTGTCGGACAGTCTGTAGAAGAGACAGCAAAAGATATGCTCGCACAGCTCGTGGATGAGGACTCCGAGCTTATCAGCATTTATTATGGACAGGACATTAATGAAGAAGACGCTGCAAAGTTTGCACAGGCAGTGGAAGAACTTTATCCTGATATTGATGTGGATGTCCATATGGGCGGTCAGCCGATCTACTATTATATTCTTTCAGTGGAATAGACTGATTCAGTAATATTATGCAGGAACCGGGGCGTTCTTCCGTCAGGGAGAGCGCCCTGCTTATTATATGGAGTGTAAATATGAAGAATAGATCAGATATAGGAAATCTGAAAGGCATCGGTGAAAAGACAGCAAATCTTTTTCACAGGGTCGGAGTCTATACAATAGAAGACCTGATCCGCTATTATCCGCGGAGTTTTGAGATCTATGAAGATCCCGTGCCTGTCAGCGAAGCAGAGGAGGGGAAGGTAAATACGATTGAGGGCAGCATATTCGGCCGAATCGCCGTATCAGGGAACCGTTCCATGCAGATAACGACACTGCACCTTAAAGATCTGACAGGTACAATTAAAGTGCTCTGGTTCCGTATGCCTTTTCTGAGGAACACACTTGGAAGAGGCGGGAAACTCATATTGCGCGGACGCGTGGTAAAAAGACGGGACGGACTGGTCATGGAACATCCCGAGATCTTTTACCCTGCTTCCAAATATGAAGAAAAACGTTTCTCCATGCAGCCGGTTTATCCGCTCACGGCAGGGCTTACTAACAACACGGTAGTAAAAGCGGTGCGTCAGGCGCTTCAACATGCCGATGCATCTATGGATATCCTGCCGGAGGATCTTGTACTGAAGCATAAATTCATGCCGTATGAGACAGCAGTGCAGAAGATGCATTTTCCTGATAACAAAGAAGTATTTATACGTGCCAGAGAACGTTTCGTCTATGAGGAATTTCTGGTTTTCATACTGTCTCTTCGTCTGATGAAAGAAAATGAAGGCAGAGCCGAAAACCGGTTTATTCTGAATGACAGACCGGAAATTGACCGTTTTCTGAATGAACTTCCATATGAACTGACAAAGGCTCAGAAAAGGGTCTGGGAAGAAATTAAAACTGATATGAAAAGCACTCATATTATGTCACGGCTTGTACAGGGAGATGTAGGTTCAGGAAAAACAATAGTAGCATTTCTCGCTCTTATGACGGCAGGCCTCAACGGCTGTCAGGGGGCTCTTATGGCTCCCACCGAAGTACTGGCAAAACAGCATTTTGAAAATATGACCTCAATGCTTGAGAAATATCATATTCCGCTCCGGGCAGAACTCCTGACCGGTTCTATGACGGCAAAACAGAAGCGGGAAGCATATCAGAGGATTTCTGCCGGGGAGTCATCGCTTATTATCGGGACCCACGCATTGATACAGGATAAAGTATCCTATCATAAACTTGCACTTGTAATTACTGACGAACAGCACCGATTCGGAGTAAAACAGAGAGAAGCACTGGCAGGTAAAGGCGGTATGCCTCACATCCTTGTCATGAGTGCTACACCGATTCCCAGAACTCTGGCGATCATTCTCTACGGTGATCTGGATATTTCCGTGATTGATGAAATGCCGAAAAACCGGCTCCCGATCAAGAACTGTGTTGTCGACACAGGATACCGTGAAACCGCGTACAGATTTATGAAAAAACAGGTGGCGCAGGGCAGGCAGTGTTATGTCATCTGCCCTATGGTTGAGGAAAGTGAAAGTCTTGAGGCGGAAAACGTACAGGACTATTCCTCAATGCTTGCCGGAGAAATGGGATCCGATATCCGGATCGGCTGTCTCCACGGGAAAATGAAGCAGCAGGAAAAAGACGAGATTATGGAAGCGTTCGGCAAGAATGAGATACAGATTCTTGTATCTACAACAGTAATCGAGGTGGGAATCGATGTTCCGAATGCAACAGTGATCATGATTGAGAATGCCGAGCGTTTCGGACTTGCCCAGCTGCATCAGCTGAGAGGGCGCGTGGGGAGAGGCAAATACCAGTCCTACTGTATTTTCATGACCGCCTCAAAATCAGATGAGACGAAGGAACGGCTTGATATTCTGAACCATTCCAATGACGGTTTCTTTATTGCCGGAGAGGATCTCCGCTTGAGAGGACCGGGTGATCTGTTTGGAATCCGGCAGAGCGGTATTCTTGATTTTAAAATTGCTGATGTATTTCAGGACGCCCGGCTGCTTCAGACAGCAGGAGAAGACGCAGGAAGAATCCTTTCCGAAGATCCGGGCCTGAAAAGTTCCGCATATGCTTCCCTCAAGCGTTATATAGACCGTAAAATCAGCGAAATTATGCTTGAAACTACTTTATAGGCAAAAAGTCCATGTGTAAATTGTTTACTTGAAGGGGATAATTAATTATGGAAAACGCATATGTCCTTCAATCAAAAAAACGTATAAACAGGAGGGATCAGAAATGAATATATCCATAAACAGTAAAAAAAATACATTTCACCTTTACAATGACGAAATCAGCTATATAATGACCGTTCTTCCAAACGGCCAGATGGGACAGCTTTATTTTGGCGCAAAAGTTCATGAACGCGAGGATTATTCTTATCTTCTGGAAATGAAATCCCGCCCGATGACCGCTTGTATATCCGAACAGGATAAAGTTTTCTCTATGGAACATATCCGGCAGGAGTACGGCGTGTTCGGTGCAACCGACTTCCGCATGCCTGCAGTGGAAATACATCAGGAAAACGGAAGCCGTCTCAGCGAATTTCTCTATGACCATTACAGGATTGAAAGCGGGAAACCTTCTCTAACAGGGCTCCCGGCTACATATACTGAAAATGGCAGCGAGGCCCGTACACTCGTCATTATCCTAAAAGATCCTGTCACACAGATTCGCCTTGAACTTTTTTATACCATATTTGAAAAAGGCGGTATCATCGCACGCAGTGCACGTTTTATCAACGACGGCGTGGAAGATGTTCACCTGACCGCTGCCATGAGTTTATGCATGGATCTGCCGGACAGCGATTATGACTGGATTCAGTTCTCCGGAGCATGGGCAAGAGAACGGTATCCTGTAACAAGACATCTGACACCGGGAATCCAATCTGTCGGAAGCCTGCGCGGTCACTCTTCCCATAACCATAATCCATTTATTATCCTGAAACGCCCTTCGGCAGATGAATTTCAGGGAGAAGCAATCGGCTTCAGCTTGATCTACAGCGGTAATTTTCTTGCCAGAGCAGAGGTCGATTCATACGGTACGACAAGATTGACCATGGGGATCCATCCGGAAGGATTCGACTGGAAGCTCTCACCGGAAGAGACATTCCAGACACCGGAAGCTGTTATGGTATATACAGATAAAGGCTTGAACCATTTAAGCCAGACTTTCCACCGCCTGTATCGCGAACGGCTTGCCAGAGGATACTGGAGAGACAGGGAGCGCCCTATTCTGATCAACAACTGGGAGGCAACTTATTTTGATTTTAACGAAGAAAAACTTCTCAAGATCGCACAGAAAGCAAGAGACTGCGGAGTAGAGCTTTTCGTCCTCGACGACGGATGGTTCGGGAAAAGGAACGGTGAACACGCAGGACTTGGCGACTGGTTCGTAAATAAGGAAAAACTTCCGGAAGGAATTATCGGACTCTCTGAAAGAATTGAAGCTATGGGCATGATGTTTGGTCTGTGGTTTGAGCCCGAAATGGTCAACAAAGATTCAGACCTGTACCGTGAACATCCGGACTGGATTCTTCAGACTCCCGAACGGAAAACTTCCCACGGGCGTTTCCAGTATGTGCTTGATTTTTCCAGAAAGGAAGTCGCAGACCGGATTTACGAGATGATGGCCAAGCTTCTTTCCGAGGCAAAAATATCCTATGTGAAATGGGATATGAACCGCAGTATTACAGAATGCTGGTCCGCAGCGCTTCCCGCTGACCGTCAGGGCGAGGTATATCACCGATATATCCTCGGAGTCTATGACCTGTATGAAAGACTCACAAGCAGGTTCCCGCATGTACTGTTTGAGTCCTGCGCAAGCGGCGGCGGACGTTTTGATCCGGGGCTTCTCTACTATGCGCCGCAGGGTTGGACAAGCGATGATACTGATGCCGTCGAGCGCCTGAAAATTCAGTACGGTACATCCTACTGTTATCCCATAAGCTGCATGGGAAGCCATGTCTCAGTCACTCCGAACCATCAGCTCAACAGATCCACGCCTCTCTCCTCAAGAGCAAACACAGCGTATTTCGGCACATTCGGCTACGAGCTTGATCTGAATAAACTGACAGAGGCAGAGTTGAGAGAAGTAAAGGAGCAGATCCGCTTTATGAAACAGTACCGCCGGCTGATCCAGTTCGGCACATTTTACCGTCTGAAAAGTCCGTTTGAGAATAATGTCGCCGGATGGATGGTCGTCAGTGATGATAAAAAGGAGGCTGTCGTCGGAAGATACAAACTTTTAAACGGAGCAAACCAGCCGTTTGAAAGAATGTATCTGAAAGGATTGAACGCAGACACTGAATACCGGATCAATGGCGGGAAAATTAACTACGGAGACGAACTGATGAACTGCGGTCTGGTCACAACAGATGCATCCGCAGGAGAAACTGCGCCGGGAGAAAAGATGAGCCGGGACTTTGAGTCGAAATTGTATATAATTGAAGCATGCAGCAGATAATGATCCGCTTTTCAAAACAAACGGCTGCATACATATGCTGTGCGTCAAATCATCAACTGTTACGAATTTCCAGTTTATAAAGATTAAATCCTCCACATACTATTGATGTAACATGAAGGACCGAACAGCAGATGTATGATAACCGGCTGCACCGGAAAGTCAGCAGATTACATACAGATGCAGCCGGTTTGAATGTTACATGACAAACGAAAGTAACTTATAAAAAGTTACTAAAATGCAAAAGGAGGAAATTGATCATGGCAAGTCGTTCATCTAACAGAGCAGCAGTGCCTGAGGCGAAAGGCGCTCTGGACAAATTCAAGTACGAAGTGGCCAACGAGCTGGGGGTACCGTTATCTGACGGTTACAACGGCGACCTTACTTCCAAGCAGAACGGATCAGTAGGCGGATATATGGTCAAGAAAATGATCGAGCAGCAGGAAAAACAGATGGCAGGCAAATAACATCTGAAATTACTGCAAATTAGGAGAAAAGCGTCCGGGATTGACCTGGACGCTTTTTTCTGCTAAAATTCAGCATATCAGGAAACGGGGTGGCATTATATGAGAGTGATTGCCGGCAGTGCAAGAAGCTTAAGATTAAAAACGCTTGAAGGCTTGGAAACAAGGCCGACTACAGATAGGATTAAAGAAACGCTGTTTAACATTATCGGACCGACCGTTTATGACAGTATTTTTCTGGATCTGTTCAGCGGCAGCGGCGGGATTGGTATTGAAGCGCTGAGCCGCGGCGCAAAAGAAGCTGTGTTTGTCGAGAATAATCCGAAGGCAATGAAATGTATTAAAGAAAATTTGAAATTTACCCGGCTTGAATCAAAGGCGGCAACAATAACCGCAGATGTAATGAATGCACTGTACCGCCTTGAAGGCGAAAAGATATTTGACATCATTTTTATGGATCCGCCATATGACCGCGGACTGGAAAAAAAAGTGCTTGAATACCTGTCAGAATCCGAGCTTATCTATGATAATACCACGATTATTGCAGAGGCATCCCGAGAGACGGATTTTTCTTATGTGGATAAACTCGGCTTTTCTGTTGTGCGTGAGAAAATATATAAAACGAACAAGCATGTATTTATTGAAAAAGCGGGGGTTGAAGAAATATGTTAAGGGCAATTTATCCGGGCAGTTTTGACCCGGTTACATATGGACACATGGATATCATAATCCGGTCCTGTAAGATTGTGGACGAACTGATAGTGGGAGTCCTGTGTAATAAAGCGAAAATGCCGTTGTTTTCTGTGGAAGAACGTGTTA
>ERZ1643246.1972-NODE-1972-length-20864-cov-4.363593_pt1 | contig 20864 bp, 18 predicted proteins | sample MGYA00579265_ERZ1643246 | MGnify/ENA primary metagenome ERZ1643246 (study PRJEB29033, sample SAMEA4952261) | chicken gut metagenome | biome: Broiler Chicken; feature: Gastrointestinal Tract; material: Caecum | place: Ireland | collected 2018 | study: Broiler...
CTCTCCGGTGTTGTTCCGCAGATTTCCCTTATCCTGGGTCCCTGCATCGGCACCTCCGCCATGATTGCCGCGAATGCGGACGTCATTGTCATGACGGAAAAGGCAGAGCTCACCGTTTCCACCGGCGGCGAAAATGCCGATGCGGCGCATGCCGCGGAAACGGGTGTGTGCAGCATCCTCGCCAAAACGGAGGAGGAAGCGTTTGAGGCTGTGAAGAATGTCCTCGCCAATCTGCCTTCCAACAACCTGAGCGGTGCTCCCGCTGCCGAGGTTGGTGTCATGGGCATTCCGGTGGCGGTTGAGTCTTCCGAGCCCTATGCCGTGATTTCCTCTGTCAGCGATCCGGAAACCTTTGTGGAGCTCTCCGCCGCGTTCGGCAAGTCCGCCGTCACGGGTCTTGCTCAGATTTCCGGCGCCTCCGTGGGCCTTGTCGCCTATCAGGGCGTGCTGGACGCCGATGCCTGCTCCAAGGCTGCGCGTTTCGTGCGCTTCTGCGATGCGTTCTCCCTTCCCGTCGTCTCCTTTGTGGATGCTTCCGAGTTTGCTTCCCTGCGTGAAGCCGTGAAGCTTTCCAATGCCTACGCGGAGGCCACGACCGTCAAGATCACCGTCATCACCGGGGAAGCGTACGGCCCTGTTTACATCGCCGTTGCCGGCCGCGGCGCCAACGCGGACTATGCCATGGCGTGGGCGAATGCCGTTGTCTCGCCGATTGCCCCGGCTGCCGCGGCGCTCTTCCTGCACAGCGACGAGCTCAAGGGCTCCGAACATCCAGTGGAAGATCGCAAGGCGCTCATCGAGTCTTATAAGAAGAATGAAGCCACTCCGCTGGCCGCAGCGGCTCAGGGCTATATTGAAGACGTTATCCTGCCGGAGGAGACGAGAGATCGCGTGATTGCGAACCTTGCCATGCTTTCCAGCAAGCGCGTTTCCAACCTGCCGAAGAAGCACAGCAACATCCAACTGTAAGGGGAATTGTGATTTTAGAAACGAACTAGGAGGATGAACCAAGATGAAAAATCTCAAAATTACCGTCAACGGCGTTGTGTATGATGTTCAGGTAGAGGAAACGGGCGCTGCCGCTCCCGCTGCTCCGGCTGCTGCCCCTGCTCCGGCTGCCGCTCCGGCCCCGGCCGCTGCGCCTGCCGCCGCCCCGGCCCCGGCTCCGGCTGCTGCTCCGGCCGCTCCGGCCGCCGGCGCTGAAGTGATCGCGAGCCCGATGCCCGGCACCATTGTGAGCGTGGCTGTTTCTGCCGGTTCTGCCGTGAAGAAGGGCGATGTGCTTGTTGTGCTCGAGGCCATGAAGATGGAAAACGAGATCATGGCGCCGCATGATGCCACGGTTGCCGGCGTACATGTCAACAAGGGCGACAGCGTGGAATCCGGCACGCCTCTGGTGTCTCTCCAGTAAGAGAAAGACAGATCCGAAAACGCTTACGAAAAGGAGAGAAACGAAATGGCTAAAAAAATCGGAATTACCGAGACTGTCCTGCGCGACGCGCACCAGTCTTTGATTGCGACCAGAATGCCGATCGATGACATGCTTCCGATCCTGGACAAGCTGGACAAGGTTGGCTTTCATTCCCTCGAGTGCTGGGGCGGCGCGACGTTTGACGCCTGCCTGCGCTTTCTGAATGAGGATCCGTGGGACAGACTTCGCACGATCCGCAAGAAGTGCCCGAACACGAAGCTGCAGATGTTGTTCCGCGGCCAGAACATGCTGGGCTACCGTCATTATGCGGACGACGTTGTGGAGTATTTCGTGCAGCGTTCCGTTGCAAACGGCATTGACATCATCCGTATTTTCGATGCTCTGAACGATATCAAGAACCTCCAGACGGCCATTCGCGCCGCGAAGAAGGAGGGCGCACATGTGCAGGTTGCGATTTCCTACACGACGGGCCCCGTTTTCACCGACGAGTACTATGTCGCGTATGCGAAGCTCATTGCCGATGCCGGTGCGGATTCCATCTGCATCAAGGATATGGCAGCTCTGCTCACGCCGTATGAGACCGAAAAGCTTGTCAGCGCGCTGAAGAAGGCTGTGGATCTTCCGATTCAGCTCCACACGCACTACACGTCCGGCCTTGCTTCCATGTGCATCCTCAAGGGTGTGGAAGCCGGCGTTGACGTGGTGGACACCGCAATGTCTCCTCTCGCGCTCGGCACGTCCCATGCGCCCACGGAGTCCATCGTGGCTGCTCTCAAGGGCACGGAGTACGACACCGGCCTCGACCTGGTGCTGCTCAACGAGATCCGTGAGTATTTCATGGGCCTGCGCAAGAAGTATATCGACAGCGGCCTGCTCGATCAGAGCATGCTGGCCACAAACACGAAGGCGCTTGTGTATCAGGTGCCGGGCGGCATGCTGAGCAACCTGCTCTCGCAGCTCAAGCAGGCAGGCAAGGCGGACAAGCTCGAGGAAGTGCTGCAGGAAGTGCCGCGCGTCCGCAAGGATTCCGGCTATCCGCCGCTCGTGACGCCGACCTCCCAGATCGTCGGCACGCAGGCTGTGTTCAACGTGATCAACGGCGAGCGTTACAAGATGTGCACGAACGAGTTCAAGGATCTTGTCTCCGGCAAGTACGGCACCACGCCGATGCCGGTGGATCCGGAATTCGCGAAGAAGGTCAACGGCGGCAAGGAGATCATCACCTGCCGTCCGGCCGATCTGCTCAAGCCGGAGCTCGAAGATCTGCGCAAGGAATGCGCCGAGTGGATTGAGCAGGAGGAGGATGTCCTCTCCTATGCACAGTTCCCGAAGGTGGCGCTCGACTTCTTCAAGAAGCGCCGCGACGCGAAGTATGGCATCGACGGCAAGCACGCCGACGCCGAAAAGGAAATTCATCCCGTCTGATTTTTCAAGGCACTGGAATGGGCTGGCAGAAGAACTGCTGGCCCATTTTTTGCTGTTACAATTCCGGCCATGCCTTTTTCCTGCCTTTCCGTTTGGCTGCGCCGTGACTTTTTTACGTGCGCGTCTGTCTGCCTGTTGCCCGCACAGAATTCTGAGATGCCGCCTTGAAGAAACCGCCGAAATATGGTATACTAACGTTGTTTTTGATTTGCGCGGCCAAGACAGTGCAGGGTGCAGCTTGTTTTGTTCGCTCTTAAAATTTGAAGCCGGGGAGGAACCCTTCTTTGCAGGAAAACAAGCAACCCCTTTCCTATAACGCTGCCGCCATGGAAGAGGCGGCCCAGATCATGCAGATCCGCGCGCGCGGCGAGCGTCCGCTTGCCTTTGTCCATTCCTATGGCTGCCAGCAGAATGTGGCGGACGGGGAGAAGATCAAAGGCTTTCTTGAGCAGATGGGTTTTTCCTTCACGCAAGAGGCGGAAGAAGCAGATTTTATTCTTTTCAATACGTGTGCCGTGCGCGAACATGCAGAAGACCGCGTGTTCGGCAATGTCGGCGCATTGAAAAACATCAAGCGCCGTCATCCCTCCGTGATCATTGCGCTGTGCGGGTGCATGATGGAACAGCCGCATGTGGCGCAGCGGATTCAGCGCAGTTATCCCTATGTCAGCCTGGTATTCGGCACGCATGTGATTCACCGTTTTCCGGAACTGTTTCTGCAGGCGCTCACCTCCGGCCACCGCGTGTTTTCCCGCGGGGAGGAGGATGAGGATCATCAGATCCACGAAGGCCTTCCCATTCACCGTGACGGCTCTGTTAAGGCGTGGGTGACGGTGATGTACGGCTGCAACAACTTTTGTTCCTACTGCATTGTGCCGTATGTCCGCGGCCGTGAGCGCAGCCGTTCGCCGGAGGCCATTCAGGAGGAATTTGAGGGCCTTGTGCGGGCAGGCTATAAAGACATTACGCTTCTCGGCCAGAATGTCAATTCCTATGGCAAGACGCTGCCGTCTCCCGTCTCGTTCGCGGAGCTGCTCCGCCGTCTCGATCAGGTGCCGGGCGATTACCGTATCCGGTTCATGACTTCGCACCCCAAGGATGCCACACATGAGCTGATCGACACCATTGCATCCGGCACACATATCAGCCATCATCTTCATCTGCCCTTCCAGTCGGGAAACGATCGGATCCTGCAGGAGATGAACCGCCATTACGACAGGGAAAAATATCTCTCCCTGATTCGATATGCCAAGGAGAAGATCCCGGATCTCTCCCTGACGTCCGATGTCATCGTGGGCTTTCCCGGCGAGACGTATGAGGAGTTTCTTGACACGGTTTCTCTGATTCGCGAAGTCGGCTTCACATCTCTCTTCACCTTCATCTTTTCGCCACGGCAGGGCACCCGGGCCGCTTCCATGCCCGATCCCGTTCCGGCGGAGGAAAAATCGCGCTGGTTTCAGGAACTGTGTGCCGTGCAGGAGGAGATCGCCGCCGCGCGCTGTCAGGCTGCCGTGGGAACCGTGCAGCGCGTTCTGGTGGAAGAAGAAGGAAAATACAAGGGCATGCTTGCCGGCCGCACCGATGGAAACGTCATTGTAGATTTTCCCGGTCCCGCATCCCTGATTGGAAGCTTTGTGCCAGTGAAAATCACACAGGCACGCAACTGGATTTTGACCGGAGAATGGCTTTCCGGTGGAAATAAAGAAATTTGAAAAGAAAGCATTGGAGGAATCCCCATGGATATCATTGAACTTTCCCGCGAGATTGGCCGCCAGCTTCAGCAGGATGAGCGTTACCTTGCCATGCACAGGGCAAGTGAAGCCTGCGACGGCGACCTTGAGCTGCAGAACCTGATCGGTGAATTCAACCTCAAGAGAATGGCTATCAACAATGAATCGAATCAGGAAACGCCGAATGAGGCGAAGCTGCAGGAGCTGAACAATGATCTGCGCCTGATTTACTCACAGGTGATGCAGAATGAGAACATGCAGAACTATAACGCTGCCAAGCAGGATCTGGACGCCCTGCTGAACCGTGTGAGCGCCATCATCAGCCAGTGCGCGGATGGTGTCGATCCGGATACCGCCGATTACGAGGAATCGAGCTGCGGCGGCGATTGCGGTTCCTGCGGTGGCTGCCACTGAGCTCAGCCGGGCAAAATGGCGCACACATCGCCCGCATAGCCGGGCGCAGCGGTTTAAAAAACAGCATCGAGAGCATGCGGGTGGATGCGGCTGCGCCGGTTCCGTCCGCATGCTTTTTCAATCTGGCTTGGAGGCGACAACATGGCGAATCTCTCTCCCATGATGCAGCAATATTTTTCAATCAAAGAGCAAAATCCCGGCACCATCCTGTTTTTCCGGCTCGGAGATTTTTATGAGATGTTTTTCGATGACGCCAAACTGGTGTCCCGCGAGCTGGATCTTACGCTGACTGGGCGTGACTGCGGCCAGGAGGAGAGGGCTCCCATGTGCGGCGTGCCGTTTCATAGCGCGGAAACATACATCGCCCGCCTCGTGCAGAAAGGATATAAGGTTGCCATCTGCGAGCAGATGGAGGACCCGGCGTTGGCCAAGGGCCTCGTCAAGCGCGATATCATTCGCGTTATCACGCCCGGCACGGTGCTGGAAGGAAGCATGCTGGACGAAGCCAGGAATAATTTTATCTGTTCGCTCTGTGTCACGGAAAAGAAAATCGGCTGCTGTTTTGCCGACATTTCCACAGGAGATCTCTGCGCCGCCACATTGGAGGGCGAGGATCTGTATGAGCAGATGGTCAATGAGCTGTCCCGTTTTTCTCCGCGTGAAATTTTGGTGAATCCGGCGGCGCTTGACCTGCGGGAACTGCCCGGATTTATCCGAGAGCGGCTCAGCGCGAGTCTGGAACTCCTCACAGAGGAGGAATACGATCTCAGCCGGGCTGCGGCGGCTGTACAGGAGCAGTTTGCGGGAAAGAGCCTGGAAGCGCTTGATCTCGAGGATCAGCCGCTGATCACGGCTGCGCTCGGCGCGCTGCTCGGTTATCTGAAGCGAACGCAGCGCACAGGCCTGGAGCGCATGACGGAGCTGCGCCTTTACAGCGGGGCCCAGTTTATGCGGCTCGATCTGAACGCCCGCCGGAATCTGGAACTGCTGGAAACAATGCGCACAAAGGAAAAGAAGGGATCGTTGCTCTGGGTGCTGGATCAGACGAAAACGGCCATGGGCAAGCGGTTGATCCGCAGTTGGCTTGAGCAGCCGCTTATGAGTCCCGGTAAGATTGTGCGGCGCCAGAATGCCGTGGAGGAACTGGTGGATTCCGCTGCTCTGCGGGATGATATTTCGGAAGCTCTCACAGGTGTGCACGATCTGGAGCGCCTCATGAGCCGCATTGTCTACGGTTCGTCCAATGCGCGGGAGCTTCGCTCGCTTGCCTCCGCGCTGGCGCGCCTGCCCCTGCTTCGCACCGCGCTGGAGCAGGTGCAGGCTTCGCTTCTCACCGCACTGCGCGAAGAGATCGATCCGCTTGAGGATGTGCGCGACCTCATCGACCGTGCCATCGTGGACGAGCCGCCCTTCTCCGTGCGGGAGGGTGGACTGATCCGGGCAGGTTACAGCGAGGAACTGGATCAGGTTAAGGGAGACATGGAAAACGGCAGCGGCCTGGCTGCCCAGATTGAGACACGGGAGCGCGAGCGCACCGGCATTCCCAAGCTGCGCGTCGGTTACAACAAGGTGTTCGGCTATTATATTGAGATTACGAATGCCTATAAGGATCAGGCGCCGTCCGATTACATCCGCAAGCAGACGCTCACAAACTGCGAGCGGTTTATCACCCCGGAGCTGAAGGAGCTGGAAGGCCGTATCCTTGGCGCGCGCGATCGCTCCATCCAGATGGAGTACACGCTGTTCGATGAGGTGCGCAAGAAAACGGCAGCCGAGCTGGCCCGGATTCAGAAAACGGCCACTGCCGTGGCACAGATTGACGTGCTGCTCTCGTTTGCGCAGGTTTCCGCTGCGCAGGGGTATGTCAGGCCGTCGATCAATCTGGAAGGGCGGATTGATATCCGGGAGGGCCGTCACCCTGTTGTGGAAAAGCTGTTGGATGCTCCCTTTGTGCCGAATGACGTCCTGCTCGACAAGGAAGAAAACCGTATTGCCATCATCACGGGCCCCAACATGGCGGGAAAATCCACCTACATGCGTCAGATTGCGCTGATCGTCATTTTAGCCCAGATTGGCTGCTTTGTGCCGGCCGCTTCGGCGGATATCTGCATCACCGACAGCGTTTTCACGCGTGTCGGCGCGTCGGATGACCTGGCCTCCGGTCAGTCCACCTTCATGGTCGAGATGAGCGAGGTGGCTGAGATCATCCGAAATGCCACGTCCGACAGCCTGCTGATCCTCGACGAGATTGGCCGCGGCACCTCCACCTTCGACGGCATGAGCATTGCCCGCGCCGTCCTGGAATATGTGGCGGATAAGAAGCAGCTCGGAGCCAAGGCGCTGTTTGCTACGCATTACCATGAATTGACGGCGCTTGAAGGACAGATTGGCGGCGTGAAAAACTTCAATATTGCCGTGAAAAAGCGCGGCGACGATATCACCTTCCTGCGCCGCATTGTGCGGGGCGGGGCGGACGACAGCTTCGGCGTGGAGGTGGCCAAGCTGGCCGGCGTTCCCAACAAGGTGATCAACCGGGCCAAGCAGATTTTGTCGGAGCTCGAAGCGGGCCATGACGTTTCCGCTCCCGCACAGCGGGGCCGCAGAAAGCAGGAGGAGGAAGCGCCTCAGCTCGCGCTTGTGCCCTCCGCGGAGCGGGAAATTATGGACCGCCTGCGCGAGCTCGACGTCAACACCCTGACGCCGATTGAATGCATGACGCAGCTGTTTGAGCTGACCACGCTGGCAAAGAAGGATACATAAAAGGATACAAAAGAAAGGAGGCGCCGTATGGGCCGAATTCATGTGCTGGATCAGCATGTTGCGGAATTGATTGCCGCGGGCGAGGTGGTGGAACGCCCTTCCTCGGTGATCAAGGAGCTCCTGGAAAATGCCGTTGACGCCGGGGCGACGTCCGTCACGGTGGAAATCAAGCATGGCGGCGTTTCCTATCTGCGTGTGACGGACAATGGCTGCGGCATCGCGCGCGAGGATGTGCCGGTTGCTTTCCTGCGCCATGCCACGAGCAAGGTGAACAGCCAGAAGGATCTGGAGGGCATTCTGACGCTCGGTTTCCGCGGCGAGGCGCTCGCCTCCATCGCCGCCGTGGCCCGCGTGGAACTCCTCACGCGCGTGGGGGACGCGCTGGAAGGCACGCGTTATGTGATTTCCGGCGGAGAGGAGGAATCGTGTGAACCGGCGGGCTGCCCGGCAGGCACCACCATTGTGGTCCGCGATCTGTTTTACAACACGCCTGCCCGCATGAAATTCCTGAAAAAGGATGTGGTCGAGGGCAACGCTGTCGCCTCCGTCCTCGATAAGCTTGCCCTTTCCCACCCGGAAATCGCCTTCCGTTTCCTGCGCGACGGAAAGGAAGGGCTCCGGACACCCGGCAACGGAAAACTGCGCGACGCCATCTATGCCGTGTATGGGCGGGAGTTCACGCAGGGGCTTATCCCCGTGGACTATTCCTACGGCGGCGTGACGGTCAAAGGTTTTATCAGTAAGCCGGCGGCGGCGCGGCCAAACCGAAGCATGCAGAATTTCTTTCTGAACGGGCGCTATGTGAAAAGCCGCACCGCTATGGTGGCACTTGAGGAAGCCTATAAGGGTTCCCTCATGGTGGGAAAGCTACCCGCCTGTGTGCTTCACCTTACGATTGCTTCGCAGGCGGTCGACGTCAATGTGCATCCCGCGAAAATCGAAGTCCGTTTTGTGAACGAAAAGCCGCTGTTTGACTGTGTTTACCACGGGGTGAAAACAGCTTTGAATCAGGGAGATGCCCCGCGTACCGTGCATCTTCCTGCTGCGCGTCCGCCGGTTGTTTCTGCGGAGACGGGTAGCCAGCTTTCGATTGAAGCCATGCCGAAGAAAACCGTTTCTGCGCCTGCCGCACCGCCGCAGGAGGAAAGTCCGCATCCGCAGGTTTCCGAACCGGAGCCGGAGATCTCCGTGCCCCGGCTGAGCCAGCCCTATTCGGCTTCGCGTGTTTTTCTTCGTGATTCCTCGCGCCCGTTCCCATCCGTGCGCCGTGCCGACACGCAGGAGCCGGAAAAACATGAGCTGCCTCCTGCAGAATCGGTTTCTCCGGAGCCAAAAGAACAGCCGGCAGAAGCTATTGCGGAACAGGAGTCGGTGGAACCGAAGCCTGAATCTCCCAGGGAACCAGAGCGCGGTGAAGGGAAGGAGCCGGCAGATGACGGGCAGGGCCCCTTGCTGCTCCCGGAAGAAAAACCGCGCCCGGTTTCCCGCCTGATTGGGGAAGCCTTCGGCACGTATATCATTCTGGAACGCGGGGAAGAACTGGTGCTGATCGATAAGCATGCCGCACATGAGCGCATGATCTATGAAAAGCTGAAGGCCCAGCGGGGTGAGGCGGATCGCCAGCTGCTTCTGCAGCCCATTCCCGTGACACTGGAAAAGAACGAATATGCCGCAGTGCTGGAAGGACGCGCGCTCTGTGAGCAGGCGGGCTTTGAGATCGAGGATTTCGGCCCCGGTACCGTGCTGGTGCGCACCGTTCCGCTCATTCTCGGAACGGATGACATCGCCGGAACCGTGATGGAGATTGCCGGGTATCTGCTCCGCTCCAAGCAGGATTTGACAACGGAAAAGCTCGATTGGCTCTATCACAATGTGGCGTGCCGCGCCGCCGTGAAGGCAGGGGATGAGAGTTCCCCCGCTGAGCTCATCGCTCTTGCGGACCGGCTGGCGGCGCACCCGGAGATCCGGTATTGCCCGCACGGCAGGCCGGTTTCCGTTGTGTTCACACGCCGGGAGCTGGAAAAACAGTTCGGCAGAATTCAGTAAACGAAAAGAGGAGTTTCATGGAACAGATCCCCGTGCTCGCGGTTGTGGGGCCCACCGCTTCCGGCAAAACGGCGCTTGCCGTCGAATTGGCTCTCCTGTTCGGCGGGGAAGTGATCTCGGCCGATTCCATGCAGATCTACCGCGGCCTTCCCATCGGAACGGCGCAGCCCACCGAGGAGGAGAAAAAGGGCGTGCCGCATCATTTGCTCGCGTTTCTTGACTGGCAGGAGCCGTTCAGCGTGGCGGATTATGTGCAGCGGGCCGGGGCGTGCATTCGTGAGATCCATGCGCGCGGGAAGCTTCCCGTGCTGGCGGGGGGAACCGGGCTTTACCTCTCTTCGCTGCTGCACCATGTGTCGTTTGAGGGGGAACCCCGGGACCCGAAACTGCGCGATGCGCTGGAACGCCGCGCCGCGGAGGAAGGGACGGAACCGCTGCTGCGGGAGCTCGCTCTGCGCGACCCGGAAACGGCTTCGCGCCTTTCCCTGCGCGACGGCAAGCGGATCGTGCGTGCTTTGGAGCTGACCACTCTGACAGGCAAGACGATGCAGCATCTGCGCGACGAATCCCGAAAGGAGCCTTCTCCCTACAAAGCCTGTTGGATCGGCCTGACGTATGAAGATCGCTCGCTTTTATACGACCGGATCAACCGGCGCGTCGATCTGATGGTGCAGCAGGGTCTTCTGAAGGAGGTGCAAGCGCTTTTCGCATTTGAGGGCGCCGCCACGGTCAAGCAGGCGATCGGCTTCAAGGAGCTGTTCCCCTGGCTCAAGGGAGATTGCTCGCTTGAGGAGGCACTGGAGATGCTTCGCCGGGAAACACGCCGCTATGCGAAGCGCCAGCTGACATGGTTTCGCCGGGAAAAGGAGATTCACTGGCTTGCCCGGGATAATATGGAAGAACAGGCTTTGCTGCAGGAAGCTGCCCGCATAGTTGCAAATGATCTCGCCATCGGCTATAATAGATAAGAATACCCGGGAAGGAGGCACGGCAGATGCATGACACATTGCAGCGCACATGGATTCGGAAGGCGGCAGCCATTTGCCTTGCCTTTCTTCTGCTCTTTTACATAGGGTATCAGATTTATCGCGCGAATTATACTTCCGTTCAGACGGAAATCGCCACCTATGTGGAGGCGAGCGATCCCGGCACCTCCGATCTCATTCAGACAACAGGAACAGCCGTGCGCAAGGAAACCGTGATTCAGCAGCAGGTGAATGGCGTGATTACCTACGTCACGCCGGATGGCGGCAAGGTGTCAAAGGGAGGCACCATTGCGGAACTGTATGCGACGGCGCAGGACGCAGCAGCGCAGGCGCGGATCGATGAACTGGATTATCAAATCTCGCAGCTGCAGAGCCTTTCCTCACCCGGAAACACCCATGCGGTGGATCAGGATACCCTGAGCAAACAGATCAGCCAGAAGCTGATCGCACTGCTGCAGGGAGGCGCTGAGGGACATTTTGATTCGCTGGGAGAACTGCGGGAGGATTTGCTGTATTCTCTGAACGAGCGGCAGATTGTAACGGGCAAGGTGAGCAATTTTGATGCACGCATTCAGTCACTCACTGCGGAGCGGGATTCTCTCGCAGCGGGCCGTCAGGCGCTCGGCACCGTCACAGCCCCGGCTGCCGGTGTGTTTATCAGTGAAGTAGACGGCTATGAATCTGTTTTTCCCTATGACTCCATCCAGTCGCTCACAGCGGATCAATATGCTTCCCTTTTGCAGACACAGATTTCCCTTCCGGCAGATGCGGTTGGGAAAATCTGCAGCGAATTCAAGTGGTATTTTGTGTGCACCGTGTCCGCGGAGGATGCGCTGAAATTTGCGGAGGGAAATGCCGTCACGCTTCGTTTCCCGTTCGCGATCTCCGATTCTGTGACGGCCGTGGTGGATGCCGTTAATCAGGCCGATCTGGAATCCCCCGCGCTGATTGTGATGGAATGCTATGAGATGAACGAGGAACTTGCCTCTCTGCGCACGGAGACGTGTGAAATCTCCGTGACGCAGTACAGCGGCATCCGTGTGAGCCAGAAGGCTGTCCACTTCGCTGAGGTCACAAAGACATGGGAAGATGAGAACGGCGAGGAGGTAACGGAGACACGCGAGGTCAAAGGCGTGTATGTGATGCACGGCAGCGAGATCGTGTTCCGCCAGATAGTGCCGCTTTACAGCACTTCCTATTATGTAATCTGCGATCCGAATCCGGATGAGGATGAGCTGATGACGGACGGAACCGTGCAGCTGTATGATGAAATTGTCGTAGAAGGGACCGATCTGTATGACGGAAAAGTTGTCAAGTGAGTGGGAAGAAAGATTCCGAGCCGTAGAGGAAAACTATAAGCGCATCTGTGACGGGATCGCACGGGCGGCAGCGGAGTCTTCCCGAAAGCCGGGGCATCAGCCATATCGGGGAAAACAGGGTGCAGGAACTCTGCGAGAAATATGACGGGTATGCACCGGTTGATGTGCAGTTTATCGGCCATCTGCAGACGAACAAAGTCCGCCAGATTATCTCAAAGGTCAGCCTGATCCAGTCTGTGGACAGTCTCCATCTCGCACAGGAGGTTTCGCGTCAGGCTGTCAAGGTGGGGAAGCGGCAGGATATTTTGCTGGAGGTCAACATCGGCAGAGAGGAAAACAAATCCGGCGTTCTGCCGGAGGCTCTCCCGGAACTGCTGGAGCAGGCAGCCGCGCTGCCGGCCCTTCACATCCGCGGCCTCATGGCCATCCCGCCGGCCGACGCCGCGAAGAGCGAGACCATCCGCTTTTTTTCCCGCATGACGCAATATTTTATTGACATGAAGAACAAAAGCATGGATAATGTGGATATGGACTACCTTTCCATGGGAATGTCGGCGGATTACGAGGATGCTATCCGCGCGGGCGCCAATATGGTCCGCGTAGGTTCCGCTCTGTACGGTGCGCGCGTCTACCGCTGAAAACAAATTAACCAGGAGGTTGGGAACGATGGCAGGCTTTGTGCAAAAGATTAAAAATATGTGGAATCCCCCCGATGACGAGTACGATGAGTACTATGAGGACGACGACAGGGAAGAGGAAGAGGAGTATGACACTCCTGTGTCCGGCGGACGCGAACGCGAAACGAGCAGGCGGACATCTTCTTCCTTCACGCCTTCTTCCTCTTCTTCGGGCAACAAGGTTGTCAATATTCATGCCACGGCGCAGCTTCAGGTTGTGCTCTTCAAACCGGAGCATTTCGGAGAGGAAACGCGGAATGTGGCGGATGAGCTTTTGAAAATGCATACGGTGGTGCTCAATTTGGAAAATACCAGCAAGGATATTTCCCGCCGCATCATCGATTTTCTTTCCGGCGTGGCATATGCGAGCGGCGGAAAAATCAAGCGCGTGGCCACCAATACCTTTATTATCACGCCTTATAATGTCGATTTGACGGGTGACGACGTGATGGATGAGCTGGAGAACAACGGGGTGTACTTCTAAACATGGCAGACAACAGGGGATCAGCCCTTCTCGAAGCGCGATTGAGCGATGCGGTGGACATTGCGGAACGCCGCGGGAGGCCGCATTTCGTCGGTTTTCTGGATGAGCGGGAAGCGGCGTTTGCCAAAACTCTGATGAACCGGCTTCGTTTTGAGCGCTTCCTGCTGTGGGGCGGTCACGAGGAAGCGGAGCGCGTCATGTTTGGGGCCTTTCCTTTTTACAGCGAACCGGAAGCGGCGGCGTTTCCTTTTCAGCCGCTCACCATTCTTTACCGAAAAGGAGATTCGCTGGGCCACCGGGATTTCCTGGGAGGGCTGCTTTCGCGCGGTGTTCAGCGCGAGTCAATCGGGGATATCCTTGTTGAGGAAGGGCGTGCTGTCGTGTTTGTGCGCGACGAGGTCGCCTCTTTTCTTGTGGATCAGACGGCCAAAATCGGAAAGGTGGGAGTTCGAATCTCTGCCGGTGCACAGCTGCCTTATCCCGCAGCCCATCGCTTTGAACCGCTCTCTCTGGTGGTGGCATCCGCACGCCTTGACTGCCTGGTGGCGGCTCTGGCGGGAATGAGCCGCGAAAAGGCGGTTTCCTGTGTTTCCGCAGGGCTGGTCACGCTGAATCATCAGGAGGAAACTTCCCCCTCCTGCCGCGTGGAGGAGGGCTCCAAGCTTTCCGTGCGCGGAAAGGGGAAATTTATTATAGACCGTTTGGGACCGCTCACCAAAAAGGGCCGTCTCTGCGTTTCGGGCAGAAAATACATTTGATTTCTGTCCGGCGTTCTTTTTTGCCCTGCTGAGGGAATTCGAGGAAAGGAGTCAGAAGGCCGCATGCTTTCGTTGAATGATATTACAAACGTCAGTTTTCGGAAGGCCGGTTTTTCCGGTTACAGAACGGATGACGTCGATACGTTTATCGATCAGGTCCGCGATACGGTGGAGGAACTGATTCAGAAAAATCAGGCTCTGCGGGATGAAGTCGCCAAGGAGAAAGAGCAGACTTCACAGATGCAGAAAAAGGTGGAGATCCTTGCTGCAAAGATCGAGGAATACCGCAGTGAGGAGGACGAGATCAAGAATGCCCTCGTGAGTGCGCAGAAGCTGGGCGACGCTTCCATCCGGGAGGCGCGTCACAAGGCCGAGATCATCCTCAAGGATGCTACACTCAAGGCGGAACATATTGTTTCCGGTGCAGAAGGCCAGATTCAGGACCAGAAGCAGCAGCTTCAAAATCTGAAAGCACAGGTTTCCGATTTCCGTTCCCACCTGCTTGATCTGTATCGCCAGCATTTGACGCTGATCAATGCGCTTCCGAAAGAGGAGGAGCAGGAAAAGCAGCAGCCGGAACAACCGGCCCCTGCGGAAGAGGACGCTCCCATGGAAGAGAGCGGCGTGCATCTGGAATCTTCGCTGTTTGTGGATCGCACCACTCCGGACCCGGAAGACGTTCAGGAACCGACACTGGAGTTCAAGGCCGGCGTTTCCAATTTTGATACCTTCTGATTGCCGGTATACAGTTTCCCGCACAAAATGAAATTCAAATACAGGAGAGAAAACCACCATGGCTCAGGATTACAAAAAGACGCTGAATCTTCCCGAAACGGAATTTGCCATGCAGGCCGGCTTGCCCAAGCGTGAGCCCGTCATGCAGGAACAGTGGGAAAAGGACGGAATTTATGAAACGCTGATGAAGAAGAACGAGGGAAAGCCCCTGTTCATTCTGCACGATGGCCCGCCGTATGCAAACGGAGACATTCATCTGGGCACGGCGCTCAACAAGACGCTGAAGGATATCATTGTGCGTTACCGCAACATGGCCGGCTGGAAGGCTCCCTATGTGCCTGGCTGGGATACACACGGCCTGCCCACGGAACTCAAGGCGCGTGCCAAGGCGGGCGTCGGCAATTCCACCACGATTTCGGATGTGGAGCTGCGGAAGATCTGCCGTGAATTTGCCATGACCTATCTTGACGGTCAGCGCAACCAGTTCAAGCGTCTGGGCGGGATCGGCGATTGGAATCATCCCTACATCACGCTCACGCACGATTTTGAAGCGAAACAGATTGAAATCTTTGCCGACATGGCTACGAAGGGTTACATCTACAAAGGCTTGAAGCCTGTGTACTGGTGCCCGGACTGCAAAACGGCTCTGGCTGAGGCCGAGATCGAGTACGCGGAGGATCCCTGCGTTTCCGTTTACGTGAAGTTCCGTGTGACGGATGACAAGGGCCTTTTCGCCGCCAGGGGCATTGATCCCTCCAAAGTTTTCTTCGTGATTTGGACGACGACTACCTGGACGCTGCCGGGCAATGTGGCAATCTGCCTGGGCCCTGATTTTGAATATTCCGTGATCCGCTGCGGAGATGAATATTATGTCATGGCTTCCGCTCTGGCGGAGGATGCCATGAAGGCCGGCGGCAAGGAAACCTATGAAACGGTTGCCACCTTCCGCGGCAGCGAGCTGGAATACATGAAGGCGCAGCATCCGTTCCTCGACAGAACCTCCCTCGTCATTGTGGGCGACCATGTCACGCTGGAAAGCGGCACCGGCTGCGTCCATACGGCTCCCGGCTTCGGCGTGGAGGACTTTGATATCTGCCAGAAGTATTCTGAACTGCCGATCGTCGTGCCTGTGGATGCGGACGGGAAGCTCACCGCGGAGGCCGGCCAGTTTGCCGGCCTGACGACGGACGAGGCGAACCGCGAGATTGCCAAATATCTTGTGGATACGGGTGCCATGTTTGCTTCTCAGAAGATCATTCACCAGTATCCGCACTGCTGGCGCTGCAAGAACCCGATCCTCTTCCGTGCCACAGAGCAGTGGTTCTGTTCGGTAGATGCCATCAAGGAGAAGGCGATCGAAGAGATCGACAAGGTGCAGTGGATTCCCGGCTGGGGCCGCGACCGCATCACTGCCATGGTGCAGGATCGCAAGGACTGGTGCATTTCCCGTCAGCGCCGTTGGGGCGTTCCGATCCCGATCTTCTATTGCAAAGACTGCGGCGAGCCGCTGATCGATAAAGATGTCATGTTGCATGTCTCCAAGCTGTTCGGCGAGGAAGGTTCCGATGCCTGGTACGCCAAGACCGAAAAGGAACTTCTGCCCGCCGGCACCGCCTGCAAAAAGTGCGGATGCACGGAGTTCACGAAAGAGCACGATATCATGGATGTGTGGTTTGATTCCGGCGTCAGCCATGCGGCCGTTCTGGAACAGCGCGATGGACTGCGCTGGCCGGCTGATCTCTATCTGGAAGGCGCGGATCAGTATCGCGGTTGGTTCCAGTCCTCTCTGCTCACGTCTGTGGCGTGGCGCGGCCAGGCGCCTTACCGCAGTGTCGTCACGCACGGCTGGGTTGTGGATGGCGAAGGCCGTCAGATGCACAAATCCGCCGGCAACGGCATCGATCCGAAGGAAGTTGTGGATCAGTACGGCGCAGATATCCTTCGCCTCTGGGTGGCTTCCTCCGATTACCATGCGGATATCCGCATCTCGAAGGAAATCCTCAAGCAGCTCTCTGATGCCTATCGCAAGATCCGCAACACGGCCCGCTTTATCCTCGGCAATCTCAAGGACTTTGACCCCGACACCGACAGTGTGCCGGACGAGCAGCTTCAGCCGATTGACCTGTGGGTCCTCAAGAAGTTGGAAGGTGTCATGGACAAATGCCATGAGGGCTACCTTTCCTATGAGTTCCATCAGGCTTACCATGCGATCCATCAGTTCTGCATCGTGGATCTCTCCAACTTTTATCTCGATGTGGCCAAAGATCGTCTCTATACGGAGAAGAAAGACAGTCTCACGCGCCGCGCTGCACAGACGGCTATGTACCGTGTGCTGGACGCGCTGACCCGCCTTGTTTCCCCGATTCTTGCCTTTACCTCCGACGAGATCTGGCATGCCATGCCGCATGATGCTTCCGCCGATCCGGCCTGCGTGCTCTTCAACGAGATGCCGCGCACGAGCGGTGTTTCGGTGGATGACAGCTTCATTGCCCGCTGGGATCGCATCCATCAGATCCGCGACGATGTGAAGAAGGCGCTGGAGATTGCGCGCAAGAACAAGGTGATCGGCTCTTCGCTCGACGCCAAAGTTCGTCTGTTCTGCGACGGAGAACTGTATGATTTCATCTCTTCCGTGCAGAAGGAACTGGCTGCCGTCTTCATTGTCTCTCAGGTGGAGCTTGAAAAGGGTGGCTCTGGCGAGTTCACCGGTGAGAGTGTGCCGGAACTTTCCGTCACGGTCGCCCATGCAGACGGCGAGAAGTGCGCTCGCTGCTGGTGCTACAGTGATACGGTAGGCTCCTCTGCGGAACATCCCGATCTCTGCAGCCGCTGCGCAGCCGTTTTGTCCTGAATCTAAATTGAAAAAAGCAGGCGGGCAGACCGTATTGTTTCTGCCCGCCTGTTTTGGCATAAGGAGGAAGTTTTTGTGCCGTTTCTGATGATTGGCCTGGCCGTCCTTTTGGCGGCGGTGGACCAGATCCTGAAACTGCTTGTGGTGCAGTTTCTCAAGCCGCTGGGCACGGTCACGCTCATTCCCGGTCTGCTCAATTTGACCTATGTGGAAAACAGGGGTGCTGCGTTCGGCATGCTCAGCAATCAGCGATGGCTCTTCATCGTGCTGACCTGCCTGCTGATGCTTGTGATTTTATTTCTTTTGTTTCGCTATCAAAACCACACCATTCTCACATTCCTGGCCTGCGGCCTGATTTTGGGCGGCGGCGTCGGGAATCTGATTGACCGCATCTGGGTGGGGTATGTCGTCGATTACATTTCCGTCTCCTTTTTCCCGCCTGTTTTCAATTTCGCAGATTGCGCCGTTGTGATCGGCACGGCTCTGTTTGTTATCCACGTGATTTTCTTTGCCGAACGGGCCGGTGTGGAGCGTGTGGAGAGGAGACGCCGCTGACATGGCGCGCACGGAGGAATTGCTGGTCCTGCCCGAAGAGGACGGACAAAGGCTCGACAAATTTCTCAGCGAAAGGCTGGAGGAGCTTACGCGTACGGCAGCAGAAAAGCTGGCTGTTTCCGGCGAAGTGTGCAAATCTGGCGTTGCCCTGCCAAAATCGTATAAGGTGCGCGCTGGAGATTGCATTGCCGTCACCATTCCGGATCCCGTGGAGGCGGAAGTTCTGCCCGAAGCGATTCCGCTTGACATCGTGTATGAAGACGCGGATCTTCTCGTCGTCAACAAACCGAAAGGCATGGTGGTGCATCCGGCTGTCGGAAATCCTTCCGGCACGCTCGTGAACACTCTGCTGGCGCATTGCGGTGATTCCCTTTCCGGGATCGGCGGTGTGATTCGGCCCGGCATAGTCCACCGGATCGACAAGGATACCAGCGGCCTGTTAATCGTCGCCAAGAATGATTTTGCGCATGTCCGCCTGGCTGAGCAGATCAAGGCGCACGGCTTTACACGTGAGTACGAAGCCGTCGTGTATGGCAATCTGAAGCAGGACCAAGGCGTGATTGACGCGCCGATCGGCCGTCATCCCACCGATCGCAAGAAGATGGCCGTCACGGAGAAAAATTCCAGATCCGCGCTGACGAGGTATGAGGTGATTGCCCGGTATCAGGGCTTCACGCATGTGCGGCTCATCCTGGAAACAGGCCGCACGCATCAAATCCGTGTCCACATGGCATATCTGGGCCATCCTGTGGCAGGGGATGAGCGGTATGGCCCCAAGAAAGTGATCCGTGAACTGCACGGGCAATGTCTGCATGCGAAAAAAATAGGATTTCGCCATCCCCGCACGGGGGAATGGCTTGATTTTGACAGCGAACTTCCGCCGTATTTTCAGTCTTTCCTAGACAAACTGCGCCGGATTTCCGCGTCCCAGGGAGGGGATCTTGGATGACCCGGCAGCCTGTTCTGATTGCCAGTGATCTGGACGGAACGATTGTGTGTGGAGGCCGTGAGATTCCACGGCGAACGGAGGAAGCCCTGCGCCGCTTTGTCCGGAACGGAGGCTTGTTCACCGTGGCAACGGGACGCGCTATCGGTTCAGCCTGTCAGTTTCTCGATCGGCTCCCGGTCAATTTGCCCATGATTTGCCTGAATGGCAGTGTCCTTTACGAGCCTGAGACAGACCGTGTGCTTGAGTCCCTTCCTATGAACCGGGAAGAGGCGGCTGTTCTTGTGGAGACTGTATACCGCCGGTTTCCCACGCTCGGAATGGAGTGCTTTTATGAGCGCTCCGTCGGTATTATCCGGCGCACGCCTTTTATCAAGAATAGCACCATCCCGGAGCATCATTCCTTTGTAGACGGCAGGGAAGTTCAGTCCTTTGGGCCGTGGCACAGCCTGCTCTTTGCAGGGGAACCGGAGCTGTTGGCCAAGGTAGCTTCCTTTGTGGCGGAACATGCGGGGCAGAGCCTTCGCTTTTTCTTTTCCTCGGAGCGCTATCTGGAGCTCACGAACCGGGCAGCGAGCAAGGCGGAAATGCTGCGCGTGCTGGCGAGGCGTCTTTCTCTGCCGATGGATCGCGTGTATGCCGCGGGGGATTATGACAACGATCTGGAGCTGCTTTCAGCGGCCGGCCATGCGGCAGCGCCGCAGAACGCAAGAAGCGCCCTGCTTCACAGGGCGGAAAGGATCCTGAGCCGCTGCGAAGACGGGGCGCTTGCCGATCTTGTGGAGTATTTGGAACAGAGAGCGGAGTGACGGAATCGGGGGCGGGAACAGTATGGCGAATGAAACGGTGCAGAACAGAATCCTGATTGGGGTCGCGCTGCTGCTGGCCGCCGTGATCATCGGCTATCAGGCGTTCTTTGTGCCGGAGATCACGAGACCAGTCGTGGTTTCCGTGTATTCAGAGCCGGCATCCTCCCACTCAGATTGGCCTGTTTCCCTGAACAGCGCCACACTGGAGGAGCTTGACACGCTGCCGGGGATCGGTCCCGTGACAGCACAGGCAATCCTCGATTACCGGGAAGCAAACGGTCCGTTTACCTCCCTCGATGAGCTGACGAATGTGTATGGGATAGGGGAAAAGACACTGGAAAAAATCAGGCCGTATCTTGTCCTGTCGTAATCCGGATTTATCCCTTATGATCCGGTGCCGCGGAGGCCGAAGCATTTGCATGTGCCTTGAGTGCCTCAAAGGACTCCGAACTGATCACATGTTCAATCCGGCACGCATCCTCGGCGGCTGTTTCAGGGTTCACACCGAGGCGGATCAGCCAGTCTGAGATCAGTGTGTGACGTTCGTAAATGGTTTCGGCGATCTGTTTTCCTTTTTCCAGAAGGGTGATGAAGCCGTCTTTGTCCACGGAAATGTAGCCGTTTTCCCGCAGGTTTTTCATGGCAATGCTTACGCTTGGCTTGGAATAGGAGAGCTCGCCCGCAATGTCGATGGAGCGCACCTGTCCGTTTTTTCGTTGCAGAATCAAAATGGTTTCCAGGTAGTTTTCCGCAGATTCGTGAATTTTCAAAACAAACATCCTCACTTGTGGCTTGATTCGTTTCGTAATGCCGCCTGCTTTTTGCGGATAGATTTAATTGTATCACAAAGGGCGGGCGGCTTCAAGATGCGGGAGATCCCAGGCACGGAAATCAATTTTAGAGACAAAGCGTATGCAAAGTGCTACAATAGGAGACA
>ERZ1643246.1973-NODE-1973-length-20839-cov-8.094207_pt1 | contig 20839 bp, 28 predicted proteins | sample MGYA00579265_ERZ1643246 | MGnify/ENA primary metagenome ERZ1643246 (study PRJEB29033, sample SAMEA4952261) | chicken gut metagenome | biome: Broiler Chicken; feature: Gastrointestinal Tract; material: Caecum | place: Ireland | collected 2018 | study: Broiler...
TACGTAATGTAATCACGTGACGTGATTCCTGTGATTTTAATCACAGGTAGTTCAAAGGGACAGGTGATGAAGATGAAGAAAACTTTTAATGAAATTCACATAAGAATGGTGACGCATGAAGAGTATGAAAAACTCATGCGTCTTTGTCATAATCTGACTTATGAGGCAAAGAAAAGAGATGACATTGAATATCTAAGTAAAATGCTAGATGAATATTACGCTATTCGTGATTATTTTTATAGTTTACATTCTGACGAATATTGGTATAAAAGATTAGACGGAATGTCAGATGAGGAGTTTTTAAAAGAGAAAATTAAAATTGTACACTTCCCTAATTACCAAAATATTCCTAATAAAATGGTACTTGGGAGGGTTGTGCGTAATGTAAAACTCATAGACTATACAGTATATGCGGGCTACAATCTAGCGTTTAAAAATTCGTGTGTTTTAAGAGCTAATGACCTAAACATAAAAAAGAAGAAGATAGCTGATAAAATGTCTTGGATAGGGGAGGTGGAAGAAAAAGAAGGCAAACCTTTATCCAAAATACCAGTAGAAGATTTTTGCAAATATTTTTACTCAGAAAAAATAGCAACAGCTGGATTCCAAAGAAGCGAGTTTTTGTGGTGTGTTAAAGGGTTGTTGAAACACGATGGCATGACAGAAACAGAAATAGAAAAATACACAGATACTTATATAAAGCATGTTGTAAAAGAAGTGGCAGAACGTTCTAATGCCGAGCTTGAAAGCAGTCAAACTTTATATGGTGAAATAAACAAAGTATTAGGGACAGTATATAGCGGAGGCAAAAGTTTTAAATATAGATTTACTAATGCAAGAGACCAAGTTATTATCTGCCTTGTACTGCTAGGTGTAACAGTAGATGAGTTTCAATACCTGGACGAAAAAGATTTCAATTCAAAAGGCTTTAAGGACAATGGTGTCCTAACAATCAGAAATCCTAAAATGGGAACTAGAACTATAGAAATACCGTTGAGTTTAAAATTGAAAATGAACGAGTACTTAGGTATGGTGCATACGAAATCTTCTGATGGTTCTTTGATAGTCGGTGTGAGAGCAGTAAATGATGAGTATGTGCGAATCACAGAAAGACAAGTACGTGTTGCTGTGATGAAATATGATGATAAGATGAAAAAAGCTACCGACCTAACTCAAATAGGTAGAATGTTAAACTTTATGGACATGGTTCGTGAGTATGAAGAGGAACATGGTGAAAAACCAAAAGGTGATTATTTTGAAGATAAAGAGAATTTAGATTTAATAACAAATAATATGAGACGGTATGGTATGCTCCATGCAGATGGTTTTATTACTGTTGACGACATGAAATTTATACAATCACAGTACCATAAATTTTATGCAAACTATCTCGGAACTAGGGTTCAATAAACGTGTGAGAAGTCACACGTTTATTTTTTTGTCCATAATTATTGACTTATAATTATTGTATGTTATAATATAATAGTTGAGTTAAGAGTTTAGAGAACAAACAAATAACTCGCGAGAATTTGATAAAGGAGGGCAAAATTTATCAATTTCGGAATTATGGCTTCCAGTGGTGGAAGTGGTAAAGATACAGTAGCAGATATATTGTTGGCTTATCTAGCAAGCTATGATAGACATTCTAAGAAATACGCATTAGCAGATGGTATCTATGATGTTTGTTATTCAATTCTAGGTAATGAAGACGATATTAAGCGTAGTCATCTACAAGGTGTAGGTGAGTCATTGAGAAATGTCTTTGGCAAAGATGTTTGGATTAACGATACAGACAAGAGAATTAAATCAGACCAACAATTCATTGATGATGTTATCGTAACAGACATTCGCAAGCTAAGAGAGTTCTCACATTACTTTGTAGATAAAGGTTTTGTTCCACTATATATCAAGGTTGACAAGGATATTGCCTTAGCACGTTTAAAAGAACGTGATGGTTATGTTCAAACAGAAAACTTTGGTAATAAAATCGAAAAGGAACTTAGCTTTATTGAAAGTTTACCTACTATCAATACTAATATTCCAAATGTTAGCAAGGTAAATGTTCCAAACAATTCAGTGCTTAATAGTATTTATGTCATTGATAATAACAGTGATGTAGATGAGTTGAGAGTTACAATTTCAATGTTGGTTGAGAATTTAGCACAAGAAGAAGGGTGGCATAAGCTAGAATGGTAGAAGGTAAAAATTACACACATATTCTCAATATCAAGGTTGGCATGAATATTGACGAAGCTATCAGCCCAGAAAATATTCATGGGGTAATGTATATGCTTGGTGTAAACAACCCAGATGATGTTGAGAAAGTATTTCTACAACACAAGTATGATGAAATACAAACTACATTAGGTGCATTACATTTTGACGTGTTGCAAGGTGAAGTAGAACCTTTAAATCAAGGTCAAGCTGTTGATACTAAACCAGAAACAACACAAGAAATGAAACAAGTTGAACCAGTAGAATTACCAGAAGAAAATGATGAAATCGCTGGTGCAACAGCCACACATATCGAACCTAATGGAAACATGGAAGATGATGGAATGTTCATGACAGAACCTCCAGAAAACTTACATGATGACGACAAAATCGTACAAGATATGACAGATGAAGAACAAGAGTTAATCGGTGATTACTTTGGTTACTTACAAGACCACGAAGCAGATGATGTGGTAACTTTTGTCATTAATAAATCTTACAAAGATAAGATTAACGAAGATGTTGTCAAAGCATTTGTCAGTGGCTTAACTGTAGTACCTTTTATACACGAAAATTTAGGTGAACATGTATTAGCTGGCATTAAATACCTAAACAAAGAAACAAATAAGGTTGAAACAATTAAGTACGATACACTATTGTAGAAAGTAATAAGGAGGGATTGCCTTAGTTGGCAGAATTAGAAAAAGAATTGAAAAGAGGTCAAGCACGTTTTGAAGTGTTTGGCGAATTAAGAGTAAATGAAGACTCATGGGGTGAAGTTAGACAATCAGCTTCATCAACATATAAATATCGTAGAGCTGCTTTGTCCGTAGACTTAGGAGAAGGACGCTCAACTTTCGTAGAATTGATGGGTGGGTATGACCCCAACCGTCCTATCTTACGTAGACTTTCTAAAACACAAGGCGAAGGCTTAATGGATATTCCCTGGGCTAACCGCCTTAACGAAAACATTGTAGCTAACGTTTCGCCGCAAAGTTTAATTGCAGTAGGTAAATTAGATGAAAATGGAAACATCGCTCGTAAAGTTTTCGTATCTGAATTAGACGCTATCGAAGAAATGGAAAAGACCTTTAAGAATGGTGACTCAGTTCACATTTGGGGCGATGTTGAATATCATCGCTACAACGGTCAAATCCAAAGACGTCTAAGCATTCGTGGTATCTCTCAAATCGTACCAGATAGTTCATCAGCTGGTCGCCACGAAGCAACACTTAGACAATCATTCTTATTCTCTAAGAACTCAATTTCCCCAGATTATGAAGATGAATTAGAAGAAAAAGGTAAGACAACTATTACAGTACACGTACCACAATATGTTGGTAAAGAAGAAGGTGCAGAAGTACGTAAAGTCTTACCGTTCCCACAAACATTAGTATATAAAGCTAATAATGAAGATGAAATCAAACGTGCAAAATTTGTTATTGAAAAATTCATGACAGTTGAAGATGACGATTTAGTACGTGAAGTTGTCTTAGTCGTTGATATGTATGACGGTGTTGAAACATCTACTGGCGACTTTGAATTAACAGATGATTTAAAAGACTTATTAGATTTAGGTGTGGTTACAGAAGATGAATTGAAACGTACATCAACTGTAAGTGGCAAGCGTATTCGTGAAAATATTGTATTAAAACCATACGTATATAAAGACCCACGCACACAACAAATTACAGTAATGTCTAAAGACCGTTACGATATTTCAGTCTTAGATACATCTGTTAAAGAAGAAGAACCAGAAGAGGCTTCAATCGCAGATATGTTTGGTGAAAGTGATGTTGACACACCAAGCGAAAGTGAATTAGATGAATTAGATTTATTCTAATCAAAATTGCATAACATAAATAAATGATAAGGAGCGAGTACGTCTAATAGCATTAAAATTTAGAAAACCAGAAAAGAAGAAAAAAGGTGCAACATTCTTAGTTTACGGAGAAAGTGGTTCTGGCAAGACATTGTTTGCTTTAGGTTTCCCTAAGTCAGCATACATTGACGCAGAAAATGGTACTACTTTCTATGAAGGTACTGATAAAGCAGAACAAGTAGTAGGTTTCTTGGAAACACAATCATTCCAAGATATTACACAACAAACAAAAGAGTTAGTTAAGTTAATGAAGAAAGGTGATAAGACCTTTGAAACATTAGTAATTGACTCAGAAACAAAAATCTACGAAAACTTACAAGAAGCATTGTTAACAGTTGATGAAAAGCGTGCTAGAGAAAAGGGTCAAGACGCATTAGACGCAAATATTTCTATGCGTTCTTGGGGTAAGATTAAACAAAAGGCACGTTCAATGCAAAACATGAAGTTACAATTAGCTTCTACTGGTATGAATATTGTTTCTATTGCACAACCTAAAGACACAATGGAAGATTTAGGTAATGGCAAGCGTATCAAGGTTGGTATTGAACCAGATATGAAGAAACAAGCTAAATTTGATTATGATGTAGTGTTACGTTTCTATACGGAAGATGGCAAGTATTATGCACAAGTTGAAAAAGACCGTACAGAAGCACATTTACGAGATGAAATCATTGAAAACCCTAGCTTTGAAGATTGGGCAGAAGTAATTGCAGACCGTAAAGATTTAAAGGCGGTTGACGTTGATTACAATGTTGATACAGAAAAAGCTAAGGCAAGTTATGAAAAAGAATTAGATAACGAAGACTTGGATAGCTTACCAAAGACAGAACAAATCAAGATTATGTTGGGTGAGTTATCACAAGATGATAAGAAAGAGTTCGCTGGACGAATTAAAACAGAAATTGGTATTACAGGCACATTAAGCAAGGCTAGTGACGACCAATTAACACAAGCATTAGAACTCCTAAAGACTGATTTTGCTTAATAAAAAAGGGACTCACTTCTATAGTGGGTTCTTTTTCCATTAAAAGATAAGGTGGTTTTATGAAAGATTTCAAGAAGATACAAGAATAGCAAAGGTGAAACAGTTACTGTAAGTGACGAACATCTCGCTGCTGCGATTAAAATCAAGGAAGAACTACAAAAAGCCAGTCCTGGTAGACGTACAAATTGGAAAGAACACAAAAAGTTGATGATAAAATCAGGATTTTATGATAGCGACTCAAACGAAAGCTATCGCTGTTTAATCAAAGCTGTACAAAAAGAACAAGGTAGTTTACCAAGTGTAGAGAAACACGCTGATATGTTGTCTAGCAATAAGTTACAGGGCTTAAAAGAGAAAATAGGTGAACTACATTATGCTAAGTTTGCTGAACAACAAGAACGTAGAGAACTAAACAAGGTTAAACGTGATATGTCTAAAGGTGCTTTAGTGGCAGATAGTATCAGTAATTTAGTTGCTGATATGAATTTCGCTAAATTACCTAAGAGTAAGATTTACAAAAATCAAGTTAAATCACCTAGTTCATTGATTATCTGCTTATCTGATATTCATTATGGGGCTGATTTTTCAATTCCACAAAATGAATACAACCCAGAAATGTCTGCTAGATTACTAGATGAATACGCTGGGAAATTAATTAGTTTCATTAAAATGCGTAAAGATATTATCCACGTACATGTGGTTAATTTAGGTGACTCCATTGAACATGCTCAAATGCGTCAACAAAATACATTTGAAGTACGCAAGACTGTATCAGAACAAGTTACAGAAATTGCTAGATTGATTTGGAAATTCTTAGCACGATTAAGTGAAGTGGCATATGTAACCTATGAAGGTATTGCTGGTAATCATGACCGTTTGAATGGTAACTACAAAAATGCTTTAACTGGTGATACAGCCTCCACATTAATCAATCAAATTATTCGTAGCTTAGCAGAAGTTACTGATGGACGTGTGGAATATGTTGAGGCTAAAGATTACTACTTTACTGACATTGATTTGATGGGGCATAGCTTTGCATTTGTACATGGGGACAAACATAAGGTGGATAGCAATAACAGTGTGTTATCTAAGTTAGGTGACATTCATAACAAACATTATGACGCTGTAATTGCGGGACATATCCACCATTACAAGATGACAGAAGTTGGAGAAAATCGTTTCCAAGTTAACTTTGGCTCATTTAAAGGTATTGACCCCTATGCAGTACAACAAGGTTTTGCATCCAGTCGGTCACAAGGGATAATTGTAGTAAACAAAAAAGGTTACGAAATCAGACGTGTAACTCTTTAGGTAGGTGGATTATGGCAAAAAGAGCTAAAACGTGTTTCTACTGTGGTGGAACTTTTGAAGATGAAATGGACATTGTAGAGTTTAGAGTTCCTTATACAAGTGGGAAATCAGCTCACAGAAGATTTCATGAGAAGTGTTTGCCAGAATTTAAAAAGGTATTAGAGGAACAAGGTGGGGAAATCGAGTCGGCTTCATATCGTAAGAAGTTGAATGAGAGAAGAACTGCCCAGAAAAAGCCTAATTGTACGTATTGTGGAAGATTGTTCGTTGATACAGATGAGTCATTAGTGTTGTATAACCAGTTTGGTAATAGTTATGGCAAGTATCACCCTAATTGTTATATCAAGTACATTAACAATATGCAAAATGCAGACTTGAGAAAGCAAGAAAATAAGGAATGGGAAGAAGTATACGACTACTTTGCTTATGAAATTCTAAATATGCGACCATCGCAAGCAAGAGAGAATAAAGCTATTGTTTACAGGCTCGCAGCGTTACGAATTGGTAAGAAAAGACTTAACCGAGGTGACGTTATTATGGGTGTTGAGGCTGGTTATTCTTATAAGACTATCCTTTACACTATGAAATACGTTAAGACACAAATCACCGAAGAATTTGCAAGTCGTAGATTTCATGATATGAACCACAAGATTAACTATGCAATGGTTATCATCTGGAACAACATTGACTTTATTAACGGTAGAGTAAAAGCGATGGAACGTCAAAAAGAATTGACTGAAATTGAAACCAAGAAACGCTTGGCAGAAAAAGAGAGATTGAATAACGTTGAAAAACTACCATATCAACGCAAGTCTAAAACAAGTGGTAAAGCTAAATGGACTTGGCTTGAAAAAGATGAATAAGGAGGTTCTGCTTGTAGTTGGATAGAACTAGCGAACTAGAATATGTAAAGAACGAACTTGAACGTAACAAAATGTTGTTGCTATCAAGTTTTGGATTAGAAGGTATTGTTAAATCAGAAAACAAGGAATGTATTTTCATGAAGATTATAGACAATACACATAAATATTTTAATGTTTCTAATGGAGCGGTATTAAATATGCTGTTTAACACTTTGGAAATTATGTATCGAAGTGATAAGGCACTTAAATCATTATATGACCCAGAAACATTAAGTAAATTTGCAGCCGAAGAAAAGGCTTATATAACCAATAATTTAATGAAAGTGGGATAGAAACTTGCCAAAGAAAATAGAAGAGTTGTCAGATTTTGAAAAGAACTTAGTATACGACCAACAACGTGAAGAAGGTCTATATGTATTATCCATATACAAGGACACAGAATTGTATTATGAATACAAACTAAAACCAACAATGTTTGCTAGTAAAGGTTGGAAAATGTTCTATGGTATCGCACAAGATTTAATAGATAATAGCAATGTGCATAAACTAGACGCTGTTACGGTAGGTACTTATGTATCTGGACAAAGTGATAAATTACAAGAGCTATATAATGCCTTTGGTGGATTTCAAGAAATTGCTGATGGTATGGAATTGGTTGAAGAAAGCAATATTGAAACATACTACAACAATATCCAAAAATACCAAGTGTTGAGAATTTTGTACAAGAAAGGTTTCCCTATCGAAAGTCAATGGAAAAACCTTAAAAGTATGCCTTTAGAAGAACTCAACGACTATTTTACTAATGTAGTCAATAATGCTTTTATTGACACAGATAGTCAATATGAAAAGGTTGGGGATATTTTTAGAGGTATGGACGAAATGATAGAGTCCGCTAATCTCGGCAAGGAAGCTGGTTTACCATTAAAGTCAAAGCTAATGGAAGACATACAACATGGCTTACGCTTGGGTAATATTACTATGCTGGCAGCTCATTCTGGTGTTGGCAAGAGTTTCTTAACTACTTTAATTCATGTTCAATCATGTATTGAGAATAAAGAACCTGTATTAATCATCGCCAACGAAGAAGATAGAAGTAAGTGGCAACAGGAATTGTTGGTTAGATTTATCAATACAAAACACAAGAACGCTTATTTTAATAAGAACCGTTTCTTTACTGGTGGTTTTTCAGATAAGGAAATGGAATATCTAAAAGAAGCAAGTGATTGGTATAAAGCAAATATTGAAGAAAATACTATACGATTTGTAAGTATGGAAAGTTTTAGTATGGCTAAGACAATCAGATTGATTAAAAAGTATGCAACAATGTATGATGTTAAGTATTTCGTATTAGATACGTTAAAGTTAGATAATGATACAGGTTCACATGTTAGTGATAAAAGTTGGTTGGTTATGCAACAAAACATGGTTAGATTGTATAACGTTATCAAGGAATCCAGCTTGAATGTTCATGTCTGGGTTACAGCTCAATTATCTAAAGGTGGACGCAATTCAAGATATTTAGACCAATCACAATTAGGAGTTTCTAAAAATATCATTGACGTTGCCTCATCTGTTATGTTAGTTCGTGATGTAACTCAAAGTGAAAAAGACCCAGAGGCTAAGGCTTCTGAAAGATTAACGGTGCATAATGCAGCTGGATATGAAGTTGAATTACAACCAGAAGACGATTATGTGATTGTATTCTGGGACAAGAACCGTCAAGGAACAACTAATGAACAAGTTGTATTAAAGGTAAATCGTGGTTTAAATACCTTTACAGATGTAGGAACTTGTCGTTTGGATAGAGCATTGGTATAAGAAAAGTAGCACTCAAAAACGAGTGCTTTTTTCATGTTTAATTATTGACTTAATATGTATATGTGTTATAATATAATAGTTAAGTTAAGAGTTTAGTGAATAAACGAATAACTTGCAAGCACGAAATAAGGAAGGTGATTTTCTGCTTAGTAACTCTTTCTACGAGCATTTAAAAAACGCAGAGTATAAGAACGGTTTAGATATTGAATGGACATTAGATGATAATGACCCAGACCTAGTATGGTGCAGAGAATATCTAAGCAATCGTTATTTCTATCAAAGATATTACGCATTCACAAATATAGTAATGGAAAACTTAACTCTACGTACAAAACCAACTCTCAAGGAAGTCCTTTCTAAATTTGCTGGTAAAAAGACAGACAAGCCATTCATAAAGAAGTTGAAAACAGACAAACACTTCAAAGAATATGTAAATCTTGTCGAAAAATACCAAAATCATTACGTATTATCTAGTTCGCTCGGCATAGATGATACTACTATCTTTTCTAGTAAGGCAAAAGCCCTTAAATATATCCGTACAAATAATTTACAAGGCTATGTTCCTTACCCTTATACCAAGTTACTTTGCAAGAAATACTTGAGAGGGAGGGAGGATATAGATGGAAATTGTAACTGATGAAGGTCGTGGAACTTTCAAGTTAAGACGTGATTTTAACATGACAAAGTTCAAGTCGATTATTCATTATGAAATGTTCACAACTCTTGACCTTAAAGAGTATCACCGTTCCAAAGGTGCTATATCAGCTGTTTTAAGTAAAGATGATGTGGACAGAGCTATTGAGTCTGGTAGACCAATTTTGGTTTATCACGAAACAAGTAATCATGTAGCAGATATGCTAGATTATTACAACGTTAATGACGCTCAAGCAATGCAAATAGTAAAGGCTGTGAAAAGTTCATGAGAGATGGAATTAAATTTGTAGGAACGCTTAATAACTATATTTTTTCTTCAAAAACAAGTGATTTTAAAATCGCTAGTATTAACGTTCTTGATGAGCTAGAAGGCTTATTCAGATACAACAATTATGGCAATATCACTCTTAAAGGTGGTATGGAGCTACTACCAAAAACAGAGTATGAAATTGTTGCCTCATACATTGTTGATAAGAAATATGGTGAGCAATATAATATCGAGTCATACAAGCGTACACGTGCTATTGAAGATATGAGTGCAGAAGACTTTAACGAGTTTATGGCTAGTCTAGGCAATAGTGCTGATAAGGTCGCTGAACACTTTGGTGAAAAGACTAAAGATATTATGAATAAAGCTCTCGAACAAAACGATACCAGTGAACTTGAAAAGGTAAACGGTATTGGTAAGGTTAAGGCTTCAAAGATATTAGATAAGTATGGCAGCCAACGTGATTATAGTATGGCTATTGCAGTATTTGGTAAGTGGGGCTTTACTCATTCTAAGATTAAAACTATCGTTAACAAATACCGCAATCAAGATTTGGCTATTAAAAAGCTAAATGAAAATCCATATAATCTATATCTTGACCGTATTCATGGCATAGGGTTCAAAACTATTGATAACAAAGCGTTAGAAAATGGTGTTGCCCCTAATGACAGAAGACGTGTTGAGGCTTATATCTATAATTTCTTTGATGATTTAAGCATGTCTGGTGACTCATATATTCCTATTGAAAAGCTACGTAATCATTTACGTACCGAAGTCTACAATGTTGATTTGGATAGTGCTACTAACTTTATATTAGGTAATGAAGACTTTAAGATATTCAAAAAAGATGGGGTTAATTGCGTAGCTTTAAGGGAAACATATGAACTTGAGAAGAAAACAGCTTATGAACTATTAAGGGTTCAAAATGCTTGGGATAACAAAAAGAGTATTGATGATATTGATACCTACATATCAGAAGTCGAAGAAGAACAAGGCTGGAAGTATGGTAAGCAACAATTAGAAGCTATCCATACCATCGCCACAAATAACGTCTTCTTATTACAAGGTTATTCTGGTACAGGTAAATCATCTTTGCTTAAAGCAGTGGTAAGAGCTATGCAAGCTAATGACTTTACAATAGCTCAATGTGCTTTATCTGGTAAGGCAGCGGACAACTTAACCAAAGTTACAGGGTTGCAAGGTATGACTATTCATAGATTATTGCAATACAACCCTAGTTCAGATTCCATGTTTAATTATTGGAAGAAGAACCCATTGCCTTATGATGTAATTATTTTAGATGAAGTTTCAATGGTTAATTTAGACCTATTTTATAGTTTGGTTAGTGCAATCAAAGATGGGGCTAAGTTAATCATGGTAGGTGACTCGGGTCAGCTTGACTCAATCGGTATCGGTGTCATGTCTGGTATTTTAGACTCGCAAGTTATTCCTACAATCACCTTAACTGAAATTCATAGACAAGCAGAAGAAAGTGCCATTATATCTCATTCTATTACGTATCGTAAAGGTGTTATGCCAAAGGAAGTAAACAAAGAAGGTTTATTCCTATGTGGCACTAAAAAGGACTTAGTATATAAGTTACTTGAGAATGAGAAGGAACATGATAATCAAGGTAGAGTGGTAGATAATCTAATTCCTAATGCTTTAGTCTTTTTTAAGAAAGCATTGAGTAAGTATAACGTGAAGGATATTCAGATTATCACACAAACTACAAAGAATTGTAATGCGTTAAATGCCCTTTGCCAACAGATTGCCAATCCTAAGAATAGAGAAAAGGAAGAGTATGTCGTTTCATTCCAAAACAAAGATGATGATTATGTTTTACGTGTAGGTGATAAGGTTATCAATACAGTAAACAATAGACGTACTGTTTCTGCTGAAAAAGGTAATACTATTACTCCTATCTATAATGGTAACACTGGGATAATTGAGTCTATTACAAAGCAAGTTGACGAAGATGGCGATGAATATATCGAGTCTGTAATCAACTTTGACGGTATCGGTAGAGTTCTTTTAACTAGTGCTGATTTAAGAAGTATTAGACTTGGATATGCCATTACAGTACATAAGTCACAGGGTTCAACTATCCCATGTGTGATTGTGGTATTACCATTCCAATTCATGCTAAATAGTCGTGAGTTGGTTTATACGGCTATTACACGTACAAGTGAGTTATGTTTTGTAATATCTAGTTATGCTACTTTGGCTAAGGCTATTAAGAAGTCTACAAACAAGGTGCATAAGACAAATCTATCTGCATTCATGTCTTTGGAATCCAGAAAGCGAGGTGAATATTAGTGACAAAACCATATCGTTGGTATAAAGGTGAACCTGTTATCTTAAAGCGTATTTACTTCATGGGCAATGAAATGTTAGCTAGACTGGAACACTTCTACACTAAGGAAGTAATTACAGCAGTTGACGTTCATGATGTTAAAGATACTCGTGAAGAAAGCCTAGAAGTTGCTAGTGATTTACAGGAAGAACCAAAGCAAGAAGAACAAACACAAGTCAATAAGATTAAGTTTACTGATGTAAATGGTAATGAAAATGTGTTTGAAGAAAACGGTGAAGAATACCAAAAGTTTGTTGATGATAACAAGCTAAAAGATGAGTTTATTGGACGTGTCTTAGATGGCAAAATCAATAAACATAAAGGTTTTAATATCGAACGTGTATAGCCTTAACATTCGGGAAGTGTGCAAGGTTGTGAGATGTTTGATGACTATGAAACTTCTGAATTGTTAGATATACTCAATTACATTTTACGTTCTGGAAGATGGAAAGAGTTGGAGTATGTCTATTCAGAATTAGTTTTAGAACTACGGAAGCGTAGTGAATTGATGGGTATGATTTATTAAGGTATAAAAAATAGGATAGCATTATCAGAATTAGCTATCCTAGAACCTCGTGAGTGTACCGACCCTTTTTTAATTCCGAATATTAGGTTTACAGGATGGAAATAAGAAAGGTTCTTTTTGACATTTTTCGTTTCAGTTTCAGTATGTTAAATCAATTAGAAGTACACTCGGTTCATGCCTATTATACCCTACATTCATTATGTTTTCTATAACAAATTAAGAAGCGATGTTAATCGTGGATAAGCGAGTCGCAAGACTGAAAGCTAAAGAGAAGAAAGAAGAGGTAATTCATTTTGGAAAACAATACAGTAGATAAGTTTGATAACACAGGTGCATGGTATAACGTGTTGAAACCAACATGGTATGTAGAACAAATGAAAGGTTGGTCTTTCCCTAGCTACATGTTATTGATGTTTGGCTTGGGTGCAATTATTGGTATGACAGCTGCTAGTGGTATCAATGGTGTCTCAATTTTAACTTTATTGGCTGGTACATTAGGTTTTACATGTACTATTTCTATCACAAACGCTAAACCATTAAACGGTATTTTTGGTTTGGTTAGTGCTTTGATTTACATTACAGTAGCTATTCATGCTAAGAACTTTAATGATGTTCTATTACAAACAGTTTATATCTTGTTATTAGACTTACCAGTATTGCTTATGCCATCTTGGGCAAAGAACGTTGAAGAAAAGGTGCGTTTCTTACATGAAGGTGGTAAAGGTAAGCGTAATTGGTTATTAACATTAGTATTCTTTGTAGTGGTTGCTTTGGTATTGTACTACTCAGATACACATTGGTTTATTAGCCCACGTCCAGTTGTAGATAGTGTGGCAGCAGCTATTGGTATTACAGGTGCTATGTTGACAACATTACGTTTCTCAGAAAGTTATTATTTCTGGATTGCACAAGGTCTTTCTTCTGTTGTTTTATGGGGAATTACCGCAGCAAGTGGAGCAGTTAACTGGGTATTATTCGTAACATACCTATTGTACTTATCTAATGACGCAGTTGCATTATTCGATAAGAAGATTAGCTGGTTTCACCATAATAGTAAATAAGACTTCCAAATGCTAAAAGAATAATGGTTGTTGTAGACTGGTTTTCCAGTCTTTTAGAAGCAGTAGACAAGAGCTACTGTTTCTAAAAGGAGGGAAGATATGTGGACGATTGGAATTGGAAACGAATTAGAAGACAATCCATTACTGGTTTGATTATTTGTTTCATTGTTATCAATATTTATGCTGTGTTGTATGTGATGTTTCATGGAACAAGTGAAATGGCAGATACACTATTATGTGTAAATATGTTCATGATTGTTGCTCCTTGTGGTGTAGTATTCATGATGAGTTTTTCAGGATTAATAATGTCAATGTAATAATAAAAAGGAAGTGAGATAGATGGAAGTATTAAAACTATTCGTAGGAACTTGTGCCTTCACATTAGCTTTCCTTTTCTTATATATATCGAGTAGAGCGTTTATGGTAGGCATGTTTGTGATTGGCTTTATGTCTGCATTAATTGTAATAGGCATGGGTCATCTATCATATTCAATGTTCATAGATTTGTTTGAAGATTAAAGGAGTGATTTCCATAGTAGGAAAGATAATTGATGGAATATTATTGGGACTATTAACACTTGCGTATTTAGTTCTACTAGCTTGTGTGATTTACTTCTTCCCACATGCAATCCATGTATATTTTGGATTAGGTTGGTTAATACTATATTGGCTATTCTTTGGCATACAAACTACGATTGGCTTAGTTGTGATATTACTAATTATAATAGGTAGCTTAGGTGATTAGTTCAATGCGACTATAATAGATTGTGATAAACAAATGTGTCGGCAGAGGGGGTGTAGGGATATGACATTACAGTTAGGTAAATTTGACGATTTGACGTTAGACACCAAGTATGAGTATAAATATTGTATGCTTGTCTATATCAAAAGTAAATTGTATGATACACACGTTATTCAGTTAACATACTTCGATAGCTTGTTTGAATTAGAAAAAGAGTATAAAACACTTGTCGACACATTAGAAGGGCATATTAGATGGGTTAATACAGACGGCGGTGCGTTTCGTGTAGAAGATATTGAATGTGTTGCACCAATAGTTGGCTATAACGTCCCAGATGGAGAAGTTGATGAAGGGACTTACAAAGGCTGTTTGGATTTTGACACAACTAAAGGGGACGCTTTTGACGGTTGGTACAATCATGTTAAACACGTTCCTATTGATTTGATACGTGCTAGTGAAAGATGAGTGCGTGAATAAAATGAATATTTTATAAGGAGAAATTGATGGAAATAATAGACAATCGTAACGTAATTGTTGATGAAAACATTAAAATCGGCGATGTTTTAGAAGTGATTAACCCAGAAGACCATCGCCACGAATACTGGATTGTTGGTTATAACGGACAATTAAAAGATGAGAACATAGATGTCTACGTACTTACTAATTTGGAAACTGGTGTATCTTTGATAGGAAAGAATACTGACGGAATGCTTAAACACTATTGTTTGGGCTGCGACATTAGAGTTGTAGATACAGAACTAAATATTATTGATTAGAGGTGTAAGTATGGAAATTGTAAAAGGATTAAAACGCAATAAGATTGTTGGGGCTGGTGATGTAATCAAAATCTTGTTTTCCGACACCGAAAACGAAGAGGCTTTGTTTATTAAAAGAGAAGAATACTATGTCATAGTAGTACATGACCCTGGTGTAGGCAAGTACCGCCTAGTTGATTTGGAATCTGGCAGTATCGTGTTTTCAATAGATTTTGATAGAGATATTTGTGATAAATTAAACGCTCGTGTTTATGACTGGGAAGTAGTAGACGCTAAGCTAAGCGTATCTAAGTAGAGGTGTACATATGTCAGTACGTAGAAATGTGAATGTAATAAAGAGCCTTAAAAGTGGGGATATAATTGACCTCGGTTTAAACGGGCATAACGAATACTATATAGTAGCGTACCAAGAGGTTGGTGGAAAATATTGTTTAACCAGTTTGCAAGATGGCTACACAAGTGTATATGGGGATAGCCTAGCATATATTGAAGATTTCTTGCGTAGCTTGGGTTATGAAATTATAGAAGATACAGAAACAAAAGAGTTTGAATTTAGTTTTTAGGAGGTATTTTGATGAAGATTAAAGAGATATTGGATAAGTATGAGGTTGAATATGGCGACATATTCTACAGTAAAGATGATGGCAGATATTACATGATTGCAATGGAAACAGAACTTTATGGAAATCCCTATATTATCAATATGGAAAATGGTTATGTGCATGTGTATTCATGGACTGGGAAAGGTACAGAAGCTGTTATAAATTTCTTTGAGAATAGCGATGTCGAATTAGTAGACAAGGACTCTCTTTTAAAAGGTATAACTAATATGGAGGGCGAGAAACTATGAGAGTATGGAACATTCTAACAACAATAGTATTCATATTAATAACTGTAGGCATAGCTTTCTCAGAAATAGACATGGCAATGAAAATTTCAGCTGTAATGTTAATTCTCATCTATTGGGAACTCGTGGATATTTCTGAGAAACTTGGATAGGAGGGATAGCTCATGGATAGACCGTTACAGAATATAAACGATATAGATACATCTAAGATTATAGAAGTCTATGATAATCTAGTGTGGTATAAACTGCCATTAGATAATGGATGGACATCTGATACATTACGTGCGGTAGACTGTATGCACGATAACGTCGAAATCTATAACAAGGATAATATCTATACTGATGATGGTTATACTCTCGGTGTTAATTTCTCACATATTCCTTCTGAACGCTATGATGAACTACGTCCCATTGTTAAATGGTATGGCTGCGTTATTAAAGACGATGGGGAAGTTGTATTAAACACTAATAAGATGAGATTTGGGAATCCATTGTTGAACATGGCTATGGCACTCAACACAATCGAAAACTATTTTGAGTTTAGTGGCAAGAAGGGAGATTAGCCATACGAATGACAATTTCTGAAAGAGAGTTCAATAAATCAGTGCGTAATCTATCTACATACCTTGAGAGTGATGACATGATTTCTGCTGATAACGAACTAAAAGTTATGCGTAAAGTATATGATGAAATGAAAAAGCTAGAAAGCCATAGCATTACATTGTGGCTTTTTATTACAGCTATTTTAGTAGTGTATATTGGTATGGGGTGGGGCAAGTATGAAATACCAACTATGCTAATGACAGGACTAGAGACAATATCTTTTGCTGTAATGACCTATGTTTCTAATCTAGTAGACAATTTCATTGATAATATTGAATACTGGGAAGATAAGTATAATCTACATAAGGAGGTGACAAGGCGAGTTGACGACAGTATCAACTAATAATGTGGTAACAGTATACACTAAGAATAATTGTCCGCAATGCAAGATAACAAAACGCAAGTTGCATATTCTGGGTATCAACTATCATGAACATAATGTAGATGAAGACCCTAAAGCATTAGAATATCTAATAGAAAGAGGCTTGCGTAGTTTACCTGTTGTAGTTACAGAAGATGATACATGGACTGGGCTACGAATGGATAAGTTAAACAATCTTCAAAAAAATATGAAGATTTCTTAGTTTTTATGTTGACTTTTATTTTTTATATGGTATTATAATATATGTAGTTAAGAGTTAAGAGAATAAACGAATAACTCAAGGCTACAACAAAACAATTAAATAAATCTATTATATGTGTAGAACTTACAAAATGTGTCCTATTAAGTAAGTCAACAATCGGATAGCTTAATGGCAGAGCGTACGAGTATGATAACGATACTTGTAAGGTTTGGTGTTCAATTCATCAATCCGATATTTGTCACAGTGATTACTTCAACAATGATATATGATATATGATTTTGTACTCATGATGAGTGCCTCCTTTTATTTAAACTTATTTTTCTGAATTATGTAGTATACCTAATCACTGTGACACACCTCCAAGTTAGATTGGTAGGTGGGTAAAACGGTATTGCCCATCTACATAGGGTTTGGTTAGAATGTTAACTTATAACTCCTTCCGTCCAGAAGTTGCCAAATCCTATGTAGGTAGACAAAACTTAGTTTACCTAAACAACTTTCGCAAATCTGGAAAAGGATTTGTACTTCCAAATTTTTCTTATAATTGATGATATTTTTATGATTAACGTATCTCAGTCTATTTTGTTAATTACATTAATACTAATTTTAATATCATCTCTTTAAAACTTTTATTTTATATTATTTTTGTTTTTATCTGAAATGTCAGCCCATTAGGGTTGATATATCAGCGAGTAGGCGGTTGACTTTTAATGTATTTTTTATGCTCTTGATTATATATTTCCATTTTTAACTACTCGTTGATATATCCATCTTAATTGGAGGTGCAAGAATGGATAAATTGAGCAATATGATTGATAAGTTTCTCTTAACGAGAACATGGTATACAATTCAATGGTTGTTTATTATGACTGTTGCGTTTGACCTAATCTTTTATAGTTATGGTTTTTGGACTAAGTTGTTCTATTTAGCTGGTTTGGCAGCTGGGTTTAGCAATATCAAAGAATGGCACAAAAAGCACATCTATTCTGTTAAGAGAAAACACTAAAACTACATAAGGCAGCTTTGATGGTTGCTAAAGGGAACGGGTTGTTTTCACTTCCTTTTAATGAATACAATATAATTACCCTATTTACTAATACAAATACTGACACAGTTTTTCGCCCCGTTCTCTCTAGGAGCTATTAAAATGCTCTCCCAAAACAGTCTACTATATGTTAAGAGTTTAGTGAATAAATGGTAGACATTTGGTATGTAAGGCAGTAGAAAAATGCTAACACACCACAGCATTTACACTAAACAGAGGTCTTTGCATACCACGCTCACAGACTTCAAAGGGAATGTGGGAGCGGATAGCTGAGTCACAGGTGGTGTTGTGACAGAGAGCTATGCGTAATTATTCAATAAATACCATCCTAATCGGCAGTCATGTGGTGTAACTGTGTAGCACAGCTGCGTTTAGCAGATGATGTGAGGTTCAAGTCCTCGCCATGACATAGAGGTAGAGATACCTCGAAACAAACATTTATTAATTCGTTCATTTTTTATTTAGTTGATTAGGTTTTGCGTATTAATCAACACTCCTTTTTAGATTATTTTTGGTTGCCACAGATGTTAAAAGGTACATTTTATGAGTTCGACTCTCATTGTGGTAATAGGGGTAGGGCATGACTATCCCGAAATTATAACTTTGCGTTAAGTAATAATGCGACATTAAGTTAATTCATGAGCGGGTTCATTACGACTTACGGATTGGTTCATGGTTAAAATTTCCTCCTTTTGAATTAGAAGGTTAGCAACGTAGCTCAATGGGTAGAGCAAAGGATGATGTGGGTTCGAGTCCCACCGTTGCAATTAGCCAATATGGCTATAAATATATGACAGAAAGAAGGTGAGATAGATGAAGACAATGAGTGAGTTGAAATACCATTATGGTTTGAAGATGTGTATTCATCCTAGTACAAAGCAAAAACAAATCATTAAGATGAACAGCGATGTATCTAGGGCTGTATACAACGCTATGGTTGCGATTGATAAAGAGTTGTATCAACTCAAACAAGTGAAACTACCTATTGATACAGTTCAAACACGTATTGCCGAATTGGAAAAACGTAAGAAGGCTCAAAACCATTTAGCAACACATTATACTTATATGAAACACCCTTATATTGACAGTTATTGTCGCTCTATGGCAATGCGTTCATATAAAGCTGCGTGGAATATGTTTAGGAAAGTACACAATGCTGGTACACCCAAGTTTCACAAGAAGACTTACAAGGAAAAGTATCAAACAAGTGGGACTTATAAGAACAAGAAGAAACCAGTTAATATGTGGACTGGCTCAATTAGATTTGTAGATAATAAGCATATCAATATTCCTAAGTTGGGTATTATTCGTGTAAGTGGTTCTTATAGAAAGCTACTAGATAATAAAGATGATATTAGAATTGGTACAACTACTATTTCTAAGAACGCTTTTGGCATTTACTATGTTTCTATGCAATTAGGCTCTGATACACCATTTGTAAAGGAATTGCCTAAAACCAATTCTCAAGTTGGTATTGACTTGAATACTGATAACTTCTTGACTACAAGCGAAGGTAATGTTGTGGCTAACCCAAGATTTTATAAAACCATCAAGGGTAGATTAGCTAAAGCACAACGTAAATTATCACGCAGACAGGTGAGAGCCAAGAAAGAAGGACGCCCCTTACGTGATAGCAAAAATTATCAAAAGCAACGCATGGTGGTATCAAAACTTATGAATAAAGTGCGTAATCAGCGTAATAAGTTCTTAGACGAGATGTCAATAACACTTATCAAGAATCACGATTTGGTTGTGGCTGAAAATCTAAGAAGTAAAAATATGTTGAAAAATCACGCTTTGGCTATGTCTATTAGTGATGTAGGTTGGCGAACATTCCTACAGAAACTAGAATACAAAGCTGAATTATATGGTAAGACTTTTGTTACTGTAAATCCTAAGAATACAACACAAACATGTAGTGAATGTGGGCATGTTATGGGAACAAAAGATACGGATAAACTAACACTAAAAGATAGAAGTTGGATTTGTCCTGGCTGTAACATTTACCATATACGTGATGTGAACGCAGCTAAAAATATCCTAGACAAAGGATTAAAACAATTAGCCTAGAAATAGGTAGTCCGTTTGTCTGTTGCGGACTCTAAAGCATTTGGTAATTGCCATGTAAGACCTTTATTTCAGATTTTCTGATACAAAGGCAACGGTGTATCTAATGAAATTTTGGCAACCCTAAAAAATTAGGAGTTCCCAAAACCCTAGTACTGTGGGATTTGTTAGTCTGATTTTAGTGTGTTACCCACATACGTGTGGGACAGACTATAGTAACGTGTCTTACTGATTCAC
>ERZ1643246.1977-NODE-1977-length-20787-cov-4.826838_pt1 | contig 20787 bp, 19 predicted proteins | sample MGYA00579265_ERZ1643246 | MGnify/ENA primary metagenome ERZ1643246 (study PRJEB29033, sample SAMEA4952261) | chicken gut metagenome | biome: Broiler Chicken; feature: Gastrointestinal Tract; material: Caecum | place: Ireland | collected 2018 | study: Broiler...
CATTGCGGAAGAGATGGGCTTCATCGGCTGTCTGGGCCTGATCGCTCTGTTTCTGGCGCTGATCTATCAGGGGGTGAAGATCGCGCTGGCACAGAGCGACAGCTTTCTCTGCTATGCGGCGATCGGCATCACGGCGCTGTTCGCCATTCAGGTGATGATCAATCTGGGGGTGGTGGTCGGACTGTTTCCGGTCACCGGCATCACGCTTCCGTTCATCTCTTATGGGGGAAGCTCGCTGGTGGTGATGATGGCGAGCATGGGGCTGCTGATCAGCATCGCCAACAGCGCGGCACAGGAGTGAGCGAAGGAAGGGGAGGCCTGCAGGCGCAGGCCTCCATTTTCATGATTTGGGACTGGCAAACAAGGTGTTCTGTGGTATAATACGAGTGCGCTCTTGTTCAAAGAGCGTCAAAATGAGGAAAAGAATACGCAATCGATGAAAGATTGAATAGACTGGTATGAGGAGTGTCGCCTATGAGAATGATGATCGTTACCGGAGGGACCGGCGGGCATATCTATCCGGCCCTGGCTTTGGCGGATGCGGCAAAGCAGCGCTATGGTGAACAGGCACAGATCGCGTTTGTCGGCAATGATGACCGCATGGAGGCGAGCCTGATACCGGAAAAAGGCTATCCGTTTTATCCGCTGCACACCAGCGGACTGGTCGGCGGCGTGCGCGGCAAGGTGAAGGCGGTGGCGCAGATGCTGGCCGCTTATCGGAAGGCAAAGGGCTATATCCATAGCTTTCGTCCGGATATCGTGATCGGTTTTGGCGGTTATGTTAGCGCACCGCTGATCCTGGCAGCCCACCATCTGGGCGTGGTGACGATGATCCATGAGCAGAATTCCATCGTCGGCAAGGCAAATCAGCTGGTGATGAAGCAGGTGGATGCGATCGTCTGCTGTTATGAGCGCTGCCTTTCGCAGCTGGATGCCCAGAAGACGCGGCTGTTAGGAAATCCCCGGGCGAGCGTAGCGGCACGGGCCGCTTTTGACGAAGCTTATTTTCGTTCGCTGGGACTGGATCCGAAGCGCCGTACGATCCTGGTCGTGATGGGCTCGCTCGGTTCCAGCTCGGTCAATGATCTCATGAAAGAAGCACTGCCGCAGGTGAAGGAGGATTGTCAGATCCTCTATGTCTGCGGACGAAACAACCCGATGGACCCGTCTGCTTTTCAGGGACACCCGCACATTCATGTCGTGGACTATGTGGAGCAGCTGGCCATCCTTTCGCATATCGATCTGATCGTCTGCCGTGCAGGCGCGACGACGCTGGCGGAGATCACGGCGCTGGGGGTGCCGGCCATCCTGGTGCCGAGCCCGTATGTGGCACACAATCATCAGTTTTACAATGCCAGCGTGCTGGTGGAAGCGGATGCGGCAGTGATGATCGAAGAGGCAAACCTCAATGCGCAGACGTTGCATGAGGCCATCGCTTCCATCCTGCGCGATCCGATCCGCATGGAGCATATGCGTGTATGTGCCCGAAAGCTGGGCAAGCCGGACGCCTGCCGGGATATCCTGGACTGGTGTGAGCAATTAGAAGGTGGAATGAATAAATGAATCTGATCGAATATTTACAGCAATATGGGGATGTGCTGACGGATGAATCGCTGGCGAAGCATACGACCTTTCGCATCGGCGGACCGTGCGATTATTTCGTCTATCCTAAAAACATGCTTTGTTTCCTGCGGATCATGCAGGTGCTGAAGGAGCAGCAGGTACCGTATCGGATCTTCGGCAAGGGCAGCAACCTTCTGTGCAGCGATGATGCCTTTCACGGCGTGATCCTCTGTCTGGACCGTTATCTGAATAACTTTTACTTTGAAGCGGATGGAACGCTGGTAGCGGAGGCCGGATGTTCGATCATCCTGCTGGCGCAGGAAGCGATGCGCCGTTCGCTCAGCGGGCTGGAGTTTGCCAGCGGCATTCCGGGCACGCTGGGAGGAGCGCTCTATATGAACGCCGGCGCCTACAAAAGCGAGATCGCATCCTTTGTCCGTCAGGTGCTCGTTTATCGGGAGGAACGCCTGGAATGGGTGGACAAAGAGGAGCTGGATTACGCATACCGGCATTCGGCCTTTCAGCGGCATCCGCATTGGAGCATCCTGGGCGCACGGCTGCAGCTGACGACGGGCGATCAGCGTGAGATCCGTGCACTGATGGATGCCCGGCGCACCCGTCGGCTGAGCTCACAGCCCCTGGATAAGCCAAATTGCGGCAGTGTGTTTCGCAACCCAAAGGATCATCCGGCATGGCAGCTGGTAGAGGAGATCGGCTATCGGGGAAAGACGATCGGCGGGGCGATGGTCAGCGACAAGCATGCGAATTTCATCGTTAATATCGGCGGCGCAAAGGCAAGTGAGGTGCATCAGCTCATTGAGGAGATCCAGGGAAAGGTCGCTGAACGCTATGGCATCGAGCTGATCACGGAAGTGGAGCGGTTTAATTGGAAGGACTGAGCAAAGAAGAGCTCCTCTACGATGAACGTGCGGAACGCCTGCGTCAGATCCGGGCGCAGCGGCAGCGCAAGATGCGCAAGCGCCGGCACATCCGCAATTTCTTTCTGCTGGCGCTGCTGGCGGGCATCGTGCTTTATTTTGTCAGCGATCTTTCCAAGGTGCATTCCCTCAGCGTGAGCGGCAATTTCTTTTACAGCGATGAGGAGATCTATGCGCGTGCCGGGGTCAGCTATGAGACCCGATATTTGCTCAAGCCGGCATTTCTGATGGAAAGCGGCCTGCAAAACGATGAGCTCATCGATTCAGTGGAGATACAGAAAGATCTCAGCGGCGTCATCCGCATTGAAGTGAAAGAAAAACTGATCGTCGGTTATCTGATCAAGGAAGACCGGTATTATCTGCTGACCAGTGAGGGAAATCAGGTCGAGGTGGACGAAGATCAGCAGGCATCTGCCCGACGTTTTCCGCTGCTGAGCGGCTTTGATGAGGATCAGCTCAGTGCACTGGCGGCGGCCTTTGATGCGGTGAAAGACCAGGTCGATATCGATGTGCTTTCCCGTATTTCAGAGATCCTGCCGTATCAGACCAGTTTCAATGAGAATATGATGCGCGTCGTCATGCGGGACGGTAATACGCTGTATGGCAGCTATGAGGCGGCCGGGGTCCTGCAGATCTATGAGAGCGTGCTTGCCAAGCTGCAGGGAAATAATGTCTGTCTGTACATGGATGAGGAAAACGGTGCGATGTCCAAGATCTCCTGCAGCGAATTCCAGGATGAGGATGCTTCCTCAAAGGAGAAATGAGCGGCAGACAAACGGCTTTTTCCTTTGGAACACGCGGGAATGATTGCATTTTGCATAGGTTTTATATATAATTATTCTGATATGGAGGAGGTAATCATATGTCAATCTCTAAGAGTACCGAATTTGGAAACATCAATATTTCTCTGGATGCCATCGCTTCGCTGGCAGGCGGTGTCGTGACGGAATGTTACGGGGTCGTCGGCATGGCCAGTCAGAAGTTTGTCAAGGACGGCATTGCGGAGCTGTTGAAGAAGGAGAATTACTCGAAGGGTGTCGTCGTCCGTCAGGAAGAAAACGGACTGGAGCTCGACCTATATATTATCGTCTCTCATGGTATCAAGATCAGTGAAGTGGTGCATGAGGCTCAGAAAAAAGTAAAATATATGTTGGAAAAGACGCTGGAACTGAAGTTCAACGCAATCAATGTCTATGTGCAGGGCGTCAAGGTTATGAAATAGGATGATGGATATGGAAACGATCAATGGAATATTGTTGAAACAGATGCTGGAGAGCGGGATGAACCACCTCTCCAACAAATCCGGCGAAATTGACGCGCTCAACGTGTTCCCGGTACCGGATGGCGATACGGGAACGAACATGTCGCTGACCTTCAGTGCCGGTGTCCGGGATGCGCTCAACGTGGCGAGCGACAGCGTCAGCGATATCATGAAGGTGCTCTCCAAGGGCCTGCTGATGGGGGCCCGCGGTAACTCCGGCGTGATTACCTCTCAGATCTTCCGCGGCATCTATCAAGGCGTGGAAGGACTGGATGTCGTCAACGGTGCACAGCTTGCCCGTGCGCTCGTGACCGGTTCACGCGTGGCGTATCGTGCGGTCATGCGTCCGGTGGAAGGGACGATCCTGACCGTCGTGCGTGAGGCGGCGGATTATACGTATGCGTATGCGATGGATCAGGAAGATGTCAGCTGCGAGGCGGTCATGGCGAAGATGCTCGAAGAGTCTAAGGCGTCGCTGGAGCGGACGCCGGAGCTGTTGCCGGTGCTGGCCGAGGTCGGTGTCGTCGACAGCGGTGGTTGTGGACTGTGCACGATCTTTGAAGGCTTTCTGTCGGCCATGCGCGGTGAGGTGATCCAGCCGCAGGCCGTTGAGAAACGCGGCGAAACCGCCGGTGCGGCGATGGAGAGCGAAGAATTTGGTTTCTGCACCGAGTTCATCATCCGTCTTTCGGCCCACGGTGCCCGTAATTTTGATGAGAACAGCATGCGGGAGGAACTGGCAACCATCGGCAATTCGATCGTGTGCGTCCGAGATGATGATATCGTCAAGGTCCACGTGCATACCATGGAACCGGCCAAAGCCGTGCGCATGGGAAGACGGCACGGATCCTTTATCAAGCTGAAGGCCGAGAACATGCAGGAACAGCATGACAATCTGATCGATGATGCGGCCATGGAGGCGGCAGCGGCATCCACTGTAGCTCCGAAGGCAGAGCGCAAACCGTATGCGATCATTACGGTCGCTGCCGGAGAAGGGCTCAAGGCAATGTTCCAGGAGCTGCGCTGTGATCATGTGATCAACGGCGGACAGACGATGAACCCGTCTACGGAAGACTTCGTGGAGGCCATCGGCAAGGTGAATGCGGATCATGTCTTCATCCTGCCAAACAACTCCAACATCGTCATGGCTGCACAGCAGGCGGCTACCGTCTGTGAAGAGGAAGATGTGCATGTGATCCCGAGCAAGAGCATCCCGCAGGGCCTGTGTGCCTGCATCATGTTCAATCCGGATGTGGATGTGGAGAGCAATTTGGCCGAGATGAACGAAGCGATCGCGAACGTCAAGAGCGGTCAGGTGACATATGCCATCAAGGATACGACCTATGAGGGGCTTGCCATCAAGGCGGGACAGTTCATGGGCATCCGGGAGAAGGACATCGTCGTCTCCGTGGAGGACAAGGTCGAAGCGGCCTGCCGACTGGCCGATGCGATGGTCGATGCGGACAGCGAGATCGTCACTTTGATCTATGGCGAAGGCACCAGCGAGGAAGAAGCGATGCGCGTGGCAGCGCACATCGAAGAAACGAGCGATGTGGAGGTCGAGGTCAACAACGGCGGACAGCCGGTCTACTCGTTCATCCTCAGCGTGGAATAAAAGAAAACCAAGATTGCCCTTGTTTTTCAAAATAGGGGATGCTATACGTTACCTGTAAGGATAGTTATTGAATTATTCAAGCATTCAAGCTAAACCTGCATGAGAATTCCGTTTGGGATTTTTGTGCAGGTTTTTCTTTGGAAAGGTGGGACGTATGAAGATTCATAAGATCCTCAACAACAATGTCGTTGTTGTGATGGATGCGGCCTGTGCGGGGCACTGGGCTCTTTGCCTTTTGCACAGGAGATCCACATGCTGGAAACGGTCAACCATCTTTGTTTTGAAGAGGAGACACAGCGGTTGTGGGATCGTCGAACCGATGCCGCTCGCTGAGCAGTGATGCTGAAAACGGGCTGTACCTGCTGTAACAATGGGGCCGCAATGTCAAATTCCCGTAAAATTCGCCGCAGAAGGGATGTTCTTTTGGAACGGATGCGGTATGCTGAAGTGGGAAGGGGGAGGAAAGATGGACCCAAGCAAGACAGGAAGACTGATCGCGAAACAGCGACGAATGCAAAATCTGACACAGGAGCAGCTCGCTCAGCGCATCGGTGTATCGAACAAGACGATCTCTAAATGGGAAAACGGCAAAGGAATGCCGGACTATGCACTGATCCGGCCGCTGTGCGAGGCGCTGGACATCCGTATCGGCGAACTGATCGAAGGCGATGTGCAGCAGCCGCGCGGAGATGAGGAACGGCTGATGGACCTGCTGCGGCGGACCCAGGAGCTGGAGCGCCAGAACAAGATCCTGTATGGGATCCTCCTGATCGTCTTGGGGATCGCCATGCAGGCGCTTTCTCACAGTTTCTATGGAAGCGCAGTACAGGATTTTCTATCTGGGGCGCTGGTGGGGATATCGGTCGGTGTGATGTTGATCGGCCTCTATGTGATGTTTCGCAGATGAAGGATATAAAAAAGGCTGTTGCGGCCGACCGAGGATGGGTCCGGCTGTAACAGCTTTTTTAGTCGTGATCGTCTTTTTTCAGCATCTGATGATACGTCTTCATATAGACGATGAAGGAATAGATGAGAAAAGCGGCGGTGACCAGCAGCAGGATGTCGGCAAGCCGCTTGCCGATGGAAGGAAACAGGATCAGCAGGACCATGCAGATGTAGAAGACGTTCGTTGCGACCTTGCCGCACCACAGCGCGCCATCCAGCCGGCATTTCTTGCGGATGGAGACGAGACCGCAGATCGTCATGCTCGTCTCCTTGATCAGAAACAGCACCAGCACGCCGACGGCGAGCGGATACTGATAGATGAGCAGCACCAGCAGCGTCAGCTGCAGCAGCTTATCGGCGATCGGGTCGATGATCTTGCCGATTTCGGTGACCATATGATAACGACGGGCGATGAAGCCGTCGAGGAAGTCGGTGATCTCCATCACGGCCAGGATCAGTGCGGTATAGAGATAATCGATCGCCTCCTGTGCGTGCAGATAAGTCACGACAAAGTAGGGGATCAGTGCGATGCGCAGGTAGCACAACAGATTTGGTAGGGCGAACAGCTGTCTGAACTTCACGGTATGACCTCACATTCTGTAATGATTTTCGTGCCGATTTCAATGCGAAAATACGGAAATATTATACCATGTTTGCCTCACAATGCAAGAAGCGGGCATCTGGCGGACGAGCGTCAAAGCCGCAAAAAAGTGAAGAAACGAGTTGACACAACGGTTAGTTTTTGCTAACCTATTAGTTAGCTTTGGATAACTAAAGGGGGCGATTGCTTTGATGATCGATAAAAAGCTCATTCGTGAGGTGGGATCCTCACTGTATCATATCAAGCGCAACGTGGGGTATCAGTGGCTGATGCTGGTGCTCAATATCCTGCTGATCACGGTGCTCACCTGGCTGCTGGCCGCTTTGCTGAGCGGTGCGCAGCTGTCGTCAGGAGCGATCGGCATCGTCATCGGGACCGCAGTCCTCGTCATCGTCCTGCGCCATTACCTGGGCGTCCTGGCAGCGATCAGCAGTGAGCGGGCCAGCCACGCCGTCAAGCAGCAGCTGCGTGAGAAGATCTACCGCAAGCTGCTCTCTCTTGGAGGCAGCTATCACGAACGGGTGTCGACCAGCGAGATCGTTCAGGTGAGCGTGGAGGGCGTCGATCAGTTGGAAACGTATTTTTCCAGTTATCTGCCGCAGTTTTTTTACAGCATGCTGGCACCGGTCACGCTGTTCGTGGCATTGGTGTTCGTGAACTGGAAAGCGGCGGTGGTGCTGTTCGTCTGTGTGCCACTGATACCGATATCGATCGCTGCGGTGCAGACATTTGCAAAAAAGCTGCTGTCCAGATACTGGGGGCAGTACACCTCGCTCGGCGATCATTTTCTGGAAAACCTGCAGGGGCTGACGACACTGAAGATCTATCAGGCGGATGAACGTCAGCAGCTGATCATGAACGAGGAAGCGGAAAAGTTTCGCCGCATTACGATGAAGGTGCTGACGATGCAGCTCAATTCGATCACGATCATGGATCTGGTCGCCTTCGGCGGGGCGGCGCTGGGCATCGGCATTGCCGTCTGGGAACTGCACAGCGGGACGATCACGCTGCAGGCGGCGCTGATGACGATCCTGCTGGCGGCGGAGTTCTTCCTTCCGATGCGCACGTTGGGATCGTTCTTCCACATTGCGATGAATGGGATGGCGGCCAGCGACAAGATCTTTCGTCTGATCGAACTGCCGGCGGAGAAGAGCGGGGAACAAGCGCTGGCACCGATGCCGTTTCCGATCACCTTTGCGAACGTGTCGTTTTCCTACGATGGGGAACGGACGGTCGTCTCGGATCTGAATATGCGCCTGCCGCAGGGCAGCTTTACCGCCATCGTCGGTCCCAGCGGCTGTGGGAAGAGCACGAGCGCTGCTTTGCTGATGGGAGAGCTGGATGGGTATGGAGGAGTGATCTGTTTTGGTGAGCAGGAAGGACGGACGCTGCGTGAAGCGGACCGTCTGCGCTTCATCACCCGCGTCACGCATCAGTCGTATCTGTTTTCCGCAACGGTGCGTGAAAATCTGCGGCTGGCAAAAAAAGATGTGGATGATGCAGCGATGTGGGCGGTGCTGGAACAGGTGCGGCTGGCGGATTTTCTGCGCGGCGAACAGGGGCTGGATACGATGCTGAAGGAACAGGGATCCAACTTCTCCGGCGGACAACGGCAGCGCCTGGCGCTGGCGCGTGCCCTGCTGCACGATTCGCCGGTCTACATTTTTGATGAAGCGACCAGCAACATCGACGTGGAGAGCGAAACGCTCATCATGGAGGTGATCGAAACACTGGCAAAGACAAAGACGGTGCTGCTCATCACCCATCGTCTGGCCAATGTCGTCCACGCCGATCAGATCTATGTGATGGAAGCCGGTGCGATCGTCGAACGAGGCAGCTTTGCACAGCTGGTGAATGGCGATGGCGGTTTTGCACAGCTGTGGAATGCACAGCAGGCACTGGAGAATTATGGAAAGGAGCGGGAACATGAAGAGAAGCAGGGTTAGCATCCTGTATGCGATGCTGGGACTGGTCCGTCCGCTGTGGCTGTGGATGGTATGTGCGGTCGGTCTGGGGGCGTTGGGCTTTTTCTGCTCGATCATGATCACGGTGTTCGGTGCTCTGGGCATACTGAAGGCACTGGGGGCGGCGGATCCGTTCTCCTGGCCGTTCTTCTTCGGAATGCTGGCGGTGTTCGGCATCGGCCGGGGCGTGCTTCGCTATGGTGAACAGGCGAGCAATCATTATATCGCTTTCAAGCTGCTGGCGCTGATCCGTGACCGTGTGTTCACGGCGCTGCGACGGCTGTGTCCGGCGAAGCTGGAAGGCAGAGGGAAAGGCGATCTCATCAGCCGACTCACCAGCGATGTCGAACTGCTGGAAGTGTTTTATGCTCATACGATCTCACCGATCCTGATCGCGCTGCTCATGAGCATCCTCATGAGCCTGCTCATTGCCGGGCTGCATCCGCTGCTGGGCGTGTATGCGCTGATGAGCTATGCGATCGTGGGCATCGTGCTGCCGCTGCTGCTGTCGCGCCGCTGCAGCGATCTGGGCATGCAGAGCCGGCAGCGTGCCGGAGCTTTTTCCGGCTATCTGCTGGAATCGCTACGCGGTCTGACACAGACGCTGCAGTATGCGGATGGGGAGGCGCGGCTGGCTTCGATCCGTCATCAGAGCGAGGAGCTTTCCAAAAGTGAAGGGGAGCTGCGCATCCAAAGCGGCAAGGGAAGTGCGCTGACCGGCACGGTGATCCACACGCTCAGCCTGCTCATGCTGGGGCTGTGCTGCCTGCTGCATCAGCAGGGCATGCTCTCTTCCGCAGGTGTACTGCTCGGCTTTGTGACGCTGCTGTCTTCTTTCGGTCCGGTCACGGCATTGGCCAATCTGGGCGTGACCCTGCAGAATACGCTGGCCAGCGGAGAGCGGATCCTGGAGCTGCTGGAAGAAGAGCCGCTCGTAGAGGAAAACCGGGAAAGACGTGAGGTCAGCGACGGGGATCTGGAACTGACACAGGTATCGTTTGCCTATGAAGAAGAACAGATCCTCAACGATGTCTCCCTGCAGATCCGTTCTCATCAGATGACCGGGATCCATGGTCCCAGCGGCAGCGGCAAGTCGACGCTGTTGAAGCTGCTGATGCGTTTCTGGGACGTCGATGCGGGGAGCGTGCGCATCGGAAACGACGATGTGCGAGACCTCAGGACCACAGCGCTGCGCGCACATGAAAGCTATATGACACAGGACACCCATCTGTTTCACGACACGATCGAAAACAATATCCGTTTCGTCCGTCCGCAGGCCACGCATGAAGAGGTCGTCGAGGCGTGCAGGAAGGCGAGCATCCACGATTTCATCCTGTCACTGCCGCAGGGCTATGCCACCAACGTGGCCGAGCTGGGGGACTCCCTGTCGGGCGGTGAGCGTCAGCGCATCGGGCTGGCTCGTGTCTTTCTCTACGACGCGAAGCTGGTCCTTCTGGATGAGCCGACCAGCAACCTGGATTCGCTCAATGAAGCGGTGATCCTGAAAGCGCTGGATGAGCAGAAACAGGAAAAGACGATCGTGCTCGTATCGCATCGTCCTTCGACGCTGCGCATCTGTGATGTGTGCATGGAAGCGGATTTCGGGAGAAAGCGTGGATGAAGCGCAGCGTCGAAGAAAAACGGGCGCGGGAGGAACGCGTGGTGAAAGAGATGATCACGCTGTACTGTCGGCATCACCATGGCAGTGCCCTGTGTCCGGATTGTGAAGAGCTGCTCGCCTATGCGCATCAGCGCAGTGAAAAATGTCCGTTCATGGAGACAAAGACATTTTGTTCCAACTGCCGGGTGCACTGTTACGATCCGGCGCACCGAACGCGCATCCGGTCGGTCATGCGTTACAGCGGTCCGCGGATGCTGTTTCATCACCCGCTGCTAGCCATCGCCCATGTCATCGAAACGAAGAAAGAACAGCGCAGAATGCGCAGGGAGGAAAACAAATGAGGATCCTGTATGTCATCGTCGGCATCGCTGCTTTCGTGCTGGGGACCATCGGCACCGTATTGCCGGTCCTGCCGACCGTACCGTTTTATCTGCTGGCTACCTGGTGCTTTGCGCGAAGCTCGAAGCGCCTGCATGCCTGGCTGAACAGCAAGCCGCTGTATCGCAAACACATGACCCCCTTCTTCAACGGAGAAGGGCTGACGCTTCGTCAGAAGGTGACGATGATGAGCGTTACGACGATCCTGATGCTCATCGCCTTCGTTCTCATGGGCGAGGTGCTGATCGGCCGCATCGTGCTGGGGGCGGCATGGCTCTTCCATGTGTTCTATTTCATCTTCCGCATCAAGACGCGGCCGGAAGCGGCATAAACAGGGCTTTTCAAAAGCTCTTTTTTTCTTTGCGGGGAAAGCGTGCTATAATGGAGCCGGTGATGGAATGCGTATATTTGTCATATTTGATATGGATGGTACGCTGTATGATCTGTATGCGCCTTTTGCGGAGGCGGCATGTCGGTGTCTGAAGGAAGAGACACCGTCGGATGATGTGCTGAAGCAGATCTTTGCGGCTTCCCGCCGGTACAGCGATGAGCTGCGCGCACAGGGCATCAACGATGCAGAACAGCTCGTTCGTCAACGCAGCCGACTGGCGTTTTCTGATTTTGGACAGCCTCTCAGCGAAGCGCAGAGCATCGAGCTGCAGCGGGCGTATGCGAGCGCTCAGGCACATCTGCGCATGGAACCGGCGATGCGAAACCTGCTGGCCTGTCTGCGGGAGGCGGGGGCGCAGCTGGCGCTGCTGAGCAACGGGGATGCCCGACATCAGCGCGAAAAGGCCCGGCAGCTGGGAGCAGATGCGTACATACCGGTGCAGCGGCAGTTCTTTTCGGGGATGATCCATCGGGACAAGCCCGACCCCGCCCTCTTTCGCTGGGTCGAAGAACAGCTGCAGGTCGCACAAGGGGATGTGATCTGGTATGTGGGCGACAGCTATGAGGCCGATGTGATCGGTGCGCACGATGCCGGCTGGCGCAGCATCTGGAGCCAGGCGTATCTGCCGCAGAAGCAGCTGCCCGTGAACGGGATCATCGACAGGGTCGCTGTCGATCTTGATGAGCTGCGCGAACAGCTGATTGCTGTCTTGAAAGGGGAAGAATGGGATGAAATGTGCAGGAACAGGTGAACAGGCGAGCGGGATGCTTTTGATCGAAGGCTTTCTGGTCGGCGGATGTGCCGGTCTGGTCGCCATCGTCTACCGGCGGCTGCTGTCGTGGGCAGAGGAGGCGGTGATGTGGATCAGCACACAGCTGCGCGCGGATCTGCTCTGGCTGCCGCTGGTGCTGGTGATGCTGGTGCTCATCGGCGTGGGGATCGCCGTATTGCTGCGGTGGGAACCGATGATCTCCGGCAGCGGCATTCCTCAGATCGAAGGCGAGGTGCAGGGGACGATCGATCAGAACTGGAAGCGTGTGATCCCCTGCAAGATGGCGGCCGGCACGCTGGCGGCGCTCGGCGGTCTGTCACTGGGGCGGGAAGGCCCCAGCATCCAGCTGGGCGGCATGTGCGGAAAAGGGGTGGCAACGCTGCTTCACCGGGAGTCACATGCACGTTCGCTGATCACCTGTGGAAGCGGTGCCGGCCTGGCGGCAGCGTTCAATGCGCCGCTTTCCGGGATCCTGTTTTGTCTGGAGGAAGTGCTGAAGGATTTTCGCACGCCGTTGTTGCTGGCGGTGGTCATCGCGGCGCTGACCGGCGACTTTCTCTCAAGGGCTGCCTTCGGTTTTGCGCCTTCTTTTGACTTTGCTCTGGAGTCCTCCCTGCCGCTTTCTGCCTATGGCTGGGTGCTCCTGCTGGGGGTCGTGGCCGGTGCGGCAGGCGCATTCTATAATTATGCGACGCTGCGGATGCCTGCGCTCTATGCCCGTCTTTCGTTCGTGAAGCCGCATCAGCGTGTCTGCATCGCACTGCTCGTGAGCGCGCTGTGCATGGTGTTCTTGCCACAGGTGCTGTGCGGCGGCCATGCGATGATCGCACTGCTGGAGCACTCCCCGCGGCTGTTGGGGACGCTTCTGTTTCTGCTGGGGATGAAATTTCTGTTTTCGCTGGTGAGCTTTGGCAGCGGTGCGGCCGGCGGCATCTTCTTTCCGCTGCTGGTGCTGGGCAGCTATCTGGGGGCTTCTTATGGCTGTCTGGTCACATCGCTCGGCGGCATGAACGAGGCCTACATCAACAACTTTATCATTCTGGGGATGGCGGCTCTCTTCAGCGGGATCGTCCGTGCGCCTTTGACCGGCATCGTGCTGGTCATGGAGATGTGCGGAGGACTGCCACAGCTGCTTTCGCTGACGCTGGTGTCGCTGACCGCCTATCTGAGCGCACAGGCGCTGGGCTCCCAGCCGATCTATGAGAGCCTGCTGGAGCGGATGACGAAGAAAGCGCCGTCGCGGTCTTGAAACGCAGATGATCTGCGTTTTTGTTTGTCCTTTTCAGTCGCACAGGACAACGCTGAACCGGAAATGATCACAGCGATCTATGGCTCCGCAAACGGCTGGAACGCCAACGGTGCCTGGGTGGGATTCTCTCTGGGAGAGGATCTGGATCTGACAGATGCAGATGCAAACATCAAGGTCCGCTATGAGTACCTGGAGGACAGTGAGATCAAGAGCGTCTATGAGAAGAACAAGGCATGGGATGGTTATCTGACCGGTACGGATGGAAAGAAGTATTCGGCCTGGCCAAATGAGAACACGACGGTTCCTGCCGGACTCGTCCTGCAGACCAACCTGACACAGAGCTCGGTCGCCGGTCTGGATGTAACGGAGAAGATCAAGGACGGTACGGTCACACAAGTGCGTACGGTCGTTGAGGTCACGGATGAAGAAGGTGTCGTGACGACGGCAAAGTCCAACTGGGTCACTTATGAAAGCAACCTGACGGAATCGACACCGAAGGGCATCGGCTATGATACGGTCAAAGAATATGTGGATGCACATCCGGAAACGCGTTTTGATGCGGTAGCGAGCATCGGTGCACGTCAGTTCACAACGCTGAATGCAGCGCTGGCTGCAGCAGTGGACGGTGATACGATCCTGCTGAAGAACGGTCATTACGAAGGCGGTCTGACGATCGATAAGGCAGTTACCATCATCGGTGAGTCGAAGGAAGGTACTGTGATCGAAGCGACCGACAACACCAAGTCTCATATTCTGTATACGACGGACAATGTCACGCTGCGCAATCTGACGATCGACGGCAAGAAAAACGAGCTGACGGCTGCACATATTCAGGGACATGGCATCTATGCGGTCAAGGGTCTGAATGTATACAATGTGGACATCGTCAACATCGGCTGCCGTCAGCAGGGCGCGGTATGCGGCTGCCAGACCGGCATCGGCATCTATGTGGACAGCCCGCAGGGTGCGGAGAACACAGAAGATGTAACGATCGAAAACGTCAGCATCACAGAGTTCCAGAAGGCCGGTATCGTCTGCAAGACGAACGGTTCGGTACGGATCGACGGTGCGCTCATCAAGGGCGTCGGCGCAACGAATGCGACGGCGCAGAACGGTATCCAGATCAACAACACGAAGGATGCGACCATCCGCAATACCGAGATCTCTGATCTCTGGTACAACGGTGCGGAAGTTTCCTGGGGCGTGCTGCTGGTCAACGGTGCCAATGTCACCGTGGAAGGATCGACATTTGCCGATGTCGAGAACATGGTCAGCTGCTACGACGAAGATGCAGTTGCTTATGTCAACGACGGTGATGCGATTACGAAGTATACCTATGACAACCCGGATGGCGAAGTAGTTGAGATCCTGTGCAAGGGCGTTGCGCTTGATCGCGATGAACTGACGCTGGCCGTCGGTGACAGCGCAGAGCTGAATGCGATCCTTGATCCGGAAAACAGCACACAGGAACTGGTATGGACGAGCTCTGATGAAAACATCGCTGTCGTAGAAGGCAACGGTACGAAGGGCGTCATCACTGCGAAGGCAGAAGGCACTGTTACCATTACGGTTACCTGTGGTGACTACTCCGCTTCCGCTACGGTCAAGGTCGGCATTCCGGCCACGGAGCTGGAACCGTCCGATCCGATCACCCCTTCTGCACAGGGAAATGGAAACGAGACACAGGGTCCGGAAACGGGAAGTGCTTCCTACATCATGGCGTTCGTAACGCTGGCACTTGCGTCTGCAGTCTGCAGCGGTGTGCTGTACGTTCGCAAGAAAAGAGCATAAGCAATTTTTACGACAATCAAAGACGAGGTGAGATCACCTCGTTTTTTTTACACCCGAACGAAAGAGGGCGCGGCACCGGCGCTGAACGAAGAAACAGACCGAATTATGGAAGAAAATGTAAATGAAAAAATATCGGTGATTCACTATACAAAAGGCGAAAAAAAGTTTATAATTGGGGTGAAAAGTTCCAGAAAACGGTGGAAAGTGGGGGACATGCGGTGCTGATAGGCGAATTCGATCACAACATTGATAAAAAGGGACGAATGATCCTGCCGGCAAAGCTTCGCGAGGAGCTGGGCGACAGCGTGATCGTCAATCGCGGTCTGGACGGATGTCTTTACGTTTACACCAAGGAACAGTGGGAAAAGGTCTATCAGCGCCTGTCCACCCTTCCGAGCACCCGCAAGGATGCCCGCATGTACGCCCGCATGATGCTGAGCAAGGCAGCGGAGTGTGAGTTTGATGCACAGGGACGCATCCTGATCCCGGCAGGACTGGTGAAGCTGGCACATCTGCAGAAGGAGTGCAAGATCATCGGTGTGGGCACCCACGTGGAAATCTGGGACAAGGATACATGGCTGGCCCTGGAGGAGGAGCAGAATGACTGCTTTGAGGACGTGGCCGAAAGCCTGACGGAGTTTGAGTTATGAGCGCCCATGTCAGCGTCCTGCTGCAGGAATGCCTGGAAGGACTCCGGGTGAGAGCGGATGGCAGCTATGTGGACGCAACCCTGGGAAGAGGCGGGCACAGCAGCGAGATCCTGAAACGGTGTCCGAATGGCCATCTGTATGCCTTTGACCGCGATCAGGAGGCGATCCTCCAGAGCCGCGAGCGTCTGGCGGCCATCGGCAGCAACTTCACCTGCATCCATTCCCGTTTCTCGCTGATGAAGGAAGAACTGGCACAACGGGGCGTGACGCGCGTGGATGGCATCCTGATGGATCTGGGCGTTTCCAGTCCGCAGTTTGATGAGGCATCCCGCGGGTTCTCCTATCGTTTTGATGCCCCGCTCGATATGCGGATGGATCAGAGCCAGCCGCTGGATGCGTGGACGGTCGTCAATACATATCCTTATGAAGACCTGTGCCGGGTGCTGTTCGCATACGGGGAAGAATCGTTTGCCAAGGCGATCGCCAGAGGGATCGAGCGGCGCCGGCAGCAGCATTCGATCGATACGACCTTTGAACTGGTCGATGTCATTCGCGAAGCACTGCCTGCCCGGGTGCTGAACAAGAAAGGCCATCCGGCAAAAAAGAGCTTTCAGGCGATCCGCATCGAGGTCAACAGCGAGCTGCAGGAACTGCAGGAAGCGCTGGCGCAGGCACTGGAACTGCTGGCGGTCGGCGGACGGCTGTGTGTCATCAGCTTCCATTCTCTGGAAGACCGCATCGTAAAGGAGGCGTTCGCCCGGGCGGGAAAACCGCGAAAGGTCGATAAGCGCCTGCCGGTATTGGAAGAAGAACAGCTGAATTATCGGCTGATAACGAGAAAACCGATCGCGGCGAACGCGGAAGAGCTGGAAAGCAACAACCGCTCCCATTCCGCCAAGCTGCGCATCATTGAGAAAGTGAGGGAACCGCTGTGGCAAAAGCAAGACTGATCAAACGGAGAAGAAGGCTGCGCATGGAAGGCGTGCTGGTTTTGATGCTGATCGTTTCGGCAGGGCTGTATGCGCTGTCCAAGATCTGTCTGAATTCCTATAACATCGTATTGTCCAATGAGCAGCAGCAGACCGCTGCGCGGCTCAGTGAAGTGCAAAACAGCGTCAATGTGCTGAAGGCAGATGTCAATGAACTGCAGGATCGCAGTCGTGTGCTCGCCATGGTCGAGGAGGATGGCATCAACACCAATCAGGAAAACATCTACGTCGTCGGAGACGGTGATGAGCAGTAGGAGATCGTCATATGCGGCTGAAACGGACGAATAAGAGACTGCTGAATCTGATGTGCATAATAGTAGTAGCAGGGGCATTGGTAGTGATGAATGTCCTTTTTACGATGTTTACGCATAAGCATCTGTGGAGCCAGCAGGATGTGCTGGCCGCCCTGGATGGAACCGACATCTACAAGACGACGACGATGGCACAGCGCGGAACGATCTACGACCGCAACGGCACGGTGATCGCACAGGATCAGATCGCCTATACGATCATCGCCTATCTGGATGAAAGCAGAGAGCTCAATGGAGAGGCGGCTTATGTCGTTGACATCGATGAGACGGCCCGACAGCTGGCCGAGGTGCTCGGAGAGAGCGTCGATGCGGATACCCTGGCTTCTACGATGGAAACGGCAAAGGCGAACGGGTCGACACAGACCGAACTGGGAGCAGGGACCAAGCGCATCAGCAAGGAAACGATGGAGGCGATCCGGAATCTGGAACTGCCGGGCATCGACTTCATCGAGACCAGCGACCGCAATTATCCGACCGGTACGTTCGCATCCCATCTGATCGGTTTTGCGAGCTATGATGAGGATGAACAACGCATCATCGGAAAGATGGGACTGGAATATGCGCTGGAAGATTTTCTGAGCGGCGAAGACGGATGGATGCAGTATCAGCGCGCCGCGGATGGTACCGAGCTGCCGGGCACGCGCTATGTCGGCGCACAGGCGGTGAACGGCAACGATGTGTACCTGACGCTGGATGCCAACGTGCAGTCCGTGCTGGAAACGAGCCTGCAGACGACGATGAAAGACAGCAAGTGTGAAAGTGCCTGGGCGCTCGTCGTCGAAGTGGAGACCGGAAAGATCCTGGGATGGGGAAGCTATCCGAGCTTCGACATGAACGAACACGACATCACCCAGTATCTGAACATGGCCAGCGACAACGCCTATGAGCCGGGTTCGGTCATGAAAGGAATCACCTATGCGGCCGCACTGGACTCCGGCAATTATCCGTACAATCAGAGCTTCCGAGCAAAGACCTTTAACTATACGTATGATGAGAGCACCGGCAAGATCAGCCGTTCGTCGAAAAAGACCGTCTATCCCAGCATCAGTGATGCGCTGGGGCGTGACTTCGGGACCCTGACCTACGATGAGGGCTTCATCCGCTCCTCCAACGTTGGCATCTGCTGCCTGCTGGCGGACGATCTGCCGGCGGCGACCTTCGAGGAATATCTGGAGCGCTTTGGTTTCCTCCAGAGCGTCGACATCCCGTTTGTGTCCAACGCTACCGGAGTGAAGAACTTTTCACATCCAAGCGACATCCTGTCTACCGGCTTTGGTCAGTCTTCTTCGGTGACCGCCCTGCAGATGGTGCAGGCGTATACCGCCATCTTCAATGACGGCGTCATGGTGCGCCCGTATGTGGTGGAGCGCATCGTGGACAGCTACAGCAACGAGACGATCGAATCATGGACGACGGAAGAGGTCGGTCAGCCGATCAGCGCAGAGACCAGCGAATATATGCGGGATCTGATGGCCCGCGTCGTATCGGAGGATTATGGTACGGGACATCGCTATCAGCTGGATGACATCGATGTGATCGCCAAGACCGGAACCGGACAGATCGCGGGAGAAAACGGCTATACGGATTCCCAGTACACCTCCAGCGTCATGATGGCCGCACCGGCCGACGATCCAAAGGTCATGGTCTACTATGTGTTCGTTTCGGACGACATCATCAACTTCGACGACGAACCGATCAAAAATGTCTTCAAGGAAGCGCTCGTCGCAGCCGGAGTGACCGGTGATGGAGAGAGCGCATCGGGGAATGACAACAGTGATACATGGACGAGCTATGAAACGCCATCCCTGGTCAATCATTCGCTCGATTATGCGAACAGCAAGCTGGAAGCGCTCGATGTGGAAACGGTGATCATCGGTGACGGCAGCAGCGTGGTGGCGCAGTATCCTTCCGCCGGGGAGACGATCACCTCCAACGACCGTCTGCTGCTTCTGACGGATGGCTCCTCTTTGTCGATGCCGAACCTGATCGGATGGACACGAAAGGACGTTAACGCCTTCTGCGCGCTCTCCGGGATCGACATCACGATCGAGGGGAATGGCAAGGTGAAAAGCCAGAGCGTGAAGAAGGGAACGGCGATCAGCGCGGAGAGCGAGATCAGCGTACAGCTGGAATAGGCGGCACATCGTGCCGGAAATGATGGAAAACGGCGAAAAAGACGGTGAAATGCCAGAAATTCCTATGCAGGAATGCTGTGAATTATGATATGATTATAAAGGTATTATGAAGAAGTGAGGAACGTCTATGGGCAGAAAGGAAATCTACGCGGCTCTGGAAATTGCCGACCATGAGGTTCGTCTCGTCATCGGTGAGCTGTTCGAAGCGAGACTGAACATCCTTCGTGTGGAACGGGTAGCGATGAGCGGTGTAACAAATAAGGAGATCACGGACGAAAAAGCAGTGGTCTCTGCAATCCGCAAAGCGGTGGCAAACGCGACGATCGCCTTGGGCTACCGCATCGAACGGGTGCTGCTCGCCATCCCTTCTCTGGAGGTGACGCGCTGCAATCAGAAGATCAACGTATCGATCGAAGACGGCACTCGTACCATCCGGCTGTTTCACATACAAAGCGGCTTCAACAAAGCGATCAGTTATCGCGCCGGCAGTCATCTGGAGCTGGTAAACGTGGGGTGTATCAAATATAAGGTAAACGGGATCACGTCCCGCAAGCTGCCACTGGGAGAGACCTGCGACAGTTTCGTGATGGACATGGATCTGCTGTTTGCCCAGAAGAAGGCCGTATATGCCTATGCCCGCTGTGTGGAGCAGGCAAACCTGGAGATCCTGGACATCTGCCTGGACGCCTATGCGATGGCGCAGGAGGCTGCCGTGTTCGAACAGGCGATCGACCGCTATGTCGTACAGGTGGACCTCTGCCGTTACAATACATGCCTGTCGCTGTTCGCCCATGGCAAGCTGATGAAGTGCATCTTGCTGAAGGATGGATACAGCGCCTGGTATGCAGAGCTCAAGGAGCGCTATGGACTGAGCGATGGCGTCTGTTATCGCCTGTTGCAGAACATCTTCAGCAAGGACCCGCAGGAGAACGATGCGCGCATCATCTTCCTCGACAGCGTAGACGATCAGCAGATACAGCTCAGCGCACAGGAGGTCTATGTGCAGTGCTTTGATCACATACAGGACTGGATCGCATCGATCAATGAGACCTGCCGGCCGATCACACAGGGCGGAAACACCCGCTATGTGATCAGCGGCGAAGGAATGAACATACAGGTGCTGGAACAGCTGATGGATCTGTTCAGCGCCCCGGCAGCCGGCTATGTGCCGCAGACCATCGGTGCCCGAGATGGGGCATATACGACGGCCATCGGCATGATCTACAACTGGAAGGAGATCCTGGAGATCCGCAAGGATGAACGGATCAGCGTAAACCGCAATGAGATGGAAGAAAGCGTGGAAGCGATCCGCAAGATCGCCCGCGAGGGAGAGGGCGGCTTTACGAGAAAGCTGAAGAATATGTTGCTGAGTGACAAATAGGAAAGAGGGACACAGAGATGAATGAATTCAACCAGGTAGCAAATATCAAGGTATTCGGTATCGGCGGCGGCGGCAGCAACGCTGTCAATCGCATGGTGGCAGACGGCGTGAAGGGCGTGACCTTCTACATCGCCAATACGGATGTGCAGGTGATGCGCAGTTCCGATTGCGAAAACAAGATCATCCTGGGTCGGGAGACGACCAAGGGGCTGGGTGCCGGTGGCAATCCGGA
>ERZ1643246.1979-NODE-1979-length-20765-cov-6.677354_pt1 | contig 20765 bp, 16 predicted proteins | sample MGYA00579265_ERZ1643246 | MGnify/ENA primary metagenome ERZ1643246 (study PRJEB29033, sample SAMEA4952261) | chicken gut metagenome | biome: Broiler Chicken; feature: Gastrointestinal Tract; material: Caecum | place: Ireland | collected 2018 | study: Broiler...
TAACGTGTATAGATGATTATGTGTATTATTGCCTTATAGCTTTTACGCCTGAGATTCAGTCAAGAACGTCTGGCACAACATTTAAAGAAATTTCTGGAACGGAATTTGGAAAAACTTTAATACCATTACCACCTCTACCAAAACAGCAACGTATCGTTAAAAGGATTAAAGAGGTGCTTCCCGCTTTAAAAATGTATGACACAGCGGAAACCGCATTGCGTAAAATGAATAACGATTTTCCGAATAAACTAAGAAAATCAATTTTACAGTGGGCTGTTCAGGAGAAATTAGTTCCTCAAGATCCGACTGACGAACCTGCAAGCATTCTTTTGGAACGTATTCGTGAAGAAAAACAGAGACTGATCAAGGAGGGAAAAATAAAGAAGGATAAGCACGAATCTGTCATTTTCAGAAGGGATAATGAGAATTATCGGAACTAACACTCCAAAAAAATTATCTCCTCCAAAGTGTCAAGTTGACACGTTGGAACCAACTTTTGATACTTTTTATTTTCTTTCAAATTTGAAAATCCAGGGTCGGATTGTCCCGAAAATGATTTGTCCGATAGACGGGAATTTATCTTATTGTTCCCGATTATCTATTGTATAAATAATGCAAGCTATTCCGGAAATAAGTGAAAACAAGATAGCTCCATTCAACGCCTCATTCATAGTAGCGCCAACAAATAAGCCAATTATGCTGGCAATCATCTTTTATCACGTACTTACCACATCTTTCTCTGCCTTTCATTTTCACATGAAGCGGCCAAAGCTGCCGCGAGCAATCTCAAACGAAATGTGGTATAATTTTTTGAAAAAGTTTTGGATTTAATGTAGTATTCGCCGCTGAAACCGTAGTATATAGGTAAGGACGGAAAGGAGGCGGCAAGATGATAGATGACGAAAAAATTATAGACCTGTTTTTTGAGCGTTCCGAACAAGGCATACGGGAGCTGGACATGAAGTACGGAAAAATCTGCCACAACCTCTCGTATAACATTGTGAACAACAGGCAGGACGCGGAGGAATGTGTCAACGACGCTTATCTAGGCGCATGGAACGCCATTCCACCGGCACGGCCTAACCCGCTGTTGTCTTATATTGTGAAAATTGTTCGGAATATTTCACTCAAAATCTATTGGAAAAAGGAAGCAGCCAAACGAAGCGGACACTATAAGATTGCCTTAGAGGAAATCGAGAGTTGTATCGCAGACCAGAAAACCGTTGAAAATGAAATGGAAACCAGAGAATTAGCCCGTATCATTGGAGAATTTTTGGACACACTGCCCCTTGAAAACCGCGTTATCTTCATGCGCCGCTACTGGTTTGCCGACAGCTACAAGGATATAGCCGAGTTTGTAGGACTTTCGGAGAAAAATGTCTCCGTCCGGCTGACCCGTATCCGGGAGAAGATGAAACATTACTTGATAGAAAGAGAGGTATTCGTATGAACGCAAAGAAGTTTTCTGACGCCATGAGCGAGCTGGACAGCAAATACATTAACGAAGCCCTCACTTATAAAAAGAAAGTCAGACAGAAAGAAAAGAAATCCAGCTGGATTAAGTGGGGGTCTATGGCAGCTTGTTTATGCCTGATCGTAGCAAGCGCAGTTACACTTTCCCACTTCATTGGAGATCATGCACCTGTCACGCCACCCATATCACAGGAAATTGCTTATGGATTTACAATGAAAGGAAGCGATGTTCTCTATCTTCCAATTTCTTTTTCTCAGCGAAAAACTTTTGGGCTGATAGATGAAAACGAAACAGGATTGACCGATGAAAACACATATCAGATTACCTCTGCTGATTTAGGCGATGTTATGGGTATTGTTGGAGACAGCCAAGACGAAAGTATCATTGGAAAAACGGTTTATCATTTCATCAAGTTCCCGGCAGATGACTCCATCTGCATTGTCGAGGTAAGGGGAACATATGAATTTTATGTAAAAGATGGCGTAGAAGGAATGGAGGGAACAAACAATCCCGATATCATCATGGATGCTCCCATTGAAGATGAAACAGGGCATAATGATATGGAAACTTCTAATGGAGCCATCACATTAGAATATATTACCGAATTACAAGCAAAAATCAGCGAAGCTATGCGCAATGGAACTTTACCCTTTGTTTCCTCTTCTGCTGTGTATGAAAATCCATATAGGCTTCAAGTCACGGTTTCTTCCAATGCAGAAGATGATTTAGCAAAACTAAAAGCCTTTGATACCATAGGTGGCGCTTTACAAATTGTATATGACCCGGGTTCCATTTCCGTAGAAGATGCTGTAACAGAATAAGCGATGAAATTCCTCCCATAGGGGCAGCCGCTGACAACCGAATGCTCTATGCGTCTCCGCAAAAGATCTTGTGAATCGTGTTGTTCAGTTTGCGCAAAAAATCAAAAAATTTCTCGTCGAGTGTTTCGAAAAAGGACTTTTCAAAAAGTGAATTACCACAAATCGAGCATTTACACAAAGCACATATGTACCCACATACAACAAGCGGCGATGTCCTTTTCAGGAATACGCCGCCGTATATGCCTTACCTGTTTCTCCAGCAAAATCGCAATAGCTGATGATCTCCTGTTCCAGTTTTACCCCATGCTCCAACATATATACCGCCAGTTCCCGGTACTCCTCCTTCTCTTCCAGGGATTTCAGACGGATACGATCCTGCTCCGTCAGTGGATGCAGACAGGACTGGAAACGCTCATCTTCCAGTTCCACCCGTGACATCCGGTACATCTGAAACGGAATGCCGGTCACACGGCACAAATGTTCGTGGATATAGAGACCCCCGGCGTCGATATCTCCGAAATGGCGATAGACAAGGGCTGGATTGTCGGAATATATCTTTTTCAGAAAATCTCTTTGATAACGGGTAGCATACCCGCCCAGATAAAAAAAGGCTTCTTTGGAACTGCGGCAGCGCAGCCAGGAGGTATAGTTTTCCACCGTCGTAAAGACCGTCCCATGGACCTGTATCTGCTGGATCTTATGTAGTTCGTCCACAAACAATTCCATGCCATTCGGAAGGAGTCCCAGCTCCAGCTCTTTTCCGGAAATACGCACCGTCACGTCGCCTTTCAGACACAGTTTCTGTTTTTCCCGTGTAATATGATATTCTTCCAGAATTTCATCTTCCATCTCCATCTCGCCGCAAGGACGTCCCCGGTAAGCCCGAAGTGCCCTGCATACGGGCCCAAGCACTTTTTCTTCCAAATATTTTGAATCTCCATAGATCAGAGAGGAGACCTCGCGCAGATACAGGTCCTCCCGGTTATTTTCAATAAAGATGAGCGCTTTAAGCAGGTCTTCCGTCTGATGATATCGAGGCGGAATCCGATTCTTTTTCAAAGCCTGGCGCAGTTTCTCGCACTCCTGCTCCGCCGCGGGAGAACGGCCGCCATACGTGGCGATCATTCCCTCCACATACTGCCGCTTCACAGATTTGGGTTCATACCCATATGTCGTCTCCAGATAGTTCTCGATCTCTTCTATCCTTTCATCCACCAGATAGATACTCTGAATCTCGCTGCTGAACCCTTTTTCTTCATAGGTCACAAACCCCTTTTCGCAACATCGGTAAACCGCCTGGTTCACAGCTTCGATCTGCGCCATGTCGCCGTCGTTGCGGTTGTAATTCTTATAGAGCTGGGAGGGGTTCAATTTTGTTCGCCGCGCGATCACATTGGTTCCCCTGTCTTTTTTGCTCTTTCTGTATTTGTCTGCCAGAGTTTCCAGCATCTTTTCCTCATAATTTATCATATCTGCCCCCTGTCAGCTGCCATACGCCTTTTCCTCATGGAACTGCACAATTCCCAGCTGCATGCTGTCCGCGCGTACACGCAGTGCGGGCAGGATCACTTCACACTCATTCCCGATGGACTCTGTCTTGTCCGGCGAACAGAAGATTACCTGAAGTTTCTGTTCCCGCATAAATTTCAGCATCAGTTTCACATTGCCGGGGTCCATTTTTGCAAAGGGTTCGTCGATAAATACCAGACGCGTGGAATTGACACGCTGGTTGTAGATCAGCAAAAGCGCCGACGACAGAATCAGCAGATACGGGATCTGCACTTCCGCACCGGAGTTAAAACCGGTCTGACGGGATAATTTTGCCCGGTCCAGGATCTGATTGCTGATCAGGATCTCATAATTCATATAATTCCGGTAATCGGCAAACCGGGCGATGGTTTCTTCGCTGTTCTTTTCGATGATCCGATTGATGATCTGTTTCATCTCTTTCTCCAATTGTTCGCCCTCCTCGTCGGATACAGAGGTCAGCATGTCAAAGGTCATCTGTCCCTCCGCATTGCCGCCAAGCTGTTCCCTCTCATCCAGGTACCGGGCATATTCGATTACCTTTGCATACTCCGATCCGTCCTTGACATAATGGACATCGAACTGATATTTTGCCGCAAAATCCAGTTTCGCCAGCTCCCCGTTGATCTGCCTTAAGTCCTCCCTGGCACGCTCGCAGGATTTCAGGATCGTCAGCACAAATTCATTTTTAAATATATCTTCATATCTGCGGGTCTGTTCTTTCAGCTTCTGACGGATCTCCTGAAGATTGTCCATCCAGATGCGTTCTCTTCTGCCCGCATACTGTTCTCTCCCTTCCGTTCCTCTTGGCAGCGTGCGTCCGGTATGTTTCGCGTTATAATCCGCCTGTTTTTGCATCAGGAGGCTCTTATGCTGTTCGATACTCCTTGTGATACGTCGTCTGGTCTCTTCCGCCAGCAGACCGCCTGTACCTTTCTTTCCGTTCTCCAGATATTTTTCATAGGCTTCCACCGTCCGCTGCACGATGGTATAGTGCTCGATCTGATATTTCCGGTAACACTCCTCCTGCTCATTCAGTTCCGCAGACTTTACCTCGATCTTCTCTGCGCATCTTACTATGGTGCTATCCTGTCCGCTTTTCTCCTGAAGTTTCAGGCCATACTCGCTTTGCACCGCTTTCTGTTCATCCGAAAGTCGGCCAACCAGCTCATTCAATTCCAGATACTCCTGGTTATTTTCCTGCGCCTTTTTCAGACGCTCCAACTGCGCCCTTGCCGCCCTGGCATTCTCCGCGGCGGTCTGATATTTCCGATGGGCGTCGTAGTCGTACTCCCGGAACAGTTCCCGGTCCTGAGCCATACGGGCCTTCCGGTCTTCCAGTTTCTGTTTTTCCACCAGTCTTGCCTTCTTATCCTCGACCAGCCTGGATATCTCTTTTTCCGCGCGCAGCCGGTTCAGTTCAAAAGTCTTCTGTCCCAGATAGTAGGCGCGCAGCCGGTCAAAGCGCAGGAAATAACTGTCCATGGCTACGGACACGCGGCCCTCCCTGGAAATCGCGTTTTCGTATTCCTTCACGTCGTTCAACTCTACTGCGTGCATTCTTCCCAGCTGGTAGTCAAAGTATCGTTTCGCCACCGGATGTTTGATTTCCAGTTGAAATACCACCGAATCATCTTCCACACGTACCTTTTTCTTCATCAGCAGTTTTGTGTTGAACAGATGAGCGTAACGATGGTTCGAACGGTTCAGAACATCATCCGCGATATCATAATACTGAGGTTCCACCAGGATCGTATATCTCCTCGGACCCAGAAACGCCTCAATGGCGTCCCGCCACGCCTCATCCTTCAGGCCAATTACGTATTCACAAGCAAACCGGGCTTTTGATCGGATATTTCGCTTTTCGAATTCACGGTTAATCTCATCGCGCAGGCCCACATACTCGGGAATCTGGGCAAAGGTGCTCCGATGCTTTTTACAATCCTCTATGATCCGGTGCTGGGCATCCAGGCTGCGATTCAGCTCCGCCAGTTCCCTCTCGATATCAGCAGTCCTCATTACCAGTCTGTCATAACGCTCGCCGATCTTCTGTTTGAACCGGGCTGCCGCTTCTGCCTTCTCCGCAGCCGTATATTCATTTCCGCAGAGGGATGACAGTACCTTCTGATCCTCGATTGGTTCTTCTTCCTCAAAGAACTGATTCATGAGTTCGCTGACTACCGTCTGAAAATGTTCCAGCTTCCTGCACAGATCCATCAGCGTCTTTTTTTCAGCCTCCAGCCCTTCCAGTTTTCGACTTTCCTCCGCGATCATGCGCATACTGTCCAGCCGTTCCAGACTGACTCTGGCCTGCACCAGCTGTCCATCGATCTCTTTCCTCCTTACGTCCAGGAGTTCCATTTCTCTCCCCAGGTCTTCTTTTCTTCTCTGCGCTACTTCCCGTTCCCTCGTCTGCCGATCAATCTCCCGTTTCAGATCGTTCCTCTTTTTATAGACAATACGAATATCGTCAGCCAACAGGCGGTTTCTCTCACCTTCCCAGGTATCGTACTCCCCAAGGATCTCATCCAGCTCGCCGATCTCCTGGGAAATGATCTCGAAACTTGCGTTCAGCCGCTCAATGTTTTCCTTCGCCTCGATCAGTTTCCCAAAATCTACATTCCGCTCTTCCAGAACACTCTCCCGGATAAACCGGTCGATCCTGGCATTGGGGTCATAGGACATGATTCCCCGCAGTTTGCGGAGATAGGTGGGAAGCTGACTCAGATTCAGTTTCAGCCCGGTCATCTGTAAAAATTTCGGCAGTCCCTGCTCCCGGTTCATCAGCGTCAGCCGATATTTTTTCTGGAGAAAGGACGCGCTGCAGGGCATTGTGATGCCATCTTCCTCATATGTATGCTCCATCTGCTCCATAACCGTCCGGTCCATCACATAGCGATACGTCTGGCAGTTATTGGCCGCACTGGTCTCGATTACCGTCCCAAGCAAAAAGGATTTGTCCTCCACATCGTCAGAATACTCCAGCACGATGTGGCTATACACATTCGGCACCCGGTCCGCCGGGCGCATATACGTTCCGGCAGTTGCATCCAAAAGTCCTCTCGTATAGGAAGACAGTGTACGGCTTCCTTTGCTCTCCGAGGACTTATTGAATACCGTATCTCCGTAAGCGGCATATTTGATCGCGTCCAGCATAACGGATTTTCCGTTTCCATTCTTTCCCGCGATCAGCGTAAAAAAGCCGATCGGCGCTGTCACGTTGGAAAATCCGTACCAGTTGATCAGCCGCACCTTCTTTAACAGGATCATTCCTCTTCCTCCTCAAATTCCTCCGGCGACATCTCTTCTTCGTTCTTTTTGGTTTCTTCTTCCGTCTCTTCCCGCAGGTACTCCCGCACCACAGTCTGAAACTGCGGGAGATCCCACCCAAATTGCAGCGATGGGTAGAGTTGGATCTTCATATTCTCGCCCTCCTCATCGTCATTGAAATTGATCAGGCTGTATTTTTTGAACATACGAAACGCCGCGTTAAGTTCCGTACGTGTCAGCTGAATATCATAGGACTTGATCTTATCAATCAGATCCCCTTTCGTCACAAAATTCCCTTCGCTGTATCCGAGATTTTCCAGATATACCTTCCAGAGTACCAGCAGCAGATGATACTGCAGAGTCGAAAATGTTACCACATTAGCCCGCTTCAAGCCTACAGTATCCGCATCTTCTTCACTGGCTACGAGCATACATACCCCCGTCTTCTCCTCCACGATCACATCAAAACCAATCATCCGTAAGTATTCGGAAATATCCTGCCGGTTGGATTCCCTGGAGACAAACTGATACAATTTCTCATCCTTGTCCCGCAGTATAAAAGTAGACTCCAACAGTTTTCGTATGCATCGCTTAAATAAATACGCATTTTCCTCTTTTATCGCTATCTGCAAACTGATATCACTCATACTTTCTTCCTCTTTATATTAATGTTGCTGATCCTTGCAGCCTCGGTCTCCACCAGACCATCCCGAAATTCCACTTCATAAGGGAACCCCGCGGTACCCGAATACATCATGCTGGCCGCGATCATCGTCGCATCATCTCTGGTATGCACCCCGCATTCCTCCACAGAAACCTCCTCCCTTCCTCGCAGGATCTCATCAAAATGTTTCTCCACATTATCCATACTGTATCGATCGGGCGTCTCTGTCAGAAGTTCGTCCGTCAGACGCTGTCTCTCTTCCTGTGATAATTCCGCAGAGACAAGACCGGCATTTTTCAGATTCGGATTTCTCTTTTTTCGCCTCTCAAAAGATTTCCTTCCAATATATCCCACGCTCATGAGACGGTGTGTCTCAGAAAGCCGTAGAATCGCTTCCTCCCGGTTCCCCTCGTCCAGATTTTTCAAAAACAGGAGTATCCGGTTCAATTCGTGTTCCATATTGGTATTTTCACTCAGCACCATCATCATCCGGGCGGAATACAGATTGTAATAGTTGTTGATCTTCCGGTCAATGTAGGACATCTCCTGCTCATATTCCATGTTGATGAAACTGTCCAGTTCGTTGAACAACCGGTCGATCTTCTCCCTTGCCCGAATCTCATCCGCATTTTCTATCCTGGTATACTCCTGGATCATCCGTTCATAAAGCTCTGAACGCCGCAATTTTCTCAGCATCCGGTCGATCTCTGAAATGTAGGAAGGAATCAGGCCGCTTTTCTTTATAAAAAAATAATCGTTGAAAAAACGGTTCAGAAGTTCATCCTTCATAAGAAACTGTCCGAAACTGTTGGCATCCGCCATTTTCATGACCGCCCGCATGATTTCACGGATGCTGTCTTTCAAAATCAGAAGTTCATTTTTCAGGTCACATTCATTTTCAACCAGCGGGAGCAAAATATTCTGATACGGACGTATTGATCGGGCACTGTCTTTGCCGAAAGAAGATTTTAAGATTTCATACATGGAAAAAATATGATTCGTAATCGCGCCATTTGCGTCTCCGTCAAAGATCTTATGGATCGCGTCGATCAGTTTGCGACAATACGCGGATACCGACGCGATATTGTCCCCGCTGCGTCCGATTTCCTGGGGAGTGATCCATCCGCATGCGCGAAAATACCGAAGAATTGTGGAGGCATTTTCCTGCGGGGTTTTCCCTCCGGCGATCTCCTCCCCAATATTTTCCGTTTCTATGGAATATGCGCAATTCTGAAGATACAAGATCAGTGTACTTCTGGCATCTGTTTCATACAAAACGGAAATTTCCTTTGATTTTTCGATCAGTTGGCTGATACATTCAAAGTAGAGTGCCCGGTTCCTGCAACAGAAAGGATTAAAAAATTTCTCATCAAGTGTTTCGAAAAAGGACATTGAGCTATTCTCCTACTTGCATATGACAACGACTGGCATGTAAGTTTCTGAGGTAGTTTCTTATAATTCTATGCTATATCTTAGCATATCCAAAAGTGAATTACCACAAATTTGCAGAATCACGTTGAACTTATAAACGCATAATTTTGCGAGAAGACTTGTAATTTTCATGGTTTTTTATACAATAAAAATGTGATTACAAACACGAAATTTTCGATAAAAATGTGATGGTAGTGCGTGTATGGTACGATTGATTTTGAAGAAACTGTTGAACTGGAAAAATTCCCCCTATCGCAAGCCTCTGATTTTAAAAGGTGTACGGCAGGTGGGCAAGACCTGGATTCTGAAAGTGTTCGGCAAGAAGGAAAGCGCCGATTCCTGTCGGCGCTCTTTTTATGTCATTCCAGAATAACAGTTTCCCTCCTGCATTTTGCCGCATATCGTATGAAAATGCTCGCCACATCTTATCCGGGGATATGGTTTTGCACACTGTCCGAAATCCCCATTTTTACAGTCGCTTCATGATACAGCGCATTGAGTTTGACCATATCATAATAACTTACGATCTCCTGTTCCAGTTTCGCGCCGTGTTTCAGCATCAGTTTCACATTGCTGTGGTCCATTTATGCAAAGACAACAGACGGCGGCACTCCTTTTCAGAAATACCGCCGCTTACCTCCCTGACGAGACTTCCGATATTGCCCTGGCGTCATCTGATAATACCGCTCAAAACATCGGACAAACGTTTCCGGATTCTTATATCCCACTCTCTCACTGATATCCGCAATGCTCATCTGCGTGTAGGTCAGCATGTTTTCCCCGTTTTGCAGGCGAATGCGCGTCAGCAGCTCCGAAAAGGACATGCCTGTGATTCCGATAATCCGTCTGGAGCAGTACGGCTTGGAAAAATGAAACTGCGCCGCCACATCTTCCAGCGTTGCCGTATCATAATTGTGAAAAATGTACCTCAACATCTCATCGTCATACTCGGTCTTCTTTCCAATTTTCCCCGGAATCTCTACGGTATCCCCATGGCGGCGGGTCAGTTGGGAAAAGAAAATTCCCAGAAAGCTGCAGGCGATATTGTCCGCGTACGCATCCGTCTGAAACTGCTCCCGATACATTTCCAGAATGTAATTTCTGATTACCGTGTCCTGGAAGGTATGATAAATCAGATAGCGGATACGGCTCTTCTCAAAAAGATTTCCCATAAAGAAGGCGGCAATAGGACTTTTATCTCTGAGAATATGGTAAAAAATTTCCGCAAAGGTACTGTACCGGATCAGCACATTCAGCACGATGCTGTCGTCAAAGACTTCAATCCCGTGATCTACATCCGGCGCGAGAATACAGATGTCTCCCTCCCGCAGTTCCACCCGCCGGTCGTTGGTTATCTCCTGGCAATGACCGGACAGCACATACATCATCTCAAAAAAAGCGTGCCGGTGGGTAAAGGAAGGAAGATACCGCGGATGCCTTCTTACCACCACATTTCGTCCGCTGGCAAAAAACTCCTCCTCTGTTTTATAGGGATCTATGCTATTGGGGTTCAACGCCCATTCCCTGACCTCGGCATCCACATCCTCCCTTTCCCGCAGATCATCCAGGGATTCGCCTCTGCTTCTCCGCTGCCAGGCTTCCCGGTAAAACACTTCGTTTTTATCCCACCGCCTGATGTCTTTTATGATAGTCTCATAGTCCGCGTTTTCATAATCCGTTTTTTCAAACTCTGCGCTCACGATACCACACCCTTACCACTCTCTGCTCAGCGGCCGGGGAATACGCCACCAACTTGTCACTGTCTCATGCATCATATATCCCCCACCTCCACCGTTCTTGTGGCGATCCGATCCCGAAACATTCGGTCGTGCTCCACAAAGAGCATAGTGGGCGAATACTCCAGAATCAGCTGCTCGATCTGCATCCGTGTATAAATGTCGATATAATTCAACGGTTCATCCCAGACATAGAGGTGCGCCCTCTCACAGAGACTTCTGGCCAGCAGAACCTTTTTCTTCTGCCCTTCCGAAAAATCCTCCATCCGCTTGTCAAACTGCACCCGCTCAAAATCCATCTGGCGAAGAACCGCCTTAAAAAGGCTCTCCTCCAGCCCATATTTCTCGGCAAATTCCGTCAGCGTGCCGGACAGAGAGGAACTGTCCTGGGCAACCACGGAAATCACAAGACCGGATCCCACCGTGACCCTTCCGCTGTGGGCCAAGGTGTCGTCTGTCAGCAATTTCAGCAGACTGGATTTCCCGCTGCCATTTCTGCCCTCCAGCGCAATCCGATCTCCCTGCTGTATGGAAAAGGTTACCGGGGCGCAGACCTGGTTTCCGTCGTAGATCGGCGCCGCGTCCGCAAAAGAAACCAGCGTATCCGTCCGATACTCCAGAGGAAACAGTTTCAGATTCTGAGCCGTCTCCAGATTTTTCAGAAGCCCTTCCTTCTCCCGGAGCGCCCGCTGCTGTCTGGCCTCCACAACCTTTGCCCGCTTCATCATCTTCGCCGACTTATGACCGATGAACCCTCTGTCCACCGACCCGTTTCCGTACTTCGACGCCTCCGTACGCCGGGACCAGCCGGCGGTTCTCTCAGCGCTTCTCCGCAGACTGGCAACGTCCTTCTGCAGCTTCGCATGCCGCTCCAGCTCCGACTGCTGCTGTCGCTCAAAATTCGTGTACCAGGAAGTGAAATTTCCCTTCTGCACCTGGATATCCGCCCGGTTGATCGAGAGGATATGGTCCACACAGCCGTCCAGAAAACTGCGATCGTGGGACACCAGAATAAAGCCCTTCTTACTCTTCAAATAGGAAGCGACAATCTCCCGGCCCTTACTATCCAGATGGTTCGTCGGCTCATCGATCAACAGGAAATGTCCCTCGTTCAGAAACAGCGCCGCCAGCAGCGCCTTGGTCCGCTCCCCGTTGGAGAGCGTTCCAAAAGGTCTCCAGAGGACATCCGCGTCTACCTCGAGCCAGGACAGTTCCCGCAGGATCTCCCACTCCTCGGCCAGAGGGCAGACTTCCCGCAGCACGTCCTCCGTCAGCCGGTCGATATCTTTTACGGGATAGGGAAAATAGTCAAACTCCACCGATGCGCTGATCTTTCCCCGGTACTCATATTTTCCCAGCAGAAGATTGAGGAACGTGGTCTTTCCCCTCCCGTTTCTCCCTACAAACCCAAGTTTCCAATCCGTGTCAATCTGAAAATTTACGTTTTCAAAAATATTGTCGTAACTCGACGGATAAGAAAACGTCAGATTTTCTACCCGGATCATAGACATTTATTTTACCTCCACCAATTCAATGCGGAAATTCAATTCTTTTCCCGCCATCTCATGATTTGCATCAAATGTAATCGTCTTTTCGTCCTTCGCGGTAACTTTTACCGGGAAAGGCTGTCCGCTCTGTCCGGTCAGATAGGCCTGCTGCCCCACCGCAAGACTTTCCGAGCCCGGGAGCTGCGCGATCTCCAGCGTAAAAATGGCGCTGGGATCCGGCATGCCGTAGGCCTCCTCCGGCATCAGGTGCACATCTACCACCTGCCCCACTTCCATATCTGCCACCGCCGCGTCAAAGCCGGGAATCATCTGTCCCGCCCCGCAGACAAACTCCAGGGGCTCTCCCCGATCGTAGGAGGAGTCAAACTGCGTTCCGTCGTTGAAGGTTCCCCTGTAGTGGGTGCGGCAGACCTTTCCCACATTTCGACCGGTCAACGCCTCATGTACCTCCGACTTGCTCCCGCAGCCCTCCCCGCAGGTATGGCCCTCCTCGTGGCTGCCGCAGTTGTGGCCTTCCCCGTGATGGCCGCAGCCATGGTCATCCCCATGACCGCCGCAGTTGTGGCCCTCCTCATGATGGTGGTCACAGTTTGCCCCGGTGGAGACGAGCTCTCCCTTCAGATACTGCTCTACCGCCTGATCCGCATTTCCGGATGCGCCGGCGCACAGCTCCACGCCCGCCTGGGCCAACGCAGCCTGGGCTCCGCCGCCGATACCGCCGCAGATCAGCACGTCAACGGACTGATCCGCCAGAAGATTTGCCAGCGCGCCATGGCCGGTGCCGTTGGAACCGATGATCTCACTGGAGGTTACCTGACCATCCTCCACGTCATATACCTTGAAGAACTGCGTTCTCCCAAAATGCTGAAACACCTCTTTGTTTTCATTGTCATAAGTTACCGCTATTTTCATTTCTTTTCCCAGCCTTTCCTGATTTGTTGAGACCTATTATATACCTGTTATATGAGTTCGGGCAACCACTGTGCCGTCGTTTTCCTTTCTTTTTCTTCCGGATTTGACTCGGCGATCATGAACATTAAGATTATAATGTTCTGTCATATATGTTTTCCCCTCTGCCGCAGTTGTCGCAAATTTTGCGACAACTGAATTTTCATCCGAAAACTCCTCGCGCAACGCATTATTAATATGCTTTCCAATCGTTTTGACGTCTCTGCCAAACAGTTCTGCCATCTGATTTCTGCTAATCCATGTCGACTCCTGGATGCCTTGTTTTCACTTCTGTCGAAAATTTCGACAGAAGTATCTTTATCAAGCTCTCCTTCTTTAAAAATATTTCCGATTTTTCCCATATAAAATCCCCTTCCCCATCATCAAATCGGCATGTCCGCAAACTTACGGCAGCACCAGCGCCGGATGAAAATCCAGATAATCTCCCGACACCAGCATATAGCGGATTCCATGAAACTCTCCCCGGATACTGTCGCCAAACCGGCTCTCCCCATGACAGTGTGAGTACACCACCGCCGTAACTCCATATTCCTCCGCGATCTCGGTAAAGGGCGACGTCTCCTCAAGGATATTGGTGGGCGGATAATGCAGGAACATGATGAACTTTCGATATCCGGCTTCCGCCGCCTGCCGGAAGGACTCCCGCAAGCGCTCCACCTCCCGGTCTACCAATTTCTTCGCATGTTCCTCCCGGCTCTCGTCCCAGCCGGTTATATTTCCCCAGCGATCCAGGTAAAAAGGTCCCTCGAAGGTAAAACCCTTCGTTCCAACCAGGGCGTAGTCCTCATATGCCGCAAAATTATTCTGCAGGAAAAACAATTTTTCCTGATATTCCTCGTTCAGCCGCTGGGTCTTTTTCGCGTTCCAGAACATATCATGATTTCCACGAATCAGAATCTTACGTCCGGGCAATTGCGCAATAAAATCCAGATCTTCCCGGCTCTCCCACAGTTTTCTTCCCCAGGAATGATCTCCGGTAAGGACAAGGGTATCCTCCGGCTTTACCACCTGTCTCACATACTTTTCAATTTTGCGTTCATGATGTCTCCAGACCTTTCCGAACTGATCCATAGACTTATCTGCCTGAAAACTGAGATGCAGATCCCCCAGCGCGTACAATGCCATCTGTCTTCCTCCTCAGTAAATTTTCTCTATCTCGCCCTCGATTCCGTACTCTTCACGAAAGCGCTTCAGATCTCTGTTGTCTCGTATCAGCATGACCTCCTGGATTTTTCCGGTGGCAAGCTCCTGAAAACCAGCGATCTGCTCTCCGTTGCAGATGCTGCAATGCAGGACAGGCTTCATTTTCCCCTTATCATAGAATTTTTTCCTTCTTTTCATGCGGTCAAAAAATGCCATCTGCCTTCCCCTCCTGTGACCGTTTCCTCCGTCCATGTGAGCCAACATGAACACTATCCTTCAAAACACTCCAGAATCTCCTCTACTGTCTCCTGAGGTGTCTGAAGGGAATTGTCAATCCAGAATCCGATCCGTGGCGTCTCCCTGCGAAATGCATCACAGAGCTGATCCACAGAAAACCCGCTGTACCCTGTCTTTTTGCGGCCTTTTTCCCTCTCTTTAACCACTTCAGGCGAAGGGCAGAGCACAACCAGCTGTACCGGATATCCCTTCAGCAAATTCATCATGTAGTTTAAGTCTTCTCCATAATAATTATCCTGAATCACAACAGAAAAGCCCCGGTCAAAATACGCCATGGCCGTCTCCGCCGTCAAACGATACCGCAAGTGCAGCTGGGAAACTGCCTCCTCTGACGGATCTTCCGACATTTCCTCCCGCCCGCTGACAATCATTTTACGAAAAATATCGCCCCGGAGATGTACGCTTTTTTCCAGCCTCTCCGCCAGCAGCTGAGCCACTGTGGATTTTCCGGAGGCCATCACTCCGGTAATCAGAAACAGTTGATTTTTCAATGCCCAAACACCTCCTATATCCACCACTCCGGTGTCAGTACAATCTCTCCTTATTGTAAACGATATTTCCGCATTTCCCGTCCACGCGCTTGACCTGCTCGTCACACAGCTTCGCGATATAGGCCTTTGTCCCCATAAAATCAAAGGGAATATCATCGGTCTTTCCATCCAGAATTTCCCGGCAGACCTCAATGATATCATCCATGATATCCTTTCCCGTCTCCATCTCCCGATGGCTCAGAAATACCCGGTCATATTTTCCCTTCAGCCGGTCGCGCATCCGCTCCGTCGTGCGCATGTACTCGTCCACCGGACTGGAGTTCTCGTCAAACAGGAATGTAAAGGTATTACAGGCGTCTCCCAGAATGAGGATCCGCATTTCCCGGATCAGAAACACCATACTTCCCGGCGTGTGTCCCGGATAGCTGTAGACCTCAATATGAATGCCTCCGAGATCGAAGATCATACCGTCCACAAGATCCTGAAACAGATAGTCCGGTTCCGGCTGAACATAGCTGTTTACCAGCTCTTGTTCCGCCTTCTCGCCGATATTGGAACGGATATAATCGCGGCGCATTTCCAGAGGGCAATGGCTCCGGTAGATCGGTATGTCTCTTGGATTCATGTACACGCCCTCAAACTCCGGCGCTCCCATAGCATGATCCACATGACCATGGGTCAGCAAAACCTTCAGATTCTTATCTGTCAGGCTGCTGACCAGCGCTTTGAGATACCCCACACCCAGGCAGGTATCGATCAAAACAGCATCTGCCTCCCCTTCCACCAGATACAGCAACTCCCCCGTAAGGCTGCGGATCATGGTCAGATTGTCGTTTACCTTTTCAGTCTCATAATAATTCATGTCCTTCTCCTCCCTGCAAACATACTTTTCTTTTAGTATAACTCCGGCAGGGGCTTTCAGCAACCGGGAGTTCTTCTTTTCAATTCCCTTTGTTTATAATGCCTGAGGCAACAGATGCTGATACATATAGAGTGCATCCGTGCTCTTTTCCAGAATATCCATCGTCACAGGCAGCGGCTCTGCATACACTTCCTGATAATCTATCTCTCCAAGTTCCGGTCTTACAGCAAAAGCCAACTGTTCCTGATCCAGGCTCATTTCCGCCTGAATTCCCTCTTTATTTCCTCTCGCATCCAAACGTATCCAGCTCTTTAAAGATGAAAGATATACAGCATTGAGCGCATGGATGCAATAACCGGATTCCGGTGTATCTTCTAAAGTAAGTCTCTGGTAACAAATTCCTGCCGGAATTTGATTAGCTCTGAGCAACGCCGCAAGAAGATTGGCTTTTGCCCAGCATATACCTACCTTTTCTTGTAATACATCGCTGGCCCTGGCAGTTACCCTTCTATCCTGAATATCCCAGGAATGTTTTATTTCATCCCGGACGAAATGGTATGTCCTTTTTACTGTGTCAACCTCATTGTCCAAAATCAATAAATCTTTTGCTTTTTGAATAATGTTAGGATTTTTCCAATCAATATAATAACTGTAAGATAAATAGTTCTCCATTGTATCGCATATTCTCAACAAATTCTTTCACACCTCCTACCGTCTCAGAATAACATGACAAAATATTTTTTCAATCCTCTCCTTCCATAAATATTGCACTTGCAAACAAAAACAATCAGTGATATTCCAACCTATAACACTCTTCCATAGATTTCCTCCCATTTCTCCTCGCTCAGCCTTGGCACATACCAGATAAAATCCTCCTCTTCGGCGGACAGGATATGGTTGGAGACATACTGCACACCGCCATTTTCCATGAGCCGCACCACCACCTCGTGGATCACGGCCCTGGAAGTCCCCCCATAGGGATAGACCGCGTGAACCGTGAGGGTCAGGGTGCCATCCCCGTTATACCGATATGCCGTTACCTCCGGATAGATCGAATCGGGAATCCCCACCTCATAAAATCCCCGGGGACGATAAACATAATATCCATCAGCACACCAGTCTGTTTTCTCCCGTATCGATGCGCTGTCCACCTTCAGAAAAGTCTGAATCACATGTTCAAACTCTTCCGCCGGAATTTCATACACTGCGCCCACACTCAGATTGTCATCGGCCACATAGGGCGAAGGCTGTCCCATGGCACGCTGGTAAAAGACATCAAATACGTCACAAAAATCCAGTTCGCCGAAATTTTCTTCACTCCAGTCTGTATTGAACAGGTTGTTCTTTTTGTACCCGATGGGAAGGATGTACTGACGGTTCAGTTCGCGACAGGTTTCCTCCAGGGGCTGCACGCGGAAGGCCTTGCACTCCTCCGTCTCACTCAGTGTCAGCAGATACAGTTCCTCCGTGTACATGATCCCGGAAAATATCAGATACCCGTCCTGCGTATAGTTCCAGTAGTCAGCGACATAGGTGCTCTCCGCCGTCTTCTCCACAGTGCCGCCGCTGTATCGGTAATAGCTTCGATCCACGCTTACCACGCCATCCGCCGTTTTCAACGCATACACTGCAAACGCCCCCTGGCCGGTAACCTCCACAATGGTTACCTCCCCGGTTTCCTCCTTAGACACCTGTTCACAGAACGCTTCCACCTGTTCTCTGCAGACCATATCCACCTGATTTTCACTGTCCACCGCCGCATGGCCGCAGGCGCCGAATCGCTCCACCAGGCTGCGCACCGTCTCCGGATCAGAAAGACGGTTTTCCTCTGCTGCCTGTCTTAAGATGTCCAGACCGATCTGTTTCCAGTCCGCCTCCTCCGCTACCGTGCTCTGCCAGTCCGTCGTCTCTCTCTGCGCCCGGAGCGCCGTATTCCACAGAAATACCGCCAGAAGCAGAACGCTAATTGCCTGCAAACCAGGCTTCCAGCACCTGCTTATCCTTTTCCACCACATATCCGCTTCCTCCTCTGCCTTTCACATCCTCCACCATGCTGACAATCATAATCGGCCGCTCTGTCGCGCGCTCCGGCGTATAGACGGCAAACCATCCCAACTCCGTGCCGGAAGTATCTGTCTGGGAAGCCTTGATCTCCGCTGTCCCGGTTTTGCCGGCCAGGACCACATCTTCCCTGTGGGCATCATACCCGGTTCCATTTGGATTATTGACCACCTCAATCAGCGCGTTCTGCACCTGTCCGGCAATCTCGCCGGAGAATGCTTCCGGAATCCAGTATTCCGCTGCCCGCTCCTCCTGATAAAGCAGCGTCGGTTTTACGATATTCCCCTCATTGCAGAAGGCGGTGTAGAGGCAGGCCAAATGCAGCGGATTGACCAGAACCTGCCCCTGACCGTAGCCGCTGTCCGCCAACTGGATTTCCGTCTCTATCGTATCCGTGTTGGAATACTGCGACTTTGCCATCGCAATCTCAAAGGGAAGCGCCTGACCAAATCCCAGCTGATCCAATGCGTCTGTCAAATCCTCCGCCCCGATTGCCAACGCCGCATTCGCGAAGTAGATATTGTCAGAGTAGATCAGGGCATTTTCCAGGGTAACCGGCTCGTAGGTGTGGAGGGTCGTCACATAGTAAGAGCCCCAGGAACGGTCCTTCTGCCAGCGAAGCCCCTCGCTGCCGTAATCCTTTCCGGGATCGATGGCTCCGGTCGACAGCCCGATGGCTGCCGTGACCGGCTTAAAGGTGGAACCCGGACACCATGTCTGGCGAAAGCGGTTGTACAACGGTCTGGCTTCATCCCCATTCCAGGCGCTCCACTGGGCGTCGCTCAGCCCCAGAATAAAAGCATTGTCGTCGTAGGAGGGCGTGCTGACCAGCGCGAGGACCTCTCCCGTGCAGGGATTCATGGCCACAGAACAGCCCTTATCTTCCCGAAACTGTTCGTACAGCATCCGCTGAAGATCCGCGTCAATGGTCAGCCGCACATCCTGACCGTGAACCACCGGCCTGGCAGCCAGCTCCTCCTTCTCCCTTCCCGAGGCATCCTCGATATAAATCCGATAGCCGTTCTCGCCTTTAAGCTGTTTTTCAAACAAGCCCTCCATCCCGCTTCGCCCGATTACGCTCTCAGCGGTATACCCTTCCCCCTCATGTTCTTCCAGATCTTCCGCCGTGACGCTCTGCACATATCCGATCAGATGAGCCGCAGCCTCTCCCAATGGATACTGCCGCACAGAGATATCACTGATCATGACTCCCGGGATCGCGAGAAGCTCCGTCTCCCTCCCGAGATCCTTCGGAATGGTTTTGATCGGCACAAAAGAATCCGCTTTTACCCAACCCGCCGACAATTTTTTCTCCATGCTTTCCACATCCGTCTCCAGCATCTGCGCAAGCTGTCCCAGCGTCTCCTGCCGGTTGTCCGGAAGTTTCCCGGGAACGATCCCCACAGAGGCGGCCTTTCCCTCCCCCGCAAGCACCTCGCCATTGCGGTCAAGGATCTTTCCTCTCTTTGCCTCCGTGGTGGAAACCCGCACCTTGTCCGTCACTTCCAGGTCCGGAAAAATCAGTCCGTGCCTCCACACAAGACGGTACGCCCCCTTTTCCCGTGTAAATTCCGCCTCATTTTCAAAACGGACGGTCCCCGCAAGGGTTTCAAGGGTAGTCCGGTAAGAAACGGTATTCTCCGACTGGTCCGATTCCAGAATCTCAATCTCCATATCCGACAGTTCAATCCCCTCATAGATGGCCCTGTTTCGGGCAATGAAATCTTCCTCACTGATATTTCCCGAGGCCGTCGCATCCAGCATCTCATACATCTTTTCATATTCCTTTTGGGGAATGCACTCCATGTAGGCGAACAGAAGGTCCTCCGGTGTTCTCCCTGCTCCCATTTTACTGTCTCGGATCCGATACAGCAGGATTCCCAGTACCACAGCCACAGCGACAACTGCTGCCGCCACGATGATTCCCCACCTTTTCCCGCGAGATCCCGGTCTTCTCCTCCTTGCTCTTCTTCTGTTTTGCCTCATACCTTCCTCCTCTTTTTAATACTACATTTGTAAGATATATGTATACTACACTTGTAAGATTTAAAAGTCAAGAAAAAGCGGCGGATGATTTTCCGCCGCCTGTTTCCTCTCACTCCACCTTCCGCCCGGTGGCCGCTTCAAAGTGATATTTCACAATCCCCAGGTCCATTTTTGTCAGAAAACCTCTCCCGGCTCTGGCCCTTACCCGGTCTCCCTCCAGCGTGAAATAAAATTTCTGCTGGTTCATCGCTGTCGGCGCAAGAAGCACCGCCTCCATGCCCCTGGCAAACCAGTCCGGCATTTTTCCAGAGCAGTTGCAGAGTTTCTCCAGTGGTTTGTCTTTGTGGGGCTTCCCCTGATTTTTACCGTAACCGACGGCAATGACGCAGGCCAGCTTCTCCCTCCTATCGATCTGAGCCTGACTCTTGCCGTGAGTCAGCGCCACCCAGCAGGTGGAAAGTCCCAGCTCTTGCGCTTTCAGCACCAGCTTCTCCCCGTAATATCCGACCTTCTCCTCCAGATCCG
>ERZ1643246.1980-NODE-1980-length-20757-cov-5.978311_pt1 | contig 20757 bp, 29 predicted proteins | sample MGYA00579265_ERZ1643246 | MGnify/ENA primary metagenome ERZ1643246 (study PRJEB29033, sample SAMEA4952261) | chicken gut metagenome | biome: Broiler Chicken; feature: Gastrointestinal Tract; material: Caecum | place: Ireland | collected 2018 | study: Broiler...
TACATAATTAATAAAAGTCTATAATAAATTTTACTTTATTTTAATTAAAAATGAGCATATCAAAACTAATATACTCACTCTAAATCTTATACATTTTTTTACTTATTTTATTTAAAATTAAACTTGCAACCTGCGAGACAAATTACTATTTAGTTATATAGTCTCATATATAAAATTGGGTAGGGATTTCTTTGGTCATCTAATTCATTTCTTTTGTATACTTTAAATCCCATATGCTCATAAAATCCTTTTTCATCTGGATTTTGTTCATTTACTGCTAATTCATTAACATTATATTTTTTATTCCATAATTTAATAATTGTTTCCCAGTCCTTTTCCTTTTTGACTATTTTTAATAAATAGCATCTCTAATTTATTTCCATCTATTCCCATAAAAGCAATAGGATTTTCATTTTCATCAGTTTCAATAATCAAATGAGATATACTGCTTAATGCTTGTGGTACATATTCTTTTATTTTTTCAATTTCTTCATCTGACAAAAAATGATGTGTTGCTTTTACTGAATCTTCCCACACATTTAATAATTTTTTAATTAGATTTTTACTTCTTTCTTCTTTTTTTATTTCTTTCATACTACCACCTATAGCTTTAATATTTTTTTACAATTCTATATTTAAAGATAATTATTGATTTTCATACCACTTTGCAAATTCTTGCATTGCTTGTACAGAATCATCAATTTTTCTTCTATTTTCTCTTTCTTCTGAATCCATTTGTGCTAATGTTTTATCAAATCCTTTTGGCTTAAATATGTACCATAAATCTGACCATTTTTCTGCTCTATCTAACCCTTGTATTTTTTCTGATAAAGTTCCAGGATGTTTTCCGTAAAAATAATGAATATTTTTCCCATCATGATAAGCTAAACATTCATTAAATGCACATTTTCTATTTTCTTTTCCTTCCATAAGCTTTAAAATTCCATTTATTCCTATTGTATCTAGTGAAAAATTAACAAATGCTCTAGGAAATCCATTTAGTTCTTCAATCCTAAAGTCTGTATCTAATGCTATACATGGTCTTTTTACTATTTCAAAAGCCTCTTTTACTTTTGCAGTTGCTATTTCTTTTATATCATCACTTCTTGGTTCATTTAATTCATAATTATATGTAGTAAACTTTAAATTTTTAAAATATTTTTCTGCTGATTTTATTTTTCCTGTATTATGTGTTACAAAAACAATTTCTTTTTCCATAATTTTTCTTACTCACCTTTCATTTTTATTTTTTTCTATTACAAATTTAATATCTTCTATTGCTTTATCTATATTCATCATTCCATTTCCTATAGGATAATAAACAGGATATATTTTATATTCTTTACCTTCGATATTTTTTATAAATCTTTGTTTTCTACATTTTGATACAGAAATATTTTGATTTAGTACTATGGAACTAACTTGGTTTCCAAATGTTATAATTATTTTTGGATTAATTATTTCAATTTCTTCTAATAATAATTCTAAATATTCAGTATAAACTGAATTAGGTAATATTCTTGCATCTGTTTGAGTACATTTTCCTAAATTAGTTATGAAATATTTATGTTTTTCTACACTTTCATATACTAAATCTGCAAAACTTTCATCCCAGTCTTGTGGTTTCCTTTTTTGAATTTCTTCATATATTTTTTCATCTAATAAATCTAGTTTATAGAATAATTTCCATATATTTTTAGTTCCTATCCAAGGTAATCTTCTTCCTTTCCAATTAGGATTAGATGCAATATTTTTTCCAGTTGGGTTCATAAATATAAAGCAAATGTCTGGATTATTTATGCATCCACCATTGTATATAGCTTTTAATTCTTTTGCTCCATATTTCATTTGTAACTTATCATATTGGTATTTTAAATCTTCTAATCTTGTCATTTATTTTTTCCTTTTTTATTTATTTGCTTTAATTAAATATTAATTTAAATTTTTCTTCAAGTTTTCTTTTAAATAATCTAAAAATTCCTGTATTTTCTTTTCATTCCCTGTTCCAGATAATTTAAAATAGTGCTTATCTTTCAATTCATCTGGCATACAATTTTTTCCTGAATAATGGTATGGATATAAATGTATATTATCAAGTCCTATTCCTCTACCTAATTTATATGCATTTTTATAGCTTGCATCTTGCAAAAAAGTAGGTATAGGAATATTGCCTGTTTTTTCCACATCCTTCATTGCATACATAATTCCATAAACAGTATCAGATTTTGGTGACAAACATACATATAAAGCAGCATGTGCTAATATCTTTGCCGATTCTGGCATTCCTACTCTCTCTATTGCAATCATTGCAGATGTTGCAACTTCTAAAGCATTTGAATTAGCAAGTCCTACATCTTCTGATGCACATACACATATTCTTCTTGCAATATATTTTATATCTTCACCAGCTACAAGCATTCTAGCAAGATAGTATAATGTTGCATCTGGCTCTGTATGCTTCATTGATTCAATAAATGCAGAAATTGCATCATAATGATTATCTCCATTTGTATCATATCTTATAACCTTTTTTTGAATACTATTTTCTGCAACTTCAAGTGTAATATGTATACTTCCATCTTTTTCTGGTATTGTTGTAAGATATGCTAATTCTAAAGCATTTAAAACACTCCTAGCATCACCATTTGCCGAATCTTCAAAAAAATCTTTTGCATCATCATCTATAACTATATCTACTTCTCCTAATCCTCTTTTTTTATCTCCTAATGCCCTATCAATTAATATTTTTAAATCCTCTTTTTCTAAAGGCTTTAATTCAAATATTCTACATCTTGAAAGTAAAGCATTATTTACTTCAAAATATGGATTTTCAGTAGTAGCACCAATTAGTGTCACAACGCCATCTTCTACAAATGGTAATAAATAATCTTGTTGATTTTTATTAAATCTATGTATCTCATCTATAAACAGTATAGTTTTCTTTCTATATGCTCCATAATTAAACTTCGCATCTTCTATAACTTTTTCTGCATCTTTTATTCCTGCATTTGTAGCATTTAATTTACTAAAATATGAATTAGTTGTATTTGCAATTACTCTTGCAATAGTTGTTTTTCCTGTTCCAGGTGGACCATATAATATTATAGAGCCTAATCTATCTGCTTTTATGGCTCTATATAATAATTTATCCTTACCTATAATATGTTTTTGTCCAACTATTTCGTCAATAGCTGTAGGCCTCATTCTACTTGCAAGAGGTGCATTTTTCATATCATTATTATTATCAAATAGACTAAAATTTTCCATTATATTCCTCCAGTTAAATATGTATTATATATTAATTTTAAATACTACTTTAATATAAAACCCCCCTTTTTAATTATATTATCAATATAATTATAAATATGAGATAATATAAAATAAAAAGGGGGGATGAAGAAGTTGGTATAGAATAAAGTTTTTTACTTTATTCGTTTTTATTTTATCATATTAGATTTATTTTTTAAAGCTTTTTTAATATCTTTTTCTTCTAAACAACAAATTATTCATCATTAGTAAATATATAACATACATTTATTAATAAAATCTACATTATATTTTATATCACTTCAATTATACTCCAAGTTTATAGGAAAAAATAATATGCTATTTTATTATCTTACTTTTAATAATATAACATATTATTTTATCTTAATATTTTATTTTTCTAATTGTTTTCTAAATATCCTTTTAAACACAAATCTAACAAACGGACCTGCATAGAATATTTGCCAGCATAATGCCATTGGGAAATTTAGTACTGCGGTTTTTATCCAATTTGAAAAAATATTTTCTATACCAGAAAAACCAAAAAAAGTACTTCCTATAAAACTCATTATTGGGCACATAAAGCATACTATAATACTAGATATTGTAAGTATCACAAAAATATATTTATCTTCTTTTGGATTTACTAATCTAAAAGCTAATTTTTGTGATAATTTACCTATCAAGAAAAATTCTAGTAAAAATGCTATAACTCCCATTATTGGTAACTCCTTTAAAGCAAGTAAGAATACCGTATTATTAAGACTTCCCATATTAATCGCTACATTATAGCAAACCATTGCGTATACCATAACTATTACCATTATTAAGGTATAAATAAAATCTTGGAATTTTGTTTTTGGCATTTTTTTATCTCCTTTCTTTTTTAATTCAAAAAAACAGCACATAAAACTATGTGTTGTTCGTTATCATTATTTATATAATGTTTCGTTTCCAATTCTACCTTTTTATGTATGTTTTTATAATATAATTATAATATACTTTTTTCATTTATGTAATAGTTTTTTATAATTTTTTATTTTTTACTTCTTATTTATCTTTTATCTTTTTTAAATACTTTTCTATTTTATCTAAATTTTCTTTTCTAACAAAACTTTTTCCTTTTATAAACATATTAGCTAATTCTCTATTATATTCTTTATCACTCTTTTCTAGTTTCCTTCCTACTATTTTGAATATTTTTTTTAATAAAGGATTTAATTTTTCTAAATTAATTCCTCCTCGTATGTAAAAGAGTTTATTATTATCATTTATATTATTACCAATTCTCAAAGTCTCAAAATTTTCTTTGCTATCTGGATATGCTCCAACTGCAATTGTGCAAACTATTTTATAGCCATTATTTATTTTAGTAAGACCAGATATTCTCCCTGCACATACCCAGCCCATATATATGATTTCGTCGTCTATTTTTAAACATTCTTTAAACTTTTTTAATTCTTTTATATCATATGCTGGTATATCAAGGTCTTTACTTAACATTTTAGCATATTCTAAAGTATGACCAGTATTTGTTTTATATATAATTGCTTTTAGCATATTTTTCTCCTTTTTTAATCATATTACATTAATATTCAATTTATATCAATATATCATATTAATAATATAATGGCCATACATTTTTTATATTATTTATTCATTATATTTTTCTTTTACTTTTTCTGGTAACTCATCATATGTTACTTCTTCCCAATTAATAACCCCTCTTATAATCATATAATCTAATTTCAAATAAGCACCTTCTTTTAATATCCTTTCTGTTTTAAATTTAATTTCTTTACTATTTCCTTCATTATTATATGATAATAATGAATATTCATATTTCATACTATCTGTAACTGGTAACTCTGAAATTTTACTATTATCTATCTTAGTATAATAATCAGTAGATTGCTCAACAAATAAATAATATGCTAAAATACAAAGAAAAACTGCTATAGTTACAAAAATAAGACTAAGTACCTTATTAATATTTTTCAAACTACACCTCCTGGATGTAATTATATTATTAAAGTACTTTTATTTACATTTCTTTTTATATATTTAATCTTACATTTTCGTAAGAATTATTTATTTTAAGCCACTACTTTGATTTATAAGTAAAGTGCTGTATATAAATAAAACATCACTATTATTAAAATCTATATAATTACCAAGTAAGTTTATAGAAATATATCTAGTATCTACTACATATATCTCCTTGTATACACTTATAAGTAAAGGGATAAGAGAACTACCAAAAGAGTCTCTAAATACTATTAATTTTTTTTGATTATCTGATATATTATTTGTTATTTTTAGTAAAGGTGTTGGTCCGGATAAAAAGAAATTGTATTTATCTAATGATGTTAATTCTTCTTTATTATATACACTTTCTTCTTTATCTTTTTCTACATTATATACTACAGAATTTTTAATACTATCATTTACTACATATTTAAGTTCATCTTTAATTCCTAATATACCTAGTTGTGAATAATATACTCCTAAAAAATCTCCTGCGCTTTTTATTTCATAATTATTATCTATATAAAAATTCATTTCTTTAGAAAGTTTTTCTGCAACTTTAAGTAAGTTTTCTTGTTTCCAGTGTGTGTCTGTTTTATAATAGTCTTCTATTTCTAAAGTTTCAAAAAGATTTATATAATTAAAGTCTTTTAAATTTTCATTCATAATTGTTATTAATTTGTCATAATCTAGCAGTAAATGAGTTTTTTTGTTATCCTTTAAGAAGTAGCTTTTATCTGGTATTATAGAATAATATATTTTATTAGTATCATTCAAATACTTATCTTTTATTTGATTCATTTTATTAGAAGCATTTAAAATAGAATATTCTTTTAATGGATATTCTATTTTATATATAACTTCATCTTCTATGAAATATCCATTTACATCTTTTTGTTTTAATACATTTAAGTGAAATATATTTTTTATTTTTCTTAAATTATCTCTAAATACAAACTGGTCTAAGCTATAATTTTCAAAATCATCTGAAAACTTGCCACTAAGTATTTTATCAATACTGATATCTGGCATTTTTTCTAATTTTCTTCTCTCAGCTAATGATATATCTTCATCTTTTTTTATTATATTTAGAAAAAAGATACCTAAAATTATAAAAAGAAATATTACCATTTCTACTATATATTTTTGTTTATCACTCATATACACTCCTTAAAATCTAAAATACAAAAATGGATTAAAAGAACCATCAATTATATATGCACTACATAGTATTAGCAATGAGAATAATATAAATATTTCTAAAATGTTAGATATTTTATTAAACTTTTTATTTACTCTTTCTGACACTTCTTTTATTAAGTTAGTACATCCTATTATACCAATTATTAAAATAACTAGATAACTTTGTAAATAGTAAATACTTGTATTACTTAATATTCCTGTTACATTTATACCAAAAAGTCCTATTATTCTTTCTATTATTTCATTGCCACTTTCTCCATTAAAGATTACAAAGCTTATCATCACAATTAATAATACATATATATGTTTTAAAAAGTTTGGCATTTTTTCTATTATATTTTTTAAAATAGTCTTTTCTAAAATAAGTAATATTCCAAACATTACCCCCCATATAATAAAATTATATGCAGCACCATGCCAAAGTCCTGTAAGTGTCCATACTATTAATATGTTTCGTACCCATTTTATCTTACTTACTCTATTTCCTCCTAAAGGAATATATACATAATCTCTAAAAAATGTACTTAGACTTATATGCCATCTTCTCCAAAATTCTGTAATACTCTTTGCTATATATGGATAATTAAAGTTTTCTAAAAATTCAAAACCTAGCATTTTTCCAAGTCCTATTGCCATATCTGAATATCCAGAAAAATCAAAGTATATTTGCATCATATTTGCTAAACCATATAACCAATAAAATAGTACTGTCCCATCATTATATTCTAAAAATGCATTTGTAAGCTCTCCATATATATTGGCAAGTAAAACTTTTTTAGAAAGTCCTATTATAAATCGTCTTATTCCTTTTGCAAATTTTTCTATAGAATATTCTCTATTATCAAGCTGTTTTTCTATGTCACTATATCTTACAATTGGACCAGCTATAAGCTGTGGAAATAGTGCAATATATGTAGCTAGTTTTATTATATTTTTTTGTGCTTTTGCTTTTTTATTATATACATCTATTAAATAGCTTATCATTTGAAAAGTATAAAATGATATTCCTATTGGAAGTACTATTCCTAATGTATCTATTTTTTTATTTAACCATAAGTTTATATTTTCTATTAGAAAATCAAAATATTTAAAGTAAAATAAAATTCCTATGCTTAGTAGTACACCAGTTATAACTGGTAACTTGGAATATTTTGTTTTTTTAAATTTTTCTATTAATATTCCATGAATATACATTGATATTATTGATATAATCATTAAAATCCCATACTTGGGTTCTCCCCAAAAATAGAATATTAGTGATGATATAAGTAATATTAAATTTCTATACTTTTTTGGTGTTATATAATATATTAATATAACTATTGGTAAAAAATAATATATAAATGTTATACTTGAAAATACCATGCCTATCACCTTCATTAATCAATAAAGACTTGAGCCAAACTCAAGTCCATGATTTTTATATATTTTCCGCTTTTTCATACTCTGGACCAATTTTTCCTGCTTCTTTTTTAAAGTTTTCATAAACAGGTTTTGCCCATTCTTCACTACTCATAATTAAAAATGCAATATTTCCACTACTTGTTGAATATACTTTCTCTGCTGTTACACATATCCACTTACTAGTGTTTACATTTTCTGCCATAAGTTTTGCAATCTCGTCCGCTCTTTCATTTGTATCTGTTTTTACTAGGATTAAAGAATATGCTTGTGAACTTATCATAGGTTCTGATACAACTATGCTCTCAATCCCTTCTAGATTTTCAAGTCCGGTATATGTTTCTATTAATTCTGGATTACTTATATCTAGTTCTGAACTTGTTAATGTGTTTGGAAGTTTGTCTTCTAATCCTACATATAGTTTATCAATTAAATTTCCCATATCTTCTGCTGTAGTTATAGATAAACTATTTGAATTTTCATTTCCTATTTCTTCATTTCTACCACCTGATTTAATAGATTTTACTACGATAATTGCTATAACTATTAGTATTATAAGTATTAAAACTGCTATTACAATTTTTGTACTTTTCTTCATATTTTTCTCCTTCCTTAAAAATTTTCTGGATAATTATATCATATGAAGATTTTTCTGTAAATAACAGTTGTAAGCGTATTTTCGTCTTATTTTATCATGAACTATTATTTAGATATTTAATGTTTCAAAAAAGTTTATATTATTTAGCATAATTTATAAATTTTCATATTATCTGCATATAGTCAATGCTTTTCTGCATATATTTTATTGTTTTATATGCAGATAGTTGATTTATATATGCAATATATCTTTAATTTTTTTATTAATTTATAAAAGTGGTATATAATATAATTTTAGAGTTATAATTTTTCTTACTTTGCTAAACTTATACGCTTTTTGTTATAAAGTATAAGACTCATGATTTACAATTTAAGAAAAAAATAGAAGTAAATATTTTTTATATACTTACTTCTATTTTTATATAAAATATTTTATTCTACATCTTTTTTCCATAATCCATGTTTATTACAATATGCATATATTGTAGAACCTGGGATATAGTGAAATTTTGTTTCAGCAGTTTCCCCTGGTTTTAAATATACTGTACATTCTTTTTTATCAGATACCATACTAATCCATTCTATATAGTGATCTTCTTCCATTACATGGTTTACTTTTACAAGTATTTTTTCCCCCTCTACAGTATATTCTGGAATATGTTTTTCAATTGCAGCATCTACAGAGTTTGGAACTACTTTGCTCATTTGTTCACCGCAACATATAATTCCACACTCATCACAGTTACAATCCTTTAAAACTTTAACCATTGCACCACAACTTTTACATTTTTTTAAAATTAATTCTCTAGCCATTAAATTCTCCTTCCTACTCTTCTACTTTTTTGAACATGTCTTTACCAACTCCACATAGTGGACATGTCCAATCATCAGGTAAATCCTCGAACTTAACTCCTTCTTTTTCTTCATCATAAATATATCCACATGCTATGCATTCATATTTTGCCATATTTTTTACCTCCTTATATTTTATATATATTTGCATTTTATCACTTATATACTAAATTGTAAATAATTTTTTATTATATACTGTCTTTTAATTTTAATATTTCTTCTTCTGATAATTTTGTACATTTTTTTATTGTTTCTATATTTAAATTATTCTTTAACATTTCTTTTACTATATCTTTTACTTTCTCACTAGCTTTCCTTTTTTCCTCATTAACTTTCCTTTTTTGGATTTCTATTTTTTTCTTAGCTTCTAACATTACTTCTAATAACATACTCCTTATCTGTGTCTATTTTTATTCCCTTTATTATGTGATTCTGACCATCAAATGTCCCTTTAAATTTTAATTCTTGATTTTCTACATAATTTCCTATCGGTGTCCATTCTTCACTTTCTAATTCTTTTTCTTCTTCATTCATTTTATATTTATTTATTAATTTATAGTTTTCTTTTAATTCTTCTTGACTCTTTGATGAATCTAGTAAAACTATCTTTGATAGCATTCCTTTCATTTGCACCAAATTTTCTTTTCTATATTTATTCATATCAACAACTAAATATCTGCCAAATTCCTCAGAAATATATCCATTTAAAGTTTCTTCCATTTCTACTATATATTCTTTTGCATCCCATTTTTTGTCTCCTGTATATAGAACTATTGGTATTATTAGTGGTATTTTTGTCTTTCTTCCTCGTTTTTTCAAACTATATGTTCTTAGTATCTCAATCTGATATTCTATTATTCTTATTGCCATATTATAATCAGTCCTCGATTGATGTTCTATTAAAAAATATATATTTCTATTATTCAGTTTATATACTATATCTGATATTTTATTATGCTATGTTCTAGTCACATATTGATTATTATATAACTCTATTTCTTGTTCTTGTACTTCGTTTTTGGTATTTTCTAATCCCAATGCATGATTTATAAATATAGTAGCTTCTCTTTTATTAAGCAGCACTTTTCTTATACTTTTATCATGTACTTGATATATTTTTTCTTTTTCTTTTCTATTAATGGACATATGTTTTTACTTATTTTCCTCCATTTTTCTTTCATTGATAAATATAAATAAAAACATATTCCGTTTACACTTTTGATAGTATTATAATTATATACTTATAGTTTTATTTCGTCAACTTTATACCTGATATCTTTTTTTATTATCTGTTTTTTACTGATTATTCTTTCCATTAATATATTTCTTATTCTTTCAAACATAAAAAGCTACATATTTTAGATTCTTCTAAAATACATAGCTTTATTTATTTCTTCTATGTCTAATTCTTCTTTTTTATTAAATTCTACGATATATATATATATATACAGCCCCAAGGCTTTCAAGTTTTTTCATTCTTTATATCACCTATACTACCTTTTTATAATTTCATCTTCTAATTCTTTTAATTTATTGTAACTATCTTCATTTAGTCTAGTCTTTATTGTAACGACTGGATTAATAATTTCAATATCTTTCATACACTCTAAATATCCTGTTATACATTTAGCCGCATTAGGAGCCCATGAACCATTTTCAATTATCCCTACTTTTCTATTCTGATAATTTTTTTCTTTAAGTAATGTTAAGAAAGAATTTATAGCTGGGAATATACTCATGTTATATGTCGCACAAGCTATTACCATCTTAGAATACTTAAATGCCTCTGACACCACATCTGGTATTGAAGTTCTTGAAATATCTACTAGTTTAGTCACTTCACCATCATTCTTTAAATCTCTTTCAAATTTTTGGGCAGCTTCTAATGTATTACCATGCAATGAACCACATACAATCAAAGTCCCATTTGTTTCAGGCTCATATTTACTCCATTTATCATATAAATCTATATAATATTGTAAATTTTCTTTTAATATAGGGCCATGCAAAGAACATATCATTTTTATGTCTAACTTTGAAGCTTTTGCAAGTAACATTTGTACTTGCATACCATATTTTCCAACTATATTGATATAATATCTTCTAGCCTCATTGATCCAAGGTTCATCTGTATTTATAGTTCCAAACTTTCCAAAAGCATCTGCTGAAAAAAGTATTTTATTATTTTCTTCATATGTCATCATAACCTCTGGCCAATGCACCATAGGTGCCATTATAAACTTAAAATTATGAGTCCCTGAGCTAAAAGTATCTCCTTCTTTTACTACAACTTTTCTTTGTTCTATTTCTTCTTTATTATCAATAAATTGTGGTAACATACTAAATACTTTTTCATTTGATATGATTTTTATATTTGGATATCTATTTATCAATTTTCCAATACTTCCAGAGTGATCTGGCTCTAGGTGAGATATAATTAAATAATCAGGATTTCTTCCATTCAATGTTTTTTCTAGATTATCTAACCATTCATTTGTCTTTCTTTTATCAACTGTATCAATTATAACTATTTTTTCATCATCTACTAAATATGAATTATATGACATTCCATTTTTCAATATATATTGATTTTCGAATAAATCTAAAGATTCATCATCAACTCCAATATATTTTATTTTGTCTGTTATATATTTATCGTCCATAATAATTTTCCTTTACAACCTATTATTTATTTTTATCACTTTCTATTTTATCTTTATCCATTACAAATAAATTACATTTACAAATACCTTTTTGTACAAACTCATCACAAGGACAAAGTGTAGTATCATCTACATTTAATCGACAAGGACAATGACCATCTTTTCTATATATTCCTTCTACAATTTTTATTACATATTCTTTATCTGGATTTAGTTTATAACCTTTCATAGCATCTCTCCTTTATAAATTAGATATATTTCTTAAGCTCTTCTTCTAATTCTTCTTCTGGATAGTAGCCACCTAATCTATCTATCATTATACCATTTTTAAATATAATCATTGTAGGAACAGCTTCAATTTCATATTTCATTGCTAGGGCTTGTGCTTTATCTACATCAACTTCTATAATATCCATTTCATTTTCTTTTTTAGCTGCAATACTTTCTAAAACTGGCATAAGCATCTGACATGGTCCACACCAAGTTGCAAAAAAGTCTACAATAACCATTTTTTTATTATTTAATACCTCTTGTTCAAATTCATTTTCTTCTATTTTCTTAATCATACTTACCTCCTAAATAAATTTTTCCATTTTTCATTTAAATTATATTTTAAAATACATATTTTTTCAATATTATATTGTACAATTTTTATAATTTTATCCAAAAAGCAAGTATGTAGTATAGAAAAATCCATACTACACACCTGCTAATGCGGAAGTTTACTTTTTTATCTTAATTGAAATCCAATTTTCGCCGTTTTTATTTACCCCAATTTCAACACTACACTCATTCGCTTTTGTTTCTTTAATCCAATAGTCGTGAAGAAATTTCGCAGTTATATCTAAGAAAAAACCTGGAGATTGGCTAATGTCATAATTTAACAATAGTTTGATTTCTCCTTTTTTAATCAAGTTACTCATATAACTACTTGTTTTAATTATAGTGTTTATTCCTTTAACAAATTGAGCTGCTTTTTCTAATAATACTTCTTCTAACATTTTTACATTTTGTAAGTGCATGGCATACTGCTCTTGAGCATCTGTTAGGCTACCTTTTACATCTAGAGGTATAGTAATATCTATGCCGCTATAATCTGATCCGGTAATAACATAACCTAGACTTTCTGCTACTATTCTTAGAGAATCTTTAACCTCATCTTCGAAGTCCTCTTCTCTAAAGAATACACCTGTTATGTTGAAATCATCATAATATAAATGGTAGACTTCGCCATCAATTGCTTCCCAAGTATATCCATTTGTTAATAAATAGAAAAATAACCGACTAATAAGATTTCTAAAATCCTTTTCTACATCTTCATAAAATTCATTTGCTTCTCTATTAAGTGTATCTTTTTTCATAAAAGTCATCCTTCCGTATTTTTTCAAAGATGTATAATTATTTTATACACCAATTATGTAAAATTGTCAATATGCTATGTATATAATACATACATGGCATATTATATTAATTTTTAAAAATTATTTACAAAACCTATGTTTTCCTATTATTACAGTCATTGGCCTTGACCAAATCCATTTATTTGTAGCAGTTGCTGGATTAAAGTAATAAATTGCTCCATAAGTTGGATCCCAGCCATTTAATGCATCTTGTGCTGCTTTTTTTGCTGTTTCATTAGGTGTTAAGTTTATTTGTCCATCTGATACACAATCAAAAGCTCCTGCTTGATATACTACACCTGAAATTGTGTTAGGAAAAGCACTATTTTTTACTCTATTAAGAACTACTGCTGCCACTGCAACTTGCCCTGTATAGCTTTCTCCTCTTGCTTCTCCATATACTACTCTACTTAATAAGTTTAAATTACTAGAACTTACATTACTACTAGATGTTGAAGAATTACTAGATGAATTAAATATTCCCATAGCTTCTAAAGTATTTTTTCCTGCAATTCCATCTACTTTTAATCCATTTTTTTGTTGAAATTTTTTTACTGCTGCAAGTGTACCACTTCCATATATTCCATCTACATTTCCAGAATAATAACCCCATCTTTTTAGCTTTGTCTGTATTGTTCTTACTTCTTCACCTCTAGAACCATATTTAGATAAAGCTTCTACTTCTGCATTTCTAAAAATTAAGTTATAGCCTACAAATAGCATTACTGCAAGCGTTAATAATATTCCAATTTTTCTTCTACTTTTCATAAAAACCTCTCTTGGCATTATTTTTACCAAAAAAGGTTTTTTTATACAATAACTTTTAAAATATTCCTACAATATTTCCATTTTCATCTATATCAATATTTTCCGCTGCTGGTTTTTTAGGAAGTCCTGGCATAGTCATTATTTTTCCTGTTTTTACTACTACAAATTCTGCTCCATTTTTTAATTCTATTGTATTGATATGTATATCAAAAGGCTCTTTGCAAAGTAAGTTTTTTGGATCGTCTGAGAAAGAATACTGGGTTTTTGCTATGCATACAGGCATGTTTTTAGCATAATCTCTTATTCTTTCAATTTCTGATTTAGCATCTTCTGAATATATTACATTTCTTGCTCCATAAATTTCTTTTGCTACCTTTTCTATTTTTTCTTCTAAACTTATATTTAAATCATAAATAGGCTTAAAGTCTTTTTTCTTTTCGCATATTTTTACCATTTTGTTTGCAAGGTCTACTGCACCTTCTCCTCCTTTAGCCCAATTTTCTAGTAAACTATATTCTACTTTTCCTTCTAAAGTATTCCTTAAAAAATCTAATTCTTCAGCTGTATCTGATGAAAATTTATTTATAGCAACTATTGGATTTAGTCCATATTTTTTTATATTATCTACATGTTTTAATAAATTTTCTATTCCTGTATTTAATGCTTCTATATTAATATTATTAGTTTCCTCTTTTAATGCTCCTCCATGATATTTAAGTGCTCTTAATGTTGCTACTATAACTACTGCATCTGGTGAAGTTTCTAAGTTTCTACATTTTATATCTAAGAATTTTTCTGCTCCTAAATCTGCTCCAAATCCTGCTTCTGTTACTACATAATCACTTAATTTTAGTGCCATTTTTGTAGATAAAATACTATTACATCCATGTGCTATATTTGCAAATGGTCCTCCATGTATTATTGCTGGATTATTTTCTAATGTTTGTACAATATTAGGATTTATTGCATCTTTTAAAAGGACTGCTAGGCTTCCTTCTACTTTTAAGTCCCTGCAGTAAATAGGTTTATTTTCTTTATTATATCCAACAATTATATTTCCTAGTCTTCTTTTTAAATCTTTTAAAGATGTTGCTAAACAAAATATAGCCATTATTTCTGATGCTACTGTAATATCAAAATAGTCTATTCTTGGAGTCATATTTTTTTCACCAGAAAGTCCTATCTCTACTTTCCTTAATGCTCTATCATTTAAGTCTAAACACCTTTTCCAAATTACTTTTTCAAATCCTAATTCATTTCCCTGAAATATATGATTGTCAATTACCGCACTAAGTAAATTGTTTGCAGATGTAATTGCATGAATATCACCTGTAAAGTGTAAATTTATATCTTCCATAGGTGACACTTGTGAATATCCTCCTCCAGTTGCTCCTCCTTTTATTCCAAATACAGGACCAAGTGATGGTTCTCTTAGTGCAAGTATTGCCTTTTTATTTATTTTATTTAGTCCATCTGCAAGTCCTATTGATGTTGTGGTTTTTCCTTCTCCTAGTGGTGTAGGATTTATTGCTGTAACTAATATTAATTTTCCATTCTTTCTTTCTTTTATTTTTTCTAAATATTCTAAGGAAATTTTTGCTTTATATTTTCCATACATTTCTACATAATTTTCTGGAATATTTATTTTTTTTGTTATTTCGCTTATATTTTTAAGCTTAGCATTTCTTGCTATTTCTATATCTTCCATTATTTTACCTCCTTAGAATAATATATATTATATTTTTTATTAATATTTATATTTTTTCTTTTTTATATAACTACTAAAATTCTAAAAAATAAGTCCGGCTATTAATCCTATTAAAGCTCCTGCTGCAACTTGTACTGGTGTGTGTCCAGTTTTTTCTTGTAAAAATTCTGCTGGTGTCATCTTTTTGTATTCTTTTACTACTTCATTTAATATATGTGCTTGCTTCCCAACTGCTCTTCTTACCCCTGCCGCATCATACATTGTTATAAATGCAAATAATGCACTTAATGCAAATATTGGTGATTCTAGTCCAACATATTTTCCTATTAATGTAGCTAAAGATACTACTACTGCTGAATGAGAACTTGGCATTCCTCCTGCTCCCATAAATCTTTTAAAATCCCATTTTCCTTCTTTAAAGTATTCATATAATACTTTAAACATCTGTATTCCAAACCAAAGCACAGCTGGAACTATTAAAAATTTATATGTATTAAAAAACTCTATCATCTCTAATCCTCTTTCTGCAAAGTAAAGTCTTGTTCTTCATCATTTACTAATACTGTTATTTTCTTTTCTGCTTCTTGTAATATTTGATTGCATTTTTGAGATAATTTCATTCCTTCTTCGAATTTTTTTACAGATGTATCTAAATCTAAATCATCTTTTTCTAATTCATTTGCAATTGCTTCTAATTTTTGCATTGCTTGTTCAAAAGTTAGTTCTTCCATATGTTCCCCCTTAAATCTTTTTTAATTTACCTTTTCTACAACTTTTGTATTTATATTTCCATTACTTACTCTTATTTTTAATTCATCATTAATATTTACATCTTCTACTTTTTTTACAACTTTACCATCTTTTTCTACTATACTATATCCTCTTAATAACGTTTTTAATGGACTTAGAGCATCTAATTTTGATATTGCTTTATTTGCATTTGCTTTTGCCTCGTTTAATTTATTTATAGTGCTATTTTTTATAGATTTTACTAACATATCAAGTGTAATTGCTCTTTCATTTATTTTTTGAAGTGGTTCTTTAAATACTCTTCTTGTCATACATTTTTCATATCTTAATTTCATAAGTTCTACTTTTCTTTTTAATGCTACTTTATATCTATTTTGATACATATATATATCATATTTTACGTCTTCTATATTAGGTACTGCTAGTTCTGCTGCTGCAGATGGCGTAGGCGCTCTTAAGTCTGCTACAAAGTCTGCTATTGTAAAGTCTGTCTCATGTCCTACTGCTGATATTATTGGAAGTTTTGAGTTATATATTTCTCTTGCAACTATTTCTTCATTAAATGGCCATAAATCTTCTAACGAACCTCCTCCTCTACCAATAATTAGTACATCTGCTAAGTTTTCTTCATTCATTTTTCTTATGCCTTGTGCTATTTTTTCAGCTGCACCTTCTCCTTGTACTGGTACTGGTAATAAAAGAATATGTACATTAGGATTTCTTCTTGTTGATACATTTATAATATCTCGTATTACTGCACCTGTAGATGATGTAAGCACTCCTATTTTTCCAGGAAACATTGGTATTTTCTTTTTATGTGATACATCAAATAATCCTTCTTTTTCTAGCTTAGCTTTTAGTTTTTGATATTCTTCATATAAAGAGCCCATACCATCTTGTTTCATTGCTTTGCAATATATTTGATATACACCATCTCTCTCAAATACTGATACAGTTCCTAAGACAAGAACTTTCATGCCATCTTTTGGCATGAATGCTAGGTTTGGAGTATATCCTTTAAACATTATACATTTTATAATTGCGGATTCATCTTTTAATGTAAAGTACATATGTCCTGTATAGTGCAGTTTAAAGTTTGATATTTCTCCTTTTACATATACATTATTTAAAAACTCATCACTGTCTACTTTATTTTTTATATATTTATTTAATTCACATACTGTAATTGGTTTTATTTCCATATTTTATCCTTTAATCTATTGCTATTTTTTTATTATTCTAAATTTAGTTTTTTAATAATACTTGCTAATACACCATTAATAAATGACTTAGAACTATCATCACCATATTTTTTTGCAAGTTCTACTACTTCATTTATTACTACTTTATATGGTAATTTTGAATAAACAATCTCATAAATTCCAAGTTTAAGTAATGTTAGGTCTATTTTTGAAATTCTATTTATATCCCATTCTGTTTTTATATTTTCTGATATCATTTTTTCTAAATTTTCATTTTCTTTATTTGTGCCTGTTATAATATCATTAATATATTTTATTGCTTCTTGGTCTGTTATTTCATTTTGATTTACATAAAGTTTTATTTGTTCTTCTATTTTTTCTTCTTTCATAAGTTGCAAGCTATATAATAATTTAAAAGCTTCCTCTCTTGCCTCTGTCCTTTTCATTATTTTTCCCCTTACATTTTATCTATTATATTTCTTAATTTAGCTTTTACTTTATCTTTATTATGCTGAAAATAGTTTCCAGCCCATATTCCAATTACTACTAATACTATTCCAATAACTAATCTATACATATCTGTACAAGCTATAATCAGTGCTATTATTCCTCCGAATAATGCTCCCCAATATTTTGTCATAAAGTTTTTAAAATCATCCATTTTTCGCACCTCCATTATTCTGCATTACTACCATTCTTTTTTACTTTTTCTTCTGTGCGTTTTTCTGTTTTATTTATTTTTTCTTCTTTTTCCTTTTCTTCTTTATCTTTTTTCTCTATTTTTTTTGCATTATTATATTCTTCATTATAGTTATTTTCTTTTTGTACATCATTTACTTTTATATTTATTTGCTTTATATCTAAATCTGTTGCTTTTTTTACTGATTCTTTTATTCTGTTTTGTAGTTTAGATGATATGTCTTTTATTATTGTTTCCTTATTTACATTTATCTCTAAATTTACATTTACTTCATTATGATTATCTATCTCTACATCTACTTCACAGCCATCTACATCTCTAAATTCGTTTACTGCTCCTACTACTAAATTTTTAATTGTACCTATTGTTATAAGTAGTTTACCACTATCATTTTGAAGTAGTATACCTGCTTCATCTCCTTGTCTTTTCCTTTCATAGCTTGGAAAGAACAAGCATTTTATTGCTAAAAGTATTAATACTATTGATACTCCTATTGTTATATACATCCCATTTTGTGTATCTAAACAACTAGTTATTAGTATTGTTATTACTGATGGCTCTACCCATCCAAATGCTATTAAACACATTAATATTGATAAAATCAATGTTAATATAGAAAATATAGCTAGTCCTAATTTATCTAAAAATTTCATATATTTCACCTCTACTTTTTTACATAATTTATTACTATTTTTTCTTTACTTCTTTTTTATCTTCTTCTTTTTCATTTTCTTTTTTAGTATCTAATTTTTCTACTTTTTCTTCTACACCAGTTGTACTTACTCCTTGTACATGTACATTTACTTCTAAAACAGAAAGTCCTGTCATATTTTCTACAGATTTTTTTACTCTTTTTTGAATTTCAAAAGCTACATCTGGAATTCTAGCTCCATATTCAACTATAATATTTACATCTATTCTAGTTTCTTTATTGTCTAAAATTTCAACTTTTATACCTTTAGCTAGGTTTTTCTTTCCACTTAAAACCTCAGAAATTCCTCCTGCAAATCCTCCTGCCATTTCTGCTACTCCTTGAACTTCTGATGCTGCCATACCAGATATAACTGCAACTACATCATCTGATATCTCTATACTATTTTCTCCTTCATTTATTACTATTTCATCCTCTTTTTTATTTTGTTTCTTTTCCTCACTCATAATAAACCTCCCTTAATAGTTTATACATGATAAGTATACCAATATATCCATAGTTTTACAAGTGTTTAGCCCTAAAAAATTATTAATTTTTTGAGATAGATTTAGAGGGTGTAGAATATACCATGTATTATTTCACATAACATATTCTCCCCCTCAATCTTATAAATTAATTTTTAATTAGAGTATTACAAATATAAAATAGATCTGAATGAGATGTCTATAGGTTCATAACTTGTACTATTGAATGTACGATGAGCTGTAAAACTAGTACTAGTAATATAATCAGCACCTCTACTAGTAGAAGGATTAAGATTGTCTGTATATGTTTCTGTACTCCATTCTCTCACGTTTCCTGCTATGTCATATATGTTACATCTTACATCGTAATTATTTTCTTCATCATGTGCATTTCCTGTTATTGTTATTCCTGATTGAAATCTACTTTGTAGTGAATAATCTGTATCTCCACTAAATGTTTGTATATACACTATTGCCGTATCCCATGCATAACTATTTATTAAATCACTTTCAAAATTGTTATTACCGCTGTATAAATTTCTAGCCAATGTTGCTGCATCTAATTGATTTATTTCAGTATATACTTCTTGTCCTTTTTTTATATTAAATGTATCAGTATTTCCATCTACTTTTCCAGCTTCATATCTTCCTATATAATATCCTCCTGCATTTTTAGCTTTTGTTATAAAGTCTCCTAAGTCTTTGGCTATCGTATTACTTGCTCCACTTGTTTTCTCTATATATTTATATGACTGCCCTACATCTATTTCTACTACTTCTGTATAATTATCTGCTGATTGCTTCATTGTAGTAGTTCCTTTTCCTTCTAATTGTTGTGTGTTTGAATTATATCTTGCATCAAAAGAATATCTACCTAAATTTATTGTTTTTATATCTCCATTTGCATTATATTTTACATCTCCTATTGGTACCCATATATATTGATTTCCTTTGCTTATCTCATCTCCTGCTTCTGCATCTTCTATTACTATTCCTTTTGTTACATCTGTTCCTGAATCGGTCGCTAATTTAAATCCTGCTG
>ERZ1643246.1981-NODE-1981-length-20746-cov-10.798221_pt1 | contig 20746 bp, 22 predicted proteins | sample MGYA00579265_ERZ1643246 | MGnify/ENA primary metagenome ERZ1643246 (study PRJEB29033, sample SAMEA4952261) | chicken gut metagenome | biome: Broiler Chicken; feature: Gastrointestinal Tract; material: Caecum | place: Ireland | collected 2018 | study: Broiler...
AAAAGAAGTAAATAAAAGATTGGCAGAAATAGTACCTAGACAGGAACAGCTAAGAAAAGAACTGGAAGAGATAATCAGAGAATTAGAGGTTGATTATCATGAGTAGAATACAAGAGTTAATAAAAGAATTATGTCCAAATGGTGTTGAGTATAAGACTATTGGTGATGTATGTGAGACAATTACTGATTATGTAGCAGCTGGTTCATTTAAAGATTTAGCTAACAATGTTAAATATCTTCAAGAACCTGATTATGCTATGTTAGTTAGAACAACTGATATAAAAAGTAAGTTTAAAGGAGATAAGTTCATTTATATTGATGAGAGTGCTTTTAATTATTTATGGAGGGTTAATTTAGATAGGGAGTCGTTAATACTTCCAAATATAGGTAATTGTGGTGAGGTGTATTATTTAACTCCAGATATTCTTCCATATGAAAGATGTGCATTAGCTACTAATGCTATATTAGTTAGAAGTGAACAACTAGACATGAAGTATTTAAAGCATGCGTTTCTATCTTCTGATTTTCAATTGCAATTAAAAAGAATTACATCTCCGTCTGGACAAACTAAGTTTAATAAGACAGATTTAAAGAAATTAATTATCCCTATTCCACCAATAGAGATTCAAGAAGAAATAGTTAGAATACTAGATAAATTTGGCGAGCTAGAAGCGGAGCTAGAAGCGAGACAGAGTCAATATGAGTTTTGGCGTGGAAAATTATTAAATGGTAATAAAGAAATAAAAAAATATAAGCTAGAGGATATAGCAAAATTTACATATGGATTTACTGGTAAAGCTTTAGATTCTGGAGATGCAAGATATATTAGAATAACTGATATTGATGAAAATGGATATTTGCTAAATAATGATTGCAGATATTTGAATATAACTAGTGAAAATTCTAAGTATATATTAAAAAAGGGAGATCTTGTTGTGGCAAGAACTGGAGCATCATTTGGTAAAATATTGTTTTTTGATAGTGATATACCGTCGATATATGCATCTTTTCTAATTAAAATAGATTTAGATAATAGTAAAATTTTAAATAGATACTATTGGCATTTTAGTAAATCTTCTTTATATTGGAATCAAGCAAATAATCTCGTTTCGAAGGCAGGACAACCACAATTTAACTCTAATGCAATAAAGAAAATACAAATACCTGTACCATCGATAGAAGTTCAAAATAGGATTGTTGAAGTATTGGATAAATTTGATACTATATGTCATGACTTTGGCATAGGGCTTCCTGCAGAAAAAGAATTAAGACAACAACAATATGAATATTATCGCGATATGCTATTGACCTTTGCTGACTGCAATGAGATAATTTTACAGACAGACAGACAGACAGACAGACAGACAGACAGACAGACAAGCGATAATTAGGCTTTTACAATATGTGTTTGGATATGCAAAGGTTAAAGTAAGTGACGCATTTAAAAGAGTAAAAGGCACTTCAATAACAGCTGGAAAAATGAAAAAAATTGAGAAGAAAGATGGTAATATAAAAATATTTGCTGGAGGACAAACTGCAGTAAACACCAATATAGAAGAAATTCCCAAAGCTAATATTATTGATTATCCTTGTGTTATTGTCCAATCAAGAGGGTTAATAGATTTTATTTACTATGACAAACCATTAACGTTTAAAAATGAAATGTGGGCATATACATGCGAAAATCAAATTACAGTAAAGTATCTATATTACTATTTAAAAAATAATATTAATTATTTTAGAAGTATGGGAAGTCAAATGGGATCAATGCCACAAATATCACTACCAATAACTGAAAAGTTTGAAATATATTTACCTTGTTTAGAAGAGCAAGAAAAGATTGTTTGTATTTTAGACAAATTTAATAAGTTAATTGATGGTATTTCTGAGGGATTACCAGCAGAAATAGAATTGAGAAAAAAACAATATGAATATTATAGAGATAGATTATTATCTTTTGAGAAATTAGAAGGTGAGTAAAATATGTTTGATGTTAAATATTGTCAAAATTTAAGAGAGGCTGTAAATAGGACAAATATATTTTATAAAGATAAAATTCAAAGTCAAAAGTTTGATTTTATATGTGCTTTTATGGATAGATTTGATTTTGCTGTTAATTATTTGAATCAACATAATGAAAAGCCAAAAACAGAAATAGAATTTATGACTTATTTAACGCAAGCATCTATAGTCCGTGATGGAATAAATTTGTGTTATGATTTATTAGAATTAGAAAAAGATGAAACAAATATATTTTTTAAAGAATATTGTTTAAGAGATTTGGGATGTGAGCCAGAAAGTGATGATAAATATTATGAATATTTAAGATCTTTAGCGTTTGCTCATCCATTAAATACAAATAGATCTATCCCAGATAAGTTAAAAGACGAAAAACAATTTTCTCCTTTTTGTTTGCTTAATGTACATAGCTTTAATTTTGATAAAAATGCAGTTGGTGTAATGGTTTATAGTAATAAAAGAAAAAGTTTTTCAATCACGGTTCCTTTTGAGGTGTTAGTTGAATATTTAAAATATAAGTATGAACTGTTAGGAAATATTATTAATAAATTTAATTCAATTATTAAAGAAATGGAAGATAATTGGAAAAAAAGGAAAATAGATAGAACCAAGTCTGACTTAGATATTTTAAAGGAAGTATCCAAAATTCTAGATGAAAGATATCTCGAACATTATGATATAGATGAGTTAATTGAATATTTAGAAGTAGACTTATCAGAAAAAAGAAATATAATAAATGTGGAAATGTATAGAGATAAAATTAGAAAACTGATTCCCTCAATATGTGATGCTGTTGATGAGTATAGAACAGATGATTTGTATAAAATATGTGACTCCATATTAAATTTAAGACCTAAGTCTCACCCAATGATGCATTATCAGTTGGAAAAAATATTTTGTTATTTAAATGATGATGGATATGGTGATGTTGAATGGGGATTAATTCAAGCAGATGCATTTTCTAAAGAATTTGCTAAGAAATGGGTAATCATAAAACCATATGACATGAGTTTTAAAGAAATAAAATTACTTGCTAATGTAGCATGTTATTTAGAATATCAAGAACAAAATAAAGGAGAGTAAAAATGAATAATATAGGTTTAATTAGTGAAAATGATAATTCAACAGTTCTTGCAGAATACAAACCATTAGATAGAGTAGCAACATCTTTTCAAAGTGAATCTGCTTTAGAAAAAGAATTGATTAACACGTTAGTAGAAGAGGGATATGAATACTTATCAATTCATAGTGAAAATGAATTAATTCTAAACCTAAGAAATCAATTAGAAAAACTTAATAATTATCAATTTACAGATGGAGAATGGGATTTTTTCTTCAGTAAAGTTATTGCTAATAAAAATGATTACATAATAGAAAAAACTAGATTAATACAAGAAGATTATAAACAAGAAATAACTTTAGATTCTGGTGAAAAAAGAAATATATACTTAATGGATAAGAATAATATTCATAACAACAGATTACAAGTTATTAATCAATATGTTAATAATGATGGTAATTATGATAACAGATATGATGTTACTATTTTAGTAAATGGACTCCCATTAGTTCATATTGAATTAAAGAAAAGAGGTGTAGATTTAAGAGAGGCGTTTAACCAAATAGAAAGATATCAAAGAGATTCTTTCTGGGCTGGAAGTGGTCTTTATAACTTTATACAAATATTTATTATTTCTAACGGAACACTAACAAAATATTATTCTAATACTACAAGAGAATTTCATATAAATAATAAAATAAAAAGAAAATCCAACTCATTTGAATTTACATCTTATTGGGCAGATCAAAAAAACAAAGGAATTACTGACCTAATTGACTTTGCTAAGACATTTTTAACAAAACACACTTTATTAAATGTTTTAACAAAATATTGTGTTTTTACTAGTGAAGAAGAATTACTTGTAATGAGACCATACCAAATAGTTGCAACTGAAAAAATATTAAACAAAATTAATATTGCCTATAATAACAAATTATATGGAAAGATAAACGCAGGTGGTTATATTTGGCATACAACAGGTTCTGGTAAAACATTAACTTCTTTTAAAACGTCTCAACTTGCTAGCAAATTACCATTTATAGATAAAGTGTTATTTGTAGTAGATAGAAAAGATTTAGATTATCAAACTATGAAAGAGTATGATAAATTTAAAGAGGGAGCAGCTAATTCTAATACTTCTACAAAGGTATTAGAAAGTCAATTAAATGATTATAATGCAAAAATAATTATTACAACTATTCAAAAGTTATCTACTTTTATTAAGAAAAATGCAGATAGTGAAGTGTTTAACAAACATGTAGTCTTTATATTTGATGAATGTCATAGATCTCAGTTTGGAGAAATGCATAAATCTATTATTAAAAAGTTTAAGAAATATTGTATATTCGGTTTTACTGGTACTCCGATATTTCCAGAAAATGCTAGAACTATTAAAGGAATATCTGAAACAACAGAGCAAGTATTTGGAGAGAGATTACATACTTATACAATTGTAAATGCCATTGCTGATAAAAATGTTTTGCCTTTTAGATATGAATATGTTGGTAGAGTTGATATTAGAGATGACGTAAAAGATGAAAAAGTTTATAATATTGATGAAGAAAAATTGTTTGACAATAAAATTAGAATTAATTTGATTACCAATTACATTATTGAACATTTTAGCACTAAAACAAAAACTAATGAATCTTATGTTTATTCCACATTAGATAATGTTGTTGATGTTGCTAAAAAGCAAAGTACTGAAGAAATTAAAACAAAAAAGAATATAAATGGTTTTAATTCTATATTTGCTGTTTCAAGTATTAAGATGGCTAAAGAATATTATACTGAGTTTAAAAAAGTACAAGAATTGAATAATAGTAATTTAAAAGTTGCAATTATCTATTCTTATGGTGTAAATAACGAAGATGGTGTAATTGATGAAAATTCAGAATCAACAGAAAATTTAAGTATTGATGATAGAACTTTCTTAGATAACGCGATTAAAGATTATAATAAAATGTTTGGAACAAGTTATGATACATCTTCAGAAAAATTTCAAAATTATTATAAAGATGTATCATTAAGAATGAAAAATAGAGAAATTGATATATTAATTGTTGCTAATATGTTTTTAACAGGGTTCGATGCAAAAACATTAAATACTTTATGGGTGGATAAAAACCTAAAGTGGCATGGTTTAATACAAGCTTTTTCTCGTACTAATAGAATACTAAATAGTGTAAAAACTTATGGTAATATTGTATCATTTAGAAATCTTGAAGATAGATTAAATGAAGCACTTGCTAAATTTGGTGATGAAAATGCACATGGTGTTGTCTTATTAAAACCATATAAAGATTATTACTACGGATATGAAGAAGAAAATGGTAAAAGATTTGAAGGATATAAAGATTTAGTAGAAAAGTTAACATCCAAATTTGTACCCGGAGAATTAATGCAAGGTGAGCAAGCACAAAAAGAATTTATTAAGTTATATGGTGCAATACTAAAAGTAACTAATATATTATCATCATTTGATGAATTTAAAGATGAGCAGTTGTTATCAGAAAGAGATAAGCAAGATTATCAAAGCCTTTATATTGAAATATATAATGATTTTAGAAATAAGGCAAAAAGAGAAAAAACAGATGTTTCTGAAGATGTTGTATTTGAAATGGAATTAATTAAATCTATAGATGTAAATATTGATTACATTTTGGGATTAGTTAAAATGTATCATGATACTAATATGGAAGATAAAGAAATATTAGTAACTATTCAAAAGACAATTATGGCAAGTCCAGATTTAAGAAATAAAAAAGATTTAATTATGTCATTTATTGAATCACTAAATCAAAATTCTGATGTATATAAGGATTTTGAAACTTTTATGAACAGTAAGAAAAAAGAGGAACTTGATAAAATTATAAAGGAAGAAAATCTTAATAGGGAAGAAACTTATAAGTTCATAAAAAAATCATTTGAACAAGGTAAGGTGGAAACGAACGGAACAGAAGTATCTGAGATACTTCCACCAATGAATATGTTCACACCAAGAAATGATAGACAAGAAAAGAAAAATAAAGTTATTGATAAATTATTAGAATTCTTTGATAGGTTTTTTAGTATAACTAACAATAATTTATGAAATATGTTATTATATAGTTAAGAAAGCGCTAGTACAGGCTTTGTAGTTTTGTACTGCGTTTTTTTGTAGTAGGAGGTAAAAATGAAGAGAGTTATTAATGATTCCAGTATATGGGATTTACACATACATTCTTGCAAAAGCCCTAAGTCATCAGGAGAATTTCAGAAAATGTGTGTAACAGATTTTATTGACAAATTATTAGAGATATTTTCTGATTATCCAGAATTAGATTTGATTTCGTTCACGGATCATAATTATATTTCATATGATGTTTATAAAGAATTTTTAGCAAGAAAAACAAATATGAATTTAATTCCTGGAATAGAAATTGACGTTAGTATTGATGGAATAAAAGATTCTAAGCATCTAGTTTTTTATTTTAATATTAAAGAATTAGATAAATTAAAAACTTTTTCTGAACAAATAAATAAGTTTTTAGAAGGAAAAAGCAATGTAAATATTAATGAATTATTGCAATTTCTTATTAGTACAAAAATTGAATTTCTAATTAGTCCTCATGCTTTTAAACAAGGTAAACGTTCAATTAATTATGATTGGAATGACGAAGTTATAGCTAAAGATAATATGCATAAATTCATGGATCAGTTTTTCTGCTTTTGGGAAGTAGGAGGATATTCTGAAATAGCCAAAGCAGTTGAATTTTTGAAAGAATTTGACAGTGAAGAATTAATATCTATTATATCATTTTCAGACTCTTCTGATGAAAAAAAACTAAGGGAATATTTGTCTAATCCCCCTCAATATTTTAAATCATTGCCAACATTTAAAGGAGTTCAGTTAGCTGGTACTGATGTTAGGAGAATATTAAAATATCCAAGAAAATTAGATCCAAATAACAGTGGAAATATAATTGGTTATATAGAAATTAATAATGAGAAAATCGAATTGTCTGATCAACTAAATGTAATTGTTGGAGGAAGAGGAAGTGGAAAATCATTATTATTAGATAACATGGCTTTGCATATGTTAAGTGATATTCGCGAAAAAGAAAGGTTAAATGATGATAGAATTAAATTTTTAGATACAATTCCTATGAGTTTAATGAATTTGGATAATAAAAAGATAGCAATAGATAGTAAAAAAATAGATTTTTATGACCAATCATATGTGTCTAAAATTTTTAATTCTAAGGATTCTAATAAAGAGATTGAGTCATATTTCAAAGATGAATTTGATGAATTAGGTGAATTAAATTTAGAAAATAAAAAGCAAGAAGTCCAATTAAAGTTCAAGGAATTTTTAAATAACAATAAGGTAATAAAGCCGAATGATAATATATCTGATTTTATAGGTAAATATAAGATTATAGATGAAAAGGAAGTAAATCTAAGATTTAAAAAAACTGAAATCAAAGAAAAAAAATTGATAGAATTTAATTTAGAGGATGCAATTAAATATTCAAAAGATAAATCTAAATTAATTCCCAAAGAATTAAAAGACAATAAAGAAGTAAATGAAGCTTTATTTAATTTATTAAGAGTGATTAATAGTGAAGTGAGTAAATACAACATTAGATGTGAACAAGAGAATTTTGAGAATATTATTAAGAAAAAATTTATATTATATTTAGAAAATAAAAACACTTCAATAAAAGAGAAAAATAAACAAGAGGAATTATTTATAAAACATTTAAAATATGAATACAGCAAATATGAAGAACGTGCTGATTTAGTGAATGCCATAATCAAAATGAATAATGAATATAAAGAGGAAGAAGTATTATCAGATATAAAAGAAGGGATAGATGGTAGCAAGTTTAAATTTGAGAAAAAAATTATTTATGATAGTCCGTTAAATTATTTTAGACAGCTATGTATTAAATACTTGGGAGTAAAAGTTAAAGAATATAGTTTGGAAGAATTGTGTAATATTTTTATATTTCATTTAGAAGAAGAATTAAAAACAAGTAAGACAATTGAAGATTTTATTAGTGACTTAAAGACATTAAATAATTACAAAATGGAATATCAATGTAATATATTATATGGAAAAACAGATGATAAGCTGGAGAACATTAGCAAGATGTCACCTGGTACTCAGACAAATATATTAATGGAATATATTGTTTCAAAAGATACGAAGCTCCCATTATTAATAGATCAACCTGAAGATAATATTGATAATGAAACTATTTATACTAAGTTAACAACATGGTTTAGAAAATTAAGATTAAAAAGGCAAGTAATAGTTGTTACACATGATGCAAATGTGGTAATAAATGCTGATGCAGATAATGTAATCATTGCTAACAAAAAATCGGATAATAATTTTACATATGATTATGGAGCATTAGAATATGGAAATATTTTAAATAGAATTTCAGTCATATTAGATGGTGGAGTAGAAGCTGTAGAAAGAAGGTTAAAAAAATATGGACGGAAAAAAAATTCATGTAATAATAAATAAAACTGATGTAGAGCTAGAATCAAACAATCCAGATTTAAAAAATTTAGTTAATGTAATAATAAGTCAAGATGAAAATTTTGATTTTAATAACATTGAAATAAAAATTGACGATGATAACTTTGATAAAAATAGCTTTAAAGAAATATTGTTGAATTCTATACTAGAATTTAAAGAGAATTTGAAAAGAATAGATATAAAGAAAAAAAACTTAGAACAAAAGATAAATAGTTTAGAAGAGATAATTAAAAAATAACTTGCAATCCTCCTCAAACAGAGCTAACATACAACACAAGGAATCGATTTTTATCTAATTATTTTAAAAGATAATGCCCATCGCCCCATATTGTAAAAAAGTCGAGAGACTTAAGATAGAAATCGATTCTTATGAGTCGATTTTTTTGTTGTTAGAAAGGAATTGGTAATATTTGGTAATTAAAGAGAAATTAGAAATAAGTAGAGAATTACAAAGAAAAATAAACAATCTAGGTAAATTTAACGGTCAGAAACTAAAATTAGTGGAAGGTAGTATTATCACTATACCCAAGACCAATATTGCTTACATTGAGTCTTATAAGTTGGAAATAGATGATGATACATATCTAATCTTTGGTGAGAATGAAATTATGTATATTAGTAAAAATAACATCAAAAATAAAATATTGTTGCAAGAATTAGAAGAAGTAATTAAAAATGTCAAAAATTAAAAGGGACGAAAATGTTCAAAAATTGACGAAAAAGGACAATTTTGTTCTTGAAATAGACATTTGAGCTGTAGATAATGGTATTTTAGAAAAATTTTATCAAAGCAAGAAAAGGAGAAATGATTATAGATAATAAAATTGCTGGGGTATATTTAAGAGTTAGTACCGTGGATCAAGCTCGGGAAGGCTTTAGTTTAAGTGAACAAAAAGAAAGACTCGAAGTCATGTGTAAATTTAAAGACTATCAAATTTATAAATTTTATGAAGATGCAGGAATTAGTGCCAAAAACATGAAGGATAGACCTGCTTTTAATGAATTATTAGAGGATATCAAAAGTAAGAAAGTAAATACTATCGTTGCAATTTTTGGAAGGAACAAAACAACTAATTATAGTTAACTTTATTTTAAATCATCAATATTAGAAAATTAGACATATTTGAAAATTGTTCTTGTAATCTCTCTCATTTAGAGCTAGCATACACTATAAGTAAACGATTTCTATCTTATATTTTTAGAAGATGCCCCTCATTTCCTCATATAATTGAGTATTACCCCCCAAAAAAAATTTATGAGGATTCATATTTAAAAAACTCTTTAATTTTAGTAAGAATTGGAGAGTTTTTGCTTATTTTTTTTGAAATCATATTATTTATGCTTTGGATAAATTATTGAGAATATATAGTAATTTAGTTTAGTAATGTGGTCTGTGGTTCATAGATAAGCCCGCCATCGCTATGAGATCCCATTCCAAGAATTCTTAAAATTTGGTTTTGTTTATAGACTGCGTATATTTTATTATTTTGGATATAAAGAGTAAGTACATCAAATCTATTATTAATATATTCTGCATATGTTGGAATATTTTTTTTGAATTCATCAATAGAAATTTTTTCGGCAGTGATAATACCGGTAGTAGATAGTAAAAAGTGATTAGTAGATACAGTGTTTGCAATTTGGGTTAATATCTTTTTATACATTTCAGTGGGATCAATATCATAAATTGCTAGTAATTCTGAATTGTTTACTATTTTTAATGTTTCTAGATTTATATTTAGACTATAATAATTGTATTCTCCACCGTGCATGAAATATTCATTTATTCTTTGATCTTTTTTATAAACAGATAAAATGCTCTTATTAATTTCATAGAAGACTTCACTAAAAGATTCTATTGTAGTAATTTGATTTAAAAAATCTTGTTGTTTAGAAATAAATTCGGTAGTTAGTCTTAAAGGCAAGTTTTTAAACTCGATTTTTTTGACTTTATTATGAATGGTACAAGTGGGACAATTTTGATTAAGCTCAAAATCACTAATAACGACATAATCATCTATATTATAATTTATTGAATTCAAATTATTTTCAGAATTTACTTGATTTGTTGAAGAATCAAAATCTTGTTGATAATCATTTTGATATGCATTAAAAAATATATATCCACTTAATCCGATAGAAAGTAAAATAAAAAAACATAATGTAATATATATAAATATTTTGTTTTTAAATATCATAATAAACTCCTTTAGCTATTATGATACAACTTTTTTATTAGAAAGTATAGGTGTTGAAATCTAAAATTGTTTCTAATAATGAATAATCAATAAACGAAGGTATTAAAAATATGATATGCTATTTATATCTGAGAGGTATAGTTTATGGACGAAAAGCAATGGGATTTTAGCGTGAACGAGTATGAAGAAATATATCAAGCTAGCAATTACATAAAAAAGACGCAATGGGATATGGTGATAGGACTACAACAAGTAGATAATTTAACTCCATCAAAATATTTAAAACAAATAAAAGAAAAAAATATTTTAGGTGAATTAACAATTAAAGAAGTAGAACAAAGTTTAAGAGAATATTACAACGTAAAAGAACAACAAAAAGACATTAATCCTAATGAATTAGAATGTGATTTTGTATCTATGAGAATTGTAGAGTTACTAGATCAAGACAGTTTCGAATTATCAGTAGACTATTTAAAATACATTCATAAATATTTATTTCAAGACATTTATGAATTTGCAGGAGAGTTTAGAAAGATTGATTTTTCTAAACATGAAAAAATATTAAATAATGATTCTGCTGCTTATGGAGACTCTAAAACATTAAATGAATCATTAGAATATGATATTCGTCTAGAAAAAGAGAAAAATTATAAAGATATGTCTATTGTAGAAATTATTAAAAATATCGTTGATTTTTCTTCTAGCATATGGCAAGTACATCCTTTTAGAGATGGAAACACTAGAACAACAGCGGTATTTATAGAGAAATATTTAATTAGTCTAGGATATCATGTAGATAATTCATTATTTAAAGATAAATCAATATATTTTAGAAATGCATTAGTGGGAAGTAATTACTTTAATAATTATTTAGATATAAGAGAAGATAAAAGTTATTTGATTAAATTTTATGAGAACTTATTATTAGGTAAAAATAATAATTTGCATTCTGAAGATTTAATTGTAAAAGAGTTATTTTAGAATTTATTATGATAGTCATTTATTCTTTTCTTTTACTAATAGACTTTATTCCTTTTTTTTGCTACAATGTTTATAGAGGAGAATTTGATATGGAAAAGAAAAAAAGTGTCAAGAAAAAACCAGTAAAAAAGACTCAGGAAGAAGTAAAAGTTGAGGAACTGTTATCTCCGGGTAAATATATAGGAGTAGGTGTTTTATTACTTGCTGTAGTTTTAGTTGCTTTTACTTTAGCAAATATGTATGGAGGTACAAAAAATATTGATTATTCAAAAGGATATTTGGCAGATAAAAAAATTGTTCCAGAGATTACCTGTTCCGATTTAAAAAATGCCATCACTGGAGAAAAAAGTTTTATTTTTGTAACCAACTATAATTCTGAAGAAGAGTATAAATTAGAAAAAGAATTAAAAAGCATCATTGGTGAGTATCGTTTGGAAGATGAATTTTTTGTTTTTCCAGTAAATAGTGAATGCGGTTCTCTATCCGATATTGAATCTGGAAGTATGGGAACAGATTTAAAATTGCCAGAAGCTATTGATACTACTCCAACTATTTTATATTATAAAGATGGTGAATTTGTAGATTATGTAAAAAGAGTGGATCAACAAATGATTGAAGGAGCAGATTTTGTTAAACTTTTGGATATATATGAGATAACTAAATAAAGTTATTTCTTTTTTTGAAAGGAGAATCATTATGTTAAATGTTGTATTATTTGAGCCTGAAATTCCAGGAAATACAGGAAATATTATGCGAACTTGTGTTGCAACTCATACGAAACTTCATTTAATTAAACCATTAGGCTTTTCGTTAGATGAGAAATATATTCGTAGAAGTGGTGTAAATTATATTGATTATTGTGAGTATACTGTTTATGAAAATTGGGACGATTTTATAAGTAAGAATTCAGGAACGATGTATTTTTTTACTCGATATGGCCATCATCCGCATTCCGATTTTGATTACAGCAATACAGAAGAGAATATTTATTTAGTTTTTGGCAAAGAAAGTACGGGAATTCCTAGAAGTATTCTAAAACCTCATTTACAAAATTGTGCTAGAATTCCGATGACCGATAAAGTAAGGGCTTTAAATCTTTCTAATTCGGTTGCTATTGTTTTATATGAGGCTTTGCGTCAACAAAATTATCTTGATTTATTTCGGGAAGAGCCTTCTGAGGCTGGACATAAAGGCAATCATTTTATTGAAGATTACGAAGGAGAATAAGTATGCATTGTAAAAGATGTGGAAAAGCGATTGGAACCGATCGGGGAATTTGTCCTTTTTGTGGAGCAATGTTATCTAAAGATCAAATGGAAATTTATAAGCAAGATAAGAAAGAAAATATGTTAAAACCGGAGATGCTTACTGAAAAATTTGGCGAAAAACCTCAAATTTATGAAAAAAGAGAAAATTCTTCACAGTACCTTTGGATTATCGTATTTTTAGCACTTGCTATTCTTATTCTTTTGATTGTCTTGATTTTTGTATGAATTTATAAAAACTTTCCAAACTAAAAGTAGAAGGGGATTTTTATGGAACTATTTTTACTTTGTGGAAAGATTTTTTTTGCTCGAATTTTAGATGTAACCATTTCGACATTTCGGCAAAATATTTTATTGAAAGGTCAAAATATTTTAAGTGGTATTTTAGCATTTTTAGAAATTTTAATTTGGTTTATTGTTGCTCGAGAAGCTTTGTTAATTCCTATTAATAACATATTCATTCCCATTTCTTATTCATTGGGTTATGCTACTGGAACTCTTTTAGGTGCTTTTCTTTCAAAGGCTTTAATAAAAGGAGTTATTGGAATACAAATTATTACCGATCAAGATAAAAAAGAGATTATTAATGCTTTAAAAATTCGAGGATATAGTTTTAATATTTTAAATCTTGAAAGTGGTTTTAATAGTAGTCCTAAAATTATGATTTTTATGGAAGTAAATAAAAAAAGTTTAAAAAAAGTTCAAAATTTAATTAAAAGAAATGATCCAGATGCCTTTATTGCTATTAGTGATACGAAGACAGTTTACAATGGAACCATAAAATAATTCTTTCTTTTTCTTCATAAAATGGTACAATAGAAAAACAAAGGAGTTTTACTATGAGCTTACTTTATAAAAATATTGGCTTAGATTTAGATGGAGTTTTAACAGAGCATGATAAGTTTCAATTAGAAAAAGGGTTAAATTATTTTTGTAAAAAATATCAAAAATCACCTTCAGAAGTTATTAAAAATCTTCAAGGATATGATGTTACAGAAATTTTTGGCTGTTCTAATTATGAACGTTTTTTCTTCTGGGGAAGATTTATTTGGGAATATTGTTCAATTTATCCTCCTCGTTTAGGTGCTTCTGAAATTACAAAAAAATGGATGAAAGAGGGAAGAAATATCACTATTATTACGGGTCGAAAAGAAATAAAAGAATTTTATCTTGTTTCTCTTTTTCTTACTTTACTTACTCGTTATTGGTTATTTCATCAAAAAATTTCTTATCAAAAAATTCTTTTTTGCTCTGACTCTAAAAGTGAATTTGAAAAGAAGAAAATTTGTGAAAAACAACATATTGATTTGATGGCAGAAGATCGCCCAAATGTTTTAAGAGCTTTAAAAAATACGTGTCGGGTGGTTAGCTTTCATACGAATTGGAACCGAGAGATTCAAAATGACGTTTCAATGTTTGATACTTTTTATCAAATGGATGATTATATTGTTAGAGAAGAAAAACTTCAAAGAATTCGTTCATTAAATAATCGAGATTGAAAATATTTTACAAATTAAGAAAAAGCTGTTATAATACGGGTATCAGATTTAAGTGGGCAGAAATTCCCACTTTTATTATTGGAAAGGGTGAGGAAGTACGTGTTAGAAAAAGTACGGAGTGCAATTGAAAAACCATTAAAAGATATGGAGATTATTGTAGATGATATTTCTTTTGAAAAAGAAGGTTCCTATTATTTTTTGCGAATTACTTTAGATAAGGTAAACGGAATAGACTTGGATACGATTGTCGAGGCAACCAATATTATTAATCCAATTTTGGATGAAATTGATGTAATTGAAGAATCTTACATTTTAGATGTATCTAGTAAAGAAAGAGGCGAGTAGAAATGAATGCGAAAGAATTTATTAAAGCATTAGATCATATTACAGAAGAAAAAAATATTAGCAAGGATGTAGTGTATGAAGCTATGGAATTGGCTTTAGCTACAGCGTATAAGAAGAATTTTAATTCTAAGACAAACGTAAAAGTAAAAATTAATCGTGATACCGGTGATATTCGTGTTTATTCTTATTATGTTGTCGTAGATGATTATGATGATGGAACTGAAACGACCGATGAAGATGGAAATGTTGTACGTATTCCACCAGCAATCAATGTAGATGCTCAAATTCTTTTAGAAGATGCAAGAGAAATTGATCCGACTATTCAAATTGGCGAAACGATTGAAAAAGAAGTAACTCCTAAAGATTTTGGGCGTGTTGCTGCTGGAACTGCTAAACAAGTATTAACTCAAAAAATTCGTGAGGCTGAAAGAGCTTCTATTATGGAAGAATTTCATGATAAAGCTGGCGAGATGATGGTTGGAATGCTTGCGATGGAGGATCAAAAGAATTATTACGTTGATCTAGGAAAATCAAGAGGAATTTTACCTAAAAGTGAAATGATACCTGGCGAAGTTGTCAAAATGGGATCTAGTATTAAAGTTTATATAACCAAAGTTGAAGAAACGACAAAGGGTCCTTTAATTCTTTGTTCAAGAAAGCATTACGGATTTGTAAGAAGATTGTTTGAAACAGAAATTCCAGAACTTGTTGATGGCACAATTGAACTTTATGCGGTGGTGAGAGAAGCTGGAATTCGTAGTAAAGTTGCAGTTTTTTCTAGAGATGAAAGAGTAGATCCAATCGGGGCTTGTATCGGTGCTGGAGGAACAAGAATCGCAAATATTTTAAAAGAGTTAAATGGAGAAAAGGTCGATCTAATTCGCTATTCGGAAAATCCAGAAGAATTTATTGCTAATGCTTTATCTCCAGCTAAAAATGTTACTGTAAACATTCTTGATCCTATGAAAAAAGAAGCTTTAGCTATTGTAACCGATGATAATCTTTCTTTAGCTATTGGTAAGAAAGGTTCAAACATTAAACTAGCAAGTAAATTAACAAAATATAAAATTGAAATTAAAACACTTGCTCAAATTAATGAAGAAGGAAACAAAGATAATGATTAAATTATTTACTCATCGAGATGATCCAGATGGTCTTGGAAGTGTTGTTTTAACTAAACTCATTACAGAAGATGTAGACTTTACTTTATGTAAAGATGTTCACGAATTAGATCGATTTTTAGAAGATTTTATAAACAGTAAAGAATTTCAAAATTATTCACAAATTTTTGTAACGGATTTATGTCCAAGTGATTCTGTTTTACAAAGAATTGATCAAGATTCTAGTCTTTCTTCAAAATTTCAAGTTTTTGATCATCATCAAACTTCTATTGATGGAATGACTAAAAAATATTCTTTTGTAACAGCTTATGTTAAGAAAGATAATATTCCTTGTTGTGGTACAAGTTTATATTATGATTATCTAGTTCAAAGAACAAAAGAAGAGCTATTAAAGAAAAAGATTGTGATGCAATTTGTTGAAAAAACTCGCTTACATGATACTTGGGAATGGAAAAGATTAAACGATAAAAGTTCCTTTTATTTACAAACTTTATTTCAATTTTTAGGAAGTTATGGATACTATTATCATTTTTTAAGAAAGCTTCAAAGTGAAGAGAGTATGAAGTATACTGAGGAAGAGCAAAAATGGATAAAGTTACAGGAATTTGAAAATGCTCGACAAATAAAGGAATTTGCTACTCGTATTTTTGTTGATTCCTATCAAAATCATTCAGTAGGTATGGTATTTGGAAGTTATGCTGTACGTAATGATTTAGCCGAATATCTGAAACAGGAAAGACCAGATTTAGATATTTTGATGCTATTTGCTATTGATCATCAAAGTGTTTCTTTTCGCTCTTTAAAAGAAAATGTTGAAGTTCGAAGTTTAGCTGAAAAATATCCTGGCGGTGGAGGTCATGAAAAGGCGGCTTCCTGTCCTTTATCTAGTCTAGAACCTCTACTTCTTGAACGAGTTTTAAAATAAATAAAAGGAGGGAAATTATGAAAGTAAAAAAAATCCCAATGCGAACTTGTGTTGTAACTAAAGAAAAATGTGAAAAAAGAGAATTAATTCGAATTGTGAGAACACCTGAAGGAAATGTGGAAATTGATCTTCAAGGCAAAAAAAATGGTAAAGGTGCTTATTTAAAGTTAACAAAAGAAGTTGTTTTAAAAGCTCAAAAAAGTAAAGCTTTAGATAGAGCCTTAGGTGTAGAAGTTCCAGCTAGTATTTATGAGGAACTTTTGAAAAGAATCGAAGAGTAAAAATGCCTGGTAAAAGAGAAAATTATTTAAGTTGGGAAGAATATTTTTTATTAATTTGTTTGGTTTCTAGAGAAAGAAGTAAAGATCCAAGGACACAAGTTGGAGCTGTGATTGTGAAAAATAATCGAGTTTTGGCGATTGGCTATAATGGAACTCCAAGGGGAATGACAGATGATGAGATGCCATGGAATTCTTTAGGAGAAGAAACTGGAGATCTTTTTCAAATAAAAAATTCTTTTGTGATTCATGCCGAAGCCAATGCTTTAAATAATTTACCTTTAGGTACAGATTTAAGTGAAGCTACGATGTATATTAGTTTATCGCCTTGTAGTGAATGTGCTAAAAGAATCGCTCAAACAGGTATTACTAAAGTTATTTATTTTCAAGAATATAAGCAAACAGCTCAGGCTAATTTAGCTAAATATATTTTGCAAAAAGCTGGCATAGAATGTGTTCAAAGTCAAGTTACGGGTTTAGGTGAAAAATTAATGCTTATTGGTGAAAAAATTTTCTTAGAGGAAGAAAAGCAAAAGAAGCAAGTTCAAAAAATATTATATAGAAAACATTAGAAAGGATGTGTTATTTATGACTGTAAAAGAATATGCAGAAAGTGTGTCATTATCTGTAGCTGAAATTTTAAAGAAGTGTGAGTCTTTAGGAATTGATGTGAAAAAAGCAGATGATGTTTTATCGGATGATGATGTAATCAACTTAGATTTTGCTACGAATTTAATTAGTACAGATAGTGAATCTACCTATGAGGAAGAAGATAGTATGGATGAAGTTGTGGAGGATCTTGTACTTAGTACGAATGTTCATACAATGAATCCCGAAACAAAAAAGCAAAAATTAAAAAAACGTAGTGAGATTGAATCAAGTAAGTCTGAATATTTTAACAAACGAAAAGAAATGTATAAACATAAGGAAAAGTTGATGACGAATCAAACTCAAGAAGATGTTATTTTATATAAAAATGGAATGACAGTTTCAGATCTTGCTAATGAATTAAATATTAGTGGTACCGATATTATTAAAAAACTTATGTCTTTAGGTTTAATGGTTTCATTAAATCAAGAAATTTCTTTTGAAACTGCTGAAATTATTGCTTTAGATTATCAAAAAACTTTGAAAAAGGAAGAAACACAGGATGTGTCTAATTTTGAAGAGTATGAGGTAACTGATAACGAAAGTGATTTGGTAATGCGTCCAGCTGTTGTTACAATTATGGGACATGTAGATCATGGTAAAACAACTCTTTTAGATTATATTCGTCATAGTAAAGTTGTCGATACAGAATTTGGAGGAATTACTCAACATATTGGTGCATATCAAATTGAACATAATGGTCAAAAGATTACTTTTATTGATACTCCAGGTCATGCAGCATTTACTGAAATGCGTGCTCGAGGAGCGAGTGTAACGGATATTGTTATTATTATTGTCGCAGCAGATGATGGGGTAATGCCTCAGACAAAAGAAGCAATTGACCATGCTAAAAGTGCCAATGTTCCTATAATTGTAGCTATTAATAAAATTGATAAACCAAATATTAATATTGAACGAGTAATGCAAGAAATGAGTGAAAATGGTATTATGCCTGAGGAATGGGGCGGCGATGTTCCATTTGTTAAGATTTCTGCACAAACTGGTGAAGGTGTGGATTTATTACTTGAAACCATTCAAACTATTAGTGAAGTGAACGGTTATAAGGCTAATCCAAATCGTTATGCGATGGGTACGGTTATAGAATCAAAATTGGATAAAAATGTTGGTGGAGTAGCTTCTTTGTTAATTCAAAATGGTACACTTCGTTTAGGTGATCCAGTAGTTGTAGGTACATTCTTTGGAAGGGTTCGAACGATGAAAAATGATTTAGGTGTTTCTATTGTTGAAGCTGGTCCTTCTACTCCAGTAGAAATTACTGGTTTATCCGATAATCCAAGTGCTGGTGATAAATTCATGGCTTTTGAAACTGAAAGTGAAGCAAAACACGTCGCGGCTAAAAGAGCCGATGCGGCTAAACAAAACAGAAATAAGAAGGAAGTTGTTTCTTTAGATGATTTGTTTGCTAAAATTAAATCTGGTCAAAAGGAAATTAATGTTATTTTAAAAGCAGATGTTCGTGGTAGTGAAGAGGCTGTCAAACATGCTTTAGAAAAAATTGATGTTGAAGGTGTTAAAGTTAATGTCATTCGCAGTGGAATTGGAACAATTACCGAAAGTGATGTTGTATTGGCTAATGCTTCAAATGCTATTGTAATTGGATTTAACGTTATGCCTTCTGCAATAACTAAAGAAGTTGCTAAAGAATATAATGTTGATATTCGTCTATATACAATTATTTATAAAGTTATTGAAGAAATGGAACTTGCTATGAAGGGTATGTTGGATCCGGAATTTGAAGAAAAAGTTTTAGGAAATGCTGAAATAAGAAAGATTTTTACTTTTTCAAAAGTTGGAAAAATTGCTGGATGTTATGTAACAGAAGGTATTGTAAAAAGTGGTACAAATGCTAGAGTTATTCGTGATGGAGTTATTATTTATGATGGTAAGATTGCCTCTATTCAACGAGAAAAAGATGTAGCGAAAGAAGTGAAAAAAGGCTTTGAATGTGGAATTACTTTAGAAAACTTTAGCGATATTAAAGAGGGCGATGTTATAGAAGATTATGAAATGGTGGAGATTAAAAGATGAGTATTAAATTAGAAAGAATTAATTCTGAATTAGTAAGGACCATTTCTGAAATTTTAGCTAATGAAACCCGAGATGAGTTAATGCATACAATTACCATTACAGCCGCAGATGTAGCTAAAGATTTATCATATGCAAAGGTGTATTTTACAAGTATGAAAGATTTAAAAAAAGAAATATTAGAAAAAGAATTAAATGAAGCTAGTGATTTTGTTCGAAAAAAAGTTGCTGAAAAAATGGATTTAAGACAAACTCCAAAATTAAATTTTGTTTATGATGAATCGATAGAATATGGGAATAAAATTGATCAAATTATTGAAAAAATTCATAAAAATGAAGAAGCATAGAGAAAAAATCTATGCTTTTTAAATTTTCTTAGGATATTCGCCAAGTCAAAAAAATAAATTTCGAATAAACATAAATTGAAAGGAGAAATTTAAGTGAATTTAGAAACATACGAAGCAGAATGCAAGAACGACAGTTTATGTGAAGTTGTTGGTTGTTTGGTAGATCGTTGTAAAGTGGGACCAACGGGTCCTAGAGGCCCAATCGGCCCAACTGGACCATGTTGTCCTGGCCCAACCGGACCAAAAGGACCAACAGGACCTCAAGGACCAATGGGACCACAAGGAATTCAAGGACCAACAGGAGCTATGGGTGCCACTGGACCTACAGGAATCCAAGGACCAACAGGACCAACTGGAGCCACTGGACCTACGGGAATTCAAGGACCAACAGGACCAACAGGAGCTACTGGACCAACAGGAATCCAAGGACCAACAGGACCAACAGGAGCTACTGGACCAACAGGAATCCAAGGACCAA
>ERZ1643246.1982-NODE-1982-length-20746-cov-10.258760_pt1 | contig 20746 bp, 16 predicted proteins | sample MGYA00579265_ERZ1643246 | MGnify/ENA primary metagenome ERZ1643246 (study PRJEB29033, sample SAMEA4952261) | chicken gut metagenome | biome: Broiler Chicken; feature: Gastrointestinal Tract; material: Caecum | place: Ireland | collected 2018 | study: Broiler...
GCGCCCTACTCGAAATCTGGGTGCCGCACTCAGGACACATGATCATGCTCATCGCCATCTCCGCCCTACGAAACGCGGTAATTGCTATCTGTGATTATGACAGCATAGTTATCTTGCGCTGGCGTGTCGGTACTCCAATCGCCTATATCACGGAATGCAAGGCCGATCATTTTGGCATTCAATGGAACTTGGAAGGGGTACGTCACTTTCGTTTTGGTCCCTGGTTGCAATTCGGCATTACAAGCAGGGTTGCCCTCAACATCGTACAAATCATCAATTGGCGTGTATTGCTGATTATCAGAATTCAAGGCAAGAATTTCATACGGATATCCGCAGGTGATATCTAAAGGCTTTTTCGTATTATTGGTAACCTCTACAGTAGCAACCCAGAATTTAGTATCTGCGTCCGGATTTTTGGGGGCAAACTTGCCATTACTACATCCGTCCCCGCAAGAATCAAAGCTGATAGACGGCTTCTCCCCCGACTCAAGTAATTTCATAGTGATGCCACCATTGGAGATTTCCTCATTAGGTCTACCCTCAGTATCACCAGAAGTTCCAGAATCACCCCCGGCACCTTGTCCAGCATCACGCCCCAAAGCCGACTCCAGCTGTGCCTTCACCGAATTCAAAGAGGTGTTCAATCTCTCAATTTCTGTGTCTTTTGCCACTACAACTTCCTTCAAGGTATGTTCAGCATACATCTGCGTAAATCCCCATCCCAGAGTAACGCCCAAAACCAAAGCAGTAAATCCGCTTACTACCGGAATCCACCATGCGAGTTTTTTCGTTTGTCCTGAAGGCGTGTCTGATACCGACATATTTGATATGCCAGATACGGGATTGATATGTCCAGTAACATTATGGCCCATTGATCGCAGTGCTTGGTCAAAGGCTTGTGCTTCCGAATATTGATGAGAATCCACAGAAAATGGAATGCGGCCGGTTGGATTACCTTCCGATGGAGGTGTTACCAATACCACTTGCCCAGAAACATCACCTTGTGGCTCCTTCAGCTCAATGCGGTATATGCATGAAACGGGTAGAACAAATGGATTCTGCCCATCAATAGCAACTCTCACGCTATTGCCATTACTTTGCACAACTCCTTCGTGCGCATGAAATATGAACTCCATCGCTCTATCTCCTCAAATAATCCCGTCTCTTGATTACTAATCATAGATCACGAAAAGTGAAGAATTTGAGTTCCCGCTGAAAGAATTTAATTCACTTACCTCCGTTCACGCTGCCGACGCGATAACTCCTCACACAACGCGGGATCAACGGCGAAAATATATAATCCGTGCACTCCGCGGGTCAGCAGCACATTGAGCTCATTACGGAGGTTTTCCACCGCATAGCTGCGCTTGCTACCACGTTTTTCGACAGCCTTCGAACTGGCACTCGCCTTGGGATTGAACTCTATGCAATGTTTTTCTCGATTGTATGTGACTGAAGGGCCCAAAATCACACCTGCGTAGTTGAGATCAAATCCTTGGATGGTGAATGTCGAGCCGATTTCATCAATCGTGTGGGGTTTCTCGGCCCACGCGGGCTTGACGATTCCCGACGCCTTTCGCTCCTCCACCGTGTCGGGAATCTGGTAATTCCACGGATGATAGAAATAGTCATCATCATTGGCTTGCTCACCGCGGGCATGGCCAGCGGGCGCACCCACATGCCACCGCGAGCCATCCCGATACATCTCCACACTCCATTGACCGCCAAAATCTTGGGTGTCAGGATTCTCTCCTTTCCCCTTATACGGCCAGTCGTATGTTGCGAGCACGCGTGAGAGGCCCTTCCCCTCTGCTCCATCAGCCTGCAGTTTCGCTTTTGCGCGGATAGCATCCATGAGCGCCACCGGCGAATCAAACACACGCAAATCAAACGGTTCATAAATCCATTCAGACTGCCCTCGTTCAGCCGCCCGCGGATTGCGCTTGCCATGGTCCACTGGCAACGGTCCGATTTCACCTTCTTGAATCAGCTTTTCCAACCATTCCACGGTAGACGGATTGGCCGCGATTCTGAATTGATGATGTAATTGAATCCGAGCATGTCGTATAGGCAGATCATCCATATTGCCCTCAACGAATCGCACAGCATCCAATCCCCCAATTGACGCATCACGCGCCTTCGGGAAGAACCGCTCCATCTCCTCATCAGTCCACCGCTGCCGGCTTTCAAGAATCTGCCCTGGATCGAAGATTGCCACCACAACTTTGGCACGGCGAAGCACATCAGTGAGCATGTTGGATCCGCTGTATCCCTGATTGCCCTGCGTATGCAGCAGATGCGCCTCATCAATCAGAACAACATCAGCCTGCCCTTGTGGAATATAGTGCTTGCCCTTATTCGGTTCAATGACAGTACGCGCCCTTTTGCCATCATCTTCTTTTTGTGAGTACTTTCTGATGAAGCTGGACGGTTTGAGCACTATTTCCCCATCGCGTTTCTGCAACCCCAATTTGGTGGCAATCTGGTTGTACACGTGCAGTTGCTCGTCATGATTGACCAGAATATAAGCAGACGGACGGCTCGCATCAGGGATGGGAGCCTCAGCATCAGCCTCAATCTCATCGGCCTCCAGACTCTCCGTCATCATCCGATAAAACAGGTGACTCAGCAACACGGTTTTGCCAGTGCCAGCAGCTCCACCTACAAGAACAAGCGTTGGCAAATCGTCCTTGCCATTCGCACGCGCAGCACGCAGAGCTTCCAAAACCACACGTTCCGCGTCTTTTTGCTCGTCACTCAGTTCATGGAACGGGGATGCCTTGAACAATGCAGAATCCAAAATAATCTGTTCAGCGGGGAACAGCTCCGGGTCCTGCTTGTGCAGCCCAAGCCAGATGTCCTGGAACATCGAATCGAGCAGCGTGTCCGTATAGTATTTGCCCTGCGCATTTGTGCGTCGATTGTTCAGCCGCTTCACTGAATCAACGCTCGACATGTAATGCATGAACCGATTCTCTATATCAAGCGTCAATGATTTATTGAAGAAAGCACTGCCAATCACATATTGTTGCGCATTGCTGGCAGCAGCAATGTGGCGCCAATCATCACGAGACTTCACATCCTGCAATAAATGCTGGCGTGTGCGGGCAATAATATCGTTCGTCTCTCCCACATAAACAATATGCCGCTTCTTTTTCCGAGCCTTTTTCGCTCCTCTATCTTCTGCGTGCACAATGTACACCACAGGATATTGCCCCAGATATTCCCATGCCTCTTGCTCCGGCACAGAGTCGCGCGCAATGAGTTTGGCTATTTGACGCTCCATGAGCGAGCGCAGCGTAGATCCTTCCAGTTGGTCCGGTTGTGCGGGAATATGGATGATATATGGATGGCGCGGCAATTGGGTGGGCATGCTCATATTGGCATGATATCAGCTGTTTTTTGTTAGTATGACTGTCATGATTTCCGACGAGACCATTAACCAAATCCGCGAATTCATTGCCGAGCGTGACTGGCGGCAATTCCATACCCCCGGCAATATGGCCAAATCCATCAGCATCGAAGCTGGCGAGCTCCTCGAATGCTTCCAGTGGAGCGACGAACCGCGCGATGGAGACTGGGAGCATGTGCACGAAGAGCTGGCCGATGTGATGATCTACTGCATCCAGATGGCCGACGTGATCGGCGTGGATCTGGACGAAATCATTCAAAGCAAGATGGCGAAGAACGCGGCGAAGTACCCGGTGGAACAGAGCAAGGGATCCAGCGCGAAAGCAAGGTGAGATCAGCGCCAGCTCAACAATGAAGGCCTATGATGATTCCGGAGAAAGGCCACACGCTCAAGAAATGACTGACGTAGATCTCAGCACTTCACAATGTATATGCTGACATTAAGGGAATAGAGAGCACGAATATGACCATATCCAGAAGGATAACCTCCTCAGAAGGTACGGTCATAGAAAACAGCAGATACACCTCCAGTCAACTCCGAAAATAACCTAGTTTTCGGAATTCACAAATTCAGAAATCAGTCGGTATTGAGAAAAGTCAAGAGAAGGCCCATAGTACAGTTGCCGATTTATCTCGCGTTCCTGAGGAGAAGGTTCGATATAGTGCAATGCTTTCAAAGCATTGCTTCCCGAATCGGCAACAGGTTTGAGAACAAATTGATCCTCATCGATCGTTTCGCCAGATCCCGCATTTGCCCACCATTGGTAGTAACCAAAGAAACAAGATTCCCCGTCGATGGTAGAGACAAGCTTCCGCACTCCTGTAATGCCGCAAGGGAAAGTAGGGATGTTCGGATGAGCGGGATCCGTAAGTGTGACACACTCGCTTTCCCAAGGAATAAACACCATCGTATCTTTATGCTCAAGAATCCTTAGAGTTATTACCCATTCCCTTATTTCTGAATTATGTATCCCCTTTTCAGGAAACCGAATGATTGCATTGGTGAAATGCTGCAGGTCCGCCAATACTTTCACCACGTTGAACAGCTCCGGATTGTAGATAGCTTCATCAAAGCCGTTCGTAGAGCTATCAACTATCTGCAATAGCTCCCCATCCATGGTCTCCAGATTGAAGGAGGAATTAGCGTGTATCGATTCGCAAAAATCAATCACCCGACATACTTCCCTGATGGGTTTCCCTCCCAGATTTTCTGGCCTATAAATGACTGTACAATCAGTTTCTCCATTGGGAGCAGTAAGCAGACGGACTGATATTAGACTCGAATCATCTTCACCAAACCAATGCCCTCCGCCACGAATTCCAGTCGCTTGACTTGTATTATGAAGAGTGACGGAAGCATCTTTGCATCGCAGCACTAAGTCTGTTCGAGACTGAGGCTCGGCAGATTTAACGCTACATGTTGCAGATTTCACTAGAGCCGGTTCAATCCATGGCAATAATTGCGACATCGGCTTCTTTATTTCGACTGGGCAGCTAGTCAAAGACGTGCCGAATGTAAAGAAAGAGTCAAGTTCAGCTTTCTGATCTTCAGTTTGCGGCATGAAGCGAAAAGTTGTCTCCAATGGAGCAATCAAAGGCGCAGTCCCAAACTTCGGTATGATTTCAATTAAAATTGCTTTACCATCCGGCTGTATTTCCCATGATGCGCATACGGCCCTTGGATTGAGAACAACTTCACCGATAACATTTTCCTGTACCGAATTGAACAGACGCAAATCATAATCATAGTGAGGATCCTGCTCATTGAGAAGCTTCTGAATCGCCTGAAGACGCTGCGCTAAGACACAGGTAGAATCTTCTTCTTTATCTGAAAACGCTTGTACCACATCAGAGAACATCTCTCGCAAACGTTCTCGCCCACCATGTAAATAAAAATCAATTACCTCAGGATACTTAGCAACCAGACTTTCGATATATGTCTTGTCAAGCCAGATGCATTCAATTGGAGATTCGGTCGTCAAGTTATGAAACCATTCCAGATTCTCCGGAGTAGGATTCAAGGGCATTGTGAGATACCAATGGGCCACCCTTACTCCGGAATCCTGAATATACTCATTTAGACGATCCCAAGACGCCTCAATCTGCCTCTTTCGCCCCTTCGTTAGATTGCTATAGAACTTCTTTATCTGATAGACGTCAATGCTTCCATCTTCGTTTTTTACTTCGAGGTCTCTTCCGTGATCCCCGGAAGAAGGACGAATGTGGTTGACATGTGGTCGTTCTCGCGAAATAAGAGTTGCAAGCAGATCTTCAACTGCCTCTCCTGAAAGATTTCCCCACGCAATAGGATCGTACACTTTACCCCTTACCCCATTCTCTCAATAGACAATTAAAAATAGAGTCTTGCCATATCCAATCTTTGTTTTTCCAATTATATACACAGTATGGTGATTGCCATACCGTTTAGCAAGATAATGAATAATGTCCGGCATATCGATCAAAGGGGCATTCTCAACCGGCTATCTCGGCAAGATAAACTAGTCGCCATGTAATAGTCGATCCCATCAGGCACCGCAGCGCCACACGCCAAAACCGCAATTCCTAATTGAACCCGAACAGATGCCTCTTCCACCAAAAGTCTAACATTTCTGCATGGCTCCGCCCTGAATCGTAACGATGCTTATTTTTGTCGTCCTTAGTAATGCGCACCATGATGCATTACCATGAATTGAGAGATACGCGAGGAAGGGTAGACATGGGACTGTTCAAGAGACTTGGCGAAAGTGCACAGAAAGCCGCAGCAAAGGCCGCAGAGCAAGCCAAAGTGGCCGGCGAAAAACTCAAGCCCGTAACCGAGCAGCTCGCCGCCAAGGGGTCTGAGGCGCTTGAACAAGCCTCCCAAACCCAGATTGGGCAAAAGGTCACCCGTACAGCTAGCTCAGTGACCACGAAAGTCCAACACAATGTGACCGCAATAGCCGAAAGTGATTTCGGGAAGTCTGTGGGACAGAAAGCGTCACAACTTGGTGATTCCATGAGCGATGCCGCTCGCTGGTCCACCGAACAGATCTCTCAAGCCTCAGTCTCGGTTTCTTCGGCCATCGACGCAGCACAAATGCGTAAGGATCCGCAAGCGCAGCAGAAAGAGGATGAGCGTATACACAGCGCTGAGGTTGCAAAGGAATCCCTTCAGGAAACGACAGCGCAAATTGTCTTGCAGGCCCTCGGCCCATCGCCCGTTGATTTGAATTACAAAATCTGCGACAAAGCAAAGACACTGTTCCCCATCCCCTGCGAGCAGCAGATCCTTTGGATGGATGCAGAGTTTGACCTACGCCCAAGCGGCATCATTGCCACTGATCAAGGAGTCTTTGTCAAGACAGACGAATCAATCATGCCTTCCGGAGAAGATGCGGAAAAATCAAAACTGATTTATGTGAAGTGGGACTCTTTTGACCCCACGTGGTTCATTGCCGACTCAGATGAGAATATGGCGTGGAAAGTCAATCCCGAGTGCCGAACAACATTCATTGAAACCTGCCGAAGCCTCGCTCCCGAAGAAGAGCCTGTTGAAACACGGCTTCTTGAAGCCGAGGAACAGTACGGCGATATGGGATTGGATGCAACGGTTCGCCCTGCTACCCCTTCGCAGCATACAAATCCCATCGTCAATGTGGCAGCCAATACGATTCTGTCCGAAGAAGCAGTGCTGGCACAAAATCACGCCCATGTTGCCGGCCATGGAGAGATGGCCGAAGAGGCAATCAACAAAATCGATCGAATGCACGGTCTGGATGCGGTAATCACGGGCAGGGATAATGCGAAAAACGGTGCGGATCGTGTTGTGAACAACATGGAGATCCAAACCAAGTACTACAAAACCGCCCAAGGTTCCATCGACGCGGCCTTCGATCCGCACAACCATATGTATCGCTACATGAGTTCCGATGGAACCCCCATGCAGCTCGAGGTTCCCAAAGACCAGTACGAAGCCATTCTACATAAATTCGAAAAACGAATCATCGATGGCAAGGTTCCTGGCGTAACCGACCCTAAGGAAGCACAGAATATCGTCAGAAAAGGGCGTCTTACATATCAACAGGCGGTGAACCTCACCAAGCCCGGCACCATTGAATCGCTCGCCTACGATGCCGCAACAGGCATCGTGGTGTGCACATGCGCATTTGGTATCTCTTTCCTCTCAGCAGCATATAGCGCCTACCGCGAGAAGCGAGATGTCAATGCCTCCATTCAGGCCGGCGTGATTGCAGGAGCGGAAGTGTTCGGATTGACGTTCATCCAACACATGCTCACCAACCAATTGGCTCGTACTGGATTGGCGCATACACTTATTACCCCTACCCAGCACCTCACCGCGAATATCATCGGATACCGTGGTTCTGCAACAATCGTGAATGGCATTCGTGCATTGACCGGCAAACAAGCCATTCACGGCGCGGCCGCTTCCAGGCATCTAGCCAAGATCATGCGCAACAATGTGATCACCTCGGCGATTTCATTCGCCGTGTTCTCCATCCCCGACACGATGCGCATGGCCGACAAGAAAATCTCAACGGCGCAATATGCCAAGAATATGGTGACTCTTGCCAGTTCCATGCTGGGAGCGGCTGCCGGTTCAGTTGGAGCCGGCATCGCCGCCGCCAAAGTAGCCTCCGTTGCTGGAACCGCTGTCACTCCAGGAGTTGGGACCGTTATTGGATTCGCCGGCGGCATAGTTGGCGGAGTTGTGGGATCCATGGCGGTTAAAGGCGCCGCCGACCTCTTCTATGAAGATGACGCCGTTCGCATCGGCCGTTTCTTCAATGCCATGGTCAGCTGCCTCTGCTCCGAATATCTGCTGAGCGGATCCGAGATCGACGAACTGATTGAAGACCTCAATGAAACCTCTTCCGATGACATGAAGAACCTCATCATGGACGTTGTGAAATCCGAACAGCAAGAACAAACCATTCGAGATTTCCTTCAGCCGCGATTCGAAGCAATCACTGCGAAGCGAGCGCCTTTCGCGTTGCCCTCCGCCATGCAAGTCGATGCCGCTCTCACCGAGATTGTCGACATCGTAACAGCCGACTGAATCGTTCGTTGAGACCCCTGAATCAGGAGATAGCCGTCAAGGATGGATTGCGCAAAATCTGTGCAAGCCGGCTCGTTCGCCACCGGTCATTCATGCAACGGCTGGGCACAGTGGAAAACGCGATGGGCAATCAATCGACGCCTTCCGCCCGCGTCAAAACTCTTCTTCGCAGCCCTTGCCGTAATAGTGCGTCATGGGATGGCGATCAGCTCGGGCCTCGCACGCGTGATCGATGACGGTGAAATGCTTGCCTACATGCATTGGGTACTGGTGAATCCGAAATACCAGGGCATGCATGTTGGCAGTGGTCTTGCCGAACGCGTCAAGGAGCGGTATGCCGGCTACATGTTCCTCGAGGTGATGCCTGAAGAGAGCAAAAACGCTCCGTTCTACCAGCGCCACGGTTTCACGCTCATGGAAGACGGCCGCGCGATGCAGACCGTAACCCGCTCTTGACTCCCGGAGCGGATTGCACCCGCCGCTTTCTGACTGTATCTCCGCTGGGGAGGAGCATTTTCTTCTCCACCCCCGGGTATCACCGGCCGCTACCCCATTGTTTGCAAGGCAGATACTCGCCCCCTCGCCAGAAAATGCTCCTCCCCAGCGGAAATACATCCACCAAACGGGGCGGAATCTCGAGGATATGGCTAGGTCCCTCATCGAAGCGAGCGAACACTGAATAGCAGACTCTTGCTGACTACTTCAAAGGGAAAAGTTCTTTCATGAACAGAGCTCGCTCCGATAAACAGTACATAACCCGAATTCTGAAAGGTTTCATATCACCGCCGAAGTACATCCAATCGCCAGAAAACACGGGAAACACCCATGGCGTTCGAGCTCACCACTCTATGCTGGAAACACCACATCGCTCACAATCAGGAGCCCTCATGCAGCGCACACCAATCCCCGCCATCCCCGACGCCCCGCCAAGCATACGCAACCTCGCGCGCGGCCGCTCGATCCATGACACGAGCAGCTCGCCCGAGGCGTGTGTCTACGCACTCGGCGCCGAGGGCGCAAGCAGCAACGCCCTGTTCGCGAAGACCGCGGCCGCCGGCACACTCGCCCACGAAGCGCGCATGAGCACCGTGTTCCACGAGCTCGGCCTCGGCCCCGAAGTCGTCGAATATCTGCCTGGCGATGACACGCACGCCGACTGGCTCGTCACGCGCGCGGTCATCGGCGACGACTGCACCGCCGCCCGCTATCTTGCCGAACCGGAGCGGCTCTGCCACCTCCTCGCCGTCCGCCTGCGCACGCTGCACGAGCTATTCCACACGCAGCCCGATCGTCTCGCCGCGCTCAACGTGCCCGACGTGCGCGCGCGGTATATCAGCAACGTCGAGCGCGGCTGGCGCACCGGCCGCTTCGACGCGCAATTCCGCCCGCGGACCACCGCCACAGACGCCTACCGCATCGCCGCTGAGGCCGCCGGCGAACTGCGCACGGACGCGCTTCTCCACGGCGACTACTGCCTGCCGAACGTCATCCTGGACGACTGGCGCTTCTCCGGCTTCATCGACCTTGACCACGCGGGCCTGTCCGACCGGCACATCGACGTGTTCTGGGGCGCATGGACCCTCTGGTTCAATCTGCACACCAGCGCCTACTGCAACCGCTTCCTCGATGCCTATGGCCGCGACGTCATCGACGAGGGCAAACTGGCCGCAATCGCCGCGATGGAATGCTTCATGTAGCGCGAAATCCCCGCCTCGTGCACGCCGCCTACTCCCCCGCGCGCGGCAGCCAAAACGCGCCGACCGCACGGCATTCCTTTTCGAATTGCTCGCGCTTGCCACCGCTCAGATCGAGTTGGTTTTCGGGGACCGCCAGAAACAGGTCGTCCGGCGCATCCAAAGGCGCACCATCGTCATCGACCGCCACAAAACCGGCCCTGCGCAAGTCATTCGCGGAATATTGGATGAGCTCGAGCCGGTCGGCCATCAGGTAATCGTGCAGCCAGTTGTACAGAAAATCGAGCATTGCAGTGCCGTAGCCCGTGGGCACGGGCACGAGCGGCGCGCGCAACTGGCGCACATCGGGCCGGTATGGCGCCCACGGGTTCGACTCCACGTCCACGAATCGCGCGGCATGCGCGACCTTCATGAACCGCCGCCGCTGCGCATCCTGATATTTCACGAGAATCACGAACGGAACGACCACCATCGCGACCATCATCACGAACCCGAGCAGCACATGCCCGCGCATGCCCAGCACGTATGTCACGCCGGCCAGCACCACGACTGCCGCCACTACAAGCGCGCCCAGCAGCGCCGCCTGCGGCGTCTTGCGCGCCATGGCGACTGCTGTGAGTTTGTTGCGGACCGCGCGGTCCTCCTCCGGCGAGCGCGCCTGCGGCACCCGCGTGGCGCGCGTGGCGTACAGGCAGAACGGCGAGCCGATGATCGCGAACAGCGCGCCGATGAACGTGAAGACGATGATCGGGTAGCTCCACTCGCCGAAGTCGTTGAACACGGCGATCACCACGAACACGAAGTCGATGAGCAGGATGCCCCAACCGACGAGCTGCCAGAACAGGTAGGGGTGCTTTTCCGCGAAACTCATGCTGCTTGTCCGTTTCTGTGACGCCCGTGTGCACTGCCAGCGCGCCGCAAACCGCGCACCATAGCCGCATGCCCGCTCCCCTGCAGACGAATCATGCAGAGGGCCACCGGATGTGACAGGCATCTGGCCTGCGCAGAAGATTGTCGTGTTGCAGGCCATCATATATGACGTTCGTCTGCCCACTCCAGACGAACGTCATATTTCGGGCCGCTGAGCATGACTTTCATCTACGTGGCATGGCCGAATACGGCATAGGTGGCCGCGCAGATAGGCGGCGGGGCGCCGGCTTTGCGCACCCAATCTTCCGCACAATACAGCGGTTCCCGGCGTGCACCTCGAGCGCACAACCGGGAACCGCGGGGAATGGAACCAGCGAAGAACAGTCAGCCTCTACTTAGCGGTCTTCGCCTCCTCCGCCTTTGCAGCCATACGCGCCGCCTTCTTGGCGGCCTTCTCTTCTTCCTTCACATGATCGATGAACGCGACGTGCTCTTTTGCAGGAAGCCAGCCTTTATCCACGACCTTGACCTGCCAGATCCAGGCCGCCGCGAACAGCACGGCCACCAGAACGATGAGTCCGACCGCGCCGATGCCTGGGCCGAGATTGGCGATGCGCCCCACAACGGTGCCATACCAGCAGAAGTCCGCGTCACCGAATGTCGAGTTGGACAGGCCGAACGACCCCATGACGCCCATGAGCGAAGCGGGCAGGAACGTGATGAGCAGGCCGTTCACAAAACCGCCGACCATGGCGCCCCTACGGCCGCCGGTCGCATTGCCGAAGACGCCAGCACCACCGCCGTCGAAGAAATGCGGGACCATGCCCGGCAGGATCAGCGCGACACCCCACAGCGGGCCGAGCCACAGCGCGATGATGCCGAGCGCCACAAGACCGCCCACGAAGGACGACAGGAAGCCGATCAGCGAGGCGTTCGGGCCATACGGGAACACAATCGGGATGTCGAGGGCGGGCTTGGCACCGGGCACGACCTTGTTCGCAATGCCCTGGAACGCCGGGACGAGCTCGCCGAGGATGATGCGCACACCGTAGAGGATGATGCTCACGCCGATGCCGAATTGCAGCGCCTGCGCAAAAGCGGCCATGATGAACGCGCCATAATCAGTGGGCTTGCTGGGGAAGATGGCGAACAACTGATCCGCGGGCACCACAAAGGCGGCCCAGATGGCAAAGACCAAGTACAGCACGACCATCAGCAGCGTGGTGGACACCATGGAATCACGCAGGAAGCTCAGGGCCTTGGGGAAGTTGATGTCTTCCGTGGACTTCGACTTCTTGCCGACGGCGGCGCCCAATGCGCCAGACAGCATATAGCCGAGCGAATTGAAGTGGCCGACGGAGATCTTGTCGGAATTGGTCACGCGATTGGTGAAAGGCTGCGTGAACGCCGGCATGGCCACCATGATGACCGCCATGAGCAGCGAACCGATGCCCACGACCAGCCACTGTTGGTCCGTATGCAACCCCACAGAGAGCACAAGCGCCAACATCATCGACATGAACACCATGTGATGCCCCGTCAGGAATATGTATTTCAGCGGAGTGAAGCGTGCGATGAGCAGCATGAGCACAAAGCTCAGCACGATGATGTACGCCGACGCCGCGCCGAACTGGCTTGCCGCCTGGGCGCTGATGACTTCGTTCGTAGGCACCACGCCTTGCGCGCCGGTGGCCCTGAAGACCAATGTGCCGAACGGGTCCAACGCTGCAGTCACCACTGTGGCGCCGGCGCCAAGAATCAAGTAGCCCATGGCGGCCTTCAGGCCGCCCGACACGACCTGCCCCACCGGTTTCTTCAACGCGATAAGGCCGACCGCCGCGATAATGCCAATCAAATATGCAGGCACATTAAGAATTTGCTGACTGATAAAATTGAGAACCGCAACCACGACGTTCACTGTTCCCACCTCCTGGATTACCTATGCAACAACTTTTCCTTCCTCGAAGCCGTTGTTGCCGGTGCGTGGGCCGTCCTCGTTGAAGGCCCCACACCGCGCCCGCTAGGGGGCATTGGATGATGTTTATTCGTACTTTTCGAGAATTTCGGTGATCTCATCGAGATCCATGAAGTTTTCGACCGTCTCCACCGGCGTGGTGGTCCCTTCGAGCTCGGGAGCCAGCTGCGGCGAAGTGAGCACAAGATCGCTCATATTCGCAGTGCCCTTGGCGCTCCCCGCGTCCGAGGTCGTGACATTGACGTCCATGCCGAGATTATCAGCGGCCTGCTCCACATTGATCTTCAACAGCACCGACGTGCCGATGCCATTGCCGCATACGCAAAGAATGTTCATGATAGACCTCCATATGGTTGGTTGGTTCAACAATTGAATATTGGGAAATTGATATCGGGCGAAAGCGGGGCGTCTACCCTTCAAGGATGGCGCGGATCTCAGTTGCATCTTTCGCGTTCGCCAGCTGCTCGCGCTTCTCAGGTTTGACCAGTGCGGCCGCAATGGCGGACATGACGGTGATGTGCTCGTTTTCATCACGGCCCGCCAGGCCGATGACAAGCGAAACCGGGTCGTTGGCTTTGTTGCCGAATTCCACGGGATCGCTCAGGCGCACCCAGCTCAACCCTGTGGATTTCACCGCATCCGAAGGGCGCGAATGGGCCAATGCGAGACCGGGCGCAATGACGATGTACGGCCCCATCTTCTCGACGGTGGCGATCATCTCGTCCGTGTACGCATCGGTCGTGAATCCCGCATTCACCAGCCCTTGGCCGGCAAGGCGTATCGCATCCTTCCAATCATCGGCATGCACATCCAACAGAAAAGCCTCATCGGGGAGAAATGTGCCTATATCCGCCATAATTACGAACTCCTTGTCTTTGGCAATGCAATCGTCACAATCCCGGCGCCGATGCCGGAATGAGGTCTTGCCTCCATGCACGTTGAATATAACCCCGCCACCCCTGGCGAACCACTTCACGGTGGCACTTCTTCCTCAAGGCGGAATGGCGGAATCGCAACGATGCGAAAGATTATCATTGAATGTTTAAGCAGCGGGGATACGGGTGCGGTCTGGCCGCCCGCACATTGTGCGGGCGGCCAGACCGCACCCAAGATCACATCAAAAAATTGATCCATGCACTCAGCGGAACGTCGGAGCCGCCCACTCGGTGCCCGGTTCGCCGATGCCGAGGCTCTCGCGATGGTAGTCCTGCTCGCCGGTCAGCAGTTCGGCGGCGAACTTCGCCACGGCCTCGCGGGTGATCTGCGCGTCCTTGAACGGCTCGCCCTTGCGCGTCACGTCCACGTCGGTCTTGGCTGGATTGTTGTACAGCCAGGTCGTGCGCAGAATCACGTAGTCAAGGTCGGATTGTTCAATCGCGTTCACCGTGTCCACGTAGTTGGTCTTCCACACCAGGCCGGTGTGCTCGCGGTACCATGCCTGGAACGGACCGGCCACCTCTTGATAGACGTCCGGCACAGACATCGCGATGAAGCGTTTGACACCGGTCTCATCGAGATCCTTGATGAGCGGCACCATGATGTCCGGAGTGGCCACATATGCGAGGAATACACCATCCGCACCGCGTACAGCGTCTTTCACCGCGGCGGAATCCTTCAGGTCGCCGTCGACGAAGCGCACACGTGGGCCGGCGAATTCACTGAGACGGGCATCGGCGTGGTGGCCGAACAGCACAAGGTCCGCGTCACTATGGTCAAGCAGGTATTGGGCGGTCATACGGCCAATCTGACCAGTGGCGGCAAGAATCGTATATGTTAACATATATGCATTGTCCTTTCAAAAACTATTCACAGAAGTTATTCACGCGCGAATCATGAGCGCAGGGCGCGCAGGCTCTGGCCGAAGATGTTCACGATGGCGGCCGGGTCGCGGTGGTCGAAGAACTGGCTCTCGTGCTTGTCGAGGCCGGCCATTGTGGCCATGTCCTCATCGCTGAGCTCGAAGTCGAACACGTCGAAGTTCTCTTCCATGCGCTCCTTGTGCACCGACTTCGGAATCGCCACAATGCCGCGCTGCAGCAGCCAGCGCAGGATCACCTGGCCGTTGGTCTTGCCGTACTTCTCGCCGATCGCCGCGATCGTCGGATCGGTGAAGATGCCATGCTGACCTTCCGCGAACGGCGCCCATGCCTCGACCTGCACATCCTGGCTCTGGGCGAAGTTCACTTCGTCCTTCTCCTGATACCACGGCGAGACCTCGATCTGGTTGACTGCGGGCTTCACGTTGCTCATCAGCTCGAGGTTGACCAGCTGGTCGGGCGCGAAGTTCGAGACGCCGATCGAACGGATCTTGCCGGCCTGCTGCGCCTCCTCGAGCGCGCGCCATGCGCCGGCGACGTCGCCGTACGGCTGGTGGAGCAGATACAGGTCGAGGTAGTCCAGGCCGAGCTTGCGCAGCGAATCATCGATCCCCTGCTTCGCCTTCTCGTAGGTGAAGTGATCGACCCACAGCTTGGACGTCACGAAGATGTCTTCGCGCGCGACCTGGCTCTTGGAGATGGCGGCCCCGACCGCCTCTTCGTTCGCGTAGGCGGCTGCGGTGTCGATCAGCCGATAGCCGGTTTCGAGGGCGTCAGCAACGGCCTGTTCGCACACCGCGAGATCCGGCACCTGGAACACGCCAAAGCCGAGCTGCGGCATCTTGTTGCCATCATTCAAAGTCACGTACTGCATGATGTTCTCCATTCGTCATTTGCTGGGGCATTGCATGGTTTTTCTTCTGCGTTTTCCACATTCACCCAGCATCGTAAATCCTGTTTTCAGCGAAGTACAATGCGCATGATTTATCCTGTTATACACAATCCGCATAGTGCCGGAACCCAAACAACGACCAAACAACGAATGGAGCGACGATGACCGATTTCGAGGAACTGCGGCAGCTTGTCGCCTTCCAGCGGTTCGGCACGTTGAGCGCGGCCGCCGATGAATTGCACATCACACAACCGACCATGACGCGCGCCATGCGCAGACTGGAACGCGAGGTCGGAGTTCCGTTATTCGACCGCAGCGCGAAAAACCGGCTCGCCCTCACGCCAGCCGGCGAACTTGCCGCCGAAGAAGCCAAGAAATTGCTCGAAGCATATGCGGTATTTCTAGAAAAAATACGAAACGAAGTGAATCTTCACAATAAAATCGTTGTTGCATCCGTAGCGCCAGGGCCGCTATGTTTTCTGGAACACATTGCTGAATCAAACGCCGATTGGCGCAAGGCCATCACCATACATGGCGAGCTCATCAACCCGGACACCGCACTCGACGAACTCGTGCAACGTAAATCGACAATGGTCATCACTGACCGCGAGATCGACGATCCGCGCGTGGACTCACTGTACCTCGGCAAGGAGTTTCTGGGGGTGGCAATCGACAATTTCAACCCGATCGCACAACGCTCAAGCGTCACATTCGCAGACCTCGCCGGGTTGAGTTTTGCGGTGGTCCACGACATCGGCCCATGGAAAGGGCTTGTCGAAGCCCACATCCCCAACGCGCAATTCCTCTACCAGCAGGATCTGGCTGCCCTCGAGCAAATCAGCCGGTATTCCACATTCCCGTTTTTCTATTCCAATCTGACGCGGCGACTGCGCCTGACCGACGAACGGTTCATGACGCACACACGCACGCCCATCGCCATCGACGACCCCGCCAACCGCATCGATTTCTACGCCACGTTTTTGCACAGCAACCGACGTGTGACGCTGCCGATCCAGCAGCACCTCGCGCAACATTGGCCGCAGGCGGCCTAGAAGACGCTTGCACCACGCCTCAAAACACCAATTGGGCCCCCACACTCCGGTATCTGCGCTGAGGAGGAGCATTTTCCTTGTGGGCTGGCCCTATGGACGGCGTAGTTTCAAGGAGCATACTCGAAGCCCACAAGGAAAATGCTCCTCCCCAGCACAGATGCATGGCAAACAGCCCCTAGAACCTGATTCGACAGCTAAAATGTTAAGCTAACTTGACAGTTAAGTAAGCTTTACATAGAATCAGAGCATCATCCGCTTATCATTCCAGACAGGAGGCCCGGCATGTACAAGAAACCCGAAAAGAAGCCATGCGGGTTCGGGCGCATCAAGCCCGGCGGAACCCCAGCACTGTGGCTGGCAATCCCTGTCGGCCTTGTGGCCGCGGCTGTCATCGGCATCGCCCTGCAATCGGCGCCGATTTTTCCACACAACACCATGAACGCATGGCTCAGGGCCCTGCTGATCGGGGTATGCGTCACACCAGCGTCCATCGCTTTGGTCTGGGCGGTGGTGGTTGACAGATCAACCGTTCCAGGAGCCATCCCCAGCCCTGGACACAGTGTGGAATTCACTTGGTATGACCAAGCCGCCAAAGACAGCTTCCATCTTCTGCTTGCAGGCACAGGACTAGGCGCCGCCCTCACCAGCTTCTGGCTGCCTCCAATGGTGTCTTGGACGCTTATTGCGGTCTTCGCCTTCGCCGCCTTGGCGTTCGCGGTCAGCTACCTTATCCGCAGGGAATCGTGAACCATGCGGAACCGCTTGCCACAGCTGCGGCGCGAAAGGCACTTGTCGCAGGAAAAACTTGCCACAATGCTTGGCGTCAGCCGCCAGACCATCATCTCCATCGAAAAGGAACGCTTCGACCCGTCATTGCCTCTCGCCTTCCAGATCGCAGGCGCCTTCGACTTGCGCATCGAGGATATCTTCACCCCTGATGCACCGCTCTGAACGCGTTCCGTTTTGCTTGGCCCCACACACCAATATCAAACGGCGCTGGCTGTACCCCAATCGTCCACATTGTCGCCGTCCTCTTCGGAGTCATCCTGACGGGAATCCCATACGTCGTATACCGTCAGCGCGGCCCACGCCATAGCAAGCAGCACATAGAGCCGCGAGCGCCCCTTCGCCTGCGCACGCTTGTACGCGGATGCGGCGGCCGCGCAAGCCGCCGCGGCCCCCAGATACGCAAACGTCCTGCTTGTGGTCCATTCCTCGAGGATTTCGTTGAATTTCATGAGACGCTCCTTGTCTGTTGTGCCCACAACAGTCCAATTGTAAGGGCCGTCGCAGGGCGCCGCCGCTGCTATCTGCCTTACGAGAGTGCCCTTTTCCAGCAGGTGCTGAGTATGCCCCTTGAAAATCCCCCATTTTCAAGGGGCATACTCAGCACCTGGGCAGAAAGGGCACTCTCGTAACGTAGATACGCCTACGACTACTCCACACAGGGCTTGAGGTAGCGGCCCGTCACGCTGAGCGGGTTGTCCGCGACCTGTGCCGGCGTGCCGGTTGCCACGATTTCACCACCGTTCTGGCCACCGCCCGGCCCCATGTCGATGATCCAGTCCGCGTTCGCGATCATATCCAAGTCATGCTCAATCACGAGCACACTCGCGCCATGGTCGATGAGTTTTTGGAACACACCGATCAGCGTGCGCACGTCGAGTGGGTGCAACCCGATTGTCGGCTCATCGAATACAAACAGCGTGCCTTCCTGCGCGCGACCCATCTCGCTCGCAAGCTTGAGCCGCTGCGCTTCACCACCCGAAAGCGCCGGCGTGCTCTCGCCGAGCGTCATGTACCCGATGCCGAGCTCATGCAGGGTGTCAAGTTTGGCGCGCAGACGGCGCTGACTGGTTCCCGCGAAGACCTCACGCGCCTCGTCAACCGTCATCGCGAGCAAATCGGGCAGCGAAACAGGCGCATGCCCACCCTTGGGCTCCCACGTGATTTCGCCGGCCTCGTCGCTGTACCGCGTGCCGTGGCAGTCCGGGCAGTCAATGTCCACGTCGGGCAGAAACTGCACGTCGAGCGTGATCTGCCCGGTGCCGTCGCACGTGGGGCAGCGCAGCGAGCCGGTGTTGTACGAGAACGCGCCTGCCGTCAGGCCACGCGCTTTCGCCGCCTCCGTGCGCGCGAACAGCCGCCGCAGGTCGTCGAGCACGCCGCTGTAGGTGGCGACGGTGGAGCGCACGTTCGCGCCGATCGGCGTCGCGTCTATCATCGTGACTCGCTCGATGTCCGGGGCATCCAATGCGCGCACATGCTCTGGCATCTGCTCGTCCGCGATTCTCGCAGTGAGTGCCGGCACGAGGCTTTCCAGCACGAGCGTCGTCTTGCCGGAACCGGAGACGCCAGTCACCACGGTCAGACGATGTTTCGGCACGCGTGCGTCCAACGCGTGCACGGTGTGCAGCGGCGCCGTCTTGATGCCGATTGCACCTTCGCTGAACATCGCGTCCGCCGGCGTCTGCGGACGCACAATCTGCGAGTGTTCGCTCGCAAGGAACGGCGCGATGAGCGAATGCGGACTGCGCTCCACATCCCCTACCGTGCCCTGCGCGATCACCGTGCCGCCGTGCGCGCCGGCGCCCGGCCCCATTTCGATGATCCAGTCGGTCGCGCGCAGCACTCGCGTGTCATGGTCGACGACGATCACCGAGTTGCCCTGCGCCTTCAGGTCGCGCATCACGCCGAGCAGACCGTCCACGTTCGCCGGGTGCAGGCCGATCGACGGCTCGTCAAGCACATACATCGCGCCGGTCAGCTCGCTGCGCACGGCGCGCGCGAGCTGGATGCGCTGCCGCTCGCCGGTCGACAGTGTGCTGCCGGCGCGGGCGAGCGTGAGGTAGCCGAGCCCGAGCTCAAGCAGACGGCGTGCGGTGCGCGTGAATTCACCGACGATTGTCTGCGCCATCTCGCGCATGTCCGAGGGCATCGCGCTCGGTACGGTCTGCACCCACTCGGCGAGCTCGTCGAGCTGCATCGCGCACTGTTCGGGCAGGGTCTTGCCGTGCACGGGCAGCGTGCGCGCGCGTTCGTTCAAGCGCGTGCCGTGGCAGTCCGGGCACGGTTCCTCTTTGATGAACGGCTCGACGCGCTTAAGGCCCTTCGCGTCTTTCGCTTTGTCGAGCGCATTGAGCACGGTGCGCGCGGCGCTGAAATACGTGAAGTCCATCTCGCCCGCGCGGTTCTGCTTCTTCAAGTGGTACATGATGTGCCGTTTTTCCGCGGGCCCGTGCAGCACAATCTCTTTTTCGTGGGCGGTGAGGTCTTTGTACGGCACGTCGGTGCGCACGCCCATCTCGCGGCACACATCAACCATGACCGACCACATCAGCGAGCGCCACGGCGCAACGGCCCCCTGCTCAATCGTCAGATTCGGGTCGGCGATCAGCGTGGAGTCGTCCACCGTGCGCACAATGCCCGTTCCGGAGCAGGTGGGGCACGCGCCGCCCGAGTTGAACGCAAGGTCCTCCGCGCCGAGCGCCTGCACTTCGGCGCCGCACACCGGGCAGATGATCGGCCGCTCGAGCGCGACGTTCGGCGTCGGGTCGAGCATGTGGCCGTTCGGGCAGGTGTAGTTGCCCAAGCGGGAGGTCATGAGGCGCAGGCTGTTGAGCAGTTCGCTCATCGTGCCGAACGTGCTGCGGATGCCGGGCACGCTCGGCCGCTGGTGCAGCGCGAGCGCCGGCGGCACATGCTCGATTGCGTCGAGTTTCGCTTCGCCGCTTTGCGAGATGCGGCGGCGCGTGTACGTGGAGAGCCCCTCCAAGTAGCGGCACGAGCCTTCCGCGTAGAGCACGCCGAGCGCGAGCGACGATTTGCCCGACCCGGAGACGCCCGCCACGGCCACCATCTTGCCGATTGGCACCTGCACATCCACGCGCTTGAGGTTGTGCACCCGCGCGCCCGTGATGTCGATTGTCTGCGCCATACGCCACTTCCTTTGCAGTGATTCGCTACTGCCGAGCGTAGG
>ERZ1643246.1984-NODE-1984-length-20723-cov-9.506919_pt1 | contig 20723 bp, 31 predicted proteins | sample MGYA00579265_ERZ1643246 | MGnify/ENA primary metagenome ERZ1643246 (study PRJEB29033, sample SAMEA4952261) | chicken gut metagenome | biome: Broiler Chicken; feature: Gastrointestinal Tract; material: Caecum | place: Ireland | collected 2018 | study: Broiler...
TCTGATTACCATATTTCGTCCCCCTTTTGTGTCTTTCCATTTTATCACGTTTTTCCTCCGGATAAAACCAGTCTTTCTAAAGGTCCCGGCCGAAATAAATACGCCGGACCCGCAAGGTCCGGCGTGTGTAAATTCATAATCATTTACTGATAATCGAAGATATCGATCCATTTCATAAGGAAATCTTGTTCCATCGTATGTTTCTTTGTAAGCTGTGCTGCCGCAACGATCGGAAGCCACTGCTGTACGTACTGTTTTGCCGTATCGCTCTTCCTGCAGAACAGATCCATGTATTTGTCAGCGAGCTTCTGATCCTTCAATGCAAACAGAAGGTAGGTCATGGCTGCATCCGCACTTGCGTTTCCCTGTGTGGCATGAGCCCAGTCAACCACATAAAGGGATCCGTCTTCTCCTACGATCACGTTGCTTGGATTGAAATCACCATGGCATACTTTGTGATGCTTTGGCATGCTGTCCAGTCTTGTCAGGAGTTCATATCTGGTCGTAGCATCCACCACATCTTTCAGACTGTTGATCTGGCGGTTCAGTTTGTCTTTGAGTTTTCCTAAAAGCGGTGCTGTCTTGCTGTGAATCTCAAGCTGAAGATCTACAAACTGCTCCATGTACTCGTCCATCTTATCCGGATTTTCCTGCATCAGCTCTTCGAGTGTCTTTCCCTCTTTATAATCAATGACAAGTGCCCATTTTCCATCAATTTCATTTACACTTTTTACCTTTGGAATATTTAACCCTGTCGCCTCGACTCTTGCCTGATTGAGCGCTTCATTAAATACATCTTCCTTTGGATGAGATGGTTCAAAAACTTTCGCGATCCCCTCGTCGCAACGGTATACTTTTTTGTATGGGCGTTCTACGATTACATTTTCCAGTTTCATAAGATTACCTCCTGTCTGTCAAAACTGATCTTCGATCTATCCCTATTATACCATATCCATCTGATAATAGAAAATTTTTTAACAAAGTTTTCGTGATTTTATATATTTTTTGTGTATTTTTTTACTTTTTTTAAAATAATATGCAAGGTGTGGAACTCCTGCCACACCTTGCACATATTCTGAGAATCATTTATTTGCCGTAGTAGGATTTCAGATAAAGCTCTTTAATTTCACTCATCAACGGATATCTTGGGTTTGCTCCTGTACACTGGTCGTTGAATGCCTGTTCAACCATTTCATCCAGAGTAGCAAGGAAGTCTTCCTCTTTGATTCCCCATTCTTTAATTGTCTTCGGAATTCCGATTGCTTTCTTTAATTCTTCCAGTTTTTCACAGAACAGTTCTACCGTCTCTGCATCGTCTTTTCCGCAGATTCCTGCAAATCTTGCAGCCTCTGCATATCTTGCCTGTGCGTGCGGATACTGATACTGTGAGAATGTTCCCATCTTAACCGGAACTTCTGCTGCATTGTAACGGATTACATTTGTCAGGATCAGCGCATTTGCAACACCGTGCGGAATGTGGTGGAACGCACCAAGTTTGTGAGCCATAGAGTGGTTCAGTCCCAGGAATGCGTTTGCGAATGCCATACCTGCCATGCAGGAAGCGTCTGCCATCTTTTCTCTCGCAATCGGATCAGCCGCACCATTTGCGTATGCAGACGGAAGGTATTCAAATACAGTCTTGATTGCCTTTAATGCAAGACCATCTGTAAAATCAGTAGCCATAATGGATACATATGCTTCGATGGCATGAGTCATAACGTCGATACCAGATGCACTTGTCAGTCCTTTCGGCTGTGTCATCATGTTGTCCACATCAACGATTGCCATGTTCGGAAGTAATTCATAGTCAGCCAGAGGCCATTTTACACCTGTCTCCGCATCTGTGATAATTGCGAAAGGTGTCACCTCAGAACCTGTACCTGAAGATGTCGGGATTGCAACGAAGTATGCCTTCTCTCCCATCTTAGGGAATTTGTAAATTCTCTTACGGATATCCATGAAGTCCATAGCCATATCCTCAAAGCTTACTTCCGGATGTTCATACATTACCCACATGATTTTTGCCGCGTCCATCGCAGATCCGCCGCCGAGTGCGATGATCGTATCCGGTTCGAATGCTCTCATCTGATCTGTACCTTTGAGTGCACACTGTAATGTCGGGTCTGGAGCGACTTCATAGAAGCATGTATGCTGAATTCCCATCTCATCGAGTTTTTCTTCGATCGGTTTTACATAACCGTTCTTGTATAAGAATGTATCGGTAACGATGAATGCTTTCTTTTTGTGCATCTCTGTTCCGAGCTCATCGAGAGCCACCGGCATACATCCTTTTTTAAAGTAAACTTTTTCAGGTGTTCTGAACCAAAGCATATTTTCTCTCCTCTCGGCAACAGTCTTAATGTTGATCAGATGTTTTACTCCTACGTTTTCGGATACGGAGTTTCCTCCCCAGGATCCACATCCAAGTGTCAGAGACGGAGCAAGTTTGAAGTTGTATAAGTCACCGATACCACCCTGAGAAGACGGTGTGTTGATCAGGATACGGCATGTCTTCATTGCTGCCGCATGTTTTGCCATTTTTTCTTTTTCTGCTGTATTGATAAACAGAGAAGAGGTATGTCCATAACCGCCGTCAGCTACCAGACGCTCTGCTTTGGCAATCGCCTCATCAAATGTTTTTGCCTTGTACATTGCAAGTACCGGAGAAAGCTTTTCATGAGCAAATTCTTCGGAGATATCTACGGACTCTACTTCACCGATCAGGATCTTTGTATTTTCCGGAACATCCACACCTGCAAGTTTTGCGATTGTATGAGCCTTCTGTCCTACAATCTTTGCATTCAGCGCGCCGTTGATGATGATTGTCTTTCTTACTTTTTCAATCTCATCCGGTTTTAAGAAGTAGCATCCGCGGTAAGCGAACTCTTTCTTTACTTCTTCATACACGCCTTCCAGAACAGTAACAGACTGCTCAGATGCGCAGATCATACCGTTGTCAAACGTTTTAGAATGAATAATGGAGTTTACAGCAAGTTTGATATCTGCAGTATCATCAATGATAGCAGGTGTATTTCCTGCACCTACTCCAAGTGCCGGCTTTCCGGATGAATAAGCTGCTTTAACCATTCCAGGACCGCCTGTAGCAAGGATAATGTCCGCATCTCTCATAACTTCGTTTGTCAGTTCCAGAGACGGAATATCGATCCATCCGATGATTCCTTCCGGAGCACCTGCTTTTACAGCGGCATCAAGAACCACTTTCGCAGCTGCAATGGTAGATGCTTTTGCACGCGGATGCGGGCTGATGATGATTGCATTTCTTGTCTTTAATGCAATCAGTGTTTTGAAGATTGCTGTAGATGTAGGGTTTGTTGTCGGAATAACCGCTGCAATCAGACCGATCGGCTCTGCGATCTTCTTGATTCCGTATGCTTTGTCTTCCTCGATCACACCGCAGGTCTTTGTATTTTTATATGCATTGTAAATGTATTCAGCTGCATAATGGTTTTTGATAATCTTATCTTCAACGACACCCATTCCGGTCTCTTCTACTGCCATCTTTGCAAGCGGAATACGCTGTTTGTTTGCTGCCATAGCTGCTTCAAAAAAGATCTTATCGACCTGCTCCTGAGTATATGTAGCGAATACTTTCTGAGCTTCCTTCATCGCTTTAATTTTTTCAACTAAAGCTTCCACGTTGTCAATAATTGCTGGTGCTTCTTTTTTCTTTGTCGCCATGCTTATTTTCCTCCTAAACTCTAAAACGTATTTTTCGTTTCACTGTGCTTAGTATACAATATCGTTAATTATTTGTCAATCAGTTTCACTGCCAAAATGCGATCTGCTGATATCTCTTATTATAGGTAATATTATACAATTTTTAAATGACAGTCCCGAATTTTTCTATAAAAAATATTGATAGATTGATTGTATATTTTTATATCTGATGGTATACTTGCACATATTCGGAGTCAGGTCTGATTTCGGCCTGATTACACCACCGAAGCTTTTTTACACATAATAAAATTTTCAGAAAGGATGATTCGACATGAATATTACGTTTCTCTTACGCCTTCTTATTATTGCTTACACTTTGATTTTTGTAATTTACATGATTCTGGACTGCATAAAACATCGAAGCGAAATGAAACGACCTCCTAAGATTATTATCATCAATCTGATCATAGGATTCTTTACAAATTTCCTGGATACTCTTGGAATCGGGAGTTTTGCCACTACCCAGGCCGGATTCAAACTTTCCAAATCCTGTCCCGATGAAGTGATGCCCGGAACTTTGAATGTCGGTGACACCGTTCCGGTTGTCTTTGAGTTTATTCTGTTTTTGGAACTTGTGGAGATTGCTCCTCTTACTTTAATCGGGCTTCTGGCCTCCGCCTCTGTAGGCGCATATATCGGAGCCGGAATTGTATCCAAATGGCCTTTAAAGACCATCCGACGTGCTCTTGGCACGGCACTGATTCTTCTTGCAGTACTTCTGGCGTGTAAACAGCTCAAGCTGGGGCCGTTCGGTGCTGTCGGAACTGCCACTGCTCTGCCTATCGGACTTTTAATTCTCGGTATGATCATCAACTTTTTCCTGGGAGCTCTTATGACAGTCGGTGTAGGACTGTATGCCCCATGTATGGCCATGTGCGGTGCGTTTGGTCTGAACATTAAAGCTGCATTTCCAATTATGATGGGATCCTGTGCATTTTTAATGCCATCCTGCGGAATCCGTTTTATCAAGGAAGGAAAATATGACCGAAATGCAGCAATATGCCTTACGGCAGGAGGTATCGCTGGTATCTGTGTTGCATACTACCTCGTAAAAGAAATGCCGATCGAAATTCTGCTCTGGATTGTCATTGCTGTAATGCTTTACACATCCTATACCTTCTTCCGGGATGCTGCCAGGGCGTAAAAAAAACGGTTTCCATAACAGGAAACCGTTTTTTTCATTCATATTAAACTAACTCGATGAATACTTCCATCGCAGCGTCACCTTTACGCTGTCCGATCTTTACGATTCTTGTGTAACCACCGTTACGTCCTTCGTATTTCGGTGCGATCTCAGTGAATAACTTCTCTACGAGATCTACTTCCTTCGGTGCTTTCTTCTTTCCGTCTACAACTTCTTTAACCGGAACAAGCACTTTCAGCATCTGACGACGTGCGTGCAGTCTGGAAGGAAGATCTTTTTTGATTTTCTTCTCAACTTCATCGTATACAGTAACTTTCTTACCGTCTACGACTTCTTTTACACGCTTTCCATCAGCGTCTTTGCGGGCAACTTTTGCCTTTACAGTTACTTCTTCGAAGTTATCTTTTTCTTTTACTGCCATTGCGATCAGGCCTTCAGCGATCTTGCGGATTTCTTTCGCTTTCGCTTCTGTTGTTCTGATTCTGCCGTGGTTTAAAAGAGCTGTTACCTGGTTTCTTAAAAGAGCTTTTCTTAAATCGCTTCTTCTGCCAAGCTTTCTATACTTTGCCATTGTTCTTTTCCTCCATTATTTACATCTGATTATGCATCTTCGGACTTACTAGTCAAATGCCCTGCCGCGCTCATCGGACTTACCGGCAGGAAATTATCCAATGCTCTATTCCTCTCCCTGGCTGAGTTCGAGGCCGAGTTCTTTTAATTTTGCCAACACTTCTTCTAAGGACTTCCGTCCCAGATTACGTACTTTCATCATGTCTTCAGGAGTTCTGTTTGTCAGTTCTTCCACGGTATTGATTCCCGCTCTCTTCAGACAGTTGTAGGAACGAACAGAAAGCTCCAGCTCATCGATGCTCATTTCGAGAACTTTCTCTTTCTCATCATCTTCTTTTTCAATCATGACTTCCGCTGCCTGAGCAACTTCGGAAAGATCAATAAAGAGTTTCAGATGTTCGTTCAGTACTTTTGCCGCAAGACTGACTGCCTCGTCCGGAAGCAGGGTACCGTTTGTATATACATCCAGCGTCAGCTTATCGTAGTCTGTGATCTGACCCACACGAGTATTCTGTACAGTCAGATTGACGCGCTCTACAGGAGTGTAGATAGAATCAATCGGGATCACTCCGATCGGAAGATCTTCCTTCTTATTCTTATCTGAGCTTACATAACCTCTTCCTTTTGTGATGGTCAGCTCCATGTAAAGCTTGCTGTCAGCCCCGCCATTCAATGTCGCGATGACAACATCCGGATTCATGATTTCGATATCTGAATCCACCTGAATATCAGCGCCTGTCACAACGCCTTCTCCCTCAAATTCGATATAAGCTGTTTTTGGTTCGTCTGTTTCAGAAGTGTTTTTAATCGCCAATGTCTTCAGATTCATGATGATCTCTGTGACATCTTCCTTCACTCCCGGAATGGAGCTGAATTCATGAAGAACACCATCGATCTTCACCTGGCTGATTGCTGCACCAGGCAGAGAAGAAAGCATGATTCTTCTCAGACTGTTGCCCAGTGTTGTTCCATAGCCTCTTTCCAGCGGCTCAACAACAAATCTTCCATATCTTTTATCTTCTGACATTTCTGTGATTTCGATATTCGGTTTATTAAAATCAAACACTATAAGTTCCCTCCTGCTATCAGCACGTTTTACGGGTTATTATTTAGAATACAATTCGACGATCAGCATTTCATCAACCGGAACATCGATTTCATCGCGTGTCGGAAGTTCCTTTACTGTTCCTTTTAAGTTTTCAGCGTCTGCTTCCAGCCATGCCGGTACCATACGTCCGCCTGTCACTTCAAGAATATCTTTGTATCTCTGAGAACCTTTGCATTTCTCTTTGATTTCAATTACGTCACCGGCTTTTACAAGGTAAGACGGAATGTTTACCTGCTTGCCGTTTACAAGTACATGCTTATGATCTACGATCTGTCTTGCTTCACGTCTTGTTCTTGCAAATCCAAGACGGAATACAATGTTGTCAAGACGTGTTTCCAGGAGAACCATCAGGTTTGTACCTGTCATACCGTTCATCTGTTTTGCTTTTTTGTAGTAGTTACGGAACGGTTTTTCTAATACGCCGTAGATAAATTTTGCTTTCTGTTTCTCACGTAACTGGAGACCATACTCGCTCATTTTTCTGTTAGATCTTTTTAACTGTCTTTTGGACTTTTTATCAATTCCTAAATAAATCGGATCCATTCCGAGGGAACGGCATCTTTTCAGAACCGGAACTCTATTTACTGCCATGCTCTTATCCTCCTAATTAGACTCTTCTGCGTTTTGGTGGGCGGCAACCATTGTGCGGTACCGGAGTTACATCTTTGATGCTTGTTACATCGATTCCACATGCCTGAAGGGCACGGATCGCTGCTTCTCTACCTGAACCTGGTCCCTTTACCATAACGTCTACTGATTTCAGACCATGTACTAATGCTGCCTTAGCTGCTGTTTCAGCTGCCATCTGAGCTGCATATGGAGTAGATTTCCTTGAACCTCTAAATCCCAGACCGCCGGCACTTGCCCATGATAAAGCATTTCCCTGTGCATCTGTCAGAGTAACGATTGTGTTATTGAAAGATGACTGAATATGTGCCTGTCCATGTTCAACGTTTTTCTTGACACGTTTTTTTGTTACTTTTTTTGCAACTTTCTTTGCCATTTAAACTAACCTACTTTCTTGATATTTGTGTACTATTTCTTCTTATTTGCTACTGTTCTCTTCGGACCTTTTCTTGTTCTTGCGTTTGTCTTTGTCTTCTGTCCGCGAACCGGAAGTCCTTTTCTGTGACGGATTCCTCTGTAGCATCCGATTTCCTGTAATCTCTTGATGTTCAGAGCGATCTCTCTTCTAAGATCACCTTCTACAACCTGAGTTTCATCGATAACAGAGCTGATTTTCTTTACTTCTTCATCAGTCAGATCTCTGCATCTTGTGTCAGGATTTACTCCTGCCTCTGATAAGATACGGTTTGAGCTTACTCTTCCGATTCCGTAGATGTAAGTCAGACCAATTTCTACACGTTTGTCTCTAGGTAAGTCAACACCTGCAATACGAGCCATACTTGTTTTCCTCCATTTTACATGTTTTGTTTCATATTGTCTTTAACTGGGGCGTATCGTATTTGACGGAATACCAATGCGCCCAGGCATATCCGGTATGTTAAATATGCCCTTTCCGGCAATCCGGGTTGGTGACCGCCGGTATTAGAAGCAATATACAATGGCCCTTCTGCGGTGCCTTGTATATTTAAAATAGCGCTACACACCGCCTGGTGTGTCACACTATCAGCCGCCTAATTCATACTCCGAATCACTCTTCCGTCAGACGGATTAGCCCTGACGCTGTTTGTGCTTCGGATTTTCGCAGATAATTCTGATACTGCCTTTTCTCTTGATAACTTTGCATTTTTCGCAAATCGGTTTTACTGATGATCTAACCTTCATGTCAAATCCTCCTTTCATACCTTGTAAACCTACTGTTGCTGCCGCTGCGCGGACTTCGCCCACGAACGGCATCTAATATTATAGTTTTTCTCTCTTCAAAAGTCAATACTTTTTTTATTTATCTCTCCAGATAATTCTTCCCTTGGATAAATCATATGGTGAAAGCTCCAGTGTCACCTTGTCACCCGGTAAGATCTTAATGAAATTCATACGAAGCTTTCCGCTGATGTGTGCCAGCACCTGATGTCCGTTTTCGAGTTCCACCTGGAACATTGCGTTCGGAAGTTTCTCAACAACAGTTCCCTCAATTTCAATTACGTCAGCCTTTGACATGCTGTTCCTCCTTTTTGAATCCTATTTACATCTGTTCTTTCTGATACTGTTTTATGAATGAACGAATAGAAATATCCGTCAATTCCACGTCCTCCAGCTTTCTCTTAATCAGCTGGACATGCATCGCTTTCTTTGCCTTCGGTCTGTCCATCGTCCGGATCCGTCCATCTGAAAGCAGCAGCATCTGATCTTTTTCTTCTATTATAATATAAAGCTTTCCTTTATCATGTCCTGCAAGTGATTTCACAAGCATTCCCGGTTCATAACTCAACATCTATGTCTCCTCTTTTCCTGGCAGCGTCAGAATCTTCGGTTCATCTTCCGTGATCAGGATCGTATTTTCATAGTGAGCGGAAGGTTTCCTGTCTCTGGTTACAACCGTCCATCCGTCTGCCTTCCACACGACATCCGGCTTCCCCAGGTTGATCATCGGTTCCACCGCCAGCGTCATCCCCGCTTTCAGCTTGGGTCCCCTGCGCCTCATTGCAAAATTAGGTATCTGCGGATCTTCATGAAGTTTCGTTCCGATTCCATGGCCAACAAGCTCTCTTACCACCCCATAACCAAAATATTCCGCGTATGTGCCTATTGCACGGGAGATATCATAAAGATGATACCCTTCTTTTGCGTATCTCATACCTTCAAAGAAGCACTGCTTTGTCACTTCCACAAGCCTTCTGACCTTTTCATCCGCCTCTCCCAGTATATGCGTTCTGGCAGCGTCAGAATGATAGCCCTTGTAAATTACGCCGGCATCCAGAGAGACCAGATCCCCTTCCCGGATCACCCGGTTTCTGTCGGGAATGCCATGTACCACTTCCTCATTAATGGAAACACAGATTGAGGCCGGATATCCATTGTACCCCAGGAAGGAGGGAGTACATCCGAAACTCCGGATGATCTCCTCTCCCAGATGATCAATATCAGCAGTTGACATTCCCACCCGGAGTTCCTTCCCAAGGAGATCGTGAACCTCACCCAGGATTCTCCCGGCTTCTGTCATCAACTCTATTTCACGGGCTGATTTGATTTTTACAGACACTTTTATTCTCCCAGGATTTTTACGATTGCTCCAAATACGTCATCAATATCGACGGTTCCGTCGACTGTACGTAGGATGCCCGCATTTGTATAATAGTCAATCAGCGGCTGTGTCTGCTCATGGTATACATTCAGTCTTTTCTGAACTGTCTCCGGTTTGTCATCATCACGAAGTACCAGTTCTTTTCCGCATACATCACAGATATTCTCCTGCTTCGGTGCAGCATAGACAATATGATATGTAGCTCCGCATCCTACGCAGGCTCTTCTTCCGCCCATACGCTTTACAATATTTTCATCCGGAACGTCCACATCGATTGCATAATCGATCTTTTCATCCATTGATGCAAGTGCCTTGTCCAGCGCCTCCGCCTGCGGAATTGTACGCGGGAAGCCATCCAGAACATAGCCGTTTTTGCAGTCGTCCTGTTTTACACGGTCAATGACAAGATCCACAGTCAGTTCGTCCGGCACAAGGAGTCCCTGATCCATGTATTCCTTCGCCTTTTTGCCAAGCTCTGTCCCCTCTTTGATATTGGCACGGAAAATATCTCCCGTAGAAATGTGAGGGATCTGGTATTTTGCTGCAATCTTCTTTGCCTGAGTTCCTTTTCCTGCTCCCGGAGCACCTAACATAATAATTTTCATACTGCGTACCTCCATATATCTCTTTATAGAACTTTAACTCGCGAAAAACTTTCCGCGAGCTAAAATCATCAGGTATTTAAAAATCCTTTATAATTACGAACAAGCATCATGGATTCGACTTTCTTGATTGTCTCCAGGACAACACCTACGATAATGATCATAGACGTACCTCCGAAAGAAACATTCGCTCCAAATACTCCATTGAAGAAGAATGGAATAATCTGAACGATCACAAGACCGCACGCTCCAATGAAAATGATATAATTCAGGATCTTTGTCAAATATTCAACCGTTGGTTTTCCTGGTCTGATACCAAGAATAAATCCTCCGCTCTTTTTCATATTATTTGCGATTTCCATCGGGTTAAAAGTAATACTCGTATAGAAATATGCAAAAAATACTGTCAGGAGAATGTAGACAAGCAGTCCCAGCGAATACTGAGGATTCGAAGGATCACACCAGTTATTGGAATTCAGTCCTTTCAGAATCTGACTTCCGATTCCGTCCCCGTTTCCTTTACCCATGAAAGAGGCAATCACAATCGGGAACTGCATCAGAGATGATGCAAAGATAACCGGGATGACACCTGCGGTATTCACCTTCAGCGGAATATTCGTAGACTGTCCGCCCACCGATCTTCTTCCAATAATCTTCTGTGAATACTGTACCGGAATCTTCCGTACCGCATCCTGCAGAACGATGACAAAAACAACCACTACAAGCAGGACTGCAATAATAATCACTGCAGCAAGTGCGGCTTTTGCAAGACTCTTTCCACTGATGAACTGATGATACAGATTCATAAAATCGTTTGGTATTCTGGAAAGAATATTGATCAGAAGTACGATGGAAATTCCATTGCCGACACCTTTTTCTGTGATACGCTCACCAATCCACATCAGCAGTGTAGATCCGGCTGTCAGTGTCACAATGACAACAGCTGCATTCACAAAATTAAATTCTACAAGAAGTCCCTGACGTCCGAATCCGATCGCCATAGCGGCAGATTCAATCAGAGCAAGCGCTACTGTCAGATAACGGGTAATAGCCGTCATCTTCTTTCTTCCCTCTTCTCCTTCTTTCTGAAGCTCTTCCAGTTTCGGAATCGCGATCGTAAGGAGCTGTACAATGATAGAAGAAGTGATGTACGGCGTAATGCTCAATGCGAAAACGGACATCTGTGTAAAGGAACCGCCGGTAAATGCATCAAAGAAGTTGAATGCATCTCCGGTCTGGCTCGCAAAAAAATTCTGGATGTATGTCGGATCCACTCCCGGTGTCGGGAGTTCGGATCCGAGTCTTACAACAATCAGCATCAAAAATGTGAAGAACAGTCTCTGTCTGATCTCTTCAACTTGAAATGCCCTACGGACTGTCTGAAGCAATTAGATCACCTCTGCTTTTCCACCAAGAGCCTCAATTTTAGCCTTAGCGCCTTCACTGAAAGCATTTGCCTGAACTGTAAGCTTTTTGGTTAACTCTCCATTTCCAAGAATCTTTACTCCATCACGAGGATTCTTTACGATTCCTTTTTCAACTAATGTTGCAACTGAAACAACTGCATCGTTTTCAAATACTTCTAAAGCGCTGACATTGATACCAACGATTTCCTTTGTGTTTCTGTTAGTGAAACCTCTCTTAGGAATACGTCTGTATAATGGCATCTGTCCACCTTCAAATCCCGGTCTTGTAGCTCCGGAACGTGCTTTCTGACCTTTGTGTCCTTTTCCGGCTGTCTTACCATTTCCAGATCCGTGTCCACGGCCTCTTCTGAAATTATCGCTGTGTTTTGAACCATCAGCTGGTCTTAAATTTGATAAGTCCATTATGACACCTCCTATCTGATATTAAGCTTCTTCTTCCACTTTTACTAAATGTCTTACCTGCTGTACCATTCCTCTTGTTGCAGCATTATCCGGAAGTACAACTGTCTTGTGCATCTTCTTTAATCCTAATGCTTCAACTGTCTTTCTATGCTTCGGGATGGCACCGATTGTTGATTTCACTAATGTGATTTTCAAATTTGCCATGTTTACCGTCCTCCTTAGCCTAAGATCTCTTCAATAGATTTGCCGCGAAGTCTTGCAACGTCCTCCGGTGTCTTTACGTCCTTCAGTCCGTTAATTGTAGCGAGAACAACGTTCTGCTTATTATTGGATCCCAGAGATTTTGTACGGATGTTCTTGATTCCTGCCATCTCGATCACGGCACGGGCCGGACCACCCGCGATAACTCCAGTACCTTCCGGAGCGTTCTTCAGAAGCACTGTAGCGCTTCCGAATTTTCCGTAAGTATCATGTGTGATACTTTCTTCATCATTCAGTGCAACTGTGATGATGTTTTTCATAGCGTCTTCTTTTCCTTTGCGGATTGCTTCCGGAATTTCAGCCGCTTTTCCTAAACCTGCACCAACATGGCCTTTACCATCGCCGACAACTACTAAAGCTGTGAATCTGAAGTGACGGCCACCTTTAACAACTTTGGTTACACGTTTAATTGATACTACTTTTTCATTTAATTCTAACTGACTAGCATCAATATGATTATGTCTCATCTGTGTTTTCCTCCTCAACTTCTAGAATTCCAGTCCAGCTTCTCTCGCTGCATCTGCTAATGCTTTGATTTTTCCCTGATATATAAAGCCGCCTCTGTCAAAGACAACTTCCTTGATTCCTTTTTCCAGGGCTCTCTTGGCAATGACCGTTCCAAGATATGCTGCTGCTTCTACATTGTTGGTTTTTTCCAGCTCTGCTTTCACATCTTTCTGAAGAGTGGAAGCTGATACCAGAGTGTTTCCAACTGTATCATCGATGATCTGAGCATACATATGATTGTTGCTTCTAAATACAGCAAGACGTGGTCTTTCAGCTGTACCGCTGAAACGGTTGCGTAACCTTCTATGCTTGTTTAAACGAACTTCGCTTCTTGATTTTTTGCTAACCATTTTCACACTCTCCTTACTTATTTCTTACCAGTTTTACCAACTTTACGTCTGATTACTTCATCAGCATACTTGATACCTTTGCCCTTGTAAGGTTCTGGTCTTCTCTTGTCTCTGATTTCAGCTGCGTATTGGCCAACTTTTTCTTTGCTGATACCTTTAACAATAATTTTGTTCTGTCCTTCCAGTACAGTCTCGATTCCTTCCGGATCTTCCATCTCTACCGGATGAGAGTATCCAAGGCTGAGTGTCAGTTTGTTTCCGGACTTTGCAGCTCTGTAACCAACACCGTTTACTTCAAGGACTTTCTGGTATCCTTCTGTTACACCGATCACCATGTTGTTGATCAGTGTTCTTGTAAGACCATGTAAAGATTTCATTTTCTTTAAGTCGTTCGGTCTTGTAACCACGATTGTATTGTCTTCTTTTTTGATTTCCATCTCAACAGGAAGTTCTCTTACGAGAGTTCCTTTTGGACCTGTTACAGTCACTTTATTGTTTTCTGCAATTTCTACAGTTACTCCTTCCGGGATAGCAACCGGAAGTCTTCCGATACGTGACATAACGTATACCTCCTACACTTAAATTCTCGGAGCGGACCTGATCCGCTCTGTTTTCAGTTTCATGGGGATCATATCCCTATATACATGCCTCGCTCCGTGCGCCTAAGCTCAAACTTCGCCTGCGGCTCGTTTTCGCTAACGCTTGGGAGCGGCCTTCACACTAACCTCGCACTGCGCTTACGCTTGTGCTCGACAAGTGTTCAGTGCCTACCATACAAAGCAGAGTACTTCTCCGCCTACGCCGAGTTTTCTTGCTTCTTTGTCTGTTACTACACCCTGGTTTGTGGAAATGATTGCAGTTCCAAGTCCTCCAAGTACTTTCGGGAGTTCTTCCTTACCAGCGTAAACACGAAGTCCTGGTTTGGAGATTCTCTTTAAACCTGTAATAACTTTTTCGTTCTTATCAGCGCCATATTTCAGCGTGATTCTGATTGTCTTGAAGCTTCCTTCATCAATCAGGTCATATTTTGTAATGTATCCTTCGTTTACAAGGATGTCTGCGATAGCGACTTTCATCTTGGAAGCCGGCACATCTACTGTATCATGTTTTGCAGTGTTTGCATTACGGATTCTTGTAAGCATATCTGCGATTGGATCACTCATAGTCATTTTCAATTTCCTCCTTATGGAATGTTCTTTTTGTTTCCTGACTGCGGATATCCTTTTTCAAGGAGTTCTCCGGACCAAATCCGGAGAGCAGCCTTACCAGCTAGCCTTCTTTACTCCCGGAATTTCTCCCTTATAAGCTAATTCACGGAAGCAGATACGGCAAATACCATATTTTCTTAAATAAGCATGCGGACGGCCGCAGATTTTACAGCGGTTGTATTCTCTTGTAGAGAATTTCTGTTTGCGCTGCTGTTTAATTTTCATTGATGTCTTTGCCATGATTTTCCTCCTTTACTACTTTGCGAACGGCATGTTGAACTGTTTCAGTAATTCACGAGCTTCTTCGTCTGTCTTTGCAGTTGTAACGAAGATGACGTCCATACCGCGAACTTTGTCAACTTTATCGTACTCGATTTCCGGGAAAATCAGCTGTTCTTTGATTCCAAGGGCATAGTTTCCTCTTCCGTCAAATGCGTTCGGATTTACACCTCTGAAGTCACGTACACGAGGAAGTGCAAGGTTGATCAGACGATCAACAAACTCGTACATTTTTTCACCTCTTAATGTAACTTTACATCCGATCGGCATGCCCTCTCTGATTTTGAAGTTAGCCACGGACTTTTTCGCCTTTGTAGTAACTGCTTTCTGACCTGTGATTGTCTCCATGTCAGCAATAGCAGATTCCAGAAGTTTGTGGTTTTCTTTTGCTTCACCGACACCCATGTTGATGACAACCTTGTCGAGCTTCGGTACTTCCATAATGTTTTTATATCCAAATTTCTTGATCAGAGCGTCTACGATCTCGTTCTGATACTGTTCTTTTAATCTACTCAAAGCACTGGACCTCCTTTCTCGAATTAATCAATGACTTCGCCTGTTGATTTTGCGTAACGTACTTTCTTGTCTCCGTCCATCTTGAAACCTACTCTTGTAGCTTTTCCCTTGTGAACATACATTACGTTAGATGCGTCAATAGGTCCTTCCTGATGGATGATGCCGCCTTCCTGATTAGAAGCACTTGGTTTTGTGTGCTTTGTCAGCATGTTGACACCCTCTACCAGAACTCTTCCGTTCTTTCTGTCAACGGAAATTACTTTGCCTTCTTTGTCTTTATCTTTTCCGGCGATTACTTTTACAGTGTCGCCTTTTTTAATTTTCATAGTTGACATTCTCAGGTACCTCCTTATAATACTTCCGGAGCCAGAGATACGATCTTCATGAACTGTTTCTCACGAAGCTCTCTCGCAACTGGTCCAAAAATACGAGTTCCTCTTGGGTTTTTGTCGTCTCTGATAATAACAGCTGCATTCTCATCAAATTTGATGTAAGAACCGTCTTTACGACGTGCGCCTTTTACTGTACGAACAACGACAGCCTTTACAACGTCACCTTTTTTAACAACGCCGCCTGGTGTTGCGTCTTTAACAGAAGCAACGATCACATCGCCGATATTCGCATATCTTCTTGTAGAACCGCCCATAACACGGATACAAAGTAATTCTTTGGCACCTGTGTTATCTGCTACTTTTAATCTGCTTTCTTGCTGAATCATGCAGGTAACCTCCTTATATTCTGCTCAATCGTGAAATTATTTCACTTTTTCCATTATTTCCACAAGTCTCCATCTCTTGTCTTTGGAGAGCGGTCTTGTTTCCATAACTTTTACTTTATCTCCAATGTTGCATTCGTTGTTTTCGTCATGTGCTTTTAATTTGTAAGTTCTCTTCACGATCTTGTTGTAAAGCGGGTGTTTCACATGGTCTTCAACTGCAACTACGATTGTCTTATCCATTTTGTCGCTGACAACCTTACCAACTCTTGTTTTTCTCAGGTTTCTTTCCACGTTCATTCCCTCCTTACTCAGCCTTTGCCATCTCAGTCATCACTGTCTGGATTCTGGCAATATTTCTTCTTACTTCTTTGATCCTGCTTGTATTTTCAAGCTGATTCGTTGCGTTCTGGAATCTCAGGTTGAAGAGTTCCTTTTTAGCAGCTACTAATTCTTCATTCAATTCTGAAACTGATTTTTTTCTTAAATCTTCTACAAATGCATTAATTTTCACTGTTATCACCGCCTTCTAAATCTGCGCGAGAAACGATTTTACATTTACAAGGTAATTTGTGCATTGCAAGACGCAGCGCTTCACGTGCAACTTCTTCCGGAACTCCCGCAAGTTCGAACATAACACGTCCTGGTTTTACAACTGCTACCCAGTATTCAAGAGTACCTTTTCCGGAACCCATACGCGTTTCAGCTGGTTTCGTAGTTACAGGTTTATCTGGGAAGATCTTGATCCAGACCTTACCACCACGTTTGATATAACGAGTCATAGCAACACGGGCAGCCTCGATCTGGTTGGAACGGATCCAGCATGGTTCCATTGCCACAAGACCGTATTCACCGTTAGTAATTTTATTTCCGCGTAAAGCCTTACCTCTCATGGAGCCACGGAACTGTTTACGACGTTTTACTCTTTTTGGCATTAACATTATTTATCGCTCCCTTCCTGATTAGCCTTTGTTGGAAGAACTTCGCCTTTGTATACCCAGACTTTTACACCTACTTTTCCGTAAGTTGTGTCTGCCTCAGCGAATCCATAGTCAATGTCTGCACGAAGTGTCTGAAGCGGAATTGTTCCTTCGCTGTAGAACTCTGTACGAGCCATATCAGCTCCGCCAAGACGTCCGGAAACGGATGTTTTCACACCAAGCGCTCCTGCCTTCATTGTTCTGCTCATGCAGGACTTCATAGCACGTCTGAAAGAGATACGGTTCTCAAGCTGAAGTGCGATGTTTTCAGCAACAAGCTGAGCGTCTCTGTCCGGTTTCTTAACTTCTTTGATGTCAACGATGACTTTCTTGTCTGTCATCTTCTGAAGCTCTGCTTTTACCTTTTCGATTTCAGAACCGCCTTTACCGATTACCACACCCGGCTTAGCTGTGTAAACGATGATCTTTACACGGTCAGATGCTCTTTCGATTTCGATACGAGCGATTCCGGCACTGTATAATTTATTTTTAAGAAATTTTCTGATTTTATGGTCTTCAACCAGATTGTCGCCGAAGTCTTTTTCTGCATACCATCTGGAATCCCAGTCTTTGATGATTCCGACTCTCAATCCGTGTGGATTAACCTTCTGTCCCATGATTGCCCTCCTTATCTTTCATCTAACACAAGTGTAATATGGCTCATTCTCTTTTCGATTCTGTAAGCCCTGCCCTGTGCTCTTGGTCTGATACGTTTCATTGTAGGTCCTTTGTTCGCATAGCATTCTGCGATGTAAAGGTTTTCTGGTGACATACCGTTATTGTTTTCAGCATTTGCGATTGCTGACTCTAATAATTTCTTGATTAAGCTGGAAGCATATCTTGGGTTATATGTTAAAATACCAAGTGCTGTTGTTACATCCTTACCTCTGATGGCATCCAAAACGAAGCATGCTTTCTGAACAGAGACTCTTGCGTAGGATAACTTTGCTGACGGTCTCGTGTCTTTGTTCGCATTTCTTTCTCTTTTAATCTGAGATCTATGTCCCTTAGCCATGGATGAACCCTCCTTTCGAATACACGTTTATTATCTTACTCTGGATTTCTTTTCGTCTTTACCATGTCCTCTGTATGTTCTTGTTGCAACAAACTCACCAAGTTTGTGTCCAACCATATCTTCTGTGATATATACCGGGACATGTTTTCTTCCGTCATGAACGGCGATTGTATGACCGATCATCATCGGGAAAATTGTAGAACGGCGGGACCATGTCTTGATAACAGACTTGTCTCCGGATTCGTTCATAGCTTCTACTTTTTTCAGTAAACTCGCATCTGCGAATGGTCCTTTTTTAAGTGAACGAGCCATTAGGTTTAACCTCCTTCAAAACTGTTTATTTGATAGCTTTTCCGTCACGTCTTCTTACGATCAGCTTATTAGACGCTTTGTTTTTCTTTCTTGTCTTAAGACCAAGTGCCGGTTTGCCCCAAGGTGTAGACGGGCCTGGACGACCAATACCTGTCTTACCTTCACCACCACCGTGCGGATGGTCATTCGGGTTCATTACAGAACCACGAACTGTAGGTCTGATGCCCATATGGCGTTTACGTCCTGCTTTACCGATGTTGATCAGGTTGTGCTCGCCGTTTCCGACAACACCAACTGATGCACGGCATACAAGCGGTACCATTCTCATTTCACCTGACGGAAGACGAAGTGTTGCGTATTTTCCTTCTTTAGCCATCAGCTGTGCGCTGTTACCAGCGGAACGAACAAGCTGACCGCCTCTTCCTGGATTTAATTCGATATTGTGAATCTGTGTACCAACCGGGATCTCAGAGAGCGGCAGGCAGTTTCCTACTCTTACTTCCGCTTCCGGTCCATTCATGACTGTCATTCCGTCTGTCAGTCCCTGCGGTGCAAGGATGTAAGCCTTTTCGCCGTCTGCGTAGCAGATCAGTGCGATGTTTGCTGTTCTGTTCGGATCGTATTCGATACCGATAACCTTTGCCGGAATTCCATCTTTATTTCTCTTGAAATCGATAATTCTGTATTTTCTCTTAGCTCCGCCTCCGCGGTGTCTTACTGTAATTTTACCCTGAGCGTTACGTCCGGCTGTTTTGCTTTTGGAAACAAGCAGAGATTTCTCTGGTGCTTTCTTTGTGATCTCAGCAAAATCAGATCCGGTCATCTGTCTTCTGGAAGGTGTATATGGGCTGTATGTTTTAATTCCCATTACTGTATCTCCTTTCGTGTTCTAATTATTGGTTTCACGGATTTGCACCGTTTATCTGCTCTAGATTCTAGAGTCCCTGGAAAATTTCGATCTCAGCGCTCTCTTCTGTCAGAGCTACGATCGCTTTCTTTGTCTTAGCAGTTTTTCCGTATGTCATACCACGGCGTTTTGTTTTGCCGTCCAGGTTCATGGTGTTGACACTCTTTACTTTTGTTCCAGCGAACATTTTTTCAACTGCTTCTTTGATCTGAGACTTGTTAGCTTCCGGATGAACAAGGAATGTGTATTTCTTGTCAGCCATGAGGCCCATGCTCTTCTCTGTTACTACTGGTTTCAGGATTACGTCATAGTACTGAATGTTTGCCATTATGCGTACACCTCCTCGATCGCCTCTACAGCAGCCTTTGTAGCAATTACTGTGCTGTATTTCAGGATATCATACACATTGATTGTATTAGTACGTGCAGTCTTGACATCAGCGATGTTTCTTGCGGAAAGCTCAGCTTTTGTGTTGCCGTCTTCTAATACTACTAATGCTTTGGATACGTTTAAGTTGTTTAATACATTCTGGAATTTCTTTGTTTTGATTTCATCGAAATTCATCTCATCAACTACGATGAACTTGTTCTCTTCTACTCTGGATGTCAGAGCGGATTTCAGAGCTGCTCTCTTTTCTTTCTTGTTTAATTTGAAAGAGTAGTCTCTCGGTGTCGGAGCAAATACCACTCCACCGCCTGTCCACTGCGGAGCTCTTGTTGATCCCTGTCTTGCGTGACCTGTTCCTTTCTGTCTCCACGGTTTTCTTCCGCCGCCGGATACTTCAGAACGTGTCTTTGCTTTCTGTGTTCCCTGACGTTTATTTGCAAGCTGCTGTACAACTGCCATGTGCACAAGGTGTTCGTTCACTTCAACACCGAAAATAGCATCATTTAAGTCAATCGTACCAACTTCTTTACCTTCGATATTGTAAACAGCTACGTTTGCCATTACTTTGTTCCTCCTTTCCTCTCAAAAACCTAAATACTCTTTACTGTTTCTTTGATTGTTACTAAAGATTTTTTAGGTCCTGGTACGGAACCTTTTACTAAGAGCAGATTGTTTTCTGCGTCAACTCTTACTACTTCAAGATTCTGAATTGTAATCTTCTTGCTTCCCATGTGTCCCGGCATTTTCTTTCCTTTGAATACCTTGCTCGGATCGGAAGCCGCACCATTGGAACCTGCGTGACGGTGGAATTTGGAACCGTGTGTCATAGGTCCTCTGTGCTGATTATGTCTCTTGATCGCGCCCTGGAATCCTTTACCTTTGGAAATTGCTGTTGCATCTACCTTGTCGCCTACCGCGAAGATGTCTGCTTTGATTTCCTGAGCAAGTGCATATTCCTCAGCGTTGTCAAATCTGAATTCTTTTACGAATCTCTTACCGGATACTCCAGCTTTGTCGAAGTGTCCTTTTTCAGCCTTTGTCACACCATTTCTGTGGACAATTTCTTTCTTGCCGCTCTTGTCAACATTGA
>ERZ1643246.1986-NODE-1986-length-20708-cov-6.965235_pt1 | contig 20708 bp, 18 predicted proteins | sample MGYA00579265_ERZ1643246 | MGnify/ENA primary metagenome ERZ1643246 (study PRJEB29033, sample SAMEA4952261) | chicken gut metagenome | biome: Broiler Chicken; feature: Gastrointestinal Tract; material: Caecum | place: Ireland | collected 2018 | study: Broiler...
CGGTGCAGACGGATCCTCTGCTGAGGGAATGTGATTTCGGGAGATTCGAGGGGAAGACCTATGAAGACCTGAAAGACGAGCCTGACTATATCCGCTGGATGGAATCCGGCGGCATGACCGCATTCCCGGAAGGGGAGTCCCAGGAGGACTTCCGTGCCCGGTGTGAACTGGGTGTGAGGAAATGGATCCGTCGCTGGATCGAAGAGGGGGTGGACCGGGCAGCATTTGTGGTCCACGGCGGCACGCTCATGGCGGCACTCTCCCGGATGGCAGAGGGAGAGCATTCCTTTTATGACTGGCAGGCAGGGAATGGATGCGGATATCTTGCAGAGGCAGATGAAGAGGAATGGAAGAGCGGGACAGAGGTCCTGCGGCACATCCGGCAGATCGGGTGAAAGGACAGGAAGAACAGGATGGAGGAGAAGGAAAGATGCTGATGTCACTTGCAGCCTGCGGGGCAGGCTTACTTTTGGATCTTCTGTTCGGGGATCCGGTCTGGCTGTACCATCCGGTGCGGCTCATCGGGAACTGGATCTCATGGGTGGAGCGGCAGTTGAGGAAAGTGTGCGGCTCCCATCTTATGGCAGCGGGGGGCGTGCTCTGGGTGACGACTGCCCTGCTGGCGTTTCTGGTCCCGTTTGTCCTGCTCTTTCTTGCCGGGCGGATCCATCCGGTGCTCTGGTTCCTGCTGGAGACATTCTGGTGCTTTCAGATCCTGGCGGCGAGATGCCTGTCCGCCGAGAGCCGGAAGGTGTACGGGAAGCTGAAGGAGGGAGACCTTCCGGGTGCGAGAAAAGCCGTATCCATGATCGTAGGAAGGGACACAGAAAATCTCACAGAGGAAGGCGTCACGAAAGCCGCCGTGGAGACAGTGGCTGAGAATACTTCTGACGGAGTGACCGCGCCGCTTTTTTACCTGCTGATCGGCGGAGCCCCGCTGGGATTCTTTTACAAGGCAGTGAATACCATGGACTCCATGCTGGGCTATAAAAATGACAGATACATCCGGTTCGGGAGGCTCCCGGCAAAGATGGACGATGTGTTCAACTACATCCCCGCCCGGGTCACAGCGCTTCTTATGACCGCAGCCGCATTCCTCACCGGGCTGGACGGGAAGAACGCGTGGAAGATCTGGCGCCGGGACAGGCGGAAACATGCCAGCCCCAACGCGGCGCAGACCGAGTCCGTGTGCGCAGGCGCGCTGGGTGTGCAGCTTGCAGGAGATGCGGTATATTTCGGGAAAGTTTATAAAAAAGAATTCATCGGGGACGCCAGACGCGGGATCGAGCCGGAGGATATCCTGAGGACGGGAAGGCTGATGTACGCCACGGAATTGCTGACCTTTCTCCTGTGCGGCGGGATCCGGCTTGCGCTTGCCCTGGTCCTGGCCTGAGCCGTGCTCCCGAAAAAGGCAGCGCGCGAAAAGCCATGAAAGGCTGGGAAAGGCTGAGAAAGACGGAAGGGCCGGCTGAGGAGACAGCGGCAAGCCGGGCAGGAAAGAGAGAGGAAGGACACAGAAAGGAGCCGGAAAGGAGACAGACATGGAATACGGGCACGGAGGAGATATCTATACATATAAGGGCATGCTGGATTTCTCAGTCAATGTCAATCCTTTCGGGCCGTCGGAAGCCGTGCTCGAGGCGGCAAAGCGGGGGATCGATAAGTGCTGCGCCTACCCGGACAGCCAGTGCCGCGCCCTGAGGGAGGCTTTGGCGGCAAAACTGGGTGTCCCACAGGAATATATCCTGCCGGGAAACGGGGCGGCGGATCTGTTCTTCTCTCTTGTGACTGCGGAAAGACCGAAAAAGGCGCTGATCCCGGTCCCTGCCTTTTCGGAGTATGAGCAGGCGCTGCGCACTGTGGACTGTCAGATCCGTTATTATCAGACGGAAGACAAAGAAAATTTCCGGCTCACAGAACGGTTCCTGGAGGAATTGACAGAAGATCTGGATCTGGTGTTCCTCTGCTCTCCTTCGAACCCTACGGGGCAGGTGATCCCGGAGGATCTCCTGCGCAGGATCATCCGGCGGTGCGGGGAGAAGAAGATCCGGCTCGTGCTGGATGAGTGCTTTATCGAATTCGCCGACCGGGAAAAAGCGTTTTACGCGGAGGGAGAGGCAGAAAACTGCCCACAGCTCTTTGTAGTACGGGCTTTTACCAAGATGCATGCCATCCCGGGACTGCGCCTGGGATATGGGATCACATCGGACACAGAGCTGCTGGAACGGCTGTGCAGAGTGCGTCAGCCGTGGAGCGTCTCTATCCCGGCCCAGGAGGCGGGGATCGCCGCCCTGTCAGAAGCAGAAGACCTTAAAGTGGAGAAGACGAGGATCCTGATCCGGGCAGAGAGGGAATGGCTGGAACAAGAGCTGAGAGAGATGGGGTTCCGGGTGATCCCCTCGGAGGCGAACTTTATCCTGATGTACAGCAGTATAGATCTGGCGGAAGGACTGAAAGAGCAGGGGATCCTGATCCGTGACTGCGGGAATTACCGCGGACTTGGAAAAGGATGGTATCGCACAGCAGTAAGGCTGCATGAGGAGAACCGGCTGCTGGCGGAAGCGCTCGGGAAGATCAGCGAAGGAAGAGATCAGCGAAAGAAAAGATCAGCGAAAGAAGAGATCAGTGAAAGAAGAAATCAATGAAAGAAGAGAGCAGTGAACGGAGGTTATAGAATGGCAAGACCGATCATGATACAGGGAACCATGTCGAATGTGGGGAAGAGCGTCCTTGCAGGCGGACTGTGCCGTGTGCTCCGGCAGGACGGCGTGAAGGCGGCTCCTTTTAAGTCCCAGAATATGGCCCTGAATTCTTATATCACCCGGGACGGGCTGGAGATGGGGCGGGCGCAGGTCATGCAGGCGGAAGCAGCGGGGATCGAGCCGGATGTATGCATGAATCCTATCCTGCTCAAGCCTACCAATGACACGGGTTCCCAGGTGATCGTAAACGGACGGCCGGAGGGCGTGATGTCCGCTGTAGAATATTACCGCCGCAAAAAGGAGTTTGTCCCGGCAGTCATGGAAGCCTACGCAAGACTCGCCTCCCGGTATGATGTGATCGTCATCGAAGGCGCAGGCAGCCCGGCGGAGATCAATCTGAAGCAGGATGATATCGTGAACATGGGCATGGCAGAGATGGCGGACGCGCCGGTGCTCCTCGCGGGAGATATCGACCGGGGCGGGGTGTTCGCCCAGATCACAGGGACGGTCATGCTCCTGGAAGAGGAGGAGCGGCGGCGTATAAAGGGAACCATTATCAATAAGTTCCGGGGGGATGTCTCCATCTTAAAGCCCGGGCTGTCCATGCTGGAAGAGAGGACCGGGATCCCGGTGCTGGGCGTGGTGCCGTATTTCTATCTGGATATCGATGAGGAGGACAGCCTGACCGAACGGTTCCGGAGGAAGAAAAATGCCGGGCTCGTGGACATCGCAGTGGTCCGTCTGCCGAGGATCTCCAATTTTACGGATTTCGCGCCGCTGGAGTCGCTGGAAGAGGTATCTGTCCGGTATATCACATCCCCTGACCAGTTCGGAAGCCCGGACGCTGTGCTTATCCCGGGCAGCAAGAATACGATCCGGGACCTGCTCTGGATGCGCCAGAACGGTATGGAGGCGAAGGTCCTCCAGTTCGCGGACCGGGGCGGGGTGGTGTTCGGCATCTGCGGGGGCTACCAGATGCTGGGACAGGAGATCTCAGACCCGGACGGTACGGAGCAGAGGGGCACAGTGGCAGGCATGGGGCTTCTCCCTGTGCGCACCGTATTCCAACAGGAGAAGAGAAGGACAAGGGTGGAAGGAAATTTCCTTGTCCTGGAAGGCGCGCTCAAAGAATTGTCCGGGGCGCCTTTTGCCGGGTATGAGATCCATATGGGGAAAAGCACTCTTGCAGAGGGCGGCAGAGCGCTTGCATCGATCTCAGAGGAGACCGTACAAAGCGGCATCTCCGGAGACCTCATTCCCGGAGATGGCATTCCCGTAGACGGCGTTCCCGTGGAGGGCAGCACAGGCAGGGCGCACCCGGACGGCGCCTGCCGCGGAAATGTGTACGGATGCTATGTCCACGGGATCTTTGACGCTCCCGAGGCAGCAGGGGGCTTCCTGTCGGCGCTGCTCAAAAAGAAAGGCTGCGGCCCGTCAGAGATCCGGGCAAGGGACTGGAAGTCATACAAAGAGGAACAGTATGACAGGCTTGCGGACATCATCCGCCAGAACGTGGATATGGATGCAGTCTATCGGATCATAGAGAAAGGAAATGATGCGCCATGTATACTGTAATACGGATCGGGAGCAGAGAGAGCGCTCTTGCAGTAAAGCAGGCAGAGATCATAAAAGAACTGATCGAGAGGGAAGACCCGGCGGTCAGGGCAGAGATCATCACCATGAAGACAACAGGGGATAAGATCCTGGACAAAAGTCTGGCAAAGATCGGCGGCAAAGGTTTGTTTGTCAAAGAGCTTGACCGTGCGCTCCTGGAAGGGAAGATCGATCTTGCTGTGCACAGCCTGAAGGATATGCCAATGGAGGAGAGAGAGGAACTTCCCCTCCTGGCATACAGCAGGAGAGAGGATCCGAGGGATGCGCTCCTTCTGCGGAAAGGACTTGACGATCTCCCGGAGACCCCGGTCATCGGCACCTCCAGCCGCAGGCGCAGTCTCCAGATGGAAGCGCTGTATCCGGGATGCACCTTCCGGGGGATCCGGGGAAATGTCCAGACCCGGATGAAAAAACTGGAGAGTGAAGGATACGATGGAACGCTCCTGGCTGCGGCAGGATTGAAGCGGCTGGGAATGGAGAAGGAGATCCGCAGGTATTTCTCTGTGGAGGAGATGATCCCCGCCGCAGGGCAGGGCATCCTTGCCGTCCAGGGAAGGCGGGGAGAGGCGTATGGGTGGATGGAGCGCCTGGACTGTCCCGAGAGCCGTGCGGCAGCTCTGGCGGAGCGGCAGTTTATCCGGGCAGTGGACGGGGGATGCACGTCCCCGTGCGCGGCCCATGCCAGAGTGGAAGGGAATGAACTGAAACTGTCCGGGCTGTATTATGATGAGAAGACCGGACAGTATATAAAAGGATCGCTGTGTGCGGACACTGGCCATGCGGCACATGCCGGCGAGAAGCTGGCGAAGGAACTGATGCGCCTTATTTAGACAGCGGGGAGAGGATGTTGGAGATGGAACATACGGAGAAAGAAAGAAAAGGGAAGGTATGGCTCGCCGGGGCGGGCCCGGGGGATGCGTCCCTTCTGACGCTGAAAGCCGCGCGCCTGATCGAGAAGGCGGATGTGATTGTGTATGACGCCCTGATCAGCGCGGAGACGTTAAGCCGCATCCCGGAGAAAAAAGAAGTGATCTATGTGGGCAAGCATGCGGGGGATCACCCGGTCCCCCAGGAGGAGATCAACCGGATCCTTGTCCGGGAAGCGGAAAAGGGAAAGCAGGTCCTCCGGCTGAAAGGGGGAGATCCCTTTGTGTTCGGAAGAGGCGGGGAAGAGCTGGAGCTGCTTATCCGGGCGGGGATCCCCTTTGAGATCGTGCCCGGAGTGACGAGCGCGGCAGCGGTCCCGGCCTATGCGGGAATCCCGGTGACCCACCGGGACTATGCCTCTTCCTTCCATGTGATCACCGGGCACGCGCGGAAAGGGGGCAGAGTGGATCTCGACTTCCCTGCCCTGGTCCGGCTGAAGGGCACACTGGTCTTCCTGATGGGGCTTTCCGCCATGGAATTTCTCCTGAATGGGCTGACAGAAGCGGGGATGGATCCGGATACGCCTGCCGCTGTGCTGGAAAACGGGACCTGCGCCGGGCAGAGAAGGGTTACCGCGACCGTGGGCACGCTGAAGGAAGCTTCTGACCGCGCCGGCATCAAAACGCCTGCCATCATCGTAGTGGGCAAGGTGTGCGCCCTGTCCTCTCAGATGCACTGGGCGGAGGACCGTGTGCTGGGCGGAAGGCAGTTCCTTGTTACAAGGCCCAGACAGAGCAGTTCTTCTCTTGCAGAGCGTCTGCGGGATCTGGGGGCGCAGGTCATCGAGATGCCAGCTATCCGCACAGAACCCATCTGTCCGAACCGCAGGCTCAGAGAGGCGCTGGAAACATTCGGGACCCATGCGGATCAGGAGTGGCTGGTCTTTACAAGTCCTGCAGGGGCGGACCTCTTTTTTGACCAGCTTATGGAACTGGGGATGGATCTGCGGAGCCTCCTTGTCCGCGGCGCAGAAGTGCGCATCGCTGCCATCGGCTCCGGGACTGCCGCTGCCCTGGGGAAACGAGGGCTGATCCCGGATCTTGTGCCCCGGGTGTACAGCGCGGCGGCTCTGGGAGAAGCTCTGGCGGAGACAGCGGCAGAGGGAAGCCGCATCACTGTGGCGCGGGCGGAGAAAGGCTCGGAGGAACTCCTGCCGCCTCTTCTTAAGGCAGGGCTTGATGTGGATGACATCCCGCTGTACCGTACCCTGTATGAGACGCATCCTCTCCTGAAAGACCGGATCCGGGAACTGCTGGAGCAGGGCCGGATCGACGCCGTGACATTTACGAGCGCGTCCACGGTCAGAGGGTTCACCGGAGCCGTGGAATGCGCGGACTATACCGGGATCCGGGCAGTCTGTATCGGGGAGCAGACCGCGGCGGAGGCAGCGAAATATGGAATGCAGATCCAGGTGTCAGACCAGGCGTCCATGGACGCGATGGTCGGGAAGATCGTGGAGCTGTTCGGAAAGGACAGCGGACAGTAAGAGAGCAGTTGTTTGACAGGAAAGGAGGATGGGGAGATGCTCGCATATACTTTCAAACGTCTGGCGGCAGGGCTGGTCTCCCTGTTCGTCCTTGCCACTGTGACCTTTTTCCTGGTCCGCCTGATACCGGGAAGCCCGTTCCAGAGCGGGAGCGTGTCCTCCCAGGTGGTAGAGGCAGTGGAAGAAGAGTACGGCCTCAATGAGCCTCTGTTCGACCAGTATGCGGCGTATATGGGGAATCTGGCACGGGGAGATCTGGGCATTTCTTACCAGGAGCCGGACACATCGGTAGCTGAGATCATCGGCAGGACCTGGCCAGTCACCGCATCGCTGGGGATCACGGCCCTGCTGACGGCAGTGATCCTGGGTACGGGGCTTGGGATCCTCCGGGCAGTGTCAAAGAAAAAAGCAGTCCGGGAAGGCATTGCGGCGGGCGGGATGCTCCTTGCAGGGATCCCCAATTTCGCCGCCGCCATTCTTCTTCTCCTCGTATTCAGCGTGAAACTTAAGTGGTTCCCCTCGGCGGGGCTCCTTAGTCCGGCGCACTATGTGCTCCCGGTGGCCGCGCTGATGCTCTATCCCATGGCGGTCATTTCCCGCCTGACCGGAAATGCCCTTGTGGCGGAGATGGACAGGCAGTATGTGCTGTTCGCCCGGGCGAAAGGGCTGGGGAGAGGCAGGATCCTGTTTACCCATGCCCTGAAAAACGCATGGGTCCCGGTGCTGAATTATGTGGGCCCGGCGTCGGCATTCCTCCTTACCGGGAGCTTTGTGGTGGAGAGTATCTTTACCATCCCGGGGCTGGGGCGGGAGTTCGTAAGCTCGGTCACAAACCGGGATTACACGCTGATCCTGGGACTGACGGTTTTTATGGGCACAGTGGTGATCCTGGTGAATCTTGCGACGGACCTTGTGTGCGCATGGCTGGATCCGAAGCTGCGGCGGTCATACAGCGGGAAATGAAGAAAACACGAGAAACATGAGAAGCATCAGAAAAATGTAAGAAAACAGCGGGAAAACGGAATTGGACCTACAGAGAGATGGACTGCGGAAAGGAGGCGGGATCCGTGAATATAAGAAAAGAGACAGCGCGTCTGGTCAGAGGGAACCGGCAGGCGCTTGCAGGCTGTGTGATCCTCGGTATCTGGATCCTGCTCGCCGTCCTTGTGCCCCTCTTCTGGCCCTGGTCTTATTCGGAGCAGAATGCGGAGATCCGGAACCAGGCAGTGTCCCTGGCCCATCTGTTCGGGACGGATAAGTTCGGGAGGGATATTTTCTCCAGAGTCTGGTACGGGGCAGGCATCAGCCTGCTGATCGGAACTGCCAGCGCGCTGATCAACGGCTGTGTGGGCGTGGCCTTCGGGGCGGCGGCAGGATACGCGGGCAGACGTACAGATATGGTCATGATGCGCGCCGCGGATATTATCGCTTCCATCCCTTCCATGCTGTATGTGATCCTGATCACACTCGTGGCGGGAGCCGGGGCAGGGAGCATCATCCTCGGGCTGTGTGTGGCAGGCTGGATCGATATGGCGCGGATCGTCCGGGGCGAGATCCAGAGACTGAAAGAGACGGATTTCGCGGCGGCGGCGCGCATGGAAGGCATCTCCCGGAGCCGGATCCTGTGGCGGCATCTGCTGCCGAACGCGGCGGGACCGATCCTGGTAAACCTGGTATTTATGATCCCCCATGCCATCTTTACGGAAGCATTTCTAAGTTTTCTGGGGCTGGGACTGGAGCCGCCGGCCGCCAGTCTGGGGACGATCATCCAGGAGGCGCGCAGCCAGATGCTCGTGTATCCGTATCAGATGGTATGCCCTCTTATCGTGCTGTGCGTGATGCTGCTTGCATTCAATGCGGTGGGCACGGCGGCCGAGGGACAGCTCAGGAGAGGAAAAGGCAGATGAGCATTTTAGAAGTCAGGAACTTAAGCGTACAATATCATACGGGCCAGGAGAGCAGACAGGCGCTGGACGGGATCAGCTTTTCTGTGGGCGAGGGTGAGACCGTCGGCATCGTGGGGGAGTCCGGCTCGGGGAAGAGCACGGCAATGCTTGCAGTGATGGGACTCCTCGGGGACAGCGCGGAGGTTTCCTCAGATGGGATCACGGTCTGCGCAGACCCGGTGCAGCCCGGCCGTGATATCGCCATGATCCTCCAGGATTCCCTGAACTGCCTGAATCCTGCGGTAAAGATCGGACGGCAGATCACAGAGACAGTCCGGGCCCACAGAAAATGCACAAAGCGGGAGGCAAAGGAGCGGGCGGAAGAGCTGCTGGATATGGCAGGGATCCGCTCACCGAAGCTTCGGATGGGGCAGTATCCTTTTGAACTATCCGGAGGGATGCGCCAGAGAGTGGCCATCGCCATTGCCCTTGCCTGCGAGCCCCGGGTGATCATCGCAGATGAGCCGACCACCGCTCTGGACGCGGCGGTCCAGGTCCAGATCCTCCATCTCCTGAAGCGGATCGTGGAGGATACGGGCACCGCTCTCCTTGTGGTCAGCCATGACATGGGAGTCATCGCGGCGCTTTGCAGCAGGGTGTATGTGATGAAGGCGGGACGGATCATTGAGGCGGGATCCGCGGAAGAGATCTTCTATGCCCCGGTCCATGAATATACGAAAAAGCTCTTAAGGGACACGAAAGGGCACAAGCCTATTCCAACCCATCCGCAGGAGGCTCATTTGCGGGGGAAACCGCAGCCGCCTCTTCTCCGCCTGGAGCACGTGACAAAGGTGTTCGGCACAGACGAGGGGATCCGGGACGTCTCTATGGAGATCCGGGCCGGGGAGGTCTATGCCCTTGCCGGGGAGAGCGGCAGCGGGAAGACGACTCTGGCAAGGCTCCTGACCGGGCTCCTGGCGCCGGATGACGGGAAGATCCTGTACAGAGGAGAATGTCTGGATGCAGGGAAAGGGAAGCGGGCATGGAACGGAAAGAGTGCATGGAACGGAAAGAGTGCATGGAACGGAAAGATCCAGATGGTGTTCCAGGATGCATATGGTTCCCTCAATCCCTGCCTGACAGTGGGACAGGCTCTTAGCGAGGCTCTGCGGGCGCAGGGCGGGAAAGACGGGCTGACGCCCGCAGAGAGGCGAAGGAGAGTGGAGGAAATGCTCTGTATGGCAGGGCTTTCCCCGGAGGATGCAGACCGGTACCCGGACGAGTTTTCCGGGGGAGAGCGGCAGCGGATCGGGATCGCCAGAGCACTGATCCCGGAGCCGGAGCTTCTGATCTGTGATGAGGCGTTTTCCGCACTGGATGCTTCCACAAGGAAACAGGTCCTTGACCTGCTCCTGTCCATCCAGAAGGAAAAGAAGATCGCATGCCTGTTCATCTCCCATGACCTGGCCCTGATCCGTCAGGTCAGCAGCAGGATCAGCGTCCTCTGCCAGGGGCGGCTGGCAGAGAGCGGGGAGACAAAGGATGTCTGTTCGGATCCCTGGCATCCTTATACAAAGATGCTCTTAAACTCCGTCCTTCCGCCGGACCCTCTGAAAGCGGGCAAAGTCCGCCCTGTCTTTGCGGAAGAGGGGACGCAGGGGACAGACAGCGGGAAGGGCTGCCCTTTCGCAGCGTCCTGCGGGTATGCCATGAAATGCTGTTTTGAAGAGACGCCGGGACCATACCGCTTCGGCAGCAGGGAGACCGCATGTTTCCTGTATTCAGAGGAGCATACAGGGAAACGGGCGGAAGGATATACAATGACATCGCAGATCTGAGTTACAGCAGACGGGCAAAGGAGAGAAACACATGAAAAGAGGACATTTGACAGGAAGATGGCTGGCAGCAGCCCTGGCAGCCGCCTTATTTTCAGCGGCAGCCCTGTCCGGGTGCGCGGGAGAGCGAAAAGACGCGGACACCGGGAATGGAGCGTCAGGGGAAAAAGAGATCACAGTGGCAGTGAACAGTGAGACCGGGACCCTGGATCCGGCAGGTTCCATTGCCCTGACTTATCTGTCGTACTCTGTGACTGCTCTGGATGAGCTGCTCACATATGACGAAAACGGAGAGATCGAGTACCGGGCGGCGGAATCTTATGAGGTGAATGAAGATTCCACGGTCTGGACCTTCCATCTCAGGGAAGACGCTCTCTGGTCCGACGGCACCCCGGTGACAGCGGAAGATTTCCTGAACACGATCCGCCGGGCCTTGGATCCGGCGTCAGGGAGCGGGTATGCGGTCTATCTCTTCCCCATTGAAAATGCGGAAGAGATCTATGATCAGGAAGCGTCCATGGATACCCTGGGCGTGGATACGCCGGATGACCACACCCTTGTATTCCGGCTGGAAGAGCCATGCGTCTATTTCCTGGACCTGCTGCGTCTGCCCGTATACACGCCGTCCTGCGCGAAGTATGCGGATTCTGTGGACAGCGGGTGGGACAAGGACCCGGAGACAAGCCTGGCGAACGGTCCGTTCATGCTTGCGGAATATGTGCCGGATCAGTATTTCGTGCTGGAGAAAAATGAGTCCTACTGGAATCAAGACGCAGTCCGTCTGGACCGGATCATTTACCGGTTTTTTGACGATACCCAGGCAATGGCAGCCGCCTATGAGACCGGAGAGGTGGATGTGGCGGTATCGCTCCCCTCATCGGTGATGGAGCTCTATGAGGGCAGGGACGATCTCCTGGTGACAGAACAGATCGCCACGCGGTATATTTATTTTAACCTGGATGTGGAGCCTTTTGACGATGTCAGGGTAAGGGAGGCGTTCAACCTTGCGATCGACCGGGAAGAACTGTGCCGGATCCTGGGAGAGGACACAGAACCTACCTATAACCTGGTGGCAAAATATATGATTGATAAAAACACGGGCATGCGCTTCGTGGATGAGGCGGAGCAGCCTTTTGGGGAAAATGCAGAGCGGGCGCGGGAGCTCCTTGCCGAGGCGGGATATCCGGACGGGGAAGGGTTCCCGGAGATCACATACAGTTACCCGACTCTGGAGATGGACTCAGACACAGCCCAGGTCATCAGGGAGCAGCTCAAAAAGAATCTGAATATAGACATTGAGCTGAAGGCGCAGGAGCTGCAGGCAAATTACAGCAGCCGGCATGCGGGGGATTTCGATCTGTGCAGGATGAACTGGACCGCTGACTTTGCCGACCCGTATACCTACCTGTCCATGCTGCTGTCCAACAGCACCTACAATTGCAGCGGGATCCATGATGAGGAGTATGACGCGATCGTGGAGGCATCCGGCAGCGAGCAGGATCCGGCGGCGCGGTCCGTCCTGCTGCACCAGGCGGAGCAGAGGGCAGTGGGTGAGCAGTTTTACATTATCCCCCTGTATGCCATGAAGAGCGTAAACCTGGTCAATCCGGAGATCACAGGGCTTCGGCAGATCCCGGCGAGCGGGGCTTTGGAATACCGGTACGCGGATATTGGATAAAAAATGACGACCATTTGGGGGAGTGATATTAATATGTCTATGCAGGAAATAGCAAGAAAAATAGACAGACATATTCTTTGCGAAAATTCGAAAATAATCTTAAGAAAAGCGATTGATGGCGATAAGGAGCCATATTATCAACTGAAAAGAGAATATGCATATATGAAATCTGTTTTTGCCAGACCGGAATTTAAAGATGAATTATGGCAGGAGTATTTATCTGAAGAAAGCCTGTACTATACAATAGCAAAGAAAGAAGATAACATTTTTATTGGATACTGTGGAGTGAAAAATTTAAACAGGAAAGTTTGGGAGATTGCAATAGAAATCAAAAGTGATTATTGTCATCGAGGGTATGGGTATAGCGCCTTAAAAATGTATTTAGAAACAGTAGCGAAAATTTCCAATCGTCACGAGTTTGCAAGCAGGGTAGATGCAGATAATATTGCTTCTCAAAATTTGATGGAAAAACTGGGATTTCAGCCATATGGATTATCAGAATTTCTTTTGCATAAGGAAGAAGATAAACTGGCAGCAGAAGAAGAATATAAAGATAAACTGGATGCCAGATATATAGCTCTTGCAGAGAAATTTAAGGTAGAACCCAGAAGACTTCTGAGTCATGTTTTGGAATATCGAATCATTGTTTGATCTGTAGATGGGAGCGTGACAAGTGTGACAGAACGGAAGATTTTTGCCTCGGATGAGGATTTTATTATATGCAATATATCAGAGGCAGACAGAAGCGATTATGTGGAATTACACAGGCAATTAAACGGGGAAGCCTCTCTGTATTTAAATCCAATATCAAAAGATATGATGTGGGAACAGCTATTAGATAATGCAGATAGTGTTTTTTCGTTATTTACCAGAAAAGGGGATTATTGCGGGAGTATAGAATTACAGCAGCCGAATAGCAATACGCCGGAAATAGGAATTGATTTGTTGGAGGAGAAAAGAAACCAGGGAATCGCGCCAAAAGCAGTTCGGTTATTTGCCAGAAGAGTCTATGAGATAAGGAAGGTTGATTATTTCCTGATTCGTATTTCATCGAATAATCACCATAGTAAACATGTGTTTGAAAAGATGGGAGCTGTTAAAATCGGAGAAGAAGAAACAGATTTTTCAAGATTTGTGGAGAAATTCAGGAAAACAGCAGAAGAAGACGGACAGGATTTAGAGAAATTCAGGCATTTGTTCGAAGAAAGTGATGATGAGGCAGTATCTTGTTACAGTCTGGATCCAAATACTTTTTTGCGAGAGGTCTGAGAAAAAGGATATAAAGTACAGTAAAGAAAGCAGAGAAAACAGAAAAATTATTTCATCTTTTTTCCTGACTTTAGGTTTGATATTACAGGAAGGATGTGGACAGCTATGATGGAGCTTGTCACAGGAGGGAGCGGAAGCGGGAAGTCCGCTTACGCGGAAGAGACGCTGTGCAGCCTGGACTCTTTCCCGGACAGCGGGAACGGGAAGGAAACCGGCACACAACAGGACGGACAGAGGTATTATATCGCAACAATGCCGCCCTGGGATAAAGAGACAGAGAAAAAGATAGAACGGCACCGTGCCATGCGCTCCGGCAGAGGATTCCACACGCTGGAATGGTATACAGGCTTTGAGGAGAAACTGAGACGTGGAGACTGCCCTTCCCTGGATAGGACGGATATCCTTGTAGAGTGTCTTTCCAACCTGACCGCCAATGAGATGTATATGGAAGAAGGCGCCGGGGAAAACGCGGTTGACGCAGTGATCCGCGGGATCCTCTGTCTGAGGGACAGGTGCAGGAATCTGGTCGTGGTGACCAACGATGTGTTCAGCGAGTCGGCGGAAGATTCCTCTGAGATGAGGATCTATAAGGAAACACTGGGCAGGATCAACTGCGCCCTGGCGGAAGCGGCGGACCGGGTGACTGAGGTGGTCTGCGGCATCCCCTGTACGGTAAAGCCGGAAACCGGCAGGGAGACAGAAGAGGAAAAGGAAGGTGATGGCGGCATGAGGATCATAACAGGAGGGGCGTTCCAGGGGAAGCGCGCTTTTGCAGAGAAGCTGTATCCCGGTGTGGAATGGACAGACGGTGGCAGATGCGCCCTGGATGAGATCCGCACATGCCGGGCGGTATACGGTTTCCACGAGTTTGTAAAACGGTGGCTTGAGCAGGGGAAAAGCTGGGAAGAACTGGCATCCCTTATGCTGGAGGAAAACAGAGACCTGATCCTGATCTGTGATGAGATCGGATGCGGGCTTGTGCCGGTGGATGCTTTTGAGAGGGAATACCGGGAGAGCACGGGCAGGGTCATGAACGCACTGGCAGAGCAGGCGGAGCGGGTGGACCGGGTCGTGTGCGGCATCGGAAGGAGGATAAAATGAAGACAGAACTTGAACAGGTGCTCCCCGCCCAGATCGAGAAGAGGAGTTTTGAGATCATAACAGAAGAACTCGGGGAAAGGGTATTCGTCCCGGGCACAGAGCCTATCGTAAAGCGCTGTATCCACACAAGCGCGGATTTCGACTATGCCGAGAACCTGGTCTTTTCCGAGAAGGTAGTAGAAAAGGCTTTGGGAGCGCTCAGAAGAGGCGCGTCCATTGTCACGGACACCCAGATGGCAAAGGCTGGCATCAATAAAAAGAAACTGGCGCAGTACGGCGGTCAGGTGTACTGCTTTATGTCGGATGAGGATGTGGCGGAGGCAGCGCGGGAAAATGGGACTACGCGGGCAGCCGCCAGCATGGAGAAGGCTGCGGGATTGTACCAGGAAGCTCCGGGAGATGAAACTCCGGGCCTGATCTTCGCCATCGGCAATGCACCGACGGCCCTCATCCGCCTTTATGAGCTGATCAGGGAAGGAAGGCTCGCCCCGGAGCTGATCATCGGCGTGCCCGTGGGGTTTGTCAATGTTGTGCAGTCCAAGGAGATGATCCTGGATCTTAAGGATACGCCTTATATTGTGGCAAGAGGAAGAAAAGGCGGGAGCAATATCGCAGCATGCATCTGCAATGCCCTCTTGTATATGATGTAACAGATGAAGCAAAGGGGCAGGAGAAGAGAGGAGGCGGCAGAGATGGAGAGACCGTATTTTCCCATGTTTATCGATATGACAGACAAGTCCGTCCTGGTGGCAGGGGGCGGCAGGATCGCGCTGCGCAGGGTGAGGACTATGCTCCGGTTCGGGGCGCAGGTCCGCGTGGCTGCGCCTGAACTCTGCCATGAACTTGCAGAGATGGAGAGGAGCGGGCAGATCTGCGCCGTGCACAGAGCATATGAGACGGGAGATCTTGAGGGGGTATCGTTTGTGCTGGCTGCCACGGACAGCCGGGAGGTGAACCGGCAGATCTGGGGCGACTGCCGGGAAAAAGGGATCCCGGTCAACGTATCGGATAACCGGGAACTCTGCGATTTTTATTTCCCGTCTGTGGTGATGACAGAGGATGCGGTCATCGGGATCAGCTCCGGGGGAGAAGATCCGGGGAGGACAAAAGAGATGAGGCGTAAGATCGAGGAGACGCTGGGAGAGCGTGGGTGGTACGAGTAGTGGCACAGGACATACGGCCGGAAAGTTTAGAGCATATTGCCCTCAGAGGACAGACGTGCTATACTTCTGCATATACGACAACGACAGCCAAGGGGTAATAGAAAATGGCAGAGACAAAAGAGAAAGAATTCCCCAGAAAGCGGATCTTATCCGCAGGGAAATTTACGGAAATCTATAAAGAGGGATGTATCAACGGTCAGAGATACTGCTTCATCCTGGGGTCAGGCGCTTCTGTGGAATCAGGGATCCCCATGGGCGGCACACTGGAGTACAGATGGATGAACTGCCTGATGGGAGAGGAGAGTGACCGGGAGACACCGGCAAAAGACCGTGGAGAGACATTGGAATGTGCGGAAAATCTTTCGGATGAGCTGCAGTATGATTTTAATGAAGTCGTCGAAGAGTGGAAGAAGGCGCGGAAAGCGGGGCGCAATACACTCCCCAGTGAGTATTATTTTGATATTTATAAGCTTCGGTTCTACGGGGATGAACTGAACGGGGACAGATATCTGGAAAATATAATGGAATCAGCGGAACCAAGCTTCGGCTATCACACGCTGGCACAGCTTTTGACAGATGAATACAATAATAACATGGTGATCACTACAAACTTTGACAGTCTGGCAGAGGATGCGCTGTTTTTATACACCGGGAAAAAACCGCTGATCATTAATCATGAATTTGAGGCGGGGTTCATCCGGGATCAGAGTATCCGCAGACCGATCATAGCGAAGCTGCACAGAGGGCTTTTTTTCAAACCCTTTAATAACCCGGCGGACACGACAGGATTAAGCGGGGACTGGGAAGATATTTTAAGACAGATTTTCTACAGGTATATCCCTGTTGTGATCGGATACGGCGGCGGGGATCGGAGCTTTATGGAGTTCCTGCTCCGGGAACAGAATCTGATCCCAAAGATATACTGGTGTTATGTAAACAGATACGGTCTTCCGGATGAAAGGATAAGGGACCTGATCAGAAAGAAAAATGAAGGCTTTTTTGTCAGGACAGACGGATTTGACCATATCATGCTGACAATGGGTGGGAAGATGTTCTTCTCAAAGATCAGCACAAATGCCACGGAAACTTATCTGAGAAAGCGTACGGAGGAAAGGATCAGCCGTTATAATGAACAGTATCAGAAACTGAGCGAGGCAAAAGCAGACAGTAAAGAACTGAAATCAGAGGTGAAAGAATTCTCGAAAAATGAGGAGAAGGACAGGGAGGAGAGAAAGAAAAACACAAGCCTGACTGAGTGGGATTATATCAGAGAGGGAAATGCATATTCTAATAATAAGGAATATGAGAAAGCGCTGGAAGCTTATAAAAGGGCAGCTGGGATCAACAGCAGCCAGGCAGGCGCGTACCTTGGATGCGGGAATGCGCATCAGAGAATGGGAGAATACGAAAAGGCGCTGGAAGCATATGCCAAAGCGTTGGAGCTGGATCCAGAATATGTATATGCATATAACGGAAGAGGAAATGCATATAAGGCACTGGGTGAATATGAGAAAGCAATGTCAGATTATGATAGAGCGCTGGAGCTGGATCCAGAATCTGTATATGCATATAACGGAAGAGGAAATACATATCAGGCACTGGGCGAATATGAGAAAGCGGTGTCAGATTATGATAAAGCGATAGGGTTGGATCCTGAGTATGTAATTGGCTATTATAACCGGGGAAATGCATATCAGGCTATGGGCAAATATGAAGAAGCGTTGGCTGATTATAGTAAAGCGTTGGAATTGGACCCGAAATATGAATATGCATACAATAACCGTGGCAATACATATGATTCGATGGGAGACTACGAGAAAGCAATAGCAGATTATACTCAGGCGATCCAAATTAATCCGGGAGAAGCCTTATATTATCAAAACAGAGCCAAAACATACCGCAAACTCGGAGACGCAGAAAAAGCCGAGGCAGATGAGCAGAAAGCTAAAGAGATAAAAGAGCTTGAACAAAAATAAGACTGCAGCAAAGCAGGCAGAAGATGTCTGTTTTGCTGCAATTTTTATGCCGTTTTAAAGAAGGCCCGGCGTCTGGACTATGCCGCTGCGGCGGGCTTACTTCATGCCGCCGCTTACGCTGGCCGGTCCGTCCGCATCACTCATCCTGTTCTCCAACGCATCCAGCACATCCGCAGGCCCCCTCGACCTGGCGTAGATCTGATATTCCGGCTCGTGGATATCCTCCAGATAATGCGCATCCGAGCAGCAGATCACATTGCATCCTTCAAAATACGGGTGCTCCCTGCGGATCCGGTGCAGGTTCTTAAAATCATGGAATTCCGCGCAGGCAAACGTGCTCTCCGGCGGGACGGAGCCTAAGTTGGAGAGAAGGCTCGTGGAGCTCTTGTCCACATGCGCCGGATAAGCGATGCCGCCGTAAGACCGGACCAGTGGGAAGACTTCGTCAAAGGAGATGGAAGCCGCATTGATGAGGAGATACTCTTTTGTGCCGGTGACCTCGTCCTTTTCGTTCATGACCTGCTGTTTCCCGAAGATATCCTCCCGGTTGGGCACGGGCATGAGACGCTCATAGACAAGCCGGTCAAAAGCGAGCGCGCCCTCAAGGCGGGCAAACAGGCAGATCACATGGACCTCTTCCTCTGTGGTCAGTTCCATGCCCGGGATCACCGTGACCCCGTAGTTGTCGCCGTGATACATGGCGGCAGGGCAGTTGGCGCAGGAATTATGGTCTGTCAGCGCGATCACATCCAGCCCCTTTACGGCAGCCATGCCTACAAGGTTTGCCGGAGTCATATCATCATCCCCGCATGGGGAAAGGCAGGAATGGATGTGGAGGTCATAATACAGCGGGATCATTCCAGCCCCGCCTGATAGATCTCAAGCGCGATGTCAAAGGCAGGAAGCTCTGTGGCGAGCACAGCGATCCCTTCTTCTCCTGCCTTGGCAAGCGTCCCTTCATCAAGAGAGACTCCCTCAGCGAGTACGATACAGGCAGTATCCGTAAGAGATGCCACGGCAAGGGTATTCCTGTTCCCCATTACAGTCACCCAGACCCCGTCCGCAGGCGCCTTCCCCATGGCAATGCTCAAAAGGTCACAGCAGAAGATGCGGGAGATCTCCCGCTGCGGGTTCCCTTCTGCAAGGACCCGGCATTCCGGGACTGCGAAAATGTCTTTCAGTTTCATATTACTCTGTGTCCCCCTTTCCGGACCGGGACGGCACTCCGAAGGAGGCGAGTTCCGCGGTCAGTGTCCGTATATAGGAGTCGAGAAGCTGCGACTCCTCTTCTGTCAGGCTGTCCTTTCCTTTCCTGTTTACAGTCAGATCTTCGATCTTGCGGGACAGGTCTGCGATATTTGCCCTTAGTACATAGATGCAGTCATTTGGAGTGGCGTCGCCGCGCACGATATCCTCTGCCAGCGTCTGGCAGGTCGGAGCTCCGCAGGATCCGCAGTCAAGCCCCGGGAACCTGGCGGTCAGGCTTTCCACATCGTTCATCATCTTCAGGCTCTCTTTAAATGTGCTGCCAAGGCGGAATACAGGTTCGTACTCCACATCGTCCGCCCAGTAGACATTCTTCAGTTCCGGGTTGTCTGCCAGGTGGTTTTTGGATACCGGCTGATATTTGACGAGCCGTTTCGTCTTGGTGGCGGCGATGTAGGCGTTTTCCACAGTGAGCGTGCCTCCCACGCAGCCGCCGTCGCAGGCGTTCAGCTCCACAAAAGTGAGCCCGTGCAGCTTCTCGTCTTCCAGCTCTTCCAGGACGCGGAGGATATTGACGATGCCGTCCGCTGCCAGGTAGTTGTCCGCGAACAGTCCCGCTGCCTCCCCGCCTGCGCTGCTCCATCCGATGCCGATCCTGCCGGAGTGGGACAGCGGGGCGAGCTGGCTCTCGTCATGCCGCATGTGGGGCAGGAGCAGAGGATAGATATCTTTGATCGCCACCACATTGTCAATGCTGCTCTTCTCGATCCCCAAGGGGGATTTCGCATAAGAGACTTTGGACGGGCAGGGGGAGATAAAGATGATCCCGATCTCTTCCGGCTTAAGTCCGGTCTTTTTCATTGCCCTGGCCCTTGCAATCTCGGCGGCTACTTCCACGGGCGCCTTGATCGGCAGGAGCCGGGAGATCAGGGACGGGAATTTCACGCGGATCAGCCGGATCACGGAGGGACAGGCTGAACTGATGAACGGAGCTTCATCCCTGTGCTCTTTGATATATTCCCGCGATGCCTCGGATACCAGTTCCGCCGCGGCGCTGACCTCGTATACGTCATCAAAGCCCAGCCGGAGGAGAGCGTTGAGCACGATGTCCACATTGGTCAGGTTATTGTACTGCGCGTACAGGGACGGAGCGGGCAGTGCAACCGTGTATTTGAAATTATTGATCACAGACAGCGGGTCATAGACCGCGATCTTCGCGTGGTGCGGGCAGGACTGGATGCATCTGCCGCAGTCGATACAGAATTTGTCGATGATATGCGCCTTCCCGTTATGTACACGGATCGCCTGGGTCGGGCAGTGCTTGATACAGTTGATGCAGCCCTGGCAGGCGGATTCCTTCAGCCGGACCGAGCGCATGAATTTATTTTTATCCAAAGGACAGGCCTCCCTTCTTATCTGTCAGGCTCAGAGGTACACCTTCATGGTGATCGTTGTGCCTTCCCCGATCACAGTGTCGATCTGCATTTCATCCGTAAACCGCTTCATATTCGGCAGGCCCATGCCGGCTCCGAACCCCAGGGAACGGACGTCTTCGCGCGCGGTGGAATACCCCTCCTGCATGGCTTTGTCAATGTCAGGGATCCCCGGTCCCCGGTCCGCCAGCACCATGGTCACCGCATCGTCGGAGACGGATACGCTGATCGTCCCGCCTTCCGCGTGGATCACCATATTGATCTCCCCTTCGTACATTGCGATGGCGACTTTGCGGATGGCGTCGCTGCTGACTCCCAGCATTTTGAGCTTGTTTTTTACGGAACTGCTGGCTTCCCCGGCACGGGTGAAGTCATCGCCGTCGATGGTGTAGGTAAATGTAAGCTGTTCGCTCATTTAAGCACCTCCCCGGA
>ERZ1643246.1988-NODE-1988-length-20704-cov-15.219333_pt1 | contig 20704 bp, 21 predicted proteins | sample MGYA00579265_ERZ1643246 | MGnify/ENA primary metagenome ERZ1643246 (study PRJEB29033, sample SAMEA4952261) | chicken gut metagenome | biome: Broiler Chicken; feature: Gastrointestinal Tract; material: Caecum | place: Ireland | collected 2018 | study: Broiler...
TCCTCGGAAAGCGGCCGCTATCGGGTTTCCGGAATTTGCCGCCTGATTTCAGCCGCTGCGACAGCTGCGCTCTTACTCTTGCCTGCCGGGACAGAAGAAAGCTGGGCATTTCTCCTTTTGCTGCCGGCTGCTGTTGTGGCCCTGATCGGCGAATACTTTGAATATGCCGGCCACGCCGCATTGACAGAACCGGTGAGCACCGGCCTTTCCCAACAGTGGGAGCGGCTGTGGAAATGGTATATCGGAATGTTCCTGGCCCTCATGGGAAGCCTTGTGCTCTCCCTCCTTCTCTCCTTCGTGGGAATCCTGCTGGCCCTGGCGGCGGCCATAGGGTTTTGGGTGGTTTCCATCATTAAGCTCGTCTACCTTTACCGTACCGCTAAGCTCTTTAAAATGCTCCCAGAATCAGATTGGCCCGCTTCGTGATAGGCCCTCTCAAACTGCGCTCCTGCCTTTTGGCGGGAGCGTTTTTTTGCCTTTCCGGGAAAAATCGGATGATTTCCTTCGCCCGGCATGGTACAATGCAGATAGAATACTTGGAAAAGGAGCCACGTCTATGGAATCTGTTATTCTTTACGGCAGCCGCTACGGCTCTGCCCAGCGATATGCCCAGGCCCTCTCCCAGCAAACCGGCATCTCCGCCCTGCCGGCAGACCAGGCGGGAGACCTCTCCCCCTATGGCCGGGTCGTCTTTCTAGGCGGCGTTTACGCCGGAGGTGTCAGGGGCCTTGCCAAAACCGTCCGGGCCTTGAAACCAGGGCAGGCGCTGTTGGTGGCCACCGTGGGCCTGGCTGACCCCAACGACCCAGTAAACGCCGCCAATCTCCGCAGCTTTGTGCGCCGGGTACTGCCTGCGGAACGAGCCGAAACCACTCCCATCTTCCACCTGCGGGGCGGCATCGACTACCAGCGCCTGAGTTTTCCCCACCGCACTATGATGGCTCTGCTGTATCGGCAGGTGCAGAAAAAGCCCTCTGAGCAGCGTTCCGCAGAAGAAAGGGCCATTGCGGACACCTATGGGAAAGCCGTAGATTTTGTGGACTTTCAAACCCTAGATGGACTTTTGCAGGCTATCGAAAAGGGTTCTGACGCATGATTTTTCCCTCGCATACACATTCTATAAAAACACACAGCATTTATGGAGCTTCCTTTGAGAAGGAGAGGATGGTATGGATATTTTAGGCCGGTTCCGCACAGCGGATTCCCTGTTCCGCCTGTTTACCGGGGATATGAGGCGTGTGGTCTCCTATCCCTTCCGCCCCACTGGACGCCCGGCATCCGGGCAATCCACGCCTCTGCCTATGGTTTTGCCGGAAAGCACGGGCGTTCCCTGCGGCGTAGTCGAAACTTTTTTGCAACGGCTGGATGAGGACCGGGAGCTGCGCCCTCACAGTGTGGTAATCCTGCGCCATGGACAGCGTATCTGCCAGGCAAACTGGCAGCCTTATTCCGGCCAAACCGCCCAGATGCAGTTTTCCCTTTCCAAAAGTGTAGTGGGGATGGCGGTGGGCATTGCCCAGCAGGAAGGATTGTTGTCCCTGGACGAGAAAATGCGGGACATCTTCCCGGACAAACTCCCTCCCTTTTACATGGGGAAGCCCGGGGAGGTCACCGTCCGGCAGCTTTTGACCATGACCTCCGGCGTTCGGTTTAACGAAATGAGCTCGGTTTCCGAAAAGGACTGGGTTCGAGGCTGGCTGTCATCGGACTGCGAATTTTCCCCGGGGAGCCGGTTTTCCTATAACAGCATGAACTCCTATATGCTCAGTGCTGCCGTCTGCAAGCGGGCCGGCATGAGTCTTACGGACTATTTAACGCCCCGCTTATGGGAGCCTTTGGGGATTGCCGTACCCCGATGGGAAACCTGCCCTATGGGCACGGAAAAGGGCGGCTGGGGCCTGTATCTGACCCCGGGGGACATGGCCAAGCTGGGACAGCTCTATCTGCAAAAGGGCCGCTGGACCCAAGGCGGCGTTACCCGTCAGCTTCTGCCGGAGGATTGGGCGTCAGCAGCCTGCAGCCCCCAGGTTTCCTGCCATATGGGAAACCGGGAAGCCTGGTACGGGTATCAGCTTTGGGGGCTTGCCTGGGGCAGGGGCTGCCAGTTTAACGGGGTGTTCGGCCAATATGTAGTAATCCTGCCGGAGCAGGACATGGTTATTGCCGTCACCAGCGGAAACGGCCAGCTTTTTGAGGACCGCACTCTCCTGCATATCCGGGAATGCTTCTGTAAGCCGGGGGGCTTATCCCATCATCCTCTCCCTTCCAACCCGGCAGGCATCCGTTCCCTGCGGGCATTGCTGGAACATCTGCATGTCGTTGCAGAGCTGAAGGCGGAGCTCCCGCCAGAGGAAAAGAAGCCCTTTTTCTGGCGGCGGCCGGTACGGCCCGCAGCTTCTCCCCCTCCTCAGGAAGCCGCCCGGTATAACGGCTATTCCTACACCTTTCCCAAAAACAGCGCCAGCCTGCTGCCGTTGATCATTTCCAGCGTACAGGGGAATTTTTCCGCAGGGATTTCCTCTCTGCGCTTTCAATTCTCCTCTGAAAAGGCCCGATTTTTCCTACAGGAAGGGGACAATCTCCACACCCTGGAGGCCGGATACCAGGGCGCCATGCTTCCGGGGAAAATCCACGTCCAAGGGGAGGAGTACCCCTGTTTTTCCGGCGTCCGGGTTACCAGGGACGAGGATGGGCGAACCGTAATCAAGCTGTTTATTGTCTTTTCAGAGACGCCCTGTGTGCGGATTTTAAAAATTATTTTTTTGGAGGAAGATGGCCAGAAAATCCTCCTGCGCATGGACGAGAGCCCTTCCGCTGCCCAGGCGGCCGGGATGCTGGCGGCTTTGGTCACCGGGGGGCGCAAGCCGGAAGAAATCCTTCCCCCCGGGATGCAGAAGCCGGTGCTGGGCCGGCTCAAGGAGCTTTTGCAGCCCAAGCTGCCGGGCGTTTTAAAGCCCCGCGAAAAGCCGGACCCTTCTGGAAACGCTCCATGAAAAAGAGCAGAAAACGCAGCCGAGGGGGAGCCTTTGCAGGCTCCCCCTCGGCTGTTGAAAAAGGAGATTTATGAAAAAGATCTTGTACTCGAATGATAAACCCTCTAAGAGGGGGCGGGCCGGAGAGAAAGGAGGAAACCCGACCCGCCGAAAAATGAAAGAGAAAGGAAAATGAAGAAAATGAAAGCCAAGAAAGGCTTCTCTATATAAACACCAGTTTACTGGCCGGTGGACTCCGTCAGGGTTACTTCACAGGTGAAGGTTTCTCCGGTAAGGCCGCGGGTCACCGACAAGGTCACCGTGTCTCCGGGCTTTTTATCCATGATATAGTTGGAAATGGTATTGGCAGAGGTGATGTCCGTGTCGTCAATCTGAGTAATCACATCGCCCTTGCGGATACCGGCTTCGGTCACAGAGGTATTGGTAACGTCCGCCACATACATACCGCTGGGCAGACCGTAGAAGTTGGCGCTCCAGTCATCCAGATACTGGCCGCTGATGCCCAGCATGGCCCGGTCCTTCACATACCCGTATTCCTTCAAATCGTTAATGACCGGCTGGGCCGTATCAATGGGGATTGCAAAGCCCAGGCCTTCATAGCCTTCGGCAACGATTTTGCTGGAGTTGATGCCGATCACCTGGCCGTACATATTCACCAGGGCGCCGCCGGAGTTACCGGGGTTAATAGCGGCATCGGTCTGGATGCAGTTCATGGTGTAGCCGGTATCGCTGCTGGTTACCGGACGATCCAGGGCGGAAACATAGCCCACCGTCACCGTAGAGCTCAGGCCGCCGGGGTTGCCGATGGCGATAACCGGATCGGCTACCTGCAGATCATCGGAAGAACCGAATTCCGCAGCGGTGAGGCCAGTAGCATCAACCTTGATGACAGCCAAGTCCGTCATGGTATCGCTGCCGATGAGCTCAGCCTCATAAACCTGGTTATCGGAAGTGATAACCTTCAGGGAGTCGGCGCCCTCCACCACATGGGCGTTGGTAATGATATAGCCGTCGGAGGTAGCGATAATGCCGGAGCCTTCACTGGTGGGAGAAACGCCGGAATCTTCCTGGCTGTCGCTACTGTCGCTGCCGTCGTCCTGGCTCTGACCCTGGCCCCAGAAGGAACCGGACAGGCCCTGACGCATATCGGTTTGCTGATAATTCTGGATGCACACCACGGAGGGGAGCACCTTAGCGGCTACTTCCTGCTGGGTCATATCCCCAGACACTGTGGTCGCGGGATCGCTTTCATCGCTGTTGATGAGCTTGTTGATGGTAAAGGTGGCGTTGCCGCTGCCGGCGTTATTTACCTGCACCACACCATTATTGATGAGAGCGGCAAACCCGCCTACTGAAGCGGCGGAAATTACCGCGCAGCACAGAACCCCGGCTGCAATCTTCAGGGCTGTTTTGGCGCCGCGGCCCAAAGGCTTGCGCTCCTTTTTAGGCTTCTGGGGAACCTCATAATAGGAGCCGGGCTGATTGGCCCAATGGGATTGATTCTGATAGGGATTCTGGGGGTCGCTGCCCTGCCAGCGGTATTCGGCATACTGGCCATCTGTGCCGGTTCCTTCGTTAGAAGAAGCCTGGCTGTTAGAAGCGGCCTGTTCCGTGGAGCCCGCCTGACTGTCGGGGGTGAAATTATCCATGGACGGGGCGGCTTCGTTCTGGGAAGCGGAACCGGAGTTCTCCGGATTTTCATTTATATTCATAGGATTCATGGGATCATACATACAACATTCATCCTTTCACAACTATATGGATTCCAGCCCTTGGGCTTGCCTTCCTTTTGGCTTCCCGCTTGCTGTGCCTTTATTATGCCGCCCTTATGTGAAAGGTATGTGATGGTCTATTTAAGGTTGTATGACTTTTTTATCACGATTTTTTTAGCGGCTGATTCCGGGAAAAAAGGGCCTGATACAGGGCCTCTACTCCATCGGGAATCTTGGAAAAGGGAATCCCCGCAAAGCCCAGCCGCAGGAAGCCTTCCCCTGCCGCCGAGACGCGCACCCCTTGTTGGGAGGCCCGCTCCGCTGCCTGGGGGGCCTGGGGCATCTGCACCAGCACCGAAAGGGAGGTTTCCCGCAGGACTGCCGGATACTTTTCCCCAAAGGTCTTGCGGAGGCAATCCAGCAGCAGCTGGCTTTTCTGGCCATACAGCTTGCGCATCCGGCGCAAGTGCCGTTCCAGCTGCCCCGACCGGATATAGTCCGCCAGGGCCAGCTGTTCGATTTTAGAGGCTGTCTGGTTATAGGCTCGGGCCCGGGGGGCATATTGCTCCAAAAGGGGGGCTGGCAGCGCCATGTAGCTGAGCCGCACACTGGGCAGGAGCAGCTTGGAAAAGGAGCCTAAATAGACGGTGCTCCCCTCTCCAGAGCCCTGAAGGGCCGGAATGGGCCGGGCCGTATAGCGCAGCTCCCCATTATAATCGTCCTCAATAAGCAGGCCGCCGGTCTCCCGGGCCCACTGAAGCAGGGCAAACCGCCGGGCTGGGGGCATGGCCGTCCCTTGCCCCACCGGGGAAGAAGGGCTCACCAGCACCTGGTGGACGCCGCTCTTTTTCAAAGCCTCTATGGAAAGGCCCTCCTCATCGCTGGGAAGGCGCACTACTTCAAAGGCGCAGTCGGCAAAGGCCCGCTCTGCCTGGGGAAACCCACTGCTGTCCATGGCCACCTGCTTGTGGGGCAAAAGGCCGCATAAAATAGTGAGAAGGGGCTGGATACCCGCGCCGATGATAATCTGCCCGGCAGAAGTGCGCACCCCCCGGGCCCGGTATGTGTACGCGGCCAAAGCCCTGCGCAGGGCAGGCTCTCCCTGGGGGTCGCCATAAGATACAATGGAATCGGGCCGGTTCAGCACATCCCGGATATGCCGCTTCCAGATGGTAATATCCGCGGTTTCGCTGTCCACCCGGTCGGTACCGAAATCATAGCGCACCGGCGCCGCCGGCTGACAGCGTTCCTGTGGCAGGGCGGCTTCCTGTTCCGGCAGCTGCCGGTCCTGTTTTTTGGGGGCGGCCACAAAGTAGCCCCGCTGGGGCCGGCTTTTCAGGTAGCCTTCCACACAGAGCTGCTGGTAGGCCGACTCCACTGTGGTGCGGCTGACCCCCAGCTCCTCCGGCAAACGGCGGATAGAGGGCATTTTAGAACCCTGGGGAAACTGCCCGGACTCAATAGCCTCCCGGATGGCCTGATACAGCTGCTGATAGAGAGGTTCTTTCCATTCCGGATGCAAAGTGACAAAGGGCAATGGAATCGCCTTCCTTTCCGCCGGCCTCGGAAGCCTGTTTTATCCTGTCTATAGTATACACCAAAACCGGGGAAAAGAAAAGTGTTCCCTTTATTTTTTTACAAACTGTGTATTTTAAAGAGAACAGATTTGCTTTATGATAATGACACGTCAAAGGCACAGGCCTTTGAGGAGGCGCCCGGGCTTCCGATGCATTGATACGAAAGGGATGAGTTTCCATGTTATTGTCCAACAAAAAGAACAGCCCCGTGGTGAATCTGGCCCTGACGGGCCTGATGGGGGCTTTGGTATATATCGCCACTATGTTTTTCAAGGTGGAGATTCCCGTGGGTGCTGACCGCACCATGGTGGGGTTTGCCAATGTGTTCTGCGTACTTTCCGGCCTGATTCTGGGGCCCGGATACGGCGGTCTGGCCGCCGGACTGGGTTCCTTCCTCTTTGATATCACTGGCGGGTGGTTCTCCAGTGCTGGGGTGACCCTGATTACCAAAGGCCTGATGGCGGTGATCTGCGGTGCCATTGCCTGGAGCGGCAAAGAGCAGAAGGTTTCCCGGCTGATTGTCGCGGCGGTGACCGGCTCCCTCTCCTACTGCGTCATGTATTTGGGCTATTCCTTCTTTGAGCTGCTGATTTCCGGCAGCGCCCCGGACGCAGCGGCCATTGCCATGATGACCAAGGCCGGCGCTACCCTCTTCAACGCTGTGGTAGCCGATGTCATTGCTGTACCCCTGTTCCTGGCCATCCGCGGCGCTTTGCAGCGCAGCCATTTATGGAGGGGCGGCAAGCCCGGCGCTGCTATGTAACGGCAAAACCGATTGAATTGTAAAGGGGAGATGCGGCGTGTGGAGCCCGGGAAAGGTTCCATACGCCGCTTTTTTGTGGTATCATAAAGGGGAAACGCAAACAGAAAGGACGGCATAGGTTTCTTATGAAAATACCAAGAGCAGCGGCAATCCACGATTTGTCCGGCATTGGGCGGTGTTCCCTGACGGCGGCCATCCCCATCCTCTCGGCCATGGGCATCCAGGTGTGCCCCTTCCCCACTGCCGTCCTCAGCAACCAGACCGGCTACCCCAAATATGAAATCGCGGACCTCACCGACCGCATGGAAGCCTTTGGCGCTTGCTGGGCCCCCTGGTACGGCTCTTTCGATGCGGTGTACACCGGATTCCTCAGCAATCCCAAGCAGGCGGAGATTACCTGTGAGCTGGTGGAAAAATTCCGCGCCAAAGACTCCCTGGTGCTGGTAGACACGGTTTTGGGGGACCACGGGGTGCGGTATCCTATTTTTGACGACGAAATGTGCCGGCAGGTGCGCCGGCTGGCCTTTACCGCCGACCTCATTACGCCCAACCTGACGGAAGCCTGCCTGCTGGCCGGAGAGCCTGCCGAGCTGGCCCAAAACTTGCAGACCCGGGCGGAGCTCATCCAGCTTGCCTCCTATTTGGCCTCCAAGGGGCCGGAAGTTGTGGTCATCACCGGCATCCGGGACGGGGATACGGTGGCGAACCTGGCCTACAGCAAAGGGGATTCCCGGTGCTTTTGGGAATCCAACCAGAAAATCGGCTATACCTATTCCGGCACGGGGGACGTGCTGGCCTCTGTACTGTGCGGCTGCCTGACTCTGGGCCGCCCTCTGGGAGAGGCCCTGCGCTGTGCCTGCCGGTTTATCGGCCTGGCCCTGGAAGAAACCGCGTCTGCTGGCACTGATCCCCGGGAAGGCATCCTCTTTGAGCCCTTCCTAAAGGAATTACCCGATAGTAGATAGACTGTTTTATTTTCGGCTCCTCCCATTGCTTTCTTGTCTGATGTATAGTAAAATAGTCCTACAACTATTAGAGAAATTTAAAATTGGTAAATTTTCTCTTTGTAAGGAGCTTGAGAAAGAATGGAAAGTAAAAAAGGGAACACATTTTCCGGAAAACTGGGCTTTGTGCTGGCAGTTTCCGGTTCCGCAGTAGGTCTTGGAAACATCTGGCGTTTTCCGTATCTGGCCGCTAAATATGGCGGGGGTATTTTCCTCTTGGTTTATATTCTGCTGGCCGTTACATTTGGTTTTACCCTGATCATCTCGGAAACCGCTTTGGGACGCATGACCGGCAAAGGGCCCGTAGGTGCTTTTAAGACTTTTGCCAAAGGGAAATTGGCGGCTGGCGGGTGGTTTACCGCTTTGATTCCCATGTTGATTGTACCCTATTACTGCGTGATCGGCGGCTGGGTCATTAAATACCTGGTGGGCTTTGCCTCCGGCAATGTGACGGAAATGGCCTCGGACACCTATTTCTCGGAATTTACCGCCCTGCCTGTGGAACCGGTGATTTGGCTGTTAGTCTTTATCGCTCTCACTTTTTTGGTGGTTATCTTCGGCGTGGAAAAAGGGATCGAGCGGATCAGTAAAATTTTAATGCCCGTGCTCCTGGTCCTGGCCGTCATTATCTGCATTTATTCCGTTACCCGTCCCGGCGCGCTGGAAGGGGTGGCCTACTATTTAATCCCCGATTTTTCCAAATTCTCCCTTATGACCGTGGTTGCCGCAATGGGTCAGATGTTCTATTCCCTCTCCATTGCCATGGGAATCCTGATCACCTACGGCTCTTATATGAAAAAAGAAGTGGACATGGAATCTTCTGTGAAACAGATTGAAATCATGGACACCCTGGTGGCCATCCTGGCCGGCCTGATGATTATCCCGGCTGTATTTGCTTTTTCCGGCGGGGACCAGTCGGCTCTGAATGCCGGGCCCTCCCTGATGTTCATTACCATTCCCAAGGTATTCGAAAGCATGGGGATGGGACAGATTATCGGCGCGGTCTTTTTCCTTCTGGTATTGGTGGCCGCCCTCACCTCCTCCATTTCCCTGATGGAAACCTCCGTGGCTACCATTCAGGAACGGTTTGGCTGGAGCCGAAAAAAAGCCTGCCTGCTGATGGTAGCTGAAATGGCCATTTTGGGGATTCCCTGCTCCTTAGGGTTTGGCGTTTGGGACTTTATCAAGCCCCTTGGCCTGAGCATCCTGGATTTCTTTGATTTCATCACCAATTCGGTAATGATGCCGATCTCCGCCTTTTTGATCTGTCTTCTGGTCATCAAAGGAACTGGCCTGGACGCCATTGCCAACGAGGTAAAACTCTCCTCCCGTTTCCGCCGGGAACGCACTTACCGTTTCCTGGTCCGCGGTTTGGTCCCTGTTGGTCTTTTGATTATTTTTGTTAGTTCTGTTTTAAACGTCTTTGGAATTATCACCATTTAATTCCTTTTTCTTAAAAAGGATCCTCTATCTACCTCTTTTTTATTTGTATTTTTTGTAAACTTATCTGTTCCCAACGTTAATTTCTTCCGCTGTATTCTTTTGATTTTTGGTTGCTTTATATTTAGTTATCATATGCATATTTAACATAGTTGTTAAAAAATTTTAAAAGAAATAGACAAAACAAAAAATTTGTACTATAATAGAGTCAGAGGACCAATCCAACAGAATGTGAGGGGGTTGCCTTGGCGATTCGAGATAGTATGAAAAAAGGAACCGCCGAGCTGGTGGTTCTGCACCTTCTTCGCAGCGGCCGGAAATATGGGTATCAGATAGCCCAGGAGATTTCTTCCCGGAGTAACGGCTTGTTTACTTTGCAGGAGGGCTCTCTGTACCCTACCCTCTACCGGCTGGAAAAAAACGGCTATGTCGCTTCTCAAAAGGAGTTTTCTCCTAATCAGCAACGGATTCGGAAGTACTATTCCATTACCGAAGCGGGCAGGGCGTATTTTTTGGAGGTGCGGGAAGAGTACCGGCAAATCTCGGAAGGAATCGAACGAATTTTGGAAGAGTGTGCCGAAACGTAGGAATTGGGCAGAAAACCAGCAGGAGAAGACCGTGTTTTTTCCGCTGGTTTTCCTGCGCGATTTTACGGCAAAAAGCCGGGGCAAAAATTGCCCGGAGAGATGACCTTTTTCGCAAAATATGGTATACTGAAACCGGCGCCTACCTGCGCCGGCTTTTTTGCATCCTATTTACCCTATTGGCGAAAGAAGGGACCCTTTATGATTTGCGCTTGTATATTTGATATGGACGGCACCGTGGCCAATACCCTGGCCTCTATTGCCGGATTCGGGAACCGTGCCCTGGAGGCCTGCGGCTATCCCACCCTGCCTGTGGAGGAATACCGGAACCTGGCCGGCAACGGCGCCGATATCCTCATGCGGCGGATGCTCACCGCTTCCCTGGGGCGCTACCAGGAAGAGCAGGTGGCCCCCTTGCGGGCTGTTTATGACCGGCTGTATGCCCAGGACCCCATGCGCCTGGTGACGGAATATCCCGGCATGGGGGATACCCTGCGGGCCCTGAAGGCCGGGGGTATCCGCCTGGGCGTCATCTCCAACAAGCCCGACGACATGACCTGCCAGGTGGCGGAGCGCCTGTATCCGGGCTTATTCCAGGCGGTGCGGGGACAGAGGCCGGAAACGCCCCTGAAGCCCGCTCCGGACGGCGCCCTCCTCATTGCCCAGCAGCTGGGGGCCGCCCCGGAAAACTGCCTGTATATCGGCGACACCGGCGTGGACATGGAGACCGGCTGCAACGCCGGCATGGAGACAGTGGGCGTCCTGTGGGGATTCCGGGACCGGGAAGAGCTGGTGCGCACCGGCGCGCAGCATGTAATTTCCCAGCCCCAGGAGCTTTTAGTCTTGGCCGGCCTGCAAACGGTTTGCTGAATTTCAAACAAAAAGGGCTTTTAAGGCCCTGGAGAAAGGAAATGATTTCATGAAACAGAAGAGCGATATCCAGCGGCTGCTTCTGGTGCTGCTGGGGGCCTTTGTCATGGCCCTGAACATCCGGATCTTTGTCCGGGCCGGCGATATGTTCCCCGGCGGCTTTAACGGCCTGACCCTTCTCATCCAGCGCACGGCTTCCCAATACCTGCACATTGAGCTGCCCTTTTCCCTGATTAACCTCCTGCTCAATGCGGCCCCCGCCGTCATCAGCTTTTTGTACATTGGCAAAAAATTTACCCTCTATTCCGGTTTGATGATTGTGGTGAGCAGTATCCTCACCGACCTGCTGCCGGGATTTGAAATTACTTCCGACCCCCTGCTCATCAGCATTTTTGGCGGCATTATCAACGGCTGTGCCATCAGCCTCTGCCTGTTTGCCAATGCCACCAGCGGCGGTACGGATTTTATCGCCATTTTCTTCTCCGAGCGCAAGGGCATCGACACCTGGAACTATATTTTCCTGGGAAATGTGGCCATGCTCATTGTGGCCGGCCTGCTCTTTGGCTGGGACAAGTCCCTGTATTCGATTATCTTCCAGTTTGCCAGCACCCAGATTCTCCACATGCTCTATAAGCGCTATCAGAAACAGACCCTGCTGATTATCACCGACCATCCCCAGGAAGTTTACCAGACCATCCGGGACAATACCCACCACGACGCCACCCAGTTTGAGGGCGTGGGCTGTTATGAGGGCCAGGAAAAGCATATGTTGTATTCGGTGGTTTCCGCAGACGAAGCCAAGCGGACCATCGACGGGATCCGGAAGGTAGACCCGGCCGCCTTTATCAACTGCCTGAAAACCGAACAGATCACCGGACGGTTTTATAACCGTCCCAACGACTGATGGTTACAGATTCTTCAATATCCGGCCCCTCTTCCGTGCTATTATAGAAGAGCGGCCACCGGCCCAATCCATTTTTGTTTGGAGGACATCAGAGATGAAACGCACTATTTTTTCCTGGATTTTTCCCTTGCTGGTTTTAGCCGTCCTGACCCTGCCGGGATGTTCTGCGAAAAGCGCTGCCACTGCCGAGGACTTTCAGCAAGCCGCCGAATCCGTGGGCTACACCGTAGAAGAGCAGGACAGCGGCGATATTGTCAGCATCCACATGGCCACAAAGGACGATTCCGCTATCGTATTTTATGTGTGCAACAGCGAGCAGGAGGCCAAAACGGCTCTGACCAACCTGCGCTCCAATCTGCCCGAGGATGTAGACCCGGAGCACGTGGATTCTTCCTATTACGCCCGCTATACCGGGGAAAATGATGAGTCTTACTATTCCCTAATCCGCATGGGGGATACGGTGCTTGCCGCTGCTGTGGAGCTTTCCGAAAAGGAAAACGTCCAGTCTGTGGTCAGCGAACTGGGATATTGATCCCCTGTTTCCTATAAAGCAAGGAGCTGCCTTTTAACGGGCAGCTCCTTTTTATTTGCCATATCGTCATTGTCAAGAAATCCGCGCGAAGCCCAACAGTGCCAGGGCTAAAATCGCCAGATACAGGAACACCCCCGGCATTCCCCGAAAGGACGCGGGCATATCCAGAGAGCGCAGACGGGGCAGCATCTCTGTGAGGAGCCAGGTGGAGAGGAAAAAGGCCAGACCTGTCCCCAAGGCAAAGCCCGCGGCCTGCCAGCCGTTCCACTGGTGCAGGCGCCCCAAAAACGGCAGGGAAAACACCACCGTGTTAATGGCCGCCGGCGCCAGGCACCAGCGCACCTTTCGGTAAACTCCCGGGCACAGGGTCACCAGCACCAGGCAGGCCAGCAGATAACAGGCCGCCATCACCGCCGCTCCCAACAGTCCCAGCCAGACGAATTCCTGGGTCGGGAGCAGGTTCCCAAGAGGAATCATGAGCAAAGAGGAAAGCAGGGAAAACCCCGTGAGGAGCAGGGCGTAAAGGCCAATATCCCGCCCCTTCTGAGCGCCATGAAGCACCCGGGCAAAGCCCATGCCCTGGGTGAAAAACAGGTTTTCCACGGCCAGCGCAGCCAAAGCGGTGAGGAACAGTTCTCCCAAAACCATCACAGCAGCTCCCTCCTTTCCTTCTCTTGGCGGCTCTGCCGCTGCCGGCGGGCAGAGTTCCAGGCATACTGCCGCAAGGCCGCCAAAAAGGCCACCACCAGCAATCCCACCATCACCGGGGCCTGGCTAAAGGCGCCGCCGCCAGAGGCCTCCAGCTGGGCCAAGACTTCCCACACTGCCGAAACCAACAGCAGCACGGCGGCAAACCCCAGGGCAGAACCCGCCCCATCGGCCAGCGCCGCCATAGGGGCCTTCTCCGGGGCATTCCGGGAAGCCCGGCGCAAAATCATGGAGTTGGCCGCAGCCAGCACGCCGCACAGGCCCCAATCCTGCACAACCTGGGGAAACAGCCAGGCTGCCAGCAGGCTCAAGGGGAGATACAGCGCTGCTGTACACAAAAAGGCCAGCGGCAGCCGCAGCCAGGCCGCTACTCGCCGGCCCACAATACTGCCCAGCCAACAGATGGGCACCATCAGGGCAAAGGTCAAAACGGAGAGCACTCCGGCGCTTGCCAGGGAACGGCTGCCCGCCAACACCAGGTAAAGGCCCAAACCGCCGGCCAGCACGGGGTTGCGGAAAAACACCCCGTCCACAAAGGCCCGGTACCAGCTTCTATGAATTCTGTTTTTGGCTGCCAAGGGCTTTTCCACGGCGCAGGACCTCCCTTCTTCCGTATAAGACCACCCGGTCAATGAGAGGGCTGAAAGCGTTTATCAGCAGGATGGCAAAGCAGCCTCCCTGCTCATAGGCGCCATAATTGCGCAGAAGCATCAGTAAAATCCCGCCCAGAATGCCGTACATCCACTTTCCCCCTTTGGTGCGGGGGCTGGTGCAGGGGTCCGAGGCCAGATAACAGGCGCAGAAAATTAAAGAGCCGGACAGGAGTTCATATTTCACGGAGATTACCGCACCCCCCAGCAACCGGGGGAACAGCGCCGCATACAGGGCTGCCGCTGCCAAAAAGGCCACGGGAATCCGCCAGTCGGCGCTTTTCCGCACAATGAGGAACAATGTCCCCGCCCCAATCACCACCGCAGCGGTGGCCCCCATAGGGCCTTCAAAACGGCCCCACAGCATTTCAAAGGGCATAATCTCCGGCTGGATACCCTCCCGCAGCCAGGCCGCCGGAGAAGGGACGGTTTCCATCTCCCGCCAAACCAGGGGCAAAGTGCCGCCGGCGCTCATATTATAATACGAAAACACATACTGGGGCCAAAGGACTGTGACAAAGGCCACGCCGGCCGCCCCAGGATTAAAGGGATTGCGCCCGGTGCCCCCAAAGGGCTCCTTGGCCACCAAAATCGCAAAGGCGTCCGCCACTGCCACCACCCAAAAGGGCACATTGGCCGGCAGCAGCAGGGCAATCACCGCGCCGGTAATGAGAGGGGAACAATCCGCCACCCAAATGCGCCGGGAACCCAGCAGCTGGGCCAGCACATAGAAGGCAAAGCTCAACAGCATAGAGCCCCCAATCAACAGCGCCGCCCGCAGACCGTGATACACCACCGGCAAGACGGAGGTCACCAGCAGCACTGCCAGCATATCCCCCAGGATTCCCTCCGAGGAACGCCCTCCCGGCAGCCGGCGGAGGCTCCCTTCCAACAGCTTCATACCAGGCCACCTCTTTTCCGTAATTCCGCTGCCTGCCGCATACAGGCCATCAAATCAATGCCAGAGGGGCACACCGCCCGACAAACGCCGCATTGGCAGCAATTCTCCACTTCTCCCAGCAAATGCTGGGCCACCGGTTCCCGGCTCAAAGCGTCCTGCACGGCCCAGGGCGCCAAGCCCGCCGGACAGGAGACCTGACAGCTTCCGCAGCCAATACAGGGGAATACCCGTTCATCCAGCCGCTGTTTTGCCGGGCTCTCCACTGTCAGTCCCCGGCTGGCGGGGACAATGGGGGTATCCTCCTCCAGGACGCTCCGGCCCGTCAGCAAACCTCCCATATGCACCTGGCAGGGCCGGGCTGCCGCACCGCAGTGCTCCAGCAGGTCCCCCACGGTGGTACCGATAGGCACCCAAAAGGCCAAGGGCTCCGGCAGCAGGTCTCCCTGCAGGAGAATCGCCGTGTGGGTCTGGGGCGCGCCGGACTCCAACGCATCCGCCAAGGCGGCCAGGGCCTGCACCCCCACCCGCCGGGCAGAAGAAGCCTCCCGGCACAGCTCCCAGGCGGGGTATTTCCCGGGCAGCCGCAGGGACATTTCCCCAGGCAGGCCGCTGCAGGTCTCCTCCAACCAAGGGCTGTTCCAGACTACCCGGCCCTCAACGCCCACCGCGTCTGCCAATGCCTTCAAGCCCCGGAGGGCTTTTTTGGAATTTTCCGCAAAAAACAGCGCGCCGGCCGCTTTCGCCGGGTCATCCTCTAAGACGTCCGCCGCCAACCATTGAGGCGGGCAGTCCCGCATCTGCTCTATTACTTTCCAGAGGGGTTCCCCGGAGCATTCGTCCACAATGCCCGCCTGCCGGGCTGCCAGCAAAATGTTTCCTTTAGAATTTCCCTTTGGATTCTTTTTCTTTCCCTTATCGGCCCGCTCTTCCCGCGAATCCAGCAGCAAAACTGCGCAGAGGGTTTTCCCGATGAGCGGGTGGGAAATCTCCTGGTATCCCCAAACCACCCCTTCTTCCGGGGCGAATCCCCCCTGTTCCCCTAAAAGCGCCCATTTTTTCACCCGGGTCCCGGCCGGGACGGTTCCCGCCTCCCTGGGAGGCAGGGGGATCAGCACCCGTTGGGGCGTCCAGGAAACCAAATTGGCACACAAGGGCCCCTGCCCCTGGGCAAGCCGGATTCCTCCGGAATACAGCCTCTTCATCCGCTTCCTCACTCCTTTTTCCGAAACCCGCGCCGTTCCGGCAAGTTCTTTCTGTGGAGGTGTCTGCCATGAAAGTTCAGATCTTCGACTCTTCCCGGGTACTGGTAGTCCTCTCCCGGGAGGAGGCCCAGGCCCTGGGCTTAGGCGGGGCTCTTTCCTGGAACAGCCTTCGCTGCCGGTTGGCCGCTGCCCATGTGTTTTCTGAAATCAGCAGGCGCTACCGCCTGCCTCTGCGGAACCGCCGGATTCTCCTTCGGGCATCCGAAGTGGTCTCCGGCGAAACCGTCCTCTTCTTCACCCTGCAAAAAGGGCGGATTCTGCGGCTGGCAGAAAAGCATCTGCTGGCCGTGTATGAATGCTGCCGGGCAGACGATTTATTCCGGGCCGCCGCCGTTATTGGCCGGTTGGCCGCCTCTCCCGGAGAGCTGTACCGATGGCCGTCCTCACAGGAGGGCCTCTGCTGGCGGCTCATCGTCCCCGTCACCCTGGGGCAATACCCCGCCCTGCGCTGCGCCCTGGGGGAATATGCCCGGTTCCGGGGCGGTGGGGCCTCCTATGCCGCCTATACCCGGGAGCACGGAATCCTGCTCAGCAACCGGGCCGCTGAGTGTTTGCGGCCTCAATAGGATTGCAGCTTCTTCAATGCCTGCTCCGGGTCTTTGGCGCGGAACACGCCGCTGCCCGCTACACAGATATCCACATCGGCCCAGGCGCACGCCTCGATGGTCTCCTCGTTGACGCCGCCGTCTACCTCCACCGGGATATGGGGCGCCCGCTCCTTGATTTTCCGAACCTTTTCCAGCATCAGAGGCATAAACCGCTGGCCGCCAAAGCCCGGCTCTACCGTCATAATCAAAACCAGGTCAATCCGGTCAATCCAGGGCCACAACGCCTCTACCGGCGTGCCGGGTTTGAGCACCAGCCCGGCCTTGATTCCCCTGCTTTGAATAGCGTCCAATGTCTCCTGAATAGAGTCCTTGCACTCCACATGGAAGGTAATCAGATCTGCCCCTGCTTTGTGAAAGGCAGGGATATAGAACCGGGGGTGCTCCAGCATCAGATGCACGTCAAAGGGAATTTTGGTAAGCGGCCGCAGGGACGCTACCAATTCCGGCCCATAGCTGATGTTGGGCACGAAATGCCCGTCCATAATGTCCAAATGAATATAATCTGCTCCGGCTACTTTCCGGATCTCCTCCCCTAAACAGGTAAAATCTGCCGCTAAAATCGAAGGGGCAATCTGCATATCACGTTCTCTCTTTCTATCAAGGTTAGGAATAGGACAAGACGTCCGGCTCCTTGTTGCCTCTATTCTACCGTATTTCTCCCCGCATTGCAAGGCCGGGCGCTTTCCACCGCCCAAAGGGCCCTTTTTCGGCCAAAAAGCCCTCCGGCATGAATGCCGGAGGGCCTATATCAAAGCGGGAAGGGCCGGCCCTGCCGCTTTTTTATAATATGCCTTCTCTGGGAAAAGGGTTCCCTCAGAGCATTCCGCAGGCCCATTGGGCCGCCACCACGAACCAGGAACCGCTTCACCCTTGTTCCATGACCGTCGGGATCGAAGTTACCAGCCTTCGTGATCCCCCGGCTTTTCTTCGCTTTCTTCTTTCTTCGGTGCTCCCTGCTCTTTTTCGCCGTCTTTAAAGGATTTCCTATCCTTTTGGTAGCTCCGCCAGAATACCAGGCACAGCAGCACCAGGGCCACCACCGCTATGATTCGGAACACGATCCCCCACACACCGGCAAACAGATCTTGGGGAGCGAAAATATCCACCAGCCGCCAGATGCCCAGCAGCAGGAAAAATCCCCCTGCCAAATAAAAGACTTTGTGTTCCTTTCCCATGCGGAAAATCAGGAGGAATCCGATGAGCAGCCACATGGCCGCATATACGTAATCCATTGGGTCTCTTCCTTTCCATCAAATAGTAACAGACAGAAAGCCGGGGCCGGTTACGCGCAGGCCTTGGAACCCTCCTTGGGAGAAACCGGGGCAGGCGCTTTTCCCTTTCGCACCACCATCCTGCGGCGGGCGGCTCGGGCCTTTTTCTCCCGGCGGAGCTGTACGAAGCACAGGCCCAGAATTACCGCCTGCATCCCCTGCTCCACCGCCTGCAAGGGCAGCAAGCCATCGCTCATCAACAGGGAAAGAACCCCCATAAACAAGCCGATGCCGCAAAGAAGCAGGCTGTCCCTTTCTCTGGGCCGAAACCAAAACGCCATTCCGACCACGCCACATAACATGATGATTCCGCTTATCCAATTCATGAAAATCCCTCCGTGTTCGCTCATATGTTCGGTACAAGGCTATCATACCACCATCTTTTGCGAAAAGCAAGGGATTTTTAGAAAAAAATCGAACATTTTTTCTGTTCGTTTCAGGGCTTTCTGTCAAACCCATTGTACCCCACCCACCGACCCATTGCAAGCCTCATCAGAATTTTCGGCAAAAAGAAAAGGCGGAACGGGAATCCCGTTCCGCCGGATGCCGCCTTCTCAGGACAGCACATAAATGGTCATATTGCGCACGCCAAAGTTGGCGCATTCCGCATAGGTGTCAAAATACAGGTCTGCCATAATGTAGCCCTGGCTGGCAAATCCGCCGGTGTCCGCTGCAATAGCGTAGCCGTACACTATCGAGCCGTCCGGGGAGCAGATATACAGCTTAGAGCCATAGGGAATCACATCGGGATTCACCGCAATGTTGCCATACTGGGCCGGGCGGCCGGTAGCCGTCCATCCGCCGCCGGTATACGCCGTGCAGCGGCCGGTAAAGGCCTTTTTATAAGAGACCTTGTTGCCGTTGTGGTCTATCAGGGTACCGTCGGAGGAAATGCTGGCGTAGCCGGAGGGCTTTTTCTTGGTGCCCACCAGTACCACCTTGTCCACCGGCTCTGTGGTGACCTCATTGGAAATCTCCTCGGTCTCCACAACCTTGCCGTTGACCATCTTGTTGCGGTACACAATGGTGCGTTCGCCTTCCACGCCTTCGGTCTTTACCTTGGTTTCCCCTTCATAGAGGGAATCGGTCTTTTCCTCTTTGGTGGAATAAGCTACAGCCTCTGTTTCCTGGGTCTCCTCATAGGTCACGCGGGAAACCGTTACCACAAGGCCTTCGGTCAGGGCCTGGTCCAGGGGAGCATCGGTATAATCCTCTTCTCCCAGGGTCAGGTTGGCAGCTTCCAGAGCGGAAGCCACATCCCCTTCCTTTACCAGCAACGTCTGCTCTTCCCCATCATGGGCAAGGGTCACATGGTAATACCGGGTGATAGACACTTCGGCGTCTTCCCGCAGGACGGTATCCGCGTCCACAGAAAGGACGTCGTTCTCTCCCAGGGTAAAACCGGAATTCTCTACTGCTTCCGCAACAGTATCTCCATAATAGAGCTTTACCGTGCGGGTGGTACCGTCGGCGGCCACCTCAGCGGTGATGCCCCGGCGGATGGTCAGGGTGTTTTCTTCTTCATTGAAGACCACCTGGTCATCGCCGTCTACAGGCTCCACCAACTGGCGTTCAATCGCTGTTTCCAGCACGCTTTCTTCAGAAGGGTCCATCATGGAAACCGAGGTTTGCTCTCCGTTGTCCACAATGGTAACCTCTACTGTCTGGGCCATTACGGTGATGACAGAACCGATGCAGATTGCCATCATGACCACCAGCGCCGTAATATTACGGGCCATCATGTTCAGATTTCGTTTCGTCATCGTTTTCAAAGACATAACAATGCTTCTCCTTTGTCTTGCCATGCGTCTGTGGGCAAGCCCACAGCGTCGACGTGTTAAGATTTTTGGATTTGCAACGCTGTGCGTTATTATATGCATCGTTTTCCCGAATGTCAAATTTTAAAAATCATGCTTTTTATGCATCTTGACGAAAACTGCATTTTTAAAAGTCTTTGAGCGAAAAATAAACCCGAAAAATCGCCAGCATCTCCCAGGTTTTCCTTTTTTATGTCACCCTCTTCGGAAAATCCCATGTGCAAACTGACACAATTTAAAGGTTACAAAACGGTTACAAAACCAAAGGCTTTGTAACGAATGAATATTTATACGAATATATTTTATTTTAAATCTGCCAGTTCCCCATAAACTCTGAAATTCTTTTTTTCAAAAGTGATGTCCACTCTTTTATTTAAGTATATTTATTCGATTTTCCGCAAGAGAATTTCTTTAAAAGGTTACAAATCGCCGGGATTTTGTAACCTTTTCCCCGCAAAAAAGAGGCTGCGGTCATCCCGCAGCCTCCCGAAAAGACCCTTTAATTCTGCTTCTGTACAATCTTGTACTCGTCGTAGGGCTGGTAGTAGGGGCAGTTATCCAGGCTTCCCTGGAGGAACTGCTCCATTTCGTCCTCGTCCAAGTTGACGTCACAACGATAGTAGCCGTATTCGTCGTCGTACACATAGCTGGCGCAGCACTCACAGACGCTTTTTCCTTTCAAACCACTCGTCCCCTCTCTTTATTTTTTGATCGCCCGCAGCAGGAACCGGTGTTCCGTACCCTGAATCCATCCGTCCCGCTGACGCTGTTCCTCTATCCGGCAGAGCCGCTCCCAGCAGTCCTCCACCGTAAACCCCGGGAACTCCCAGGGCAAAATCTTCGCGAAGTACACCAAAGCCCCGGTGTCAAAAAAGCGGATGGGAGAAAACACTTCCCGGCCATCTTCCACGGTAAACCCGACCCGCTCCAGCAGCAGCCGGTTGTGGGCCAGAGTATACTGGGGATATTGGGGCTGGAAACCGGGAATCAGCCGGCGGGAAAGGTCATTGTCGTTTTTGCCGCCCACCTGCTGGGTGATAAACCGTCCTCCCGGCTTCAATATCCGGTACACTTCTTCCGGCCGGAAGGATTCATGCCGGTCGATTAC
>ERZ1643246.1989-NODE-1989-length-20703-cov-6.484696_pt1 | contig 20703 bp, 16 predicted proteins | sample MGYA00579265_ERZ1643246 | MGnify/ENA primary metagenome ERZ1643246 (study PRJEB29033, sample SAMEA4952261) | chicken gut metagenome | biome: Broiler Chicken; feature: Gastrointestinal Tract; material: Caecum | place: Ireland | collected 2018 | study: Broiler...
AGTATTTGCCTTAATTATATCGGTTATAATTTTAAGCAAATAGACAATAAAAAAAACACATCTGTAACTTGGCGGTTCGGTGTGTTTTTTACATATTAAACTGGCAAACCACGTTTGTGGTTTCTCCATTTCCTATACTTATTATACTTAAATTTAGTAAAAAAGTCAACATACTTAATTTTCATATTTAATTTAGTATGATAAAATCATCATAAATTTCACAATTATTTTCTATCAAATTTTAATATTTAAAAAACTATTATTTTACTAAATCTATATTTCCATGTATTACTGTTGGTAAAAAGTTTTGTATTTCATCATATAACATTCCTTTAGGTATACATTATATAAGTAAATTTTTTTATTATTTATAAATGCTTCATATAACTCTAAAAATGTCGCTCCACCTATATATTTTTTATAAAAATTACTGAAACTTTATTGCAACGCCTATGATATTATGTAACACTCTATCATAACCATCTAAGTTTATTAAGATTGGAGGCGCCTATCGGAGTCGGACCGATCATCAGAGTTTTGCAGACTCGTGCCTTACCGCTTGGCTAAGGCGCCATATTTATATTTTGGAGCGGAAGACGAGAATCGAACTCGCATATTAACCTTGGGAAGGTCACATTCTACCACTAAATTACTCCCGCAAATAATGCTTTAGCTCTATCTAACCGCTTTTTTCAACATTATGATTATACCATATTAATATTTAAAATACAAGTCATATTTTTATTTTTTTAAACTACTTGACTTTTTTGCATTTTTTTGATAGTATAGTTATTGTTCTATGCGGGAATAGCTCAGTTGATAGAGCGTCGCCTTGCCAAGGCGAAGGTCACGGGTTTGAGCCCCGCTTCCCGCTCCAACTAAGAAGCTTAAAGCTTCTTTTTTTTATATTATATTTATCTTTCCTGCATATATATTAGAAATTATCCTAATATATTCAAATACGTTTCTTCTTTCCACCTTTTTTTCCACTTTAATTCCTATTTCTTCTATAACTTCATTTCCTAATTTTACAGTAACAGAACCTATTCTTATATCTTTTTCAACTGGTGCTTCTAAATATGTAACTGCATTTATTTCAATTTTAGGTATTTCATCTGTAGCTATTTTTTTTACTTTTATATCATCAATTTTAGTTTCTATACTTGTTATTCCTTTATATATATATATTCTGTTTTCATTAATTTGTTTCCACATTTTGAATTCTTTATTTATCATTTCTTCTACATTTACAACTCTATACTTTTTATATGCGTATTCAATTAGCTTCATACTATCTTTAGCTCTATCTTTTCTTGTATCAGCACCTATTACAACTATTATTAAATCCATATCGCCTCTTTTAACAGCTGTTACTAGGCATCTTCCAGCATTATTAGTAAAACCAGTCTTTACACCATAAACTCCTTCTACATTTCCTAAAAGTTCATTAGTATTACTTATTTGCCTATTATATCCATTTATATTAATTGTTGTAGTCCTAGTTTTTACAATCTCTAATACTTTTTCATTTTTAAGTGCATAATCTGTAAGTTTAGCAAGTTCAAAAGCAGTTGTATAATGTTCTGGATTATCAAGTCCATGAGGAGTCACAAAATGTGTATTTTTTAATCCCAACTCTTTAGCCTTATCATTCATAAGCTGTGCAAACTTTTCTACACTTCCAGCTGTATGAATAGCTAATGCAACTGCAGCATCATTGCCTGACCTAAGCATTAATCCATATAAAAGGTCATTTACTGTAACCTTATCACCTTCACTTAAGCCCAATCTAGAACCTCCCGTTTTAGCTGCTTTTTTATCCATAGTTACTACATCTGTTAATTTACAATGTTCTAGCACTATAAGAATGGTCATAATTTTAGTAGTAGATGCCATAGCTGTTTGTTTATTTTCATCTTTCCCATAAATACATCTTCCTGATAATCTATCATATATTACATACTTTCTAGAATTTATAGTTGGTCTGCTATATTCACTTGCTGTTTCTTCTATTTCCTTTTTTTCATTTTCTTGTACAATATTATCAATATATTCTTCATCTTCATCATCTGCTAAAACTATATAGTTAGATAAAATCATAAAAATTGTTAATACAATATATATAACTTTAATATATCTTTTCATAAAAAAATCACCTAAGAAATTATATTCTCTTAAGTGATTTTTATTCATATGTTTAATTTAATTATTGTAGTTCTATATTTAAACTATATATTCTATTAGCTTTTTCTCTTTGTTCATCTAAACTCATATTGCTATCATAATCTTGCATTACTCTTATATAATTAAAATTAATCTGACTTTCTTCTCTATTAGAGTCAAAAAATTTATTAAATACTAATATGATATTTACAGTTTGTCCAGGCTTTATAACTCCGCTTAGCGTCATTACATTTTCTACATTTAAATATTCACCTTCTAGGTTTAATGTAATTTCTTGATTAGCTTTATTATCTGCTATTACAATAGTATTATCTGTCTTATTTGTTATTTCTAAGTTATATGTTACTTGGTCATAATTGCAATCTTTAGAAATAACTTTTATTCTCATGTAGTCATCTTCAATTTCTTTAGATATATTTATATTTTTTATATATCCCTGGTTAGCTATCTTTTTTACTCCATTTTCAGTTATAATACTTATTCTATCTTTGTATGTATCATATCCACCTGTTGTACCTGTTGCTAATATATCTGAATTTAATGTAGTTACATCATATATATATACATCATCTTTATTAGAATAATTTTGCGTATATGAATAATTATTATACTCTGTATAAACTGCATCTACATATTTTTTAAAATCTTCAATATTATTATTATATAAATAATTTTTACAATTATCTGATAGCATATTAAATGCATTCTCATAGTCTTTTGTTTTGCAATAGTTTAAAAAACTTTCTAAAGTTTCGTTTACTTCTTCTTTATCTTTATTGGGTACTTTCCCTCCATAATCAATTATAGGGGTATCTGGATTATATGTATTAGTTGCTATTAATTCTTCTGGCTTTTTTAATAGATATAGATTTATAAAAAATACTATTAGCCATATAAATAATACTATAAATATAATTTTTCCAAACTTTTTAAAAAATTTCTTTATTGCAAGTGTTATTCTTGAATTAATAGTCATTTTTTCTTTTTCTCTCCTTATTCTACTTCAAATGATAATACAAAATCGTTTAAGTTATTTTCTTTTACAACTATATTTTGTTCTATTTGTTCAAAGTCTTTATTTAATGTGTCTTTTAATATTACTGTAACTATATAAATTGTTCCTTCTCTTTCCATATTTGTGTATTCTGCCAAGATTTCATCTGGGTATTTATTTTCTGCATATGTTACAAATTCTTCTAATGTTTTAAAATATGTATTTTTAAATTCATCATATAGTAAATTATATGCAGATTCATAATCTTTACTATCTACATATGATAGGTATTGTCCTACATATGATTTTATTCTTGTAGCTTCTGTATAACCATTTAGCATTTCTTTTCTTGACTGCTCTGTTTCTTCTTCTGTAGCTATATTATGTTCTACTATTGTATTTACTATCTTATTTTCTTCTCCAGAATCATCGCTTTTAAAATTATTATTAATAAATACCATTAGGTTTAATGCTAATAATATTAAAATTACGATTACTACTATTATTATTTTTATTCTTTTATCCATTTTATACCCCACTTGTATATTTTACATTAGGCATAGTTTCCTCATTATTTGCTAAGTACATATTTAGTACTATTTCTTTTCCACTAGTATATATTAATGAAACAGTAAATTTTATATATCCATCTTGAGTATTCTCAATACTATTTGCTTCTATTGTACTTCTTTCATAAGTATCATACTTATCTAATTTATTTATTTGACTTGCTATTTTTCTATATTCTTCTGCTGAATATATCCCCATTTCATTAATATCATTTGTATGTAAGTCATAATATTGTAAAATGTAATTTATACTTTTCCAGTTTGTTTGTTCATTTATTTTTCTTGCATTATTATATACAAAATTATATAGTTCTTTTTCTATAGTTATTAGTTTTAGTTCTCCTGTATATTCTGATGCTAAACTAGTTATTCCACTTGGCACTACTACATTTTCTTGCTTTTGCATTGTTTCTTCTAAATTATTTGTATTATTTACATTAATTAAAACATTATTATCTTCACTAGTGCTAATAGTTTGATTACCTATGCTATTAGCACCAGTTTTATTATTTTCTCTTTTAGTAAAGTTATAGTATGCCAATTGAAATACTAATAATAAACTTAAGATAACAATTATTACTATTACAATTTTTTTCATATTTACCTCTAATCTCTATGACTTTCCAATTCATCTACTCTTTTTAAGTATCCATTAGCTGGAGTCAAATAAGCATCATATAATCCTTGATTAAATTCGACATTAGTACCTCTAATATTATGAAATAAAAATTGTTCCATGCATTCTTCTATATCGTATGATGTTTTTAATACATTGTCTACTTTTGAATAGAATTTTTGAGATTCATAAACAAAGAATTGGATTTGTGCTTCTACTGTAGTATAATCTAAATTTTGATCATTACACCAATCTACTAACCTAGTATATCTAACTCCTAGCCATTGTATAAGTCCATATGCTTTACTACTTGAGTTTATTGATTCTGGATTAAATCTACTTTCAGTCCATATAGTTCCCAATACTGTGCAAGCACCTTCTTTTGTAAAACCATTATCCCTTAAATAATCATATATATCATATATTAATTCATCTATATTTCCCACATCAAAATCTGGATCAAAACTTGAACCTGGTCCAAATATTGAAGATGATTCATAATTAGGTTCCATGTAATCTTCTACATTGTCTACTATAGATTTATCTATATTGTACATTATAATATGTATATCTGCATCTGTTGTTGTTCCTATTTCGTCTCCTCTTTTTACTTCTTGTCCTACTCCTTGACTTACGCTTATTCCTTGTACTAAAAATTCCATATCTAAAATACAGTTTGGGTCTAATACTACATTACTATCTTCTCCTAATTTTTCTTGTAGTGCTTTTATTGTTTCATCATCTATTGCTTTTAGTTTTAATTTTATATAGTCTGCTCCTACTTCTTCAACTGTTGCATCTGCTGGTGCAATTACTTTACTTCCACTTGTAAATCCACCTTCTAAATTAGCTTCTGACCTTATGAATGCACCATATTCATTTGTCATTCTAATTGCCCATTTTTCTGGTATATGGTCTGGTAATATCCATTCTAATACTTGTGTACTTGGTTTTGCAAAGTCCTCTTCTGTAAAGTATCCTAATTCTATTAATAATTCTTGTAAATTTCTATATATTTGCTCTGATGCTTCTGTATGCATTCCTTCTAGTAATGAAAATGCTGATAATGCATTTTTTGTTGATTTTATTTCTGTTCCGTCTGGCATTGTCATTGATGTATGGAAGTTTACAGGTTCTTTATATACTGTTCTTTCTACTGTATCATACCACTCACCTTTATATAAATATTGACTTTTGCCATTATCTAATGCTCTTGCATTTTCAATTGCTTGTACTCTTGTTTCTGTTCCATCATATCTATAGTATTCATTATTTAAGAATATATCTTTTATTTTTTGATTAGGTCCTTTTGCTACTGGCTCCCTTACCTGAATAAACATATTACTTAGTGTTGCCTCTATGTTAAGTTTATTTTGTATATTTGTTAGTGGATCTTCTTCATCTTCTGGTGTATAGCTCATTGAAATAGTTGAATTAGAAGTTCTTTCATAAACACCACTAAAATCAATTGGCTCATAGAACCAATGCTCTTGAATATTATCTATTCTTGGCCAGTATGTATAGTCTCCTCTTTGTCCTGTTTCTGCTAATTCTGCAAGTGAATCAAACATCTCACTTGCACTTGCTCCTGAGTCTCCTTCCGAGCTTTCTAAATCGTCCATTATGTCATCATATTTTGCTTCCCATTCATCATATTCATCTAAAGTCTCATTGTATCTATCTATATCCTCATATATTGATATTAGTCTTGATTCACTATCTGTTTCTGCTGCCATTTCTTCTAACCTTGCAATTGCTTCATATATAGATTCTCTTGACCTTTCTATTGATTCTTCTCTATCTTTATATTCTTTAGCTTTTAGAATATCTTCTGTTGTTACAACTTCTCCATTATCTTTAGCGTATTGCACTATAAATGTAGTAGCTATTGGAGTAAATTTTATATTTACTTTTGTATTAAACTGGCTTACTATATCATATGATAAATCTGGCATCATGGTTGCTAAATGTAATGATAACATTAGTTCTACGGGCTTTCCATATCTTGATGTCCAGTCTGATAAACTAAAATAGAATGTTCCAAAAAATATTTTTCCTATCCCACTTGGCTCTACTACCAATGCTTCTTTTTCTCTATCTATACTTGCATTAAATTTTGTTAATGCCATTAATATATTTCCCGGATCGTTTTCTACTATAGCTATCATACCTTGTGAATAATTAGATGCTTGTGCATCCATATTAAATGGGTCTAAAAATAGATTTTTAAAATTATCCCAAAAAGCACTAGCTGCTCCTCCAACACTCCAGTTTGCAATTGAATATGTTGACTCACTTGCAACTAAATATGTTCTAATATAGTTTTTTCCTTCTGTATTTGCTCCTATTTTAGTAGGTGCTCCATTTTCGTTTTCTTCTAATACGTCTGCAAATCCATATGCAGATATATCATATCCCATTGAGTCTATTCTTTGTGCTAAATCTATCATTTGCTCATCTGTTATTGTTCTATCTACTGAAGCACTTCCGTCAAATACATTTAGAAATGAGTTCCATAGATTTTTTGCTGTTTCTTTTATATTTTCTAAAAATAGACCTGGCATTGTGAAAAAGAAGGAAAGAAGTCCAATTATTAATACTATTATAGCTAATATACCAATTACTGGTCCAAGTACTGCAATGTTCTTTAATTTTGATATTACTTTTGCTGCTTTTTTTGCACTTTGTACTTTTTGTGCTGGATTTTTTTTGTTTCCTTGGTTTTGCTTTTTTTCTTCTGCTTGTTTTCCAGCTGTTTCTACGCCTTTATTTTGTTCTTCGTCCATCTATTTCACCTACCTTTGCTTTATATTTTTAACTATTATTGTTATTGTCCTGGTCCTGGTCATTATTTCCAAATGCATTTCTAAAAAGTTCTGTATTATAGTTGTTAGTATTTGTATCTGTATTTGTATTTCTTCTGTTTCTTCTTCTTTGTGCCATATCATGTAACCTTGTCCTTGCTGGTCCAGTTAGACGTGATGCTGTTGATACTTCTGAAATTTCTCCATTTTGTACTCTCTTTATTACCTTTTCTACTTGGTCTCCAGCGTCATCTGCTGACATTCCTCCTCTTTCGTAAACATCGTTCATATCCATTAAGGCATCTACATATTCTCTCTCTACTGCATTTTTAGGTGCGATATCCCCGTCAAGTAACATTCTACTATATTCTACTCTGCTCTTATCATCTAATTCTGGATGCATTTGTGCAAAGTTATTATATGCTTTTGCAATTCTTCTTTGTTTTGATTTTTGACTTTGATTTCCTACAATATTTGAAGTTGCTCTACCAATAGACATTGATGTTGTTAGTGCTGCACTCATATTTCCTGTTGCTGCACCTGCTACTAGTCCTACCATGTATCCGCTTCCTTTAACTAATGCTGATGCTAGACCTGCACCTGCAGAAAGTACTTTTCTTCTTGCATCATGTCCATTATATGTTGACCCTTGATTACCATTTTGTCCTGCATTTGCTGCTGCAGCACCCACTTGAGTATTGTCTTGATTGCCTCCTGCATTATTATTTCCGCCTGCTCCTTGTTGTGCATTATTTCCACCAGCATTTCCAGCACCGCCGGCACCTCCAGTGTTTCCAGCTGCTCCTGCTCCATTTCCGCCTGGAACATTTGCCTGATTTCTATTTAACCTAGCATTTCTTCTAGAACTTCCTCCTCCAGATGAAGCACCTGCACTACTCTTGCCTTTAGAACCTAATGCTCCAACTGCAGTTGCGAATATAGCGGCATTAGCAACAGTTTGTGGCATACTTGAAGCCTTGAAATTAAATATGTTCTTAACAATATCTTCTGCTTGATACATAAATATAACCATTACAAATGCAAGTACTGCATTTCCAATCATATCTCCTGCTATATCTCCTGGGTTTGCTCCTGCACCCATTCTTAGCATATTAAACGATGTTTGTACTAGTGCTAAATATATAATACAGTGGAATACTTGAATAAGTGTATTATATGCAAATTCCTTTAACCAAGTATTTAATGCTTGAGATTTACCATCTCCCATTTTGTCTATTGAATATGTTACAGTAATAATTGGTGCAATTATTATTAAAAATGCTATTGTAATCATACGTTTTATATATGTAAGTAAAAATATAAGTGTCATTAAACTTAATAATAGATAGATAAAAGCATATGCAATACCTGTTATTGTATCTATATTAAAATCATAAGATGCTTTTGCAAATTCATTCATTGCATTAACATAATTGCCCCCTGAATTAGTATCTCTTGCTAATTTCATTACATCTACTAATGAATTATTAATACCTATAATTATTATCATAATATAGTGTAAAATAAGTAATAATACTAAACCAGTAACCCAATTCATAAGCATTTTTTTGTATCTAGCTTTATCCTCTGCAACAGAAGATATAGCCATTCTTATTCCTATATATACTAATACTATTGCAAGTGCTATTACAGCTAAATTTCTTATTGCTACATACCATATTGATACATTAGTTCTTAAATTAGATACTGTTACATCTTGTGATGGAGAGAAGAAATCTATACTTGTAATATCTACTTCATTAAATAAAATCTTATCGAGTGTCAATCCTTCTACAACATTAGTTCCAGTAATTAATGCTCCTATTGTAGATATTATCTTTCCAATTCCATTTGCTATTGTTACTGGAATTAATCTTATAATGTACATGAATACAGAGCCTATACCACTTAAAATACCTCCTGCAAAGTCTAGTATTCCTCCACTGCTTTCTGATTCTTCTACCTCTGGTGCTTCTGTTGCTCCTGATACTAACTGGTCTAATTCTTCTTGGTCTGTTACTGGAGTGGAACTTGATGTAGGTGTAATTCCATTTTGTGATAGTAAGTCTTTAACATTTGTAATATATCCATTTTCCTCCATTTCATTCACATTGTCACTTGCTAATTCCATAAATCCAGGAACTAACTTATTGCCCGACTCATCGTATATTCCATTAAAAAATTGTTCAATTGTACCGTACTCTCCATTAGTAATATTAAAATTTATATATGCTGTATTAAATCCAAATCCCTCATCATTTATATTATTAAAAACTGTATCTGGATCTTCCATATCTGGATTAGCTGTTGTAAGTTCGTCCTTTGATATTCTTAAAGCATTTAGAAAGGCTTCACTTCTTGGTGATTCGTTGGAGTAGAAAACACTATTATTTCCTTCCATTTCAGCAGGTCTATCACCTTCTATTACAATTATTTCTTCTACTCCAAAGATATTATATACTGTTGCTAATCTTCCATCATCTTCTCCTCCTCCATTATTATCAGTAGCCTTAACAATACTAGATAACAATAGCATTATAATTGTTACTAGTACTATTAATTCTTTAGCTTTTTTTCTCCATTTGACAAATTTAAACATATTTGTCCTCCTTTTATTTGCCTTATTGAAATCTTACACTGTCTATCATTCTTTCTGTATCTACTATTCTAGTTTTTACTTCTTTTCTTGCTTCTTCGTTTATTTTTTCTATGTTATCAAATTGTACTGCTAATTCTCTAACATTTTTATCTTCTATTCCAAAGTTTATAATTGATTCGTGTATTCCTGATGCTAAACTCTTTACTTGTTCTGTAAATTTATCTGTTCCGTAGTCAAATGATTGTTTTGCAGCTTCTTTTATTTTTTCTATTTTTTCTTCTGAATATTTATCTTTTACTCCTAATTCTGTTAATGTGCTATCTATTATTTCATCAATATTTTCATTATTTATATTATCTTGTTCATTTACATTTGTAAAGTTATTTATACTATCTTTTATCATGCTATTACTTGTATCTAATACTGCAAATTTTACATCTCCTATTGTTTCTTCTCTTACTTGTCTTTCTTGCTCTTTTGTTAGAGGCTTACCTTCTTGATACATTCCTGCAATATTCCTTTTTACCTCTTCCCATTTTTCTGTAGCTTTATCACTATATCCATCTACTTGTTTAATATATCCAATTGTCTTTGTAACTTCTCCTTCTTTCTTCTCTTGTTTTCCTTTTGCTTCATTATAGTTTTTAATTACTCCATATAATCCCAAGCTTGATATTTGAGCAAGTTTTGCTGTTCCATGATATTTCTTTTTGTATCCTTCACCTTTCCATTCTGGTCTTGATAATTTCCTATATTTCTTTATGCTTTTGTTCATCAATGTATATCCTAATTTAGGTGATATTACAAATGCTGGAATAGCTACTCCCATTCCTCCTATTCCTGTTACTAAGTTTTTAATTGTATCTTTTCTTGTAGTATATCTCTTCTTTTTCAACTCTTTTTGTTTTTGAAGTGTTTTTCTTGCTCTTCTACCAACTTCTCCACTCTTTCTTGCCATCATCATTAGTTGTCTTTTTTCACTATCTCTTCCCATATGAATTTTTCTATATACATTATTCATAAATTCATCTTTTTTATCTAACCTTGCATTCTTTTTAGCTACTCTTGCTTGCATCATCTCATAGCTTTCATCTTCATGCAATTTATATGATATATCTGAGCGAAGTCTGCTAACTGTCCTTTTAGTATTTGAGGCCATAGCTGGAACTGCGTTTCCAACAAATTTTGCTCCTCTTTTTCCAACCTGCCAAAAGAATAATGCTCCTGCAAGGTCCTCATCTTTAGAGAATTGCTTGTCTACTTCTTTGACGCTTCCGCCTCTTCCAAAATCGAATATATCCATAAATATCTTATCTGCTTTTGATATAAAGTTTATAAATACTAAAGCAATTATAAATCCCCAAAGATTAGATAATGATATTTCTATAGCTATTCCCATTAATGCTGTATACAAAAGTGCATGAACTGATTGAAGAAGTACATTTAATGTAAAATCATACATCCAACTTGTAAGTGATGAACCTCTTTTTCCCTTTGCACTATCAAATGCATATTTTGCACATATAAATGGAGCAAGTACTATTAATATCATTATAGCTAAGTAACGCTTTACATATATCCATAAGAATTTTAATAAGTATACTTGAAGTACTATGTACATAATAGTTGCAGGTATTCCAATGTCCATTCTTATATCCATTGCTCTTGTTTGTATTGTATCAAATAAAGCTTCTTCTCCTCCTGTATCTGCAAATAGACTTACAATTGACTCATTAATATTAAATACAATCACCATAAAATAGTGTATTGTAAATACTAACATTATACTTACAACCCAGCTAAGTAATGCTGTTTTATATTGTGATGTTTTTTCTGGTATTGTAGATAATGCTATCCTTATACCTAAATATATTATTATTACAGCTAATGCCATAATTGATAAGTTTCTAAATGATACATACCATGTTGATATTATTTGTCTAACTATATTTACAACTGAATCTTGAGGTACAGTTTTTCCTCCAGGTGTATTTGTAAATATATTTACATCTAATATAGGGATTTTGTTATATATAACATCTTCTAGCGTTATTGCTTGATTATCCTCATCATCTTCATTACTACTATTATTAGTAGTACTTTCATTACTTTCTTGCTCTTGCTGTTCTTCTATTACTGTAGTTCCTGAACTTGCTTCTATAGGCTGAACATATGACACTTCTACAGTATTTACAGTATTTGTTGTATTTGATAAAGGTTCTTCTGTCCATTCTATTGTTCCACCTACAATTGTTTGTACTAGTCCTGCATATCCTAATATTGAATATTTTATTACATTTATAATCATACCTGCTAGAAAACTAAAGAATTGTGATATCTGGTCAAATAACCAATCAAGTCCACCTGGTTTTGTATATGATACAGTATTAGGTAATCCATTAAATTCAAATTCTTCTCCACTTGCACTTGCACTACCACTAGGTGGTAATATAGCTCCACCTGGAACAAACTCAAAGTTAGCAACCTTAGCTGCTTTTTCTGAAACTCTAACTATATAATCAATAACTGTTCCTGTACTATATCTACTAGAGGCGAACTCCTCTACAGTATGCATTGACAAAGGATGACCTATTGAATGTATTACAGTATTATTTCCCACATATATACCAACATGCTCTCCTGATGAATCTGTACTTTTTACTAATATATCTCCAGGTCTTAATCCTAAAGCTAATCCATCTTGTTCATTATATATTTTAACATTTGATTGATAACATTCAAATCCGTTTTTAGCCACTGTCCAATATACTTGCGGTATTGCAAATGATTGATAATTTTGCGTACCTAATCCTGTTGCATGATGTATGGCAAAGCTAACCCAACCTACACAATCAAAACCATATGTAGTAGTATAATCAATAGGTGCATTATATGCTATTTCTCTGTATCCAGTATCCCAATTCTTATAATAGCACTGGTCTTTATGCTCATTATAAAATTCAATTGACCAATTAGCTATTTGCTGACCTACTTCTTCTACAGTATGTCCAGTTGTAGCATTTGCTGCTCTTACAATATTCATTGAAGCAAATATGAAAAATACAACTATTAAAATTGCAAAAATTTTAATTGTTTTTTTCATATCTGCTCCTCCTTCCTTTATTTTATTTCTATCTGTGTATTATCATAATAAATAATGTTATTTTCTATTTTCTTTATATTAAAAGTTTCATTTCCTTGTACTATAGTTTTATATTGCATATTACTTAAAGTTATTTTATAAATTCCTCTACCACTAATATTATAAATATAATTATCATCATCTATTTTATATAATCCGTCTATATATGCATCTTTCAATTCAATATCAATATTTTCCTTATCTCTTGAATAAAATGCTACATCTTCCATACCACCATTACTTGTTTCTAAATATGAAACTATATATTTATTTGAATTTAAGCTAGTATTATCATTAGGTGGATGTCTAGTAGTATATTCTCCTTGAATTCTATTTGTCTCTTCTAAATAAATCAAATCATTATCAAGTTCTGTATAGATACTTGCTGGTATCATTTCACCATTTTTTATATCTTCTAATAATGCTTGGTTTGAATTTTTGTATAATGTTATACCATTATTTGTTATAACATTAAAGTCTATTGTTATACCTTTTAGTGTATATCTTAGGCTTACTCTATTATTTGTTTTAGTAAAACTATCATAGTCTGGCCATAAGTCTGTTAATTTTGTTACAAATGTATTATAGTCTTTAGTTTCATTATATTCTTTAATTAAATTTTCAAATTCTTCTATTTCATAGTTTTGTTCATTTCTATATACTGAAATTTCTCCATCACAGAAAAATACATATAATGTTTGATTTTTATATCCAATTAAGTAATTATTTTCATCTTTATATGTTGGCACTCCAAGTACTTGTATTATTTCTTCATTGCTCATTCCCGTTTTTATATCTTGTATTACTTCTTTTTGATATTGTTTTGTGAATATAATATTAAATACTTTATTATATACATTTCTTATTTTAAATCCTTCATTAAAGTAAATATTATAATTACTACATACGCTATCTATTGTTCCTAAATTTAAGTTACTTGTTTGCCAATTATTATTTATAACCGAATTTAGTTCATTTGACCTTATCTGTATGTCTGCATTATTATCATCTTTAAAGTTTAATATTTGATATCTAGTTTTTAAATGTTCAAAATATTGTGAATCATTATTTATTGTATAAGAACTTACTTCTTCTCCATCAAATTTTATCCTTACAATAATATTTTTACTTTCATCTATTAACCTAAAATTAGTTCCTTTCATCTTACCTGCTATTTGACTAGTTAGATTATCATATAGCACTTCATTTGTAGTTCCATCTTCTTCTATAACGCCTTTGCTAAATTCTAAATAAATGTCTTTTTCAAAACCATCTTCATCTGAATTGGATGTTTTTATATATTTGCATTCGTTATATTCTATTATCTCTTTTACATTTTCAAAATCTTCTATAGATGAAACTTCATTATTCTTTTCTACTAATGCTTTATATAGTATTAAGCCTGTTACAAGTAGAAATATTAAAACTAGAATAATTATAATAATTAACTTTAATTTCTTTTTTTCCTTAGGCATACTTCCTCCTAATTTTTACATTTTTGGTGGCTTCATCTTTATATCTTTTAATCCTTTTCCTGATACTTTAAATGCCCTTCTTACTATTCTTTCACCATTGCTTAATGCTGCAAAGAACATTAGTGCAACAAGTGGTGCTAATTTTGCTATTTCTCCTGCTGAATATACAAATACAATGTATATGAATAAATGTATTGGTTGTATAAATATTTCCATTACTATTTGTTTAATCCAACTATTAAATGCCTGTGCTTTATTATCTCCTATAGAGTCTATTGGATATGTTACACATATAAGTGGAGAAATCATTATTAAAAAGCTTATTTTAAATACCCTCATTATGTACATAATAAAAAACTTAAGCTGATAATATACTATCATAAAATATATAATTATATAAAATACTTTATCTAATCCTGATGATTCCCAGATGTTTTTAAATGAATTGCTGATTATATCAGTTTCCAATCCATCTGCTATTGTTCCTGATTGCATTGATAAACTTGCAAATTCAATAAGCCATTCTGATACATTCATTAGTATAATTACAATATAGTGTAAAAAGAATAACAGTATTAAACCAGCAAACCAGCTTTTTAGCATCATTTTATATTTTGCTTTATCTTCTGCTACAGTAGATATTGCCATTCTTATTCCAACATATATTAAAACTATTGCTGCACCTATTATTGCTAAATTTCTAATTGATACATACCATAATGCTACTGAATTACTTATTGTCTTTATTGTGTCTGCATAAGGTCCTGTCATACTATCTACATCAAATAAATTTATATGAAATAAATTGTATTTTCCAAGTAATAAGTCTTGTATTGTGAAATTTCCTTGGCCTTGTGTTACAACAGCTGATAATATTGTGTTTATAATAAGTGGGATTATAGCTACTATTGAACCTAATATAGAAACTATTGTATCTCCTACAACATCTATCATACTTAATTCATGAGAATTAGTTGTTCCTGAATTAGATGTTGTATCTCCTTTTCCTTCTTCTCCCCACTGCTGCACTTGATTTCCAATATCATTTCCTGCTACATCTGTTGTTAGGGGATCTTCATATTGTACATTAAATGCACTTGAATATGTAGAAAATAATGTTAGCATTATTAAAATTATAGCTATGATATGTAATATTCTACTTTTCATTAATCCCCCTTCTTCTAAATTTTATTGTACATTATTTTGTTCTTGTAATTTATTAATATTTGTTTCCATAAATTCAAGTTCTCTCTTAGTTGGTACTATTTCTATAATTGCTGTTTGTTCACCCACTTTAAATAGTCCTTGTCCTCTACTACATGTTGTCAAAAATGCTGCTTCACCCTCGCTTAGTTTAAATACTTCTTTTATATATTGAATTTCTGACTTATCTTGTGCTAAGAATAGTTTTGTATCTGATGATGTTAATACTGCTTGTACTTCTGATTTTTCATAAAAGTCTTGGAATCTCTGTGATACAACTGCTAATGATACATTTCTTTTTCTAGCACGTCTTGCCATTTTATTTAAGAAGTCTACAGCTTCTGGATAAGGAAGTAGCATCCATGCTTCATCAACTAGTACTCTTTTCTTAGCTGCTTTTGCTTTATCTTCACTATTTCTCTTAACATATTTTTCCCATATCCAAGATAATAGTATTTGCTGTGCTAAAGGTCTTGCAAATCTTTCTTCTAGGTTTGATATATCTAGGTTTATAAATGATGTTCCTTCTAATAAATCAAAAGTTGATTGACCATCAAAGTATGACATTTGTCCATTAAATTCTCTTACATATTGTCTCATAACCTTTATTAAGTAACTGTAGTGAGATCTGTAATCTGGGTTTGTATTTTTTCCAGCATTTTCTGATAATCTTTTATACCATGAGCCAATTGTAGGCATCATCTTTTTTGTTCTTCCTAGATAATCATTTTGTATTGTATTTCTAGGATTTACTGAGTATAAGCTATTTACATCATTATTTATTCCTAAAGCTGCATATTCTTCTGCTACTGATTCTGCAATTATTTGCTTTGTAACTTCGTTTATATCTTCTGTTCTAGTACTTCCTCTTGCCATTGTAAGTAATATTTGTGTTACGTCTTCTACTTTATTTTCTACATTAAGAACTATTTTTTCTCTTCCTGTAATTTCATCTCTTGTTGTTTCTGGCTCTATATCAAAAGGATTTATTATTGTTTTTGAATTAGGTGATATTATTACATTTATTCCACCTAATGCTTCTGCAACTACTCCGTATTCTCCTTCTGCATCTAGTGCTAAACTTTCAATTCCCATTAATACTGCAGACCTTGCTATTAATGTTTTTATTGTAACACCTTTACCAGCACCAGATTTACCGAATACAACCATATTGTAATTGCTTAATTCAGAACTAAAGTTATCATATAGTATTGGAAGTCCTGTTTGTCTATTAAATCCTATAGGTATTCCATTTTCATGTCCTACATCTGAGTTTATAAATGGGAATACTGTTGCCATTGACCTACGGTCAAATGTATTTGTTTTTGCTATTTTGTCTTCACCTAATGGTAAATTAGATTTAAAAGCTTCTTCTTGCATTGCCCATGCTGTTTTTATTCCTATTAATGTTTTTGACATTTCTGCTGATAAAAGTTCTGTTTGTTTATCAAGTTCTTCTAAGCTATATGCAAATAATGTACACATTATTGATGATTCGTATAGTTTATCAACACCGCTTGCAATTGCATCTCTTAAGCTTTCAGCTTCTGCTCTTTTTTGTGCTAACAAGCTTTCACGGTTTATATCTCCTCTATCCATTGCTACTATTCTTTCAGATTCTAGTTCACTAATGGTTTTGTTTAATTCATTTTGTGATTTTGCTTCACTTATTGGATTTATAAACACGGAAACATTTACATCTCCAAATGTATACATTCCTCTTAATAGTTCTGGAAATGTACACATTCTAGGAAGAGTAGAAATCATCATTGTTCTTGCATACTTACTTGTATTAGATACAATTTCTAACTGCCTTGTACTTGTTGCATCTATTCCTGATGGAGCTATAATATCCTTTATATCTTTTGTATTCTGAGTAAATCCTCTTTCTCCTGTTTGAGGTTTTATCTCATTTATATTATTTTTATTACTCATTTTGGATTTCCTCCTATCTTTAGTTATATATTCTTCTTAACAACTCTTTTATTTGACTTTTGAGTTTCTTCTTTAGTTCCTTCTATTTGCTTTTTGCTTTCATCATATAGCATTTTACTCATTTCATCTTTATTTTCTTCTAGTATTTCTAATGCTCTTTGTTTTACCCTTTGTTCTTTCATTCTTTCTTCTCTTATTTTTTTATCTGCATCTATTATGCTTTTTGTTGCCATTTTTGTTGCTTCTTCTTCTATTTGTTTTTCAATTCTTTTCTTCTTTTCTTCAATTACATCTTTTGCTGTTGAGTATAGTCTATTATATTCTGAATCTAATGCATTACGCAATGTATATACTTCTGATTCATCTCTGTTATATGCTACATATAGTAATTCCATTAGTTCTTCTGAATTTAATACTGTTCCTGCAACTTCTGCTGATGCTAATGCTCTTATTAATGTTTGTGCTCTTGTATATAGTTCTGAAAATGCTACATCATTAATTTCTTCTTTTGAGTAAGTAGATGTGTCGCCGAATTCTGATGTAAAGTATGATATTACTACATATGTTTTTTGTTGTAATATATTTTTACTGTTTCCTAGTTTTTCTGTATATCCTGTTATTGATTCTCCATATTCTAATATGTTTTGCTTTCTTTGTATTTCAAAATTAATTCTAGGTATCATGTCTTTTGCACCACGTCTTTTTGCTGTTTCTAATTGTGCTTTTAATTTTGTTATTTGATTTTGCACATCTTCTATTCTCGCATTATATCCATTTATTAATTCTGTAAAGTTAAGTGTTCTTGTTTGTACATATAACTGTATAGGGAATCTTAATGTATTTAAGAATTCTATAAATCCAGATTCTACTGCATTTTTTTCATCTTCTGATAATAAATCATAATTTATTCCTTTACATTTTATTACCATTACATATTGTTTGCCATTTTTTCTTATTATCATATTGTCTTTAATTTCATCAAATTCCATAAATTTATATATAGAATCTATTTCTTTTCCATCTCTTGTTATCAAGTTATTTTTTTGCTCTGGTTGTTTTATGTGTATAGTTTCATCTTTTGGTGCTTTTTTATTTCTAATTTTTACATATAGCAAAACAGCGATGATTCCCAACAGTAATATTACTACTAATATTACTACTAATATTAAATTAAGCATATTTACCATATCCATATTATTTTTCCTCCTTTGTATTACCTTTTACTAACTTATCTGTTACTTTATCAATACTAAAGCTATTCATTAAGTTTTCATAGTTAGGTTCTTTTCTAGGTAAAGCATATGTGTATACTTTTCTATTTTTCTTAAATATGATATATCTTTTTATAATATCATCTATTGAGTCTCCTCCTACATTTTTTGCTATTTTTGATGTTCCACTACTTGGCATTTTTATTGTTGCTATTCCATATCCAATTAATGCAAATAATCCCATTAGAATCCATCCTAAGACTGTTAACCCTAATATTAGTCCAAATATTAAGTAGAATACAAAACCTACCATTGCTCCTATTCCTGTAAATAGAAGTGATTTTGTTGTGAATATATATAGTATTCTACTTTCTCCTTTTAAATTATTACTTGGTATATAATAACTTCCCATTATTTTTCCTCCTTTGTTTTTTATTTATGCTAATATTGAATTCATTAAGTTTACTATTATAGCAAATATGCCCATTCCACCATATATTACTACTGTTGCTACTACTAATCCTATTAGCTTTTGTTTTACATCTGCTTTTCCTGATGGATCTGCTGTCATATATTTTATTCCTAAATACATAAAGCATATTACTAATACTACTGATGCTACTACAACTAATATTTGCCCAATTGGTAATAGTTTTTCCCATGCTTCTTCTGTAGTTATTGGTGGATTTTGCATTCCATTTTGTAACCACTTGTCTGCTTGTCCTTTCCACTCGCTTGCTGATGCGTATACTTCATTACTTGCAAAGTATATACACATTATAATACTTATTATTATTAAGATATTTTTTATTTTTTTCATACTTTCTCCCCATTTGATTATAATTACCCATAATATATTATATTATATAATTTTTTATACATGTTTTTCAATACTTTTATGGAAATTTATAAATAAAAACGAATAAAGAAAGTAGAGTATTTTCTCTACCTTCTTTATTTATATATTATTCATTGCTATTCCACCTATTAACCTTACTAATGAGCCTGCAGCGAATAAAAATATTGCACCTGTTACCATATATGCCATCTTCTTTTTGAATTCTGCTTTTGCTTCTGGTGCAGCTGCCATATATTTTACACCTGCAAACATTATTATTATTACTGCAGCAGCATAAAATATTATTTGAATTACCCATATTATTTGTCCCCCTATTTTTCCTACAGTAGGGTCTGAATTGTTATATATATCACTCATATTTGATGGTAATGATACTCCATATACACATTTATTAACTACGCTAAATATTGCAAGTATTATTAACAATATATATATAATTTTTAAAATTATCTTTTTTGTTTTCATCTTTCACCTCTACACATATTTTCTTTACCTATTATACAATTATTTTATATATTTTTTCAAGTATTTTTACTATATATCTTATAAGCGGTCAATAAAATTCTATTGACCGCTTACTATTCGTATGTTCTCTTTGTATCATTTTATCTAAATATGCTATTGCTTGATGACATTCTTTTCCTGGTCTAAATCCATATGAGAATTCTTTAAACATTGGTTCATATATTGCATTTAGTACTTCCGTCATTACTTCTTGTACTATTTTATCTTCTATTGCTGGTATTCCTAGTGGTCTTTTCTTTTCACTTCCTAGCTTTGGTATGTATACCCTTCTTACTGCTTTTGGTTTATATTGCATTTTCTTCATTTTCTCTACTAGTTCTTCTATATTTCTGTCTAAATTTTCTACATACTCTTTCTTGGTTATTTTGTCTATCCCCACCGCTTTATTTCCAGCTATTTTCTTTGCTCTTTGTTTAATGCATACATTACTGTATCTACTCTTTTATATTGCTCTGCTATGTTACTTATTCTAATAATTTCATTTGACATTTTCTTTTACTCCTTGAGAAGTTATTTATGTTTCTATCATTAGAACGATTTATGTACTAGTCCCTTCCCTCCGCATTTATTACTTGCTTCTTTGGTAC
>ERZ1643246.1990-NODE-1990-length-20691-cov-15.633989_pt1 | contig 20691 bp, 18 predicted proteins | sample MGYA00579265_ERZ1643246 | MGnify/ENA primary metagenome ERZ1643246 (study PRJEB29033, sample SAMEA4952261) | chicken gut metagenome | biome: Broiler Chicken; feature: Gastrointestinal Tract; material: Caecum | place: Ireland | collected 2018 | study: Broiler...
TGAAAACATTGATTTTACTGGACTATCTCATGTTTTCTTATTAGGAGGCGGGGAAAGCCGCCCGCTTTTTTTATCCCTGCCTGCAATCATTTCCCCTCCTCCGGTGCTTTCTTTCCAGAAGGGAGTGAATGGTATGCCCAGTCTCAACGGAGTCCCCCTCTCCTGCGAGGAGATCCTGGACCGCTACGGCCCTCTGGTCTACCGCATGGCCATCCAGGGCACCGGCAGCGTGGCCGATGGGGAGGATGTGGCCCAGGAGGTGTTTGTCAGCCTCATCCAGAGCGACCCCGCCTTTACCGACGACACCCACCTGCGAGCCTGGCTGATCCGGGCCACCGCCAACCGCTGCAAGAGCTGGGGCCGGTCTTTCTGGCGAAAGCGCACCGTCCCCCTGGAGCTGAACCAGGCCACCGTCCCGCCGCCCCCGGAAAACACGGACGTGCTGGCGGCGGTGGCCGCCCTGCCCGCCAAATACCGCTGGCCGGTGTACCTCCACTACATCGAGGGCTACACCGCCGCCGAAATCGGCCAGCTGCTGGGCTGCCCCCGGAACACAGTGCTCTCCCGGCTGAGCCGGGCCAGAGAAAAGCTGAAGGCTGCGCTGAAGGAGGAATGGACATGAACAGCCACGAGCGCTATTGCAATACGCTGAGGGGCCTGACCCCCTCCCACGCCTGGCGGAACGCCACGCTGGAGGCCATGAAAGCCGCCCAGGGGAACAAGGTCCGCCTGCGCCGCCGGCCCCTGGCCTATACCGCGGCGGCGGCAGTCCTGGCCCTGGCGGTGTCGGGTGGGATCTGGTGGTCCGGCCGGATGGCGGCCGACCCCGACGGTCCCGGCACGGCCCACACCCCCCAGCCGGTAACCACCTCTGAGCCGGCGATCACCCCGGACCCGGAGATTACGCCCACCCCTGAGCCTCCGGATAGCCAGAATGAGAGCTTCTCCATTGTCACCGACCCCAGCCAGCTTATGGGGAACAACCCCGCCGCCGGACAGCTGGAGGAGCTGACCCGGCTGCCGGTGTATGAAAATCCCATTCCCACGGAAGAGGATCAACGGACGCTGCTGGACCAGTGGGCGGAGGTGCTGGGCCTCACTGTGGCCAAAACCGATTGGTATCCCGCCCAGGGGGAGGATACCATGGGCCGGGAGCCCACTCTGGAGGCAGAATGTACCGACGGCACCTGGCTTTCCCTCCACGGGCTGAACTTCCTCTCTGTATACAATTCCCCCGACCAAACCCGGCTGGAGGAAGCCGCCCTGGCCTATCTGGGGAAATCCGGGTTTGAGCCCACCCAGGAAAGCAGGGAAACCTTTGCGTATACCTCGGAGAAAGACGCCATCCAGGTCACCTGGCTGAAGGATCCCGACGCCTCCCTGGCAGAGCAGCTCTATTCTTACAGCTTCCAGCGCATCGAAAATACCTACGGCTCCCGTCTGACCATCTGCCTGCCCCCCACCACCGGCGGGGCGGACTATCCCCTCCGCCCGGCGGAGGACGCCGTGGCCTCCTTCCGGGCAAGGGACTACTGGGGCAGCGACTACACGGCCTATCCCGAGCAGGCGAAGATCCTGCAGGTCACCCTGGAGTACGACGTAAGCCAGGGTCAGCCCTACCTTCAGCCGGTATACCGCATCCTGTTTACCCAGAAGTACTGGGATACGATCATCGCCGGCCGGATGGACGACGGGGTGGATACCTCCGCCTTCACAGGGGTGGGCGTGGCCTATGTCCCTGCCATAGAACCGGAATATCAGGAGGAAGTCCCCTACCGGCGGTACTTCAACGACGGTCTGGCCCACTTCACTCCGGAGGATTTCACCTGAGGCAGCACAAAAAAGCGCCGCGGAACATTCACATGTTCCGCGGCGCCTCTGTTTTTCTCTGTCCGGCTCTTACTGGGCCCGGGCCACGATCACCCGGATGCAGCCGCCCTCGCTGGCCGGCTTGTCGTACCAGCCGGTGAGGACATAGCCTCCGTTGGAGACCCGGGACAGGTTGGAGAGCATATAGGTGCCGTTCACCAGCTCATACACCGCCACATGCTCGGACAGGGCGTACTGCTGGTTGTCGGTACCCAAGGCCACACTGCCGGTAATGCCGCTGAGCTTGCGCTCGGTCAGGTTGTACAGCCGCTCAGCCTGGGTATCGCTGCTCATCTTCGCCTGGCAGGGGCCCACCTCCAGACCGTATGCCGTGCTGGGATTACTGAAGGTAAATTTCTGGCCGCCCACATCGTAGGTGTAGGAGGAGCTGAGGGTCACGTCCCCGTTGGGCAGAATGGTCTCCTGCTCGTCGGACACGGTGATGACGCCGTACTGGTGGATGTCCCCGGTGGCGTCATTGAGGATCAGATGGCTGATCTCCCCCTGAGCGTTGAGCACATAATAGCGCACCATATTATCGGTCATGTTCACGCCCGCCAGCCGCTGGGGGTAGATCTGGATGGGAGTACACTGCTCATAGGTGTCGATGATCTGCACATCGTCGGCCAGCGGATACCGCCCCAGCATGGTGGCGTCGCTGTTTACCTTGCCGGTAAGCTGGATGCCGGCCAGCCGGGTAATGATGGGCTGGCTGCCCAGCTCCACCCGCACCAGCTGCCCCTCGGTCAGGTTCCGGTCGGTGGTCTGGTAGCGGTAGCTGCCGCCGTTGGTGGCGTAGACGGTGATGGTGCGGGAGCTGTAGCTCTCCCCGTTCCCGTCGTCGTAGGAGGTGATCTCCGCCTTGGTGATCACGCCGTAGAGAACGCCGCCGGCCACGTCCGCCTCGTCCACCGCCGCCACGCCGCCGGAGCGGCCCAGCAGCAGAGTCACAGTGTCTCCGATCTGATAATTCCCCAGGTCGGACAGAGCGTAAGCGGCTTCGGTGGTCTCCACCGCGTAGGTCTTGCCCGCCACCGTGACAGAGGTGGGGGCGGTGATGGAGGGAGAGGCCGCCTCATAGGTACCGGTGACCTTGTCGCTGTAAGCCCACACGGTGCGCATGGAGTCCGACCAGTACACCACATCCCGGTCCTGCACGGCCTCCAGGCTGGCGGTCTTGCCGTCCCGGTAAACGGTGGCGTTGGACAGGTTAAAGGGCACCTGGCTCTGCCAGCCGCTCCCCGCCACCACCGGGCCCTCCATGGCGGAGTTGACCAGGGCCACCCGGTCCAGCTCTCCGGCGGCATTCACCAGGTTGAGGGTGGGCTCCAGCACGTTGAGGTAGTAAGTACCCGCCTTGTTTTTGGTCAGCAGCAGGTTGTAGAAGAGGTACATGGCGTCCCGGCGGGTCATCTGCCCGTCCTGTCCCAGGGAGATCCCCTCGTTGAGCTTCAGGGCCCGGTACTGGGCCATCTGGCCGGAGGGCCACACGCCGGTGAATTCGCTGTCCTCATATCCCAGCAGCCGCAGCACCACCGTCACGCTCTCGGCCAGGGTGATGGTGCGGTCGGGGTTGAAGTTGCCCCGCAGGTCCCCTTCCACCAGGCCCATGTCCACCGCCGCCTTGATGTAGGGGGCGGCCCAGTGGTTCTGGGGCACGTCGGGGTAGGGCTTTACCGCCACCGTATCCCCCACGGTGTCCCGGCTGGTGGAGGCGGCCACCGCCAGCTTGGTGAACTCCGCCCGGGTGATGGTGCGCTCCAGGGCCAGGTCTCCGTTCTGGTCCCCCACCATGATGTCCAGCGCCGCCAGGACCTGGGCAACCTCCTCTTCCGCCGGGGCGGCGGCCAGGGCGGCGGGGGCCAGCCCCAGCAGCAGCACCACCGCCAGCAGACCGGATAACAGTCGTTGTTTCATCTTTTTTCTCCTTCTCACGGAAACTGAAAGCCTTCATCTTTATACTATACCAACCGCGCCCATCCCGCAAGTCAATCATACCGCAGTGCGTCGATGGGGTTGAACTTGGCGGCCTTGTTGGCGGGCAGGTAGCCGAACAGGATGCCGATGCCCACGCTGACGCCGAAGGACACGGCGATACCCCCGGCGGTGGGGACGGCGGCAAAGCCATCCGCGCCGCTGACCAGGGCGCTGGCCAGGGCGGTAAACAGGTTGGCCAGCAGCACCCCCAGGGCGATGCCGATGACGCCGCCGATGGCGGAGGTGGTGCCCGCCTCGATGATAAACTGGCTGCGGATATCCTTGCCTTTGGCGCCCAGGGACTTGCGAATGCCGATCTCCCGGGTGCGCTCGGTGACGGAGACCAGCATGATATTCATGATGCCGATGCCGCCCACCACCAGGGAGATGGCGGCGATGATCACCAGGATGGTCATGAGCACGCCCAGCATGGAGTCCATCATCTCCATCATCTCGGACATGGTCATCACCATATAGGCCCCTTCATCCTGATAGATGCGGTAGAGCATCCGCTCAATAACGCCCTTGGCGGCGGAGGAGGTGTCCTGGCTGGTGCTGGTGACCAGATAGGCCTGCATGCCGCCGCTGCTCATCTGGCCGGCCAGCCCGTAGGGCAGATAGACCACGTCGTCCCCGCTGCCCTCGGTGGAGTCGGCCTTTTGATCCAGCACGCCGATGACGGTATAGGGGATGCCGCCGATGGTGAGGGTCTGGCCCAGGCCCTTGCCCTGGAACATGTCCTGGTTCAGATAGTTGCCGATGACGCACACCTTCTGTTCCCGCTCCACGTCCACATAGCTGAGGAAGCGGCCCTCTTTCAGCTTTTCTCCGTTGACGGTCTGGTTCTTCTCGGCGTTGTACAGGGTCTCGCTGACGCCGTAGACGCTGGTGTGCTTATACTCGTCGGTGCCGTGGCGCACGGCGGCGGAGGCGCTGAGATAGGGGGAGACGGAGTCCAGGTACTGGGGATATTTCTCCACCAGCTGATAGAAGTCCTCCGGCTCCACATCCCGGTTGTTGCCGCTGGGGTAGACGTAGACCTGGATGAGGTTGACGCCCACCTGCTCGAACTGGGCGTTCATGTACTGCTGCATGCCGTTGCCCAGGGAGACGATGATGATGACCGCCGCCACGCCGATGATAATGCCCAGCATGGTGAGCAGGGCCCGCATTTTGCTGGTCATCAGGCTTTTGATGGCCATGCGGAAGGACTGACCCATTTTCATACGTCCACCTCCTCCCCCTCCTCCTCGGGCTGGACCACCGCCTGGGGATCATGGGCGTCCCCGTCGTAGATGATCCTGCCGTCCTGGAGGCGGACGATGCGCTTGGCCTTCACGGCGATGGAATTGTCATGGGTGATGAGCACCACCGTGTCCCCCTCGGCGTTGAGCTTCTGGAGGAAGGCCAGCACCTCCCGGCCGGTGCGGGAGTCCAGGGCGCCGGTGGGCTCGTCGGCCAGGATCACCGACGGCTCGCCCGCCAGGGCCCGGGCGATGGACACCCGCTGCTGCTGGCCGCCGGAGAGCTGGCTGGGCAGGTTTTTGCACTTGTCCGCCAGGCCCACCCGCTCCAGGGCGGCCATGGCCCGCTCCCGCCGCCGGCCGGCGGAGACCCCGGCATAGAGCAGGGGGAGCTCCACATTCTCCAGCACGTTGAGCTTGGGAATCAGATTGTACTGCTGGAAGATAAAGCCCAGCATCTTGTTGCGCACCTCGGCCTGCTGGTCGTCGTCCATGGTGGACACGTCCACGCCCCCCAGGCGGTAAATGCCGGAGGTGGGCACATCCAGGCAGCCAATGATGTTCATGGCGGTGGACTTGCCCGAGCCGGACTGGCCCACGATGGCCACAAACTCCCCCTGGTCCACCGTCAGGGAGACGCCGTCCAGGGCGTGGACCGCCTCGTCCCCCATCTGGTAAATCTTATATACGTCCTTGAGTTCAATGAGATGTCCCATGGCTTACTCCATCCCCATTGCGCTCATAATGCTGGACCCCTGGGGGCTGAGGGCCACCACCACGTCGCCCTCCTCCAGTCCGTCCACGATTTCGATGTAGTTATCATCGTTGCGGCCCAGGGTGACCTGCCGCTGCTCGGTGGCGGAGAGGTTGGCGATCAGCCCGTTCTCATCCAGGCAGCCGGGAAGGGCCACCAGCACGGTGTCGCCCCGCTCCACCGCCTCCACCGGCAGGGTGAGCACGCTGCCCGCCTCCTCCACGATGATCTTGGCGGACACGTTCATGCCGGGGTAGAGCTCCTCCGGTGCCCCGTCCACCTTGACGGTCACCGGGTAGCTGGTGTTGCCGTTGACGGTGGTGCCGTTGATGTTCACCTTATCCACCACGCCGGTAAAGCTCTGGCTGTCCAGGGCGTCGGCGGTGATCTCCACCTTCTGGCCCACCTGGATCTTGCTGATGTCCCGCTCGTCAATGGCCATATCGAAGGTGAGCTGGGAGCGGTCGTAGATCACCGCGGGGTAGGTGACGGTGGAGCCGCTGGAGCTCATACCGCTGATGTTGTCCCCCACGTCCAGGTTCTTCTCAATGACCTCCCCGGTGATGGTGGAGGTGATGGTGTAGTCCTCCAGCTTCTCCTGGGCGTTTTGCAGGGAGAGCTGGGCGTTTTCCAGAGAAATGCGGGCGTTTTCAATCTGGGTCTCCAGGTCGGCCTCCGAGATGACCCCGACGACCTGTCCCTCGCTGACCCGGTCCCCCTCTTTCACCGACAGGGTGTCCAGATCGCCGGCGGCCTTGGCGGTGATCTGGCCGGAGGAGGCGTAGGCGAAGGTGCCGCCGGAGGCGCAGGCCGTGCCGTTCACGCTGGCGGAGCCCTGGCTGGCGTCGGAGAGCACGCCGGGGTTGTTCACCAGGATGGTCACCTGCCGCACCAGGGTGCCGCCGGGGCCCACCTCGTCGGTGGCGGCGATCTCGTCCACGGTGCCGGAGATGGTCTCCGCCGTGCCGGTGACGCTGACGGTGGCCGCCTGGCCGATGTAGAAGCTCTGGGCGTCGGCGGAGTGGAAGGGCACCTTCAGCTTCATGTGATCCCGGTCCAGCACGTCGGCCACCACGGTGCCCACCGTGACGCTGTCTCCCTGGTCCACGTAGAGCTTGGTGATGATCCCGGCGTCCTCCGCCTTCACGTTCCGGTCCTTCTGGTTGTCGCTCTGGGTTTTCAGCAGATCGTCCAGGGCCAGCTGGGCGGAGCGGACGTTGAGCTGCAGCTGCTCAATGTTGCTCTCCAGGTCCCGGGCGTCGATGCGGAAGAGCACGTCTCCCTTCTGCACCGTCTGTCCCTCCTCAAAGGGGGCCTCCAGGATCTCACCGCTGACGAGGGTGGTAACCTTGTAGGCCTGGAGGGGTTCAATGGTGCCGGTACCGGAGACCGATACCGTCATGTCCCGCACCTCCGCCGTATAGGGCAGATAGGCGCTGCTGATAATCTGCTGTCCGGCCCCCATGCACCGGGAGAACAGAAACACAATGAGGGCCACCGCCACCAGGATGATGACCAGGCGTTTGACCCACTTGCGTTTTTTCTTGGGCGCTTTGAATTTGGGTACCTCCTTCACCGGTTGGCTCGACGGCGCGGCGGTCTCAGCAGATTTGGTCTGGGTTGCTTCCATACTGGTTTCTCCTTATTCAAAATTGTGTTCATTGTACGCCCAGGCTGGCGGCTCTGTCAACCTGATAGCATCATATCAGCCCTGTATGTAAGGCATTATCAAGGAAAAATTAAATTTTCCTTAAAAGTAAGATATACCCTCCTCCTGGTGGAAGGTCAAGAAAATTTTTCATGCTTTCGGGTATATCTCCCGGCCAGGTTGTCCACAATAGGCTCGGAGGTGCTAAACAGCATGAAAAGACCGTTCTATCAGCGCATCGGTGATTTCATCGAGGGGAAGGGGTTTTACATCGTCCTGCTCCTCTGCGTGGCCGCCATCGGCGTTTCCGGCTGGTTCCTGTATTCCTCCTTTGCCAGGAGCTCGGAGGAGCTGGCCGCCGGAGGCCCCGCCAAGATCACCGTCACACCCACGCCCATGGCCACCGTTCAGGCGGCCATAACCGCCAAGCCGTCCGCCGCTCCCCCGGCCACGGCCACACCCAAGCCCGCCGCCACACCCAAGCCCGCCGCCACGCCCAAGCCTTCTGCGGCCCCGGCGGCCACGCCCACTCCTGCCGCCACACCCGCAGCCGCCCCCACGTCCTACCTGTGGCCGGTACAGGGTGAAATCATCACCGACTATACCGTGGACGCCCTGGCCTACGATCCCACCATGGCCGACTGGCGCACCCACACCGGAGTGGATATCTCTGCCAGCGCCGGCACCGAGGTGCGCTCCGTGGCCTCCGGCACGGTAAGCGACGTCTCCTCCGACGTGATGATGGGCACCACCGTGGTGGTGGACCACGGCGGCGGGATCACCAGCGTGTATGCCAATCTGGCCTCTGTGCCCACGGTGGAGGTGGGAGACGCCGTCTCCACCGGCGACATTCTGGGCAGCGTGGGCAACACCGCCATCGCCGAGAGCGCCCTGCCCGACCATCTCCACTTCAGCCTGGCGCAGGACGGCACCCCGGTGAATCCCCTGGACTACCTGAACGACTGATTGCTTCTTTCCCTTTCCTCTCTCTATAACGGCAGGAGGCGCTCCCAACGGGAGCGCCTCCTGCCGCTTTTCTTATCGCCGGGTCAGCTTGATGACCAGGGCGGTGCGGTCGTCCGCCGCCCCCACCTGCCGCTGGCTCTCCTCCAGCAGGGCCTCCGCCAGCTCTCTGGGGCTGCCGCCGGAAAAGGCGGTCATCTGGTCCCGCACCCATTGGTCCGGCCCGCCGCCGGTCACCCCGTCGGTGACCAGCAGCACCCAGTCCCCCGCCTCCAGCCGGAGCTGGCTGACGTCTGGGGCGCCCCCCTCGCCTCCCGCCAGCCCGGCGGGGAGAGAGGCGCCGGTGAGCCGGCTGACGCCGGTTCCCTTCTTTACATAGGTGGGGGCGGCGCCGTACTTATAGACCGCCGCCTCGCCGGTGAACAGGTCCACCCGCAGCAGATCCACCGTGGTGAAACCGATCTCCTCCTCCCCCCGGAGGGCCAGGGCGGCGCTGATGGTCTGCAGCGCGTTTTCCGGCCGCACCCCCGCCTTGAGAAACTGCTCCAGCAGGCGCACCGCCAGCGCGCTCTCCCGCTGGGCCAAACGGCCGGAGCCCATGCCGTCGCACAGCAGCACATAGAGGGCCCCGTCGTCATGCTTGAACCAGGCCCCGGTATCCCCGGAAATCATCTGTCCGTCCTTCCGCCGGCAGGCCGCACCGGCCACCGCCATCAGCGGCTCGCTCTGCACCAGCACCAGCTTGTCCCGCCGCTCCCCCTCCACAACCCGCAGGGGGAAATTCACCAGCTTGGACAGCTTTTCCACCCCCTCCTTCTGCCGCAGGGGGCTCAGGCCGGCCCCCTCCAGCTCCAGGCGAAGGTGGCCCGCCTCGTCGTAGTAGGCCGCCAGCTGGCACTCGATACCCTGGGCGGCCAGATACTGGCGCAGCCGCTTTTCCCGCACCGGATCCGGCACCAGCTCCGCCCCCAGCTCGGCCGCCGCCGCCCCCAGCACCTGGGCCAGCTCCCCATACTGGCGGCACACCGCCGCCCGGTTCTCCTGCAGGCGGCTGCGGTACTGCCGCCGGTAGAGCAGGGCGGACACCTCCTCATTGGCCGCCGCCAGAAATTCCGGGAACTTGACGCATCGGTTGGCAAAGTAGGCGGGGAAGTCGCCCCCCTCCCCCTTGCCCCGGTCCAGCATGGCCGGGAGGGCGTCGTTGAGGGCGTTGAAGGTGGAGACATAGTCCCGCTGCCAGCAGGAGGCCTGCAGGGCGCAGCGCTTGCACACCCGGTCGGCGGCCCGGTCAAAAACCACGGCGGCGTCCCCATCGTTGGGCCGTCCCGGCCGCAGGGTGGCGCGCATGGACTGGTAGAGCTCCTTAAAGGCCCCGGCGGTCTCCTCCAGCCGGTCCCGGACATAGGCCATGGCCCGCTCCCGGGTGTCCTGCCTGGGCTGTGGGGCCACCAGGGCCCCCACCTGCCGCAGGGCCTTCTGGGGGAGCACCAGGAAGATCACCGAGGCGATGAACACCTCATAGAGCAGGGCGATGTGAAGCCCCTCCTGCCAGGTCCACAGCACCGCCAGGCCGTTGGTCAGCACGTAGGACAGGGCGGCCGCCAGCCGCCCCTGCCGGTGGAAGGCCCCCGCCATCACCCCGGACAGGGCGTAGGCCATGGAGTAAAAGGGCATACCCCCGGCGGCCAGATCCATGGCCAGCCCGGCGGCCACCCCCACCGTGGCCCCCACGCCGATGCCCCCCTGGCTAGCGGTGGCCATCACCGCCAGGGCGGCGGTCAGCCGCCCCACCGACAGCTGGCCGGGCAGGGTCAGATTGGCCAGAGTGAGCATCAGCGTCCCCGCCAGCAGCAGCAGGCTCACCGTCTGCCGGGGGGTGAGCCCCTCCTCCTCCCGCTTTTCCGTCCAGGGGGTAAAGGCGATGCGGTAAAAGTACACCGACGCCCCGCACAGCAGCAGCTCGGTGCCGAAAAACACCAGATTTTCCTTGGTCCACCCCTGGTCGGAGAGGTAGACGAAGCCGGTGATCCCGTCCATGGCGGCGGCGGCCACAGGCATAAACCAGGTCTTTTTGTAGGCCTTCACGTCAAAGAAGGCAAAGGCCACCGAAAAGGCCAGGATGCAGGCCGCCGTGTACCGCAGGCCCTCGGCAAAGCCCTGCATGGTGAGATAGCCGAAGCAGGCCCCCAGCAGGGCGCAGAACCCGTCCAGCCCCGAGCCGGAGGCCCCCACCAGACCCAGCGCGAAGGGGGCGTACCCGCCAAAAATCTCCGCCCCCGCCAGCAGCGCCCCCAGCAGGAACCGGATGGCGCACTCCGCCGTCCGCACCAGCGCCGGGGCCCGAAATACCACCTTCCCCGTCTCCCGGGCCTCTTCCCGCAGCCGGGCCGCCTTGGTTTTCAGCTTTTCCTTTGTCGCCATGGTCCCTGTCTCCTTTGTATGGGGCTTGTCCGCCCAGTTTCAGAGACAGTATATTCCATATAATGGAAAAATATCGTCGGAACCCGGAGAGAGTCCGGGTTCCGACGGAAAGGGCACGTATTCAGTTTTGCGGGCGCAGCTGCCAGAACAGCACCGCCCCGGCGGCGGCCACATTGAGGGAGTCCACCCCATGGCACATGGGGATCACGGCGGTGTAGTCGCACTGGGCGATGGTATCGTTGGCCAAACCGTCCCCCTCCGCCCCCAGCACCACCGCCAGCTTGTCCTGGGCGGCCAGCTCCGGGTGGTCGATGGGGATGGCGTCCTCCCGCAGGGCCATGGCCACCGTCCGAAAGCCCATGGCCTTCAGCCGGTCCAGGCCGGGCTGGGGCCACTGGCTCCCGTCCTCTCCCAGCCAGGTCCAGGGGATCTGAAAGACGGTGCCCATGCTCACCCGGACCGAGCGCCGGTAGAAGGGGTCGCAGCAGGTGGGGGTGACCAGCACCCCGTCCATCCCCAGGGCGGCGGCGGAGCGGAAGATGGCCCCCACGTTGGTGGCGTCGGTGATGTGCTCCAGCACCGCCACCCGGCGGGCCGTCCGGCACAGCTCCTCCACCCCGGGCAGGGCGGGGCGCACCATGGCGGCCAGCATCCCCCGGGTCAGGGCGTAGCCGGTGAGCTCGGCCAGCACCTCCCGCCGGGCGGTGTAGATGGGCACATCCGCCCACCGCCCCGCCAGCAGCTGGAGAAAGCCCTCCACCTGCCGCTCCTCCATCAAAAAGGAGACGGGCCGGCAGCCGGCCTCCAGAGCGTGGCCGATCACCTTGCCGCTCTCGGCGATAAACAGCTCCCCCTCCTTCCGGCGGCGCAGCTGGGCGTGGGTCAGGTCGGCGTACACCTCCAGCTCGGGGGCCTTGGGGTCGCGAATCTCAATCAGCCGGGCCATGCATATCTTCATCCTTCCTGTTTCTGCAACTGCTCACCGCTCTGGTCCCAGAACGGCCTCCACCGCCTCCGCCGGGGTGTGAAAGTGGTAATCCGCCGGCAGGGACGGGTCCGCCCCCTTCCCCCACAGGGCCAGGGCGCCGTGGATCCCCGCCGCCCGGCAGCATTTCATATCCGAGGCACTGCCCCCGATCATCAGGACCTGGTCCTTTGCCGCCCCGGTGAGGGCGCAGAACCGCTCCACCGGCTCCGGGTCTGGCTTGGGCCGCTGGGTGTCGTCGGCGCAGACCACCGTTTCAAAATACTTCCCCAAGCCCAGGGGCACCATATCCCGCCGGTAGGCCTCCCGGGTTCTGGCGGTGACAACGCCCAGACCCACCCCGGCGTCCCGCAGCCGGGTCAGCGCCTCCTCCACGCCGGGAAATATGGTGACCCTGTCCCGGAAGGTGTAGGTGAGCTGATTCCAGCGCCGCCGCACCTCCTCCTGGTCCTCCTCCGGGATGCCCAGATGGCGCACCGTCTCCTTGGCGGGCATCACCATGGCGAACCACAGCTCCTCCCGGCTCCGCTCCACGCCGTATTTCTCCCGCAGGGCCTGGATGAGAGCGCACATCAGCTCCTCTTCGGTATCCAGCATGGTGTTGTCGATATCCCAGATCACATGGGTATACCTCATCATGTTCCGCTCAGCTCCTTTTCCAGGGCGTCCAGGAAGGCCCCGGCGTCCGCCTGGATGCCCAGGTCGGCGTTCCAGAAGATCATGGCGTTGGGGTCGTTGTCCACCGCCGCCAGGCGCTCCGCCCGCACCCCTGCCAGGAAGGGTCCGCTGCCGGAGGCCCCCACCGTCACCATCCACCGGGGGGAGACCTGGTGGCCGGACTGGCCGATGAGCCGCTCCATCTCCGCCCAGGTGTTCATCACCGCCGGCCGGGTGGCACCTGCCTGGGCCCCCAGGGCGGCGGCGCAGGCTTCCAGGCGCTGGAAGTTCTGCTTCCCGCCAATTCCCCGGCCCGCCGCCAGGATCCCGGCGGCGTTCTCCAGCGTCTCGGTCCCCGGCGCGCCCCGTCCGGCCACCGTCACCACCGTCGGCGTCCGCAGGCGGTAAACCGCCTGCAGATTGGAGTTGTACGCCCCCCGCCGGGCCAGCAGGCCGGATTCCTCCCGCCACAGCTCCCTGACCTGGAAGAGGCAGCTTCCCCCCAGCCGCCGGGCCAGCCCGGCGGCCAGGCCCCGGGCCTCGCCGCCGTCCTCCAGCACCAGCAGGTCGGGTCGCTCGGCCCCATACCGGCAAATCGCCTGCTCCAGAAAGTCCGGGCGGTCCAGGACCCAGTTGACGGCGTCCGTCCCGTCCTCCGCCGCCGTAAAGGGAATGGTCAGGGGACAGTGCTTCTCCCCCGCCAGATACAGTATGGCTGTTTTCATCCTCCGCGCCTCCTCAACCGTCGCTCTCCCGGAGCCACGCCAGCAGTCCGGCGGCCTGCTCCTCCACGGTGCCCTCCAAAAACCGGCACTTCTCCCGTTTGGGCGGGGCCTCCAGGCGCTCCAGGGTCACGCCGTCCGGCTCCCCCTGGGGACACTCCGCCGTTTCCACCAGCACCTCCCGGGTTCTGGCGGCCAGCTTCTCCTTCAGGGTGGGCAGGCGCAGAAAGCAGTCCGGCACATTGTCCAGGATCACCACGGTCCCCCGCTTCAGCTCCCGCACCGTCCCGTCCATGCACACCGCCTGGGCCAGAACCTCCCCGCCGGACAGGGGGGCGTTCAGCGCTACCACGCCGGGTACACAGGGCGCCTCCAGCTCCTGGGCCAGCAGATAGGGCACCATACCGCTGTCCCCCGGGCCGGTCTGCCGGCCGCACAGGATCAGCTCCGCCGGATGTCGGCGGAAGTAGGCCGCCAGATAGCCCGCCGTCCGCTCCGGCCGGAAGTCCAGCTCGGTCCGCGTCTCGGCGGGTGGGAGGGCGGTGACCTGGGAATAGCCCACCGCATACAGCCCCTTCAGCAGCCCGGTCGCCTCCCCCACGCTCACCGCCCGCAGCTCCACGCCGGGGTCCTGCTCCTTCAGCCGCAGAGCCAGCTCCAGGGCCGTCTCGTCAAAACAGCCGAAGCAGTCCCGGACGTAGGAGATGTCCGGATGGCCGCCCTCCACGGCCTGCCACTCCTTGGCGGGCACCATGTCGTAGTCCGGCACCGTTTTTACACATACCGCGATGTCCATACGCGCTCCCCCTCTCCCGGACAGGGTGCCTCCACCGGGCTCCCGTCCGCCGTCCGGCACTTGCCCCTGCCAAACTCCCGGTGGGGCACGCCTCCCATCCGCCGCCCCACCTCCAGCAGGGCGGCGGCGGTCTCCCGCTGCCGGGCATACTCGTCCTCATTCTCATAAAACAGGTGTACATGCACGTGGCCCGCGGCCCCGTGGCCCCAGGCCGCCCACGGCCCGGCCGCCTGACGGCGGCACTGGGCCACAAAGGGCTCGATCCCCTGGGGGAAGGCCAGATCCAGCAGCAGCGGAGGCCGCCCCACCGCTCCGGCGGCCATGCGGGCCTTTCCGGCGGCCGTCTCATTGAGCAGGTGCCGCAGGGTCAGCAGCCGCTCCCGCTCCTTAGGGCTGTCCCCCATCAGCACCCCGTCCACGTCGCAGCCGCACTCCTCCAGCAGGCCCAGCAGTTCCTCCAGGCCGTTGAGGGCCTCCTCCTCGCCGGGGGCGGTAAACTCCAGCAGCAGGGTGTCCGCCCGCTGCAGGCCGGACACCCCCGCCTTGGCCAGGGCCTCGGCGTTTTCTCCCAGCAGGTCCAGGGCCTCCACCCCCAGCCACTCGGCCATGGACAGATGCAGGCCGGTTAGCTCTGCTTTCCGCTCCAGAAAGCGGCTGACGCCGCTCAGCTCCCCGAAGGGGCACAGCAGCACGCCGGTGTGGGCGGGCCGCTCCGGCAGGCGGAGTTCCAGGGAGAGAATCACCCAGTTATGCCCCTCGTCCCCCAGGATCCGCTCCAGCTCCCCGCCCTGAAAGCGGCAGAGCTTTCCCGCGAAATCCGCCGCCTCCACCTGGACCAGCCAGGTCTCGGCGGGACCCCAGAAGGCGGCCCGTCCCCCCTCGGCACGGCAGGCCATAATGCCCCCCAGGGTGGCCTGCTCCTCGGTGGGATTTAGGGGAAACCAGTAGGAGAGGCCGTCTTTCCGGAAACCATCCAAAAACTGCCGAAGTGCAGACAGGGTTACCCCCGCCTGCACTGTCAGCAGCAGTTCCTTTCGTTCCGGATGGGCTTCCCCCGACAGGCCGCTCATCCGCGACAGGTTCAGGACCAGCCCGCCCTGCGGAAGGGCTCCTCCGCAGATGCCGGTCCGGCTCCCCTGCACGGTCACCGGCAGCCCCGCCTGCCTGGCCCGTTCCAGGGCCAGGCAGACCTCCCCGGCGGTGGTGGGGAAGCAAATCTGCTCCGCCCAGCCCATGCCGCCGGACTCGTCCGTCAGGTACTCCTCCGATACCGGGAGAAACACAACCTCCCCGTCCGTCAGGTACTGCTTTTTTTCCATGTATTCTTTTCCTCCGGCTTACCGCTTGGGGAGGAAGGTCCCCGTGTTCATGATGCCGTTGGGGTCAAAGGCGTCCTTCAGCGTGTACATCATCTGGTAGGAACTGCCGTGCTCCTGGTCCATCCACTTGGTGCGGTACTTGCCCACGCCGTGGTGGTGGCAGATGCTGCCGCCGAAGCGCAGGGTCTCCTCCATGATGATGCCCATGGCGGTGTCATACTGCTGCTCGGACTTGGCCAGGTCCTTGACGCCCTTCCAGGAGAACACGAAGTACATATTGGTGCCGGTCTGGTAGCTGTGGGAGGAGTGGGCGCTGATCTGGACCACGTCCTCGATCTCCTGTGGGAAGCGCTTGAGGACATTCTCGTAGATGGAGTAGATGTCGGACCAGTTGCCGGAGATCTCGCAGGTGTCCCGCAGCAGGCCCTGCTTGTTGGCCCGGTACAGGTCGTCGCAGGTGTCGTTGCGCACCTGGTACCACAGCTCCACCGGCTTCTCGCCCAGGGGGCGGCCGCCGTGCTTCTGGACGATCTCCATGATGGCCGCGCCGGTGGCGTTGCGGATGCTCTCGGGGCCCTCGCAGACGAAGAGCAGGATGCTCTCGCCCTCGTTGATGAACTTCTTGTAGGTCATCTCGGTCTCAACGGCGTCGTGGAGGCGCACCACCGCCGGACGGTAGCCGTCCTGCATGATCTCCCTGATGGCGTCCAGGCCGGCCTTCACCGAGTCGATGCCGAAGGCGCCCATCCAGTTTTCGGGGTAGCGCTTGAACAGCTTCACGGTCACCTCGGTCACGAAGCCGATGTTGCCCTCGCTGCCCATGAACAGGTGGCGCAGGTCGGGGCCGGCCGCTCTTCTGGGCACGTTCTTGATGCGCACCACGCTGCCGTCGGCCAGCACGGCCTCCAGGCCGATGAGCAGGTCCTCAATGCCGCCGTACAGGGTGGAGAGCTGGCCGATGCTCCGGGTGGAGACCAGGCCGCCCATCTGGGCCAAGGGCAGGGACTGGGGGAAGTGGCCAGTGGTGTAGCCCTTCTGGTTGCAGTACTCCTCCAGATACTTCAGGGGGGTGCCGCAGCCCACGGTCACCATGTAGTTCTCCTCGTCAAACTTCAGGATGCCGTTCATGGCTGTGCCGTCCAGCACCACGCTGCCCTCGTAGGTCTCGGTGCCGGAGCACACGCAGGAGCGGCCGCACTGGGGGACTACCAGGACCTTGTTCTGGTTGCAGAAGGCCAGCGCCCGGGACACGTCCTCGGTGTTCTGGGCCATGATCACGCCCATGGGCTTCTCCGCCAGATAGGCGCCGTTGAACCGCTCCCATCTGCGGTAGCCGATCAAGTCGGAGCTTCTCTCCTTCAGCACTTCCTCATCGGTGATAAAGTGCTCGCCAAACATCTCCTGCAGCTGATTCTTGATATCCTGCTGATTCATGGTAATTTTCCTCCTTAATATGCAGCCTTAACCCTGGTCCGCCGCCCGCATGGAGCGGGCCGCCACGATATCCGCGCCTGTGCCGCAGATATTGGAAATGATCACATCGCCCTCCTGAACGGGAGCCGCCGCTTCCACCCGGTAGATCTGCTCCAGGCAGTCGCTCATCTTGTCCTTGGGTACTTCCCTGGTGGAGATCACCGGCATGACCCGGAACTTGCCGCCGGTGAGCTTGACCGTGCTGGTGAGCATCCGCATGGGGCGGTAGAGCTCGTTTTTGGCGTGCTCCAACCCCCGCTTGCAGGTGTAGCCGGCAAACTCCGGCTCCTCCATGGTCCCGGTCACCCGTATCCGGCAGCTGGAGGGGCAGACAATACATGTGATCTCTCTGTCCAGTTTTTCCTTATTGTCCATCCCGTTTCTCCTTTCTGACCTCCACGGTCAGCTCCTGGGTCAGCGGGCAGCCGCTCTTGACCCGGGCCACCAGCATCTCCGGCGGAGCCACAAAGCGCTCCTTTTTGCTGGAGACGGTCTCCTCTCCCATCCGGCAGCTCAGCACCATGTTCTGGTCGGGCTGCTTCACCCGGAGATAGAAGGCCATGTCCTGCTGGGCCTCTCCCGCCGCCACCTTCTGGGGAATGACGAAGTTCACGCCCTCGCCGGCGCGCACCTGATGGTAGACGGGCGTTTCGGCAGAGCCCTCCCGCTGCTTTTTCAGGTACCTGGCCGCTCCTCTGGCGGCGATCTCGCCGGTCTCGGACACGTAGTCCACCAGGTCGAACACCGCCACCACGTTACCGGCGGCAAAGACGCCGTCGATGGAGGTCATGAAGTCTTGATCCACCACCGGGCCCTGGGTACGGGGGTCGATCTCGATGCCCGCGCCTCTGGAGAGCTCGTTCTCCGGAATGAGGCCCACGGCCAGCACCAGCAGGTCGCAGTCTATGTACCGCTCGGTACCCGGAATGGGCCTGCGGTTTTTGTCCACCTTGGCCACCGTCACGCCGGTGAGCCGCTCTCTGCCGTGGGTCTTGACCACCGTGGTGGACAGATGGAGGGGAATGTTGTAGTCCTCCAGGCACTGGACGATGTTACGGGTCAGGCCGCCGGGGGAGGGCATGACCTCGTAGACGCCCTCCACCTCCATGCCCTCCAGGGTCATGCGGCGGGCCATGATCAGGCCGATGTCGCCGGAGCCCAGGATCACGGCCTTCCTGCCGGGGAGGTAGCCCTCCATGTTGATGTACCGCTGCACGGCGCCCGCCGTCAGGATGCCGCTGGTGCGGCTGCCGTAGATAAACACCTGGTTTCTGGTGCGCTCCCGGCAGCCCATGGCCAGGATGATGGCGCCGCACTCATAGAGGAGCATGCCCTCTTTTTCGTTTACCGCATAGATCTTTTTGTCCGGGGTGATCTCCAGGACCATGGTGTTGTCCTGTACCTGGATGTCCAGGGCCTGCACGTCCCGGATAAACGCCTCGGCGTACTGGCCGCCGGACATCCGCCGCTGGAAGCGGTGCAGGCCGAAGCCGTCGTGTACGCACTGCTGAAGAATTCCGCCCAACTCCAGGTCCCGCTCGATGAGGACCACCCGCTGGATACCCTGTCTTTTGGCCTCGGCGGCGGCGGCAAGGCCCGCGGGCCCGCCGCCGATGACGGCCAAATCCACCTGTATTGTTTTCATACTTGGCCCCTCCTAACGGCTTCTGCGCTCCAGAATATAAGCGCCCCGGCCTTTCAGATTGATCTGAGTCCAGTCCTTGTCCAGCTCCCTGGCCAAAATCTCCACGACCCTGGGCTGGCAGAAACCGCCCTGGCACCGGCCCATTCCCGCTCTGGTTCTGCGCTTGATGGCGTCCACGGTGGTGGGCACCACGGGGGAGTGCAGCACGTCCAGGATCTCCCCCTCGGTGATCTGCTCGCACCGGCAGATGATGTGCCCGTACTTGGGGTTCTCTTTGATGAGCGCCTCCTGGGCCTCATGGCTCAGCCGCCGGAACTGCACCTGAGGCTTTCTGTTGGGCTGGTAGTCCGCCCGCTCCTGGAGCTGCTGGCCATGGGCCTGCAGGTCCTCTTTCAGGATGCCCTCCACCATCTCGGCGATGGCGGGGGCGGAGGCCAGGCCGGGGGACTGGATGCCGGCCACGTGGATGAAGCCGGGGACCTTGCGGGACATCTGGATGATGAAGTCCTCGGTGTAGTCCGCCGGACGGATGCCGGAATACATGGCGATGGCGTCTCTCCGGTCCAGCTCGGGGTAGATGGACTTGCCCCGCTCGTAGGCGTAATCGAAGTCGCTCTCCTCCATGCTCTTGTCCTCTTTGTCCGGGATCTCCACCGCAGAGGGGCCGATGAGGATGTTGCCCTCCGGCGTGCGGGCGTAGCCGCCGCCCTTGGACTCGGCGTCCTTGTTGCGGGGGAAGGCGGAGATGGCGTGCTGGTAGGGGCCGGTGACCCGCTTGTCAAAGATCACGATGCCGCCTCTGCGGGGGTGGAGGGTATAGAACTTGTCCCCCGCCATCTCCGCCACGTCGTCGGCGTGGATGCCGGCGCAGTCGATCAGGTATCTGCAGCAGACCACGCCCCGCTCGGTCACGGCCTCAAAGCCGCCCTCGGGCTTGACGTCGATGTCCAGCAGCTCGGTGGAGAGCAGGAACTGCACGCCGTTGACCGCGGCGTTCTCCGCCAGGGCCACGCAGACCTGGAAGGGCTCCACCACGCCCATAGTGGGGGCCTCCACTCCGCCGATGGGGTCGCCGGGGATCTTGGGCTCCCGCTCCAGCAGCTCCTCCCGGGTCAGCATCCGCACGCCGGGCACACCGTTGGCCACGCCGTCGTGGTAGATCTTCTCGATGCCCTTCATGTCCTCCTCGGAGTAGGCCACGTTGATCTGCCCGCAGCGCACCAGCTCGAAGCCCAGCTCCTGCTGCCACTTGTCATAGAGGTAGTTGCCCCGCACGTTCAGCTTGGCCTTCAGGGTGCCGGGCTTGGCCTTGTGGCCCGGGTGGATGTCGCCGTTGTTGGCCTTGGTGGCCTCCTCCGACACGTCGGCGTTGCGCTCGATGACCGCCACCTTCAGGTTATACTTGGACAGCTCCCGGGCGATGCCGCAGCCGCAGATGCCCGCGCCCACGATCAGCACGTCCGTCTCGGCCAGCCGGCCCAGCTGCCGGGCCTGCCGGATACGCTCGGTGTTGTCGGTCTTTTTCACGCGGATGCCTTCGGCTGAAAGATTGTTCACCACATTCACTACCCCGGGGAGGGAGGCGGCCAGGTGTCCGATATCCACCACATGGCGCCAGCTGTCCGCGCTTCCCTCCAGGGTCACAATTCCATCTTCCGACATTTCCGCGGATACGCTGCAGTGCGCGAAGCGCACGTCGCTCTCAAGTTTCGCCAAAAGCTCCCGCATGATCTTATCGCTCCGTTTCTCTAAAATAAGTTGCGTGACACAATCCGCGTCCGTCACGCCTGCGTTCAGCCCTTCATGGCCTCCTTCTCGGCGGCCTTTCTGCCGGTCTCAGGCAGGAACAGGGTCAGGATACCGAAAATCAGGGGGAACAGGCAGCAGACCTTCAGCGCGCCCTCCAGGCCCATGCTCTGGCTGAGGGAGGCGGAGAGGGTGCCGCCCAGAGCGCCGCCCACGCCGTTGGTGGTGAAGATCATGGCCATGCCGATGGAGACGGCCTGGGGGCTGATGCCCTTGATCTTGTAGATGGAGGTGAAGGCGATGGGCACGAAGGCGTATGCGCCGTAGCCGGCCACAAACACCGCCACGCACAGCAGCGGAATGCTGCTGGTGATCATCATGCAGAAGTAGGCCACCGGGAGGATGAAGCCCCAGATAAATGCTCATGTGCGATAAAGTAACACTAGAATTTGATAGACAGCAGCCCATTATT
>ERZ1643246.1992-NODE-1992-length-20672-cov-10.647669_pt1 | contig 20672 bp, 22 predicted proteins | sample MGYA00579265_ERZ1643246 | MGnify/ENA primary metagenome ERZ1643246 (study PRJEB29033, sample SAMEA4952261) | chicken gut metagenome | biome: Broiler Chicken; feature: Gastrointestinal Tract; material: Caecum | place: Ireland | collected 2018 | study: Broiler...
TCTGATTTCCCTCCTGCTGGACTTAGAATTTTTCCGGGTGAAGCAGTGCATAGGCCAAATAAACACCCAGCAGTAAAACGATGATTCCTAAAACAATCATGATTTCCCTCCTTACTCGCTTTTATCCACCTGCTTCTGGCACCAGCCGATCAGCAGGATAATGGAACCGATACAGCCTGCCAACACTGCAAGCATGATACAATCCATCATAAAGGTTCCCTCCTCTCCGCTTTTCTGGAGAGAATCTTACCATATAAACCGTGAAGGTGCTCTTAACATTTCCGGGCAAGGATTAAAAGCATATAAAGGCCCGCCAAAACAAAAAGCCGCCCGCAAAAGCGGACGGCTCTGGAACGCAGAGTCTATTGACGGATCATCCTGTAACCAACGCCAATGTGGGTCTGAATATACCTGGGGGCAGATGGGTCACGTTCAATCTTTTTGCGCAGGGTGGCCATAAAAACGCGCAGGGAAGGGATATCGGCGGCAAGGGCAGTTCCCCACACCTCTTTCAGGATATAGTTGTGGGTCAGCACCTTACCCGTGTTTTTTCAAGTACGCACAGGAGTTTGTACTCAATGGGGGTGAGGTGGATTTCTTTTCCCCCCATATAAGCGCATCCCGCCGCATAATCAATCCTTAATTCCCCGTTCTGATACAGGGAGGACTGGGCCGGCTCGGCAGTCTGATCGGTTCGGCTGCGGCGTAGGGCCACGCGAAGCCTGGCCAGAAATTCATCAATGCTGAATGGCTTTGTCAGGTAGTCGTCTGCTCCAGCGTCCAGCGCATCCACCTTGTCCTGATCTTCGCTCCGTGCGCTTACAATAATAATGGGCACGCTGCTCCATCCGCGCACCTTGCGGATAATCTCCACACCGTCCATATCGGGCAGCCCCAAATCCAGAATGATAACATCGGGATTATAGGAGACGGCGTCCAGGAGCGCGCCTGCGCCGTTTTTGGCGGTGTGGTACTGGTATTCCTGTGTATCCAGCGTGGTTCGGATTAAATTGGTGATGGCAGGGTCGTCCTCTACCACAAGAATTTTGGGCTTATACATTTTGAATTTTCACCTCCTCCAAGGGCAGTGTAAAAGAGAACACTGAGCCATGGGGCTGGTTGTCATGAACGGTAATAGACCCGCTGTGCGCCTCTACAATGGATTTGCACAGGCTTAAACCCAGTCCAAGGCCCCGGCGGCTGTCCGCCCCGGCGCTGCCGGTGTTCACTGTATAGAACATATCAAACAGCCGTTGTTTGGCTTCGTCGGATATGCCCGGGCCGTTGTCAGCAATTTCGATGCGGACCATGCTGTTTTCCTTTTTTGCCGACAGGCAGATATCCGAACCTTCAGGCGTATACTTGACGGCGTTGTTCACGATATTGATAATGACCTGTACGATCAGGCGGGCGTCCATATTGGCCATCAGCATATCGTCCTCAAGTTCTACGCGAATCTCGTGTTCCGCAGCCCTGCGATCCACATGGGAAAGCGCTTCATGGAAAATGTCGCCAATCATCTCTGCGTCCCGCCGCAACGGCAGGGTCCCGTTTTCGATTCGGGTGATGGAAAGCAGATTCTCCGTCAGATTGACCAGCCACATGGAATCGTCATAGATGGAACGGTACATTTCCTGTTTTCTATTTTCATTCAGAGAAACGCTTTTTTCCATCAGCATACCGGCGTTGCCGCTGATGGCGGTCAGCGGTGTGCGCAGATCGTGGGAAATGGCCCGCAGCAGGTTGGCCCGCAGCTGTTCACGCTGGGTTTCCATCTCGGCGGCCTGCTTTTCAGCGCGCAGTTTGCGGCGCTCCAAAATCAGGCCGCATTCGTCCAGCATGGCTATCATCAGGTTTTTTTCAAAAGTATCCAACGGCGGATAAAACTTGGATGGTATGCCGACCACCGCCATGACCTCCTGATTGCCCCGGACGGACAGATACAGATTTTGCGCATGAGAAAGGGTGCTGGTCGTAGCGCCCGCGTGCTTATCGTTTTTGGCGACCCATTCCGCCACCCCAAGCTCTTCGGCAGTCAGCCTGCCCATGGTCTGTTCTGATTCAGAGGCTGGGACCGCATGAAATCGGAGCTGTCTATCCTTTTCCAGCAGTGCATACAACACTGGACGTCCCAGAAGAGATTGGAGCTGCTGCGCGGCAATCCGGATGATTTCCTGTTCGCTTTGGCCCTGCTGCATTTTTTGATTGCTGCTCATCAGGAGTTCCATATAATAGGCCCGTTGAGCAGATTGCCGCCCCTGCCTTTTCACGCGGGTAGCCAGAGAGCAGGAAAGACAACTTGCCAGCATCATCACTAGAAAGGTGACCGGGTAGTTCGGGTCGAGCGCTGTCAGGGAAAAACGCGGAATTGTAAAGAAAAAGTTAAAGGAGACTACGCTTAGTAGTGAAACCAAAACCCCGTAGAAATACCCGTTCGTCCAAACCGCTGTGAGCAGAACCCCCAATAGGTAGACAATGATGATGTTCGCTTCACGCAGGCCGAGTTCATAAAACAAAAAACTGATCCCCGTAGCGGCAAGGGTGAGCAGGAGGGATTTCCCTAAATCCTTCCAATCAAATTTCTGTTCCGGTTTGCGAAGCAGTGCCCTTTTTTTCTTAATATAGAGGTTGGACATCCGGAATGATATAGACGTCCACATCCTCCATCCTGCTGGTAAGCCGGTCCACCAGCGGCTTGCTTTTCATAAAAAGGGATGCAGAGTGGTTTGTGCGCCCCAGCACGATTTTTGTGACGCCGCTTACCTTGGCATATTCGGCGATTTGCACAGCCGGGTCGTCCCCATACACGGTGGCGATCCGCGCTCCCAACTGTTCAGCCAGACGCATATTGTCCCGCAGGCGTTTCAGGTTTTCGCCCTTCAGATCCCTGGTCTCGGGAGTTTCTACAAACAGCGCCGTGAATCCGCTGTGAAAGGCCTCAGCCATGCGGGCTGCCGTGCGGATCACCTTTGCGTTGGATGGCGCACTGGAAAGGCAGGTGAGAATGTGTTCCCCGGCTTTGGCGGCAGTCTCATTTTCCGCTTTCTGGGCTTTTTTGCTTAGTTGGTCAGCGGTGCGGCGCAGCGCAATTTCACGAAGGGCCGCCAGATTATCCCTTGTGAAGAAGTGATTCAAGGCACGGGAAGCCTGCTGCTTTTGGTAGACTTTTCCGGATTGCAGCCGCAGGATCAAGTCGTCCGGCTCGATATCCACTAATTCTACCTGGTCGGCGGAGTCAAAAATCGAATCAGGGATACGCTCGCTGACGGCAATATGAGTGATGGAGGCCACCAGATCATTCAGGGATTCCAGATGCTGAACATTAACGGTGGTGTACACACTGATACCGGCTCGCAGCAGTTCCTCCACATCCTGATATCGTTTTGAATGGCGTCACCCGGCAGCATTGCTATGGGCAAGCTCATCTACCAGCAGGATATTGGGGCGGCGCTGTAAGGCGGCATCCAAATCCAGCTCCTTGAGGGAGATTCCCTTATATTCAACTATTTTTTCGGGCAGCTGTTCTAGCCCTTCCAGCAATGCCAATGTATCGGGGCGGGTGTGACGTTCAATGTAGCCCACAACAACGTCTATCCCTCTGTTTTGAGCCTGGTGAGCGGCCTTCAGCATAGCATAAGTCTTGCCGACACCCGCAGCATATCCAAAAAAGATTTTTAAATGTCCTTTTTGAAAAGCTCCTGGGCGGTATTGATTTTGCGCCTGATAATTTTCCAACCCTGCATTCCTCCCCGCCTGTTACAATAAATTTGTCCTCTAGGTAATTTATTATAGCATAAGAGACCTTGTTATGCCATAAAGATGGCAAGACTGACATTAAGACGAAATTAAGATACCCATGGGACATGAGGTGTAATTTACCCTTGACAAATCTCTTTCCATAAAACCTCCTTGTTTAAAGGGACCGGAAAGCCACCTCCGGTCCCTTTTGCTATCCAGAAAATATCCGTTCATAAGTTGTTGATAAAAATACCGCAGAACATTCCCAGGTTCATCAGAAAACCATCACATTCGGGCGGTATCCTTGTATCAGCAGGAAAGAGAAGCACACAGGATCAAGACCTGTTGACTACGATTTGATTTACTGCGCCGGAAAGGACGGAATACCGAGCCGGCGGTATGGCAGACCAAGTACAAGTGCCCGACAGGGCGTTTCTATAGAATTTTTCTTCATAAAACCTCCTTGTTTAAAGGGACCGGAAAGCCACCTCCGGCCCCTTTTGCTATCCAGAAAATATCCGTTCATAAGTTGTTGATAAAAATACCGCAGAACATTCCCAGGTTCATCAGAAAACCATCACATTCGGGCGGTATCCTTGTATCAGCAGGAAAGAGAAGCACACAGGATCAAGACCTGTTGACTACGATTTGATTTACTGCGCCGGAAAGGACGGAATACCGAGCCGGCGGTATGGCAGACCAAGTACAAGTGCCCGACAGGGCGTTTTCATAGATTCCTTCTTCATAAAAATCCCTTTCTCATGCAGAAGGCCGGGAGCTGGTAATGCTCCCGGCCTTTTGTATTGTGGATTGGAAATTCTTAGAAAATCAGAAAATTTGTTCGAATTTCTCTTGACAGAAGCCCAGGAAGTGGTATACTAATAAAAACAAACGTTCGAGAAAGAAGGATGCCTATGACGGTCATGGAGAAGCTGGAGATTCTTACGGATGCCGCCAAATACGATGTTGCCTGCACTTCCAGCGGGGTGGACCGGGCGGGAAAACAGGGCCGTGTCGGGAGCTCGGCGGCCTGCGGGATTTGCCATAGCTTTTCGGCGGATGGCCGGTGCATTTCTTTGCTGAAGGTGCTGTTTTCCAACGCCTGCATTTATAACTGCGAATACTGTATCAACCGCTGTTCCAATCAGGTACGCCGGGCTTCTTTTACCCCCAGGGAGCTGGCGGACCTGACCATGGGATTTTATCGCCGGAACTATATTGAAGGGCTGTTCCTCAGCTCCGCCGTGATACGGAATCCCGACTATACCTGCGAGCAGCTTTTGGAGACATTGCGCATCCTCCGGGAGGAATACCGGTTCCGGGGATATATCCACGCCAAGGCGATTCCCGGAGCGGACCCTTTGCTGTTGTCCCGGATGGGCCTTCTGGCCGACCGAATGAGCGTGAATATTGAGCTGCCCAGCGAGGGAAGCCTTCGGCGGCTGGCGCCAGAAAAATCCCGCCACTCTATTTTTGCCCCTATGGGGCTGATTTCCGGGAAGATTCAGGAGCATTCCTCAGAGATGGTGCGTTATCGCCACGCCCAGCCCTTTTCTCCGGCAGGGCAGAGTACCCAGATGATTATCGGGGCCACTCCGGAGAGCGATTGGCAGATTCTCCGTCTGACACAGGGGCTGTACCGGAAGTACCGGCTCAAGCGGGTGTTTTTCTCCGCTTATGTGCCGGTAAACACCACGGCCCTGCTGCCTCCGGCGGGCACCCGGCCGCCCCTGCTCCGGGAGCACCGGCTCTACCAGGCGGACTGGCTCCTGCGGTATTACGGGTTTACAGCGGAAGAGCTGCTGGACGAGGCCCATCCGAACTTCAATCCCCTTATTGATCCCAAGGCCAACTGGGCCCTGCACCACATGGAGCAATTCCCTGTGGAGGTAAACCGGGCGGACTATGAGGTGCTGCTCCGAGTGCCGGGCATTGGGGTGAAGAGCGCCCGGGCGATTCTCAGGGCCCGGCGTGCGGCTTCTTTGGATTTCCCGGACCTGAAAAAGCTGGGAGTGGTTCTCAAGCGGGCTCAATATTTCCTCACCTGCCGGGGAAAAGCCATGGAGGGATTGTATGTGTCTCAGGATGCCGTTTTGCGGAATCTCATCACCCAGCAAGGCCGGAACCTGTTGCCTAAGGAATCCTTCCAGCAGCTTTCCCTTTTTGAAAGCCTTGCCTAAGCACGGGGAAACTTACAGCAAGAAACAGCTTTGTTTTATCGTGAAGGTAGCCGCGCGTGGACTAAGAGAATGGTTTGCGCTCTCTTTAGGCGCGGATTGGGAGCGGCAACTTGCCGCCGAGGGTCCAGGGGCGAGAAGCCCTTGGTCGCCCATCGCAATGGGCGAAATCCCCCTTTCCGTAGGGCGCATTTTCGGGGGTGAATTGGGAAATATCCCGGCGGGATGTTTCCCGAGAGGGCCCCTTTTGCAAGAAAAAAGGGGCCCTGGCCTCGATCCTGATGCTGTTTTCCTTCGTTTCCCCGGTAGGGGAAATCGAAACCATAGGGGATAGAAGAGATATAACAGAGAAGTTGGGGGCCTTAGGCTATGGTAGGTGTTCCCCTACATTGACCTTCTTGGGAAAGGAGAGAATCGTAGTGAAAGAAAAAAATATCGCTTATCGCTGTGATGGCAGCTTTCGCGGCATTTTGTGCTGTGTCTACGAGATGTATACCCGTAAAGAATTCCCAGCCCAAATTCTCACCCCGGACAGCCCTGCCACCCTATACCCGGAACGGGAAATCCTCACCCAGGAGGCCCATGCCGGGCGCGTGTGGCGCTCCCTGCCCAAAAAGCTGGGGCCTCGGGGCGCCCGGATGGTTCGCGACGGCTTTCTGACCTGTGCGCCGGAGAAAGAAATGCTTCTGTGCCGGTTTATTGCCCGGGGCTATGAGCTGGGGCCCAGTGTGGCGGATATGCTGGCAGATGAGACGGTTCATGCTCTGCACAGCGCCCTGAAGCATTTATACAACGAAGCACACCTTTTCCGGGGATTTGTGCGGTTTTCCATCCATGACCGGGTGATGACCGGGGCCATTACCCCCAAAAACCGTGTGCTGCCGCTGCTGAAATCGTATTTCTGCGACCGTTATCCCAGCGAAGCCTTTTTGCTCTATGATAAAACCCACCGGGAAGCCCTGATTCACCGGCCGGGCCAGGCACTGCTGCTGCCGGTGGAAGAATTTACCCCGCCGTCCCCAGATGAAGAGGAGCGCAGTTATCGCCAGATGTGGCAGAAGTTTTATGATACCGTGGCCATTCGGGAAAGGGAAAACCCCCAATGCCGCATGAGCCATCTGCCCAAGCGGTATTGGGGGGATATGACGGAGTTTCAGGAGCCCGAGGGCGAGGCTGTCAAGAGCGCTTTACCTCTTCCTGGCGTGTCCACCGGAGAAAGGTATCTTGCGATACCGAGAGCCGACGGGCAGCTTCCCGGGAATTGATTTTTCCACTGGTCCACAAAGCCCTGACCGCAGGGAATTCTTTGGGAATGACTTTCCGGGGCCGGCCAAATTTGACGCCCCGTGCCTTTGCGGCGGCGATGCCCTCTGCCTGACGCTGGCGGATATTTTCCCGCTCTGTCTGGGCCACATAGGAGAGGAGCTGCAAAACAATGTCCGCAATGAGGGTGCCGATGAGGTCGTTTTCCCGGCGGGTATCCAGCAGGGGCATATCCAGCACCACAATGTGGACCTTTTTCTGTTTCGTCAAAAGGCGCCACTGCTCCAAAATTTCCTGATAGTTCCGCCCCAGGCGGTCGATGCTCTTTACCACCAGGATGTTTCCGGGCTTCAAAAGCCGGAGCAGGCGCTGGTATTGGGGCCGCTGGAAATCCTTCCCGCTCATTTTGTCCATGAAGATCCGCCTGGCCGGAATCGGAAATTCTTGCAAAGCAATGAGCTGGCGGTCTTCGTTTTGTTCCCTGGTGGATACCCTTATGTATCCATAGGTCTTTTCGTCCATAACAATTCCTCCATTTTTTCAGCCTGCGCCTGATTTTAGGAAATATGCATTTCTAAAATCCGGCGCGGAATTTTAACCCGGGCGACGGCAGCGCGCGTCTGCCCTTTGGTTTGTAATCCATAGTATCACAAGGGGGAAGAGGGCGAAAGCGGGAGGCCGCCACTGGGATTTTCTTGGAAGATGGGGTATAATAAGAGAAAAGGCGAAAATCGGGAGGGATGTTTGTGAGCCGCTTGGAGGAATTGCAGGAGATTCGGAAGGCCCAAAAAGAAACTTTGGAGTGTGGGCTTCTTCGGGAAACCAAAGCCCGCCAGGCCCGTTTGGGAACGCTGTATCAAGCCATGAAAAAGTGGGAGCCCCAGCTTTTGGAGGCCATGCAGGCGGATTTGGGAAAGCCGCCTTTTGAATCCTATATTGCCGAGCTGGGGATGGTTTATGGGGAGCTCCGGGAAGCCATTCGCTGCCTGCCCAAATGGAACCGTCCGGTGCGGGGAAAGACGGGAACGGCCAGCTTTCCGTCCCGGGGCTACCGTTTGCCGGAGCCTGTGGGCATGGCCCTGATTTTCTCCCCGTGGAATTACCCGGTACAGCTGACTTTGGCCCCGCTGACGGCGGCTTTGGCGGCGGGATGCCCCTGTGTGCTGAAATTGTCCCCGTATTCTGTCAATACCTCCCGGGTGTTGGAGGCCATGCTGGAAGAAGCGTTTCCCCGGGAAGAGGTGGCGGTATTCCAGGGAGGGGCCCGGGAAAACACCCTTTTGCTGGAACAGAAATGGGATACAATTTTCTTTACCGGCAGCCCCAAGGTGGGGCGGGTGGTGATGAAGGCGGCTTCCCGCCATTTGACCCCGGTGACGTTGGAGCTGGGCGGGAAAAGCCCGGTGATTGTGGACAGGGCGGCTGACCTGGATTTGGCTGCCCGGCGGATTGTTTGGGGGAAGCTGCTGAATTCCGGCCAGACCTGTGTGGCCCCGGACTATGTGCTGGTGCATCATTCCCAGGTAGAATCCCTAACCCGGCGCCTTTTGGAAGCGGTGAAAGCCTTTTATGGAAAGGAGCCCCTTCAAAGCCGGGATTATGGGCGCATCATTAACGAAAAGCACTTTCAGCGGCTGCGGGGCCTGCTGGAGCGGGCGGAAGAAGAGGGCTGCCGCCTGCATCGGGTGTCTCCCACTCCCTGGAACCCGGAAACCCGGCAGATTGCCCCTACTGTGCTCACAGAGGTCACCTGGGACAGCGCGGTGATGGAGGAGGAGCTTTTCGGCCCGATTCTGCCGGTACTGCCCTATGATTCCCTGAGAGAAGCCGTTGACCGGGTAAACAGCCGGCCCCGGCCCCTGGCCCTGTATGTGTTTACCAACCGCCGGGAGACCGCCCGTTATCTGCTCCGGGAAATCCCCTTTGGCGGAGGCTGCGTCAATGATACGGTGCTGCACCTCACTGCCCCGGGGCTTCCCTTTGGGGGCCTGGGGGAGAGCGGCATGGGCCAGTATCACGGCAAGGCGGGGTTTGATGTGTTCACCCACTACAAAAGCGTGTTGGTTTCTTCCCGGCGGGTAGATTTGCCGGTACGGTATGCCCCTTATGGGAAGTTTGAAAAGCTGGCACGGTTCCTGATGAAATAAAGGGCCGGAAAGGAAAAGGAGGAATCTTCCATGACAGACAGCTTGCAGAATATCAAAACTTTGGCCCAATGGGTGGATGAGAGCCGCCGGATTGTCTTTTTCGGCGGAGCAGGGGTGTCCACAGAGAGCGGTATTCCCGATTTCCGCAGCGAGGACGGCCTATACCGCCAGCGGTTTTCCCGTTCCCCGGAAGAGATGCTCAGCCGGGAGTTCTTTGACGCCTATCCGGAGGAGTTTTTCGATTTTTATCGGGCTAAGATGGTGGCCCCTAACGCCAAGCCTAACCGGGCTCATGAGGTTTTGGCCGCCTGGGAGGCCCAGGGCCGTCTCTCGGCTGTGATTACCCAGAATATCGACGGCCTGCACCAAATGGCCGGCAGCCAAAATGTCTTGGAGCTTCACGGCTCTGTCCATCGGAACCGGTGCATGACTTGCGGCAAGGAGTGGCCCTTGGAGTGGGTGCTCCAAAGCCAGGGGGTTCCCCGGTGTACCTGCGGCGGCATCGTCAAGCCGGAGGTAGTGCTCTATGGGGAATCCCTGGATTCCTCGGTGCTGTTCCAGTCGGTGCAGGCGTTGGAGCAGTCGGATTTGCTCATTGTGGGCGGCACCAGCCTGGTGGTCTATCCGGCGGCGGGCTTGCTCCAATATTACCGGGGACGGCGGATGGTCCTCATCAACCGGTCGGAAACCAGCGCGGACCGGGATGCGGATTTGTGCTTCCGGGGGAAAATCGGGGAGGTGCTGGCCAAAACAGAAAGGGAGCGCCAACAGCTCCATGCATCCAGATGACAATCGTTTTACATAAAAAGCCCGCCTCCTGGCTGTCACAAGCCATGGGAGGCGGGCTTAAATTTTGCGGTCAGGGGGAATCAGGAAGAAACCCGGGAGGGCTCTTGGCCCTGGGAGATGGTTGCGGCATGCTGCAGATCCCGAATCTTTTTGCGGCGGACGGTGTCCAGCCGGAAGCGGTTATAGCGCTGAATCAGGGCAAAGGGCAGGTTGCCCAGCACGACCAGAATGCCAAAAATCAATCCCAGGGGGAAGGCGTTAATCACAATGAGCACCAAGGCGCACAGGCAGTTGGCCAGATGCATCCATTCTCCCCGGCAGGTTTCCATAATAAATTCATCCAGATATTCCAGGGAAAGATCCGTAATGTGGGATTTCGAAAACCCGTCTTTGGCGACAAACTGGGGGACCTTATCCTTCCAGAGCTGGATTTTCAGGTGGTCCTTATACCAGCGGCCGCCCTTTTCCCAGTGTTTGGGTTGATAACGCTTGCGCTGGCTGTCGAAAACATCTCTGGGAAGGCGCACACAGAGGATAAATACCACCACATGCCACCCGGCCACTAAGGCGATGTTACAGAGCAGCACAGCAAACGGACTGAAATTTTTCAGCACGGCTTCGTCTTCCTTTCCATCAAATTTTACATATGCGGTGTAGATGTCCGGCGATTCCGGGCTCTATTTTCTTACCCTGTATTATAGAACCCAAAAAAGGCTTTTTTGTTCTTTAAAAGAATTAAAAAAGATTTGGGAATTTGTCTAACCGGACTGGAAGGAGCAGGCGAAATTTGTAAAAGATTTGTAAATTATTCTGTGAAAAAGAGGGAGAGCAGGTTCCGCTTCCGCCGGTGGCAGACGGTGCCGGAACGCACCAAAATGGTTTCCTCCCCGATGACCTGGATATCCTCCCAGCGGACCACCAGGTCGTCTTCCCGTCCCAAAAGCCCCAGCAGCCTGGGCCGGCCGTAGACAATCAGGGCGGAAAGGCAGGCGCCTTCGGTATCCAGCTCTATATCGCCCACATAGCCCAGCCGCGCCCCGTTCTGCAGGCTGATGACCTCCCTGCGCTTGAAATCGGCCAATCTGCAAATCATAAGGGTCAGCGCTCCTTTCTGCGGTTTCAAAACCTTTCTTTCTTCATTTCTATGCGGCCGTTGTGTTTTGTTTTCCTCTATGGTAGAATAAGAAAAAAGCCGCTATCGAGATTTTCCCCAAAAGCGGCCCGGAAAGGCAGAGAGGTTCCATGAATATTTGGCATGACATTTCCCCGAAGCGGATTCACCCGGAGGACTTTTACGCAGTCATTGAGATTACCCGGGGCGGAAAAGTAAAATACGAGCTGGATAAGGAAACCGGCCTGTTGATGATGGACCGTATCCTCTATACCTCTACCCATTATCCCGCCAACTACGGCTTTATTCCTCGGACTTACGCCCAGGACGGGGACCCTCTGGACGTGCTGGTGCTATGCTCTGAGAAAATTGAGCCCCTATCCCTGGTGCGCTGCTATCCTATTGGGGTAATTATTATGGAGGATGGCGGCGAGAAAGACGAAAAAATTATTGCCATTCCCTTTAACGACCCCACCTACAATACCTACCGGGATATCCGGGAGCTGCCCACCCATATTTTTGCGGAAATGAGTCACTTTTTCTCCGTGTACAAGCAGTTGGAAACCGGGAAGAAAACGGAAATCGATGATGTGCGGGACCGGGATTCCGCGTTGGAGATTATCAAAAGCTGCATGGACCGGTATTTGGACGATTTCTGCCGGTAAACGTTTTATTAGAAGGGCCTTGGGAAATGGGTCTCCCGGGCCCTTTTTTCGGCCCTGTGGGGCGCTATAGGTCTTTTTTTATTTTCTCCAAGGCGCCCTTTTCCAGCCGGGAAACCTGGGCCTGGCTGATACCGATTTCCGCCGCCACTTCCATTTGGGTTTTGCCCTGGAAGAACCGCAGGGAGAGGATGCGTTTTTCCCGCTGGTTCAAATCGTTGACTGCCTGCTTCAGGGCAATTTCGTCCAGCCAGTTCCGGTCATCGTTTTTGTCTCCCACCTGGTCCATGACGTAGATGGTGTCGCCCCCGTCGGAGAACACCGGCTCATAGAGGGAGAGGGGCTCCACAATGGCCTCCAGGGCCAGCACTACATTTTCCCGCTTGACCCCAATGGCCTGGGCAATTTCCTCCACGCTGGGCTCGGCCCCCTTTTCGGCGGTCATTTTTTCCCGGGCCTGCATGGCCTTGTAGGCGATGTCCCGCATGGAGCGGCTCACCCGGATGGTGTTGTTGTCCCGAAGATAGCGGCGGATCTCCCCGATAATCATGGGCACGCCATAGGTAGAAAACCGCACCCCCTGCTCCACATCAAAGTGGTCGATGGCTTTCATCAGGCCGATGCATCCCACCTGGAACAGGTCGTCCAGATTTTCCCCCCGGTTGGTAAAGCGCTGGATAACGCTGAGCACCAAGCGCAGGTTTCCGCTGATGAGTTCTTCCCGGGCGCGGCGGGCCTCCTCCGGGGTGCCGTCCCGCATTTTCCGGAGAAGAGCCAGCTTTTCTTTCTCGGTGAGGACCTTCAGCTTGGAGGTGTTGACGCCGCAAATTTCGACTTTATTATACTGCATATTTTTCACCGGCCCTTTCGCTGTGCTGCTGCTGTGTGCTTTTTCATGTTCTGCATTTTCAGTATGGCCGGATTTTCAAGACTTCATACAACTTGGGAAAAGGAGTGAGTAAAATGTTTCAGATTGCGATTCCCCAGCCGGTAGAGGAAATCCTCTCGGCCCTGGAAGCGGCTGGATTCCCCGCGGTGGTGGTAGGGGGCTGTGTCCGGGACAGCCTGTTGGGAAAAACGCCCCATGACTGGGACGTAGCCACCGCCGCCCGGCCGGAAGAAATGAAGCAGGCCCTTTCCCGGTTCCGTTTGGCGGAGACCGGCATCCGCCACGGAACCCTCACTGTGCGCAATCAAGGGGAGGCGGTGGAAACCACCACCTTCCGCCAGGACGGCAGCTACGGCGACAGCCGCCACCCGGATACCGTCACCTTTACCCGGAGTCTGGAGACCGACCTTTCCCGGCGGGATTTCACCGTCAACGCCATGGCCTACTCCCCGAAGAGAGGGCTGGTGGACTTGTTTGGCGGCCAGGAGGATTTGCAGGCCAAGGTGCTCCGCTGTGTGGGAAACCCGGAGCAGCGCTTTACCGAGGATGCCCTGCGGATTGTCCGGGCCATGCGGTTTTCGGCGGTGCTGGATTTTTCCATCGAGCCGGCTACCGGTGAGGCGATTTTGGCCCAAAAGGAGCGGCTGCGGTATTTGGCCCGGGAGCGCATTGCTGATGAACTGAAAAAGCTCCTCTGCGCTCCGGGAGCGGCCCGAATTTTGGGAGCGTTTGCCCCGGCAGTGTGGGAGATGATTCCCGAGCTGGAGCCCTGTTTTGGACAGCAGCAGTACAACCCCCACCACTTCGGCACGGTATGGGAGCACACCCTGGCGGCATTGGAGCACGCGGAGCCCATTTTGCCGGTGCGTCTGGCGGTGCTGCTTCACGATATTGGCAAGCCGGCCTGCTTTTCCCGGGAGGAAAACGGGGTAGGGCACTTTTACGGCCACGCCGCCAAAAGCACCGAGATAGCCGATGCAGTTTGCCGGAGTCTGCGGCTGGACAATGCCCTGCGAGAGCGGGTGATGCTTCTGGTGCGGTATCACGACGGCCCCATGATTGGCAATGAAAAGCTCATCCGCCGGCGGCTGCGGCAGTTAGGGGAGGAGGCTTTCTTCCAGCTCCTGGCCGTGCAGACGGCGGACACCTTGGGCCAGGCGGAGCCTTATCGCTCCCAGCGGCTGCCCCAGCTGGCCCAGGTGGGGGAGCAGGCCCGGCAGATTTTAGCGGAAAGCCCCTGCCTTACCATGGAGGCCCTGGCCATTTCCGGCCGGGACTTAATCGCCGCCGGCATGAACCCCGGCCCGGAGATGGGGCGGGTGCTCCGCCGGCTTTTGGAAGCGGTGTCCGAAGGGGAGCTCGACAATACCTCGGCTGTTTTGCTAAATTACGCACAACAAATTCGTGAGAAAATCTAATCTTTTGTTTATGATGTTGCTTTTCTCTCGAACTATGGTATAATAGGAAAAGTCGCTTCTGGCGACGGCCGAAGCTGCTCCGCTGCTCGGCCCTTTAAAATACCATGGCGCTGCGGCGGCGCAAACTGCATGGCTGCGGCAGAAGGGAGTAGGAGTTACTATGTGGGCATACGAATCTGTGTTTTATCAAATCTATCCGCTGGGGTTCTGCGGGGCCCCGCTTTCCAATGACGGGGTGCAGGCGCCCCGCATCCGCAAGGTGGAGGAGTGGATTCCTCACCTGCAAGCCCTGCACATTGGGGCCATTTATTTTTCCCCCATATTCGAGTCGGACAACCACGGCTATGACACCCGGGATTTCACCAAAATCGATTGCCGCTTGGGCAGCAACGAAGATTTCAAGGCCGTGTGCCAGGCCCTGCACAGGGCCGGTATCCGGGTAGTGCTGGACGGCGTTTTCAATCATGTGGGCCGGGGCTTCTGGGCTTTCCAGGATGTCCTGCGCAACCGGGAGGGTTCCCCCTATAAGGACTGGTTCTGCATCAATTTCGGCGGCAACAACGGCTACAACGACGGCCTCTGGTATGAGGGCTGGGAGGGCCACTTTGAGCTGGTGAAACTGAACCTGCGGAATCCGGAAGTGGTGGAATATCTTCTGCATTGCATCCGGGGCTGGGTAGAGGAGTTCGATATTGACGGCCTGCGCCTGGATGTGGCCTACAGCCTGGACTTGGACTTTCTGCGCCGGCTGCGGAGCTTCTGCGACAGCCTGAAACCGGAGTTTTTCCTCCTGGGGGAGATGCTCCACGGGGACTACAACCAGCGCATGAACGACCAGATGCTCCACAGCGTCACCAACTATGAGTGCTATAAGGGGCTGTATTCCAGCTTTAATTCCATGAATCTGTTCGAAATCGGATTTTCGCTGAACCGGCAGTTCGGCCCGGAAAACTGGACCCTGTATAAGGGCAAGCACCTGCTGAATTTCGTGGATAATCACGACGTTACTCGGGTGGCCAGCATTCTCACCGAGCCCCGGCATCTGAAGCCCATCTACGGCCTGCTCTTCGGAATGCCCGGCATTCCCTGTGTCTATTACGGCAGCGAGTGGGGCGCCCAGGGGAAAAAGCAGGACGGCGACCCGGCCCTGCGTCCCTGCTTTGAGAAGCCCGAAGAGAATGATCTGACCCAGTGGATTGCCGCTTGCGCCAAGGCGTTTTCCAACAGTAAGGCCCTGCAATATGGGAGCTATAAAACGGTAATGCAGCAGAATCATCAGCTCATCTTTGAGCGGAAGTATGAGGACCAGCGGGTGCTGGTGGCCATCAACGCGTCGGCGGAGCCTTATCATGCCCACTTTGACGCCCAGGCGGGCCGCGCCCGGGACTTGATTACCGGGGAAGTCCACGACTTTGGCGGCGGCAGCGAGCTGCCCCCCTTCTTTGCCGCCTTCTGGGAGGTCTTTTGACCCATGGAAAAGGGATTCCTCCGGCGGGTGTATGCCATTACCGCTCAGATTCCCCGGGGAAAAGTGAGCACCTATGGGCAGATCGCCTTTCTGGCGGGCAGCCCCCGTGCCGCCCGGATTGTGGGGGCCGCCATGTACCGGGCGCCGGCAGGGCTTCCCTGCCACCGGGTGCTGTACCGGGATGGCTCCCTGTGTCCGGGAGAGGTTTTCGGCGGGCCGGGCCGTCAGCGGGAGCTGTTGGAAGGGGAAGGAATCCCCTTCCTGTCGGATGGCCGGGCGGATCTAAAGCGGTGCCTGTGGCATCCGGGGGATTTGCCGGGAGGATGACAGCGCGCGGAGAGGTCTAAATTGAAACAGGATGAATAAGCGGCCGCTTGGGCGGCTGTGGGAAGGATGATACCAATGTTTAATTCTACAAGCCAATTTACCAAACTTTTAGATGAGAAGAACCTGCGTTATCGCGTTTTAGAAGCGGAAGGCCCTAACGCGCCGGATGACCGGGTGCTCATGAAATTCCAGGGGCACTATGCCTCTATGGAAACCTGTGTTTTCTTTCCGGAAAAGGTCCAGCTGGCCGGAGTGCGGATTTTCCGGGTGGCCCAGGTGCCGGTGGAAAAACGGGAAGAGGTTCTGCGCCTGCTCAACCAGTGGAACCGCCGGTTTGTTTTGGCCAAGTTTTACCTGGACCCCAGCAGCGGCTTTGTGGAGATCGCGGTGGACGTCCTCTATCAGGAGGACAATGGGGTGCAGCTCTGCTTTGAGGGCCTCAACCGTGCGGTGAGCACCTGCGATATGGTGTATCCCACTTTAATGGAAGCGATTGGAAATTCTCGAGAAAAACCAGAGCTTTCCTAAAAAGACCCCCTTGAAAATTTGTTGATTTTTGTTGACTTTAAACGATAAATTGTGTAATATAAGAAAGTAGAAACCATAAGAAGACCTAGCCATCACAGGCGGTCCAAAAGGAGGATGGAATATGTTTTACGCAACCCAGGAGTTCGTCAACCATTTGAGGAAGGAAGAGCTGAAGTACACCCTTCATGAAGCGGAAGACCCGGAATCCGGGAAAGACCGTGTGATCGTGAAGTTCGGCGGCGAGAACATCAGCGATATTGTCATTCAGTTCTTCTTCTCTGATGACAGTGAGGATGCAGGCGTCCGCATTTTTGACATTGTCAAGGTGCCGGAAATGAAATCCAATAAGATGATCAAGGTTATTAACGACTTGAACAACAAGTACCGCTTTGCCAAGTTCTGCCTGGATACGAAGGATGACACCATCCAGCTGGAGATCGACCTGATTTTCCGGCAGCACGATATCGGGGTAATCTGCATGGAGGCTATGCTGCGTGCCCTGCGCATCTGCGATGATTCCTATCCGGAGCTGATGAAGGAGCTGTGGGCTTGATAACAAGCCGGGCCGGGGAGGAACAGGGGAAAGAAAAGGGTTCCTTTTGTAGGCGTTCATAATTTGGCTAAGAAACCTTTTTGAAATATTCGCAGCTTTGAGACAAAAGGGTCATATTTCTAAGGTATACTAAAGCCATGGAAACGAGTACAAGAGCCTGTCCCAACAGGCGATTTCATAAAACCCTTCTTTTTCATGATTCCTTCTCAAGATCAAAAGGCCGGACTTCGCGTCCGGCTTTTTGATTTTTCAGGGAGGATTCCCGCTGAAAGGGGTTCGGCCTTCCACGATATATACCATCCAGGAGGAAATACTATGCCAGAAATGATTTGGCAGGACCGGAAGCGGATTCTGGGAATGCCCATTACCTTTACCAAATATTCCATGTCGGAGGACCGGCTATTTATCAAGAAAGGTTTTTTGAACCTCTCCACCGATGAACTTCTCCTTTACCGGGTGCGTGACATCAGCTTAAAGCGGTCTTTGGGCCAGCGAATCTTCGGGGTGGGGAGCGTTGTTGTGTATTCTTCCGATCAAACGACCCCCTCTTTGGAATTGAAGAATATCAAAAACAGCGAAGAGGTCAAGGAGCTGCTCCACCGGCAGGTGGAGGAGATGAAGCTGCAGAGGCGGGTGCGCATTGGGGAATTGATGGACGGAGACCCGGGGGACGAGGATTTTGACGATGGAGAAGTGCTCTGAGTTTTGATTTTTTCGAGAGTATCCGAAAGCAAAAAAGTGCCGGCAGGCATAGGCCGTTATGGCCTGGAACCTGCCGGCGCTCTTTGTGGATGAGTCCTTTTCTCAGTGAGCGGAATAACCCATGAGGTTTTCGGCAAACTGGCGCAGCTCTGCCTCGGTGCGCAGGTTTACCCCGCTTTGATGGATGCCTTCCTGGATATAGGGGGGAAGCGAAGCGAAATATTGGCGCATACGCTCCTGCTGGGCTGCTGCGGACTCGTAAGTCCCAGAGGACTGGGGGAAAGATCGGTTCATTTCCGGCATTTGATTCACCTCCGGCTTTATTCTTTGCTGGAAACCGGTTTCCTATGCCGGATATTTTGAAAAACAGAGAGGAGAAAGACTTTATGTACCGGATCTTTATTGTGGAGGACGACCGAGGGATTGCCCAGGCCATCCAGGAGCAGGCGGAAATGTGGGGCCTCCAGGCCAAATGCGCCGGGGATTTCCGGAATGTGCTGGCGGAGTTTGCCGGCTACGACCCACATTTGGTGCTGCTGGACATCTCCCTGCCCTTTTATAACGGGTACCATTGGTGCAGTGAGATCCGGCAGGTCTCCAAGGTGCCCATTATCTTTATTTCCTCCGCGTCGGACAATATGAATATTGTCATGGCCATGAATATGGGGGCGGATGACTTTATCGCCAAGCCCTTTGACCAGAGTGTCCTCATTGCCAAAATCCAGGCCCTGCTGCGCCGCACCTATGATTTCGCCGCCGCTGTGCCGGTGCTGGAACACCGGGGCGCTTTACTGAATACCGGGGACAATACCCTCACCTACGAAGGGGAGCAGGTTTCCCTGACCAAAAACGAATACCGCATTTTGCTGGCCCTCATGGAAAATAAGGGCAAAGTGGTCAGTCGGGAGCGTCTTATGGAGCGCCTGTGGGAAACCGACAGCTTTGTGGATGACAACACCCTGACCGTCAATGTCAACCGCCTGCGGAAAAAGCTGGACGCTGTGGGCCTGCAGGATTTTATCACCACCAAGTTCCGAGTGGGATATATTATTGCTTGAGAAAATCGGGAAAGGAGAAAGCGGTATGGCGCCATTTTTGAAAGCCTATTGGAAACAGTGCAGGAAGGGTTTGGAAATTTTTCTGCTTTTCAGCCTGATTTTTCTCTTTGTTTTCCTGCTCTATGGGATTCCCATGGAGGCAGTGCTGTATCCGGCGCTTCTTTGCGGCCTGTTGGGGCTGATATTTTTGGCCCTGGATATGCATCGTGCCTGGCGCACTTGCCGGCAGCTGGAAATTTTAAAGACGCTGCCAGCTCCCCTGATGGAGCCCTTCCCGGAGCCGGACACATTGGAAGCCGCGGAGTATCAGGAGCTCATCCAGACTTTGCGGGAGGGGCAGAAGCAGCTGGAAAGCGGCATGGCCCTGCGCTATGAGGAGATGGTGGAGTATTACACGATCTGGGCCCATCAGATCAAAACCCCCATTGCCTCTATGCGGCTGACCCTGCAAAACGAGGACTCCGAGCTTTCCCGGCGGCTTTCGGAGGATTTATTGCGCATTGAGCAGTATGTGGAGATGGTGCTGTGCTATCTGCGGCTGGATTCCAGTTCCACGGACTATGTGTTCCAGGAATACGATTTAGACAGCATTGTCAAGCAGGCCGTGCGGAAATTTGCCGGGCAGTTTATCCGCCGTAAAATCCGTTTGGATTACCAGCCCCTCAACACCCGGGTGGTGACAGATGAGAAGTGGCTTCTCTTTGTTGTGGAGCAGGTGCTATCCAACGCTTTGAAATATACCCCAGCCGCCGGTACGGTGACCATTGATTTGGAGGAACCGAAAACCCTCTGCATCCGGGATACCGGCATGGGCATTGCGCCGGAGGACCTTCCCCGGGTGTTTGAAAAGGGATATACGGGTTATAATGGCCGGAATGATAAGAAGGCCAGCGGCATCGGGCTGTATCTGTGCCGTCGGATCTGCAAGAACCTGAACCATGTCATTTCCGTGGATTCCTCCCTGGACAGCGGTACGGTGGTGCGAATCCGCTTGGAACAGGCGAAATTAGGGAAGGAGTAGCAAGAAAACCCTTGACTTTTGTCGCGGAGTATGATATAGTTCTTGTCTGTAAAGAAATCCTCTTTACAGAACCACAAGGAGGCGCCCCATGGCAAAGAATCTTCAGATCTCCTTCCTGCTGGATTTTTATGGCGAAATGCTGACGGAAAAGCAGCGGGAAATGATTGAATACTATTATAATGAGGATCTTTCCCTGGCGGAGATCGCCGATAACCAGGGTATTACCCGCCAAGGTGTGCGGGATTCCATCAAGCGGGCGGAGGCCCAGCTTTTGGAGATGGAAGAGAGGCTGGGCCTGGCCCGGCGGTTCCGGGAAATGCGGGAAGGCCTTTCCCAGATCTGCGACGCCGCCCTGCGTATCCAGGAATACAACGCCCGGTACATCTACGCCCAGGAAGTGGAGCGGGAAGTCCGGAATATTATCGATACGGCGCAGAAGCTTTGTGAAGATGAATAACCGGCGGCTTTGGCCGGCAGAGAAAGGATGGCGGCAGTTTGGCTTTTGAAGGATTGGCTGAAAAGCTGGCAAACTCATTTAAAAAGCTCCGTTCCAAGGGAAAACTCAGCGAATCGGATGTGCGGGACGCTATGCGCGAGGTGCGTTTGGCCCTGCTGGAAGCCGACGTCAACTATAAAGTGGCCAAGGAGTTCACCGCCAAGGTCACGGAGCGGGCCATTGGCGCCGAGGTAATGGAGAGTTTGACTCCGGCCCAGATGGTCATTAAGATCGTCAACGAAGAGCTCACAGCCCTCATGGGCGGCTCCCAGGCCCGGCTGGATATGCCCTCCAAGCCGCCGGCTATTGTAATGCTCTGCGGCCT